>Ga0265313_10002916_pt1 | contig 14297 bp, 14 predicted proteins | sample 4123metaG_FD_203122 | JGI IMG/M metagenome (GOLD analysis project Ga0265313, IMG submission 203122) | Rhizosphere microbial communities from Carex aquatilis grown in University of Washington, Seatle, WA, United States - 4-1-23 metaG | ecosystem: Host-associated > Plants > Roots > Rhizosphere >...
AAACCAGGGGGACGACGTAGGTTAGGCTTTCCAGCCTGACAAAGTTTCGATTGGTGACAGCGTATGGGAGTGAACCGCAGATTTCGAGGATTGATTCTTGGAAATGATCCAACGAATTCTGTAAGCCCATCGTCAATGCATCTGATTCACGATTCACGCGCTTTATAGACTTCGCCGAAAATGAGACACTCACGGTGGCTGATGCTCTGCCACCAGTCACTACTTTTTGGCCGCGGCATGCCCCACAAATTCTTCGAGGTCGAAGTTCACCGCCGCGGGCGCTATTTGTTCGCGGCATTGACCGTGGCCGTCTGCGCGCTGGTGGGTTGGGCGATCCAGGGTATCGGCTTCGCCGAAGCCAACGTGGCGATGGTTTTCCTGCTGGGCGTGGTGTTCGTCGCGGCGCGGTACGGCCGGGGCCCAGGCATTGCGGTTTCGATCGCCAGCGTGGTCGTGCTCGACTTCGCCTTCGTGCCTTCGTACATGAGCTTCCAGGTGGAAGACGTGCAGCACCTGTTCACGGTCGCCGTGATGCTGGTGATCGCTCTGGTGATCAGCGGGCTGACGTCGCGCATCCGCGAACATGCCGAATCGGCCGAGCGGCGCGAGCAGCGCATCGAAGCGCTCTACAGCCTTAGCCGCGAGCTGGCGACGCAGACGGGCAGCGCGGACCTCGCGCGGGCCGCCGCCGAACAAGCGCTGGCGACGTTCGGCGGCGCGGCGGCAATTTACGAGCGCGACGACAAGAATGCGATCAAGGAATTGTCGCGCGTCGGGGCCGAAGGCGCTTCGCACGAAAACGATCTCGACGCGGTTCGCTGGGTGTTCGAACGCCAGCGCGCGGCGGGCACGGCTACCGACTACCGGCCCGACGCGCAGGCTTGCTACCTGCCGCTGGTCGGCGCGCATGGCATCGTCGGCGTGCTGGCCGTCCACCCGCGGCAGGTCGATGCGTTGCACGAAGACGAGCAACGGCAGTTGCTCGAGACCTTCACGCACCAGATCGCCGGGGCGCTCGACCGCGACCACCTCGCGCGCCAGGTGCAGGCGGCCCAGGTCGAGGCGGAAACCGAACGCCTGCGCAGTTCGCTGTTGAGCTCCGTATCGCACGACCTGCGCACGCCGCTGGCCGTGATCGCCGGCGCCAGCAGTAGCTTGCTCGCCGCCGACCAAGGCCTCGATACCGACACGCGCCGCGAGCTTTGCCAGACGATCTTCGACGACGCTCAGCGGCTTGCCCGGCTGGTCGACAACCTGCTCGAAATGACGCGGATCGAATCGGGGAGCATGACGGTCGACAAGCAATGGCACGTGCTCGAGGAGATCGTCGGCTCGGTGTTGAACCGCTTGCGGGGCGCATTGGCCGAACACGTGGTCGCGACGCGCTTGCCCGCCGATCTGCCGCTGGTGGCGCTCGACGATGCGCTGATCGAGCAAGTGCTCGTCAACCTGCTGGAAAACGCCCGGAAGTACGTGCCGGCCGGCGCGGCGGTGGAAATCTCGGCATGGGCGGAAGAAGGGCAGGTCGTCGTGGAGGTCGCCGACCGTGGCCCCGGGCTGGCGGCGGGCGAGGAGCAGCGTGTGTTCGAGAAGTTTTACCGTGGCCAAACGGCCGCCGCGGGCCGGCGGGGCGCCGGGCTGGGTTTGGCGATTTGCCGCGCGATCGTGGCGGCGCACGGCGGCCGGATGTGGGCGGAAAACCGGCCGGAAGGCGGGACTGCGTTTCGCTTTACGCTCCCTCTTCCCGTCGTCACCGCCAGCGAAATCGGTTTTATCAAAAATATATAAAGATGACACGAATTTCATGGAAACGTGAGATTCTGGCCAGTAGCATAGCGCCATGATTCGGTCGGCCACGACGCCAGGAACACCGTCGTCCGCGACGCGAGGAACACTGAGGAGCACCTTTGATGAATACCAATTCGATGCATAGCAAGTCCAACGAGGTTGACCAGGCTTTGGCGGGGCCAGGCGCCGCACCGGAGCTCTCCGCTGAATCGCGCTCTGAAAGCAACCATCTGTCGCGCGCCGAGCCGCAAAGTTCCAACACGGCGCGCCGGGCCGCTGCGGAAGGTCTTGCCAGGTCTCCCCAGCCCGCCGATCCTATGCCGACCGAGCTGCACACCACGTCGTATTGGGGCCAGATCGAATTGGCGGTCACGCTGGGGTTCATGGCCTGGGCCCTGGTACGGCTGACGGGCCAGTTGCTACAGTAGGCTAGGTACCTCGGGCGCAAATATCACCTTTATCCCATGCCGCATTTCCCGGCCGCTGCCTTTGGCAACGGCCGGGAAATGCGGCGGACCAAAAAAGAAAGGGAGAGGGCGCCTTGACTAGCAGCCAACGTCAGCAACCACCGGGCAAGCCGGCGGCATGGCAGATTTCACGCCGTCACGGAACACGGAACTAAGGACTTTTCCCTGGAAGAAACGTGCCGATGGCCAATGCCGGGGGGTTGATCCTGTTGATCGAGGACGACGGTCCGATCCGTCGTTTCATGCGGGCAACGCTGGCGCAGGAGGGGTACCGGCTTGAGGAGGCCGAAACGGGCGCACGCGGCATCGAGCTGGCGGCGGCGCGGCCGCCCGACCTGGTGATTCTCGATTTGGGGTTGCCCGACGTCGAGGGGTTCGACCTGCTGCGCCACCTGCGCGCGTCGTTGCGAGTGCCGATCATCGTGGTTTCGGCGCGCGGCCGGGAGCAAGACAAGGTGCGGGCGCTCGACGTGGGGGCCGACGACTACCTGACCAAACCGTTCGGCGTCGGCGAGCTGCTGGCCCGGATTCGCGTGGCGTTTCGCCACGCGGCGCGCAGCGCCTCGCCGCCAGCGAATGATGCGAGCTTCGCGGTCGGCGAGCTCACGATCGAACACGGCGCGCGGCGGGTGTTCGTCGGCCAGCGCGAAATCCACTTGACGCCCTTGGAGTACCGGCTGCTGGAAGTCATGGCGCGGCACGCCGGCAAAGTGTTGACCCACCGCTTCTTGCTGGCGGAGGTCTGGGGCGCGGACCAGACGGGCGAGGTGCAGTACCTGCGCGTGTTCATGGCCGGGCTGCGCCGCAAGCTCGAAGCCGACCCCACCCAGCCCCGCTATCTATTGACCGAGCAAGGCGTCGGCTACCGCCTGGTTGACGAATGAGGGAGCTTGCGGTCAGTCTTCTGACACCTGAAGTTGCAGATGGTCTTTGGCGTCCATTACTTTGCGTCGATCGAAAGCCGAAATGCGGTACGAAACACACTAGCGATGTCCAATAGCATTCGATGCCATTGGTCGTGCTTGGCCGACAATGGGTGGAAAGGATTTCGCGCAGCCGCACGCAGGTCCGCATGATGGCGATGGAGGCCGCTTGGCCCCTTGACAACGCAACTGGACATGCGTAACCTTAGAATAGGGGTGCATTTTCCGCTGACGAAGGTGGCCACTCCCGGCGGCCATGTTCGCCCGGTAAGCGACTGGCTATAAGAAAGTCCTTGCCTGAAGCCGCCGGGCAGGCGGATGCCTGCACCACAAACCTTGGCCCGTCATTCGTCAGGCTGTCCACCGAGACGAGCTTGGTGGAGGCACGGCGGAATGATCCTTCGACGAGACAACTCGGAATGAATTCCGAGCTACTTGGTTTCGGCCATGCAACGTATGGCCGCGCTATGTCGTGCGCAGTGTCTCCGTCAGGCTGGAAAGCCTAACCTACACGCAGGTGATCCGATGTGCATGCTTTGTGCGCAGTCGTGTGCAAGCAACGGGCACGCGGCAGGAGACAAGCCCAATGGACGTATGCATTCTTACGGGGTCTAGTTATTCATTTATTTCGATACAAAACACTTTATTTGGTGAGATATTTGTAGAGTCACTACCGCATCAATCAGCCGAGCAAGGTGGCGTGAGGACTGCACAAAAATGCGGCAGTGACCCACTTGGAATGAATTCCAAGCTACGAGCCGACTCGGAATGAATTCCAAGCTACCTACCAAGGAGTTTTCCACGGCAACCAGCATTTTCGATGAAGTCTCGCATGACAAGTTTGACGCGGAACTCAACCAGGCCGCGAATTGGTATCTCAATTCCGGGGTCAAAAGGTCGGTTTTGGAAGAGCCCGAATCGGCCGATGCGAACGCAGAGAGCGGCACCTCGGCCGACGTCGAGGTACCGCGCGCCGAGATGCGATGTCAGCAAATCAAGTCCCAGTGGCTCGGCGAGATCGAATCGGAACCGCCCGCCTGGCTCTCGGCCGACCGCTTTCCGCTGGGTAAGTTCACTGTTCTGGCGGGCCCCAGCGGCGCCGGAAAGACGTTTCTGGCGCTCGATCTCGTGGCGCAGGTCACGCGCGGAGATTGTTGGCCAAATCAACAGGGGGGCTGACGCCGGGCACCTGCGCAGCGGGTCGGCTCGCCAAAGGAAGAGAGCGGACGACCCGCGGCGCGGGTGCCCCAATCACCGCACTCCAAAGCTGCCGGCTCGGTGGTGGTGATGAACGGCAAGGACAGTACGACGCAGGTGCTGCGCTCGTGATGCGGCGACGGTTGGATGACGGAACATCCAGTCCCGATGGAACTTCGCGTTCACGTCACATCGAATAAGAAGTGTCGGCGCAACATTCTTGTAATAAACGACCGCCCCGGGCTACCAATACTTCGGGGAGGGGAACTCTGAATTGCCCGATCAAGATTTGGAATCGCTGTTTAAGAGCTGGCTCAGTTCGCATGCCGGCGCCGTCCTGAAGGTGGCCCGCGCTTACACGCTTACGACCGAGGATTGCCAGGACCTGGCCCAGGAAATCCTGCTCCAGGTGTGGCGCTCGTTGCCGCAGTTTCAGGGCCGGGCCAGCGCATCCACCTGGTTTTACCGCGTGGCACTAAACACCGCTCTCGGCTGGCACCGCAAAGAACGCGGCCGCCGGGCACGCCAGCAGCCGATTCTGGAAGTCGAAGCCCTTTCGGTTGCCGGGTTGGACGGCTCCCAGCAAATTGTTCAGCGTGAAGCGATCGACCGGCTATATGCCGCAATTCGCCAATTGCCCAAAACCGATGCAGCGCTGGTCCTGCTCTACCTCGACGACTTGAGCTATCGGCAGATGGCCGAGGTCCTGGGCATTTCCGAAAGCAACGTGGGAGTGAAGTTGAATCGGGTGAAAAAAGTTTTGGGCGAACTGATGAAAGAGGAGCCGCATGAATTCTGACCGCTTCAAAGAAGCCTGGAAAACGCAATCGTCAAACACTCGTCTGACGATCGATGCAGAGCTGCTCCTCAAAGAGCTGCGAGGCAAACAGCAGCGGTTCACCGCCAGCATCGTGCGGCGGGACGTAGCTGAAGTGGGGACGGGTCTCGTGATGGTCCCCGTGTGGATTTACATGGGAGTGAAGCTCGCTTTGCCGTGGACATGGTATTTGACGGTGCCGGTGCTGATGTGGATTTCCGGATTCATGCTGGTGGACCGGATGCGTCACAAATGGCAACTGCCTGAGCCAGGCGAAACTCTTCGGCAGCGCGTGGAGAGTTCGCTGGCGCAGGTTGAGCATCAGATCTGGCTGCTGCGGAATGTCTTCTGGTGGTATCTGCTGCCTCCCGGTCTGTCGATCCTGGCCTTTTTTGGCCAGATTGCCTGGGAGGCACGCGCGGGGGGCTGGTGGACGGTTCTCGGCACCGCCGGATTGATCAGCGTGGTATTCATTGTTTTTGCCGGCGTCTACCGGCTGAACCAAGCCGCCGTCCGCGCCCACCTTGAGCCACGACGCCAGGAGCTCGAGGCGCTGCTCAAGAGTCTCCAAGATGAATCGCCTGCCGTGAGCTGATAACCAAAGGCGGGTGGTCCGTGACGTTCGCCGCGAGCCGGTGGCATCTGGAAGCTCGGCCGAATTCTGCCTCTGGCGCATCGCTGCACGAGGGAGGGCGCCGAAAGTGGAAAGGATGATGACATCCAAATTGAGGAATGAAAGCGCCAAAGGATCGTGGGAATAAGTTGCTGGCGTCGATACGAATTATCGGATGGGTAACGGAACTCGCCGCATTAAGATTTCTTTCGATTTCCTTGCTTGTGGCAAGGATCGCCGTAGGATGCAACGATATGGCGACGCACACGTGGATCACCCGCAGTCTCTCGTTTTTCGCAGCGGTGCTGCTGGCGCGCGGGTCGGTTGCCGGCGGCGTACCGACGCCAAACTTGCGCGATGCGCTGTTGCGCGTGGCAGCCATGGAAGTGAACAGCCTGGCTGCTCGTCTAACACCGTCGAGATGCTGGTTGCCTGACTGCACTTCAGCGCACGCCAGCGCCTCATCTTGCGGAGCGTTCGATGAGCGTTGCTCGCCGGTGGATGGAAATGCGGCCTGCCGCCACGCTCCGCCGGCCTCACCCGCCTGCTCGCTAAAGGAATCTGACGGCGTCGGCGCCGCCGAGGTTCGTTCGCGGTTGGAGGGCCGCGTGGTTTCGTCAGCGTGTCCTCGGTCGCCGCGGCCGCGCCAGGCCGGCGGCGCTCGCTTGTTTTGGGTGCAAGCGGCAGCCTCTTCGCTTAACGTGCTGCACGTACGATTGCAGATCTGAGCAGTTCTGATCGGTGCCATTCGCTTCTGGCACCCGACCCCGGGCCGTAGCACTAAACGCCGCGGTCCTTCGTTCCGCCGTGTTGCTCGGTAGTTTCCCCGCGCCTGAATGCAGCCTGCGCATTTCGGCGCGATCCAACCCCTTTGGACTCGCCGTGAGTATTCTGCCAGCGATCAACGTTCGTGCACCCGCGCGACTGCGAATTGCCCATCTCGTGTGGGCCGCGCTCGGGCTGTTGGCGGCGGGCTGCGGACCTTCGGCCCGTGACATGAGCAGCACGCCTTCGTCGTCGAATGTGCAAGCGACGGCGAGTGTCGTCGTAGTTGGCCACGATGTGACAAAAGCGGGCGAGGACGACACGGGCGACGATGCGGGCGCGGCCGGCGATTTAGACGCGGAGTCGCACGAATTCACTGAGGGGCTGACGCCCCCCGCTCGCCACGATGATGACGAAGACGAGGAACCGCAAGGGGCCGCACACGACGTTGAGCGCGCGGTCGACGCCGTGGCCGCCGAAATCGTGGAAGGATTGCGATTGCGGCCCGTGACGGTCGTGTGGCTTGTCGACGCCACACCGAGCGCCGCGGCGCTGCGACAGCGCGTAATCGAACGATTGCAAATCATCTACGGCCAATTCGATCGATCCACGAAGCGGTCTGAGACATTTCATCCGTTGTACTCGGCGGCCGTGGCGTTCGGCGAACACGCGGAATTCTTGCTGCCGGAGCCCACCCAAGAAGGGAAACTCCTGGTCGAGGCACTCGCGACATTGGGCGATGACCCGAGCGGTGTCGAAAACACGTTCGCGGCCATGCGTCTGGCGTTTGACCGGTATGTCGCCGATGCGGCGGCCGCGAGAAAGTACGCGATCTTCGTGGTGGCCACCGACGAAGTCGGCGACGACCTCGGCGAGGTTGACGAGGTCGCTCGACGCTTGGAACAGGCTGTGGTGCCGGTTTATGTCATTGGCTCGCCGGCACCATTCGGCGACGAGCCTTCGCTGGCGCCGGTGGTCGAGGTCGAGAACTGGCAACCGGTCCGTCAGGGCCCCGAATCGCGATACCTGGAGCAGGTCCCCGCCCCGGCGGGCGACCCTTCGCGGCATGCCGCCCGGCTCGATTCGGGTTGTGGATCGTTCGCACTCACCTACCTGACGCGCAAGACGGCCGGCGAGTACTTCATCGTGCGCACAGACGAGGCGGAAACGGTGCGCGGCCTGCGTCTTGGGCCTGAATCGGACGTCGTACGGTTCGAGCCGCGCGTCGTGGCTTCGCATTTGCCCGACTACGTTTCCGAGGAGGAGTACCAACGTTTACTTTCCGAGAACAAGGCGCGGATGGCCGTGAACCGCGCGGCGAAGCTGCCGAAGGTCGTGCTACCGCCGGAATTGAAGCGTGAATTTGCGGTGCCCGACCCCGCGGCCTTGAAACGGCAACTGGATGACGCCCAGCGCGGCGTCGCGAAACTGCAGCCGCAGCTTCGCAAGCTTTACGACACTTTGGCGGCTGGCGAAGCCGACCGGGGCCGGCTCAAGTCGCCACGCTGGCAAGCGGAATATGACCTGGCCCTGGGGCGCATTCTGGCTGCCCGTGCGCGATGGGAAGGTTACAACGCCATGCTCGCGGTACTCAAGTCGCGAAGCACGTTCACGCGGCCCGGCAGTAGTCGTTGGGTGCTGGTCGAGGCCGACACGTTTGCCGAAGACAGCAACTTGAACCGCCTGGCGGGACAAGCCCGCAGGAATTTCGAACGCGTGGTGAGCGAACACGCGGGCACGCCTTGGGCCTGGTTGGCCGAGCGTGAGCTGGCGATTCCGGTCGCTTGGAAGTGGGAAGAACGGTGAGAGGGGCTCGTGATTACATCGTCTTTCGATGGCTTTTTTGAAACTGAAATCAACCGGGGCGAACCGAGAAGGAGGAACTAACATGTCGGCGAGCGTACGCGGGACGACCGCGAAATGGCGAATCTTGTTATTGGCTGGAGTGCTGCTGGCGACCGACGCCACCTGGCTCGCCGCGACGGTCGCCGCCCAGGATGACGCGGCCGCCGCCGTCGACGAGCAGGGGGCCGGCGGCGGGTCGGAGCGGCCGAGAAGCCGGGTGGCCTGGTTCATCGAATCGTCGGGCTGGATCGGCGCGCTGATTCTCGTGCTGTCGATCTATTTCATCGCCACGGTCAGCCGGCTGTTCGTCGAGCTTCGCCCGCAAATCTCGGTGCCGCCGGAGGTGGTTAAGCAGTGTCATGACTTGCTGGAGAAGCGCGACTACAAGGGAGTCTACGGGGTGGTGCAGGAAGATCCGTCTGAATACAGCCAGCTCATTTCGGCGGGCATGACGGAGCTGTCGGCCGGGTTGCCCGAGGCGCGCGACGCCATGGAGCGCGTCTCGGAAGTGCTCACCGTCGAGATGGAACGGAAGATCAGCATGCTGGCGGTGCTGGGCACGCTGGGACCGATGATCGGGTTGTTGGGGACGCTCAAAGGGATGATCGCCAGCTTCAGCGTGATCGCGCTTTCGGACACGCAACTCAAGGCCAGCCAGGTGGCCGGCGGCATTTCGGAAGCTCTGCTGTTGACGTTCGAAGGAGTGGCCTTGTCGGTGCCCTCGATCTACTTCTACGCCGTGTTTCGCAACCGCGTGGCGACGATCAGCTCGATGACGTTGCTGCAGGCGGACGAATTCATGCGGCGGATGTTCAACGTGGCGCGCGGCAAGGCGCCGGCGGCCGATCCGACCGGCAGGGGGACGAAATAATGTCGTCGATATCCACCGACCGCGCCGAGCCGAACTTGACGCCGATCCTGGACATGGTGTTCCAGTTGATCACCTTCTTCATGCTGGTGATCAACTTCAAGAGCGCCTCGCTCGATCTGTCGCTCAAGTTGCCCGTGCTCGGCTCAGCGAGGCCCGTCGACAGCGGAGGAGAGGAGGACCTGTTGGTGCTCAATATCGACTCCGAAGGCCGGCTCAAGGTGGGCGGCGTGGCCCAGGAGGACATCGAGGGCTACATCGGCCAGGAGGCCGGCGTGAGCCGGGCGTACGCCAGGATCCACGGCAAGAAGCCCGTCGCGGAGGATGAAAAGGAGCTGTCGACGATCGTCGTCGTGCGAGCCGATCGGGCCACGCCGTTTCAACTGTTGAATCGCGTGATCGCGACGTGCCAGAACAACGGGTTCCGGCGATTTTCGCTCAAAGCCATGAACCGAGTGGAGGCCCACTAAAATGCGTCGCCATCGCCGTCGTCGCGTGCAGGGTGAGGTCGAGCTCAACCTGGCGGCCATGCTCGACATGGCCTTCCAGTTGCTGGCCTTCTTCATCCTGACGTTCAAGCCCTCGCCGATCGAGGGGCAAATCATGCTGCGGCTCCCTCCGCCCCGGCCGGCGGTGGTCGTCGATTCCGACAAAAAGGCCGGCGAGAACACGTCCGACACCAGCCCGGTGATCGCGATGGAATCGCTGATCATCAGCGTTTTTCCGGGCGCCGACGGCCGCGTCGACACGATGCTGGTCGGCGACGTACACGTGTCGGGCGAGGCCGGTCTCGACGCGCGTTTGAAAACCATCCTGACGGATGAAGGGGCCCCATTCGAGCAGGTGATCGTGCAGGTGGGGTCGAAACTTCGCTACGACGAATTGATGAAAGTGGTCGACGTTTGCACGCGCCAGAAACTGGCCGATGGAAAGAAGCTTTCGAAATTGAGTTTTGTGGAGCTGCCCGATGCACCGCCCGACACGAACTAGAACCCTGGCACGCTTGCCGCTGGCGGGCCCGACTCCCCGATTGCTGACGATGCTTGGCATGCTGGTCGTCCTGGGAATGTTGATCAGCGTTTCGAGCCAGCCTTCCACTTGGCGCTGGCTGGTGCACGAAGCGGCAGAAGACGCCGTTGAACACGAGAGCGATCAGCGTCGTCTTGACGCTGATCAACCCGGAGCCGCGGCGGCGCCCAACGCGACCACGCCGGCGGAATCCCTCGTGAGTGGCCCGACCGATCTCGACGCGACAGAGTCGGCGGCGGCGGAGCGAGAGTTCGAGGCGGTGACCGACCGGGAGCCATTGGCCGCGGAGGAGATGCCCGCCTACTGGCGTCTTTTGCGATGGAGCGGGAGCCAACCGTTCGATTCGTTGAGGTCGCGCGGGAAGAAAGGCGTCGTATTCACGCAGTTGTGGGAGCAGCCCGACAAATACCGCGGCCAGCCACTGACGTTGCGGTTGCACCTGGTGCGGACATTGGAGTACGACGCCCCCGCCAACCGGCAGGGCCTCAAGCGAGTTTATGAAGCCTGGGGCACGACGAACGAATCGCAGTCGTTTCCCTACGTGGTCGTGTTCGACCAGCGGCCGCCGCATATGCCGATGGGGGCACGAGTTCAGGTGGAAGCGACGTTCGCCGGCTACTTCCTGAAGACGATGGCGTATACCGACGGGCTCGGTGAGCGGCGGGCGGCGCCCTTGCTGATCGGGCGATTGAAATGGGACGAGGCCGCCGCGCCGGCGGCCCAGAGGGCGGGCGAAAGCGGGGCCTTCTGGATCACGATCGCCGTGGGCGGCATGGGGCTGCTGTTGGGCGCGGCGGTTTGGGCCAGGAGCCATCGCTCACGCCGCGGCGCGGGCCGGGCCGGGATGGGCGCGGCGAAGACCGCGGAGGTGGAGGTGTGGCTGCGCGCTGTCGAAGGGACCGAGACCGAGGAGGAACAAGCATGTCGCAATTTCTAGAGGCGATGGACAAATTCACGTTGCCGACCTTCGCTGAGGTGATCGAGCGAACGAAGCAATGGGTGCTCCGGCAGGGACCTTGGTGGATGGCCAGCATGTTTGGGCACATGCTGATCCTGGTGATCTTGGGCTTGCTGCTGGGGAGAATGAAGATCACCAAAGTATCGAACGAAACGCCGATTTTCGATACGGTCGTCGACGAGGCGCCGCCGACGGCGGAGCTCACGAAGTTCGAGCTGGGCGACGCGCCGCTCGAACCGACCGTGCTCGACACCGAGTCGCTGTTGATGACGGAGCCCACGGACGTCGGCGAGACGGCCAGCACCCCGGGTGAGCTGAACGAAGGCGGGGGCGGCGCGTTCACCTCAGGCGAAGACACTGGGTACGGCCTGGGGGGCTTCGACTTCCTGGCATCGGGCGACGGGCCGGCGCAGCGCGGAGCGGGGGGAGTGGGCCGCGGGGTGGGCGCCGGCAAAGGCGCGGGCAAAGACGGCGAGGGGGGCTTCGCCGGCCGCGGCGCGCGGACGGGCCTGGGTGGCGGTGGCACGCGGGCCACTGAGCGCGCGGTGGCCGCCGCGTTGAACTGGATCGCGCGCCATCAAAGCCGCGACGGAAGTTGGAGCATCCACGATTACGGCCGGCAGTGCAAAGACAATACGTGCACGGGCCAAGGCGCTTCGCACAGCGACACAGCCGCGACGGCGATGGGGCTGTTGCCGTTCTTCGCCGCGGGACAAACCCACAAGAACTCGAAGAGCCCCTATGCGAAAACGATCAACGGCGGCCTGGCCTTTCTGATTCACCAGCAGGCCCAAAACGGCAACCTGGCCAACGGCCAGTACACGATGTACGCCCATGGATTGGCAACGATTGCGCTTTCCGAAGCGTATGGCCTGACGAACGACCCGCACGTCGGCAAGGCGGCCCAAGCGGCCGTGCATTTCATCGAATATGCGCAACACCCCAGCACCGGCGGCTGGCGCTACAGTCCCGGCGAAGAGGGGGACACTTCGGTGGTGGGCTGGCAAGTGATGGCGCTGAAAAGCGCGCAGATGGCCGGATTGCAAGTGAACACCACCACGCTGGCCGGGGCGCAGACGTTCTTGAAAAAAGCGTCGTCGGGCGCCGGGGGCGGATTGTTCGCCTATGTTCCGGGGGGCGGACCAACCCCCACCATGTCGGCCGTGGGTTTGCTTTGCAACCAGTACCTGGGCACCCGGCGCGAGTCGCCGGTGATGGTCGAGGGGGTGGACTACCTGATGCACAATCTCCCCACGCGCGAGAGCCGAAGCATTTACTACTGGTACTACGCCACCCAGGTCATGCACAACCTGCCCGGCACGCAATGGGACGAATGGAACCGGCTGATGCGCCGCGTGCTGATCGAGAGCCAGGTCAAGGGAGGCTGCGCCGAAGGGAGCTGGGATCCGGAGAGGCCGTACCCCGATCCTTGGGGAAACGCCGGCGGACGGCTAATGATGACCAGCCTGAGTTGTCTGACGTTGGAAGTCTACTACCGCTACTTGCCGCTCTACAAGCTTGCTGAAAAGGGCCAACCCAATCCACCCGGCGAATGAAACTCAACGGAGGCCGCTTGAAATCTCTTACCCTATGTCGCCTTTCGCTTCGCGAAAGAATGCCCTTTCGCGGAGCGAAAGGCAACTTTACGGCTGCCGGCGGCATTCCCACAACAATGACGGTGACAAAATGCTCCCACATTACACCTTGAAACCTCACGCGGCGGAGAATGAAACATTCCCGTTGGCTGGGGCAGAGCCTAAGCGATCCCACGATTGCGATCCAGCTGGGGCATCGCTGGCGCCCTGCTGCCAGCCACCACTTTCTCGTTGCAAATGTCTCATGTTCGGCAAAGCAAGGCACTGGCGACGGCTGGCCACGGCCGCGGCGATCGTCGTTTGCCTCGTCCAGCCGACTGTGGCCGCCGAAGCGTTTGTGGAGTTCCTGCACGGGCTTCAAGAACGCGGTTACGGAGGCATGGCCGTCGAATACCTGAAGCAGATCGGCGAACGAAAGGATTTGCCCGACGAGATCCGTGAGATCTTCGATCTGGAAATGGCCACCAGCTTGCGGATCGAAGCGGCGGAAACGAACCACGTCAAGGAATCGGAGCTTTGCCTGGAGGAGGCGCAAAAGCACCTGGCCCGGTTCATCGAGGAGCACCCTGACCACCCGCAATCGGCGACGGCCTTCGCCACCTTCGGCGACATCGCGGCCGCGCGGGCCAAGACCCTGTTGCAGACGGCCTTGTCCAGCCGCGACGATGATCGGCGCGGCGGATTGCTGGCCGATGCGAGTCGGATGTTCGACGCGGCCCGTCCGCGTTACCAGCGCGCCGTGGAAATGTACCAATCGTTGCTCGCCGAGCGGCCAGCGTCCGCCAAAGCCGACGACGACGAGGCCGACGATGCGCCTCAAACGAAGCGCGGCTCGCGCCAAACCGGTTCCGGTGCGCGAAGCGCCGCGGAGGAGAATCGCACGCGGCTGCTCGCGGTGCGCTTCAAGGCGGCGTCGCTCGATTTCCAGGCAGCCAGGACGTATGCCGATCCGGACGCGCCGGAGCGGAAGCAGGCATTGCAACGCGCCGCCAAGGAATTCGACGAAATCTATCAGCAGCGCCGGCTGCTCAAGTCGGGCCTGGTGGCCCACATTTGGCACGGCCGCGCACTGGTGGAGCTGGGCGACCTGACCACGGCCTTGGACATCTTCGATGAAGTGCTGGCCAACGCCCCGGACGAGAAAGGGGAAGTCGAGCGTGAGAGACGCGACCACCGCGAAAGTCTGGAACTGTTCGCCGACGTGGAGCAGGCCCGTTTGTCGATTCTTGCGAAACAAGGGCAACTCGACACACTGGTCGAGGAAGCCGAAGAGTGGCTGAAAACGTTTAAGGCGGCGCACCGCACCGACGGCTACCAGGGAATTGCCTTGGAACTGGCCAAGGCGCGCCTTGGCCAGGCCGATACACTCACGGGCGCCGAGAAACGCAAGTCGCTGCAAGCGGTGCGGTCCTCTCTGTCGAAGATCGTGACC
>Ga0265313_10002917_pt1 | contig 14296 bp, 13 predicted proteins | sample 4123metaG_FD_203122 | JGI IMG/M metagenome (GOLD analysis project Ga0265313, IMG submission 203122) | Rhizosphere microbial communities from Carex aquatilis grown in University of Washington, Seatle, WA, United States - 4-1-23 metaG | ecosystem: Host-associated > Plants > Roots > Rhizosphere >...
CGCGCTACAGGCACCTACAGTGCTGGCCGGATCATCAATCCATTGACGGCCCGCTCGCAGATTATTGGCGGTATCGTGTGGGGCTGGGGCATGGCGGCCATGGAAGGTAGCCACTTCGAGCCGACGCTCGGCCGTTGGCTCGCGAAGGATCTCGCCGGCGTTCCGCTTCCCGTCAACGCGGACATTCCCTCCGAAATCGACGTTGGATTCGTCGATGAGTTCGACGGCAACGCAGGACCTCTCGGTGCCAAGGGCATCGGCGAACTCGGTGCCACGGGGGTGGCGGCCGCGGTCGCAAACGCGGTCTACGATGCGATCGGTGTCCGGATCAGGGATTTGCCGATCACTCCGGACAAGGTCCTTGCTGCCGTGTGACCATCGCGGGGAGACAGTGGCCGAGGCGTGATCTGCGCCAGAGGGCCAAACTCCCCCAATGGCCAACTCCAAATGCGCACAGGAGAACTTCCATGAATGGCCAAGACGATCTTCGGGAGAATTATCCAATCACTCGACGCAGTTTCGTCACCATGGTGGCCGCTGGTGCGGTGGACACTATTTTGCCGGACATCGCCGGCGCGGCGCAGCCCGCGCCGAAGGCCCTCAACGTCGTCCTTGTGCACGGGTTGTTTGCCGACGGATCGTGTTGGTCGGAGGTAATTGCGCGATTGCAGGCTGCGGGGCTCAATGCCACCTCCGTCCAGAACCCGCTGACGACGCTGCCCGAGGCGATCGTGGCGGCTGAGCGCGTGCTGGCGCGACAGGATGGCCCGACCGTCCTGGTCGGACACTCTTTCTCCGGAATGATCGTCACGCAGGCCGGCGTGCATCCGAACGTCTCGTCGCTTGTCTACGTTGCCGCGCGGGCGCCGGACGCGGGCGAGGACTACACCGCCTTAGCCAAGACCTATCCGACACCGCCGGCCACGGCTGGCATCGTCTTTGACGGTGACGAAGGACGTCTCAGTGAGGAAGCCTTTTTGCGCGATTTTGCGGGCGATTTGCCTCTCGCAAAGGCAAGGGTGCTCTATGCGGTCCAGGAGCCGTTCCAGAAGGCTCTGCTCACCGGCAAGACCACGCACGCTGCGTGGCGTTCAAAGCCGAGCTTCTATGCGGTTTCGACCGAGGACCGCACCATCAACCCTGACCTCGAACGCTTCATGGCTAGGCGGATGGGCGCCAAGACCATCGAGGTAAAGGCAAGTCACCTGTCTCTGATCTCGCAGCCCGATGTCATCTCGCGGTTGATTTTGGAAGCGGCGGGTCGAACGGTGTAACGATCCCTGTGGTCGTGAGTCGACTCACCCGCAGTATAGCCCACACTGCTGGACGGGTTCAGACGGCGATAGGAGGTAGAGTCAACTGTCGGTGGTTTCCCTCCCCCGATTTGGACCTACAACCGCGCGGGTAGCAACCCTACACGGCTAATTGGGCGGGCTCTCGCTGGCGGTGGTTGCGTCCTCACGCAACCAACTTTACTCGCTCCGGCAGCCCGGCTGGGCAGCCGGGTCGATCGCTGTCTGCGTCACGAGGCCTCAGAATAACCTCTTCGCTGTTGATCTCAATGGGCAGCTTGCCTTCGTAAGGCACGAGGCGAATCTCCCCGATCAACGATCGGATCAGCTCAACGGTCTCATCCCTGCTCGCGGCTTGGCGTGTCTTGGAGCTCCTGGGCCTCGCGCCGAGTCAAATCCCGGATTCAGACACTTATGCGCCCGTATAACTCGGTTACGCGGCGGTCGCATAGTTTGCGCGTCCCTTCTATGTCATTCTTTTTGCCAACCAGGGGGAAACCCGCGGCCGCAAAGATCGGCCAAAGGAGTGCACCAATGACGACGACAGCTCTGATTACTGGAGCCACCAGCGGAATCGGCCGCGCGGTGGCCGAGAAACTGGCGCAGTCAGGTGCCCATGTCATCGTCGTGGGCCGTAACGCGGAACGCGGAGAAAGGACAATTGCCGAGATACGCGCGGCGGGCGGGAAAGCCGATTTTATCTCGTCCGATCTTCGCGATGCCGCGAGCGCTCGTTCGGTCGCGAGAAAGGCCCTGGAGTTGGGAAAAGGCCAGGTCGATATCCTGGTCAACAACGCCGGCGTATTTCCTTTCGGCCCGACCCATGAGACGAGCGAGCAGTCATTCGACGAGGTGTATGCGCTCAATGTGAAGGCGCCCTATTTTCTCGTGGCCGAGCTGGCGCCTCGAATGGCGCAGCGTGGCAAGGGGGCGATCGTCAACGTCTCGACAATGGTCGCCGATTGCGGCGCGGCGGGCATGAGCCTCTATGGCTCGAGCAAAGCCGCGATCAAGCTGCTGACCAAGGCTTGGGCGGCCGAGTACGGCCCTAAAGGAGTCCGTGTGAATGCGGTCAGTCCCGGACCGACACGCACCGAAGGCGCAGCTGCGATGGGCGACGCGCTGCAGCAGCTTGCGGCGCAGGCGCCGGCCGGGCGTCCCGCCGAGCCCGAGGAGATTGCCGAGGCGATCTTGTTCCTGGCGTCCGATCGCGCCAGTTTCGTCCATGGCGCTATTGTCCCCGTCGATGGCGGCAGGGTCGCAGTATGAGTCGGTCTTCCGGCTAAGACACAATTCTGCAATGATGCATTTCCATCATTGCTGTTTTATATGATTGCCTGCGACCCCAGGTTTGTCTCGCCAAACGGCAAGGAGACAAATCATGACCCGCAAGCTTGAAGGAAAAATCGCCGTCGTTACCGGTGGCACCACCGGCATCGGGCTCGCCACCGCCAAGCGCTTTGCCGCAGAAGGGGCGCATGTCCTCGTCACCGGGCGCCGGCAAGGCGAACTCGATTCCGCCGTCGCGGCGATCGGCCCGAAGGCCACCGGCGTCAACGCGGACTCGGCCAAACTCGGCGATCTGAACAAGCTCTTTGAGCGGGTCAAGGCCATGGCCGGCCGCATCGATGTCCTGTTCGTGAACGCCGGTGGCGGCTCCATGCTGCCGCTGGGCTCGATCACCGAAGAGCAATACGACGACACCTTCGACCGCAACGTGAAAGGCGTGCTCTTCACGGTGCAGAAGGCACTGCCTCTCCTGGTCGATGGCGCATCGGTGATCTTGACCGCCTCCAACGTGAGCATCAAGGGCACGCCCGCATTCAGCGTCTACAGCGCCTCGAAGGCCGCGGTTCGAAACTTCGCCCGGAGCTGGACGCTCGACCTGAAGGCCCGCGGCATCCGTGTCAACGTCATCAGCCCGGGCCCGATCAAGACGCCCGGCCTTGTGAATCTGGCCGGCAGCGACGCCGCTGAGCAGCAGGGGCTGCTCGACTACATGGCCTCCACCGTCCCTCTCGGGCGCGTCGGTGATCCCGACGACGTCGCCGCCGCCGCCGTCTTCCTGGCTTCCGCCGACGCCAGCTTCATCGCCGGCGCCGAACTCTTCGTTGACGGCGGACAGGCCCAGATCTGACGAGAGCTTCGTCGGACCGGTTCGTCGGACTCCCCGTCACCTTGAACGCCACAACAAGTGATTAACCGCAAAGGACAACTGACATGAGCAGCCGAGCCGAAACCAGAAGCGCGTCCTCGAACCTCCCCGACGCCGTCACGACGGTGGTCCCCGCCGTCGGCCGCGCAATGATCAGTGCGATTTTCCTTCTATCCGGCCTGTCGAAGCTCGCTGCGCCGGCAATGACGATCGGCTACATCCAGTCGGTCGGCCTTCCGCTGCCGACAGTCGGATTCGTGCTCTCCGCCTTCGTTGAGATCGTGGGTGGGCTCACGCTTCTGCTCGGCTTCCGCACCCGGATCGTCGCGAGCATCCTCTTCCTGTTCGCCCTTGCGACCGCTGCCTTCTTCCATCGGAACTTCAGCGACCAGGACCAGTTCATCCACTTCTTCAAGAACATCGCCATTGCCGGTGGCCTGCTGCATGTGGTGGCCTTCGGCGGCGGCCGGTTGAGCCTCGACGGCCGGCGGTCCTGAGGCCTTGGTAGGTGGCTGAGTTACGCTGGCTTCTTTCGCTCCGCCGACGGCTTCCAGCCCATCACGACTGAGGCGCTCCACCGCGCGTTGCTCAGCTCCGCAATGAAGAAGTCGGCCAACGCGCTGACCTTTGCGGGCCGCGCGCGCGCCGTCGGCGTCACGAAGTACAGTCCGCCTTCCGGCAGGCGCCACTCGGTCAGGATAGGTTCGAGTTGCTTGTCCGGAAAATATTCGGTCGCCGTGAACTCGGGCAGTTCGGTGATCGCGAGCCCCTCGAGCACCGTCGGCAACAACGCCTCGATGCTAGTTCCTCTCAGCGGGCCCGTCGGCGTGACGACGCATTCCTCCCCCGTTTTCCTGTGAACGAAGCGCCAGACGTCGCGCCTTGCCCGATTAGCATAGCTGAGGCACCGATGGGCGCCCAGGTCCTGTGGGTGCTGTGGGCGGCCATACCGGGCGATGTAGCTTGGCGCCGCGACCACAAAGCGGCGGACGGGAGCGATCAGCCGCGCGACCAGGGATGAATCCTCCATCACCGCGATTCGAAGAGCCGCGTCAAAGCCCTCGCCGATCAGATCGGTATGCGCGTCGGTCAGATGAAGATCGACCGCGATGTCGGGATACCGGCGAAAAAACGAGGGCAGCAGGGGTGCCACCCAGCGCGCCCCGAATGACATCGGGGCCGCGAGCTTCACCAGGCCTCGCGGGCGGCTGGCGGTCTCGCGCGCGAAATCCTCGGCCTCCTCCGCTTCGGCATATATCTTGGAAGCTCGCTCCGCCAGCCTGCGCCCATAGTCCGTCAAGGCGAGACGCCGCGACGTCCGATTGAACAGGCGTCCGCCAAGCCGCTCCTCGATGCGTGCAACGGCCCGCGAGACGGTGGCGACCGACACGCCCATGGCATGGGCCGCGCGCGCGAAGGATCGCTCCTCCGCCACCTTGGCAAACATCGCCAGGCCCTCGAAGTCCGGCAGCTTTGACATCGACATTCCTGCAACGATGGCTTTCGTCCATTCCTATTTCGAAAACGCGCCCTTCGCCACAGATTTGTCTGGGCCACAACGAAATAGAGGGATGCGCTATGTCGGAGAGGATTCACGAACTGCTGAACCGCAATCTTCAGGAGGTGTTTGGCGAGGGCGACGACTCCCGCCGGCGCGCGGCGATCGAGACGCTCTATACCGACGACTGCGTCCTCTATGTGCCGCCCGGCGTCTTCGTCGGGCGCGAGGCATTGGATAAGTTTGCAGGGGATTTGCGTGCGACGCACCCTCACTTCGCGTATACGCCCTTAGGCGCGCCGCAGGCGTTGCACAACGCCGGAAGGCTCGCTTGGGGTTCGGGACCGCGCGGCGAGAAGCCAGACTATACCGGCCTGGACGTGATCATCGTTCGCGGCGACAAGATCGCGGCGCTCTACGTGTTCCTTGATTCAGCGCCGGCGTAAGCCGCGTCATTCTGGGAAGCGATCGCCGAACATCGGTAAACCACTGACCGACTGGGCCTGGGTTGCCTCGTCCTGAAGCACGTCCCAGTGCTCGGCAAGCATGCCGTCTTCGATGCGGAGGATATCGGCGGCGACCCAGGCTGCCGATCGCCCGTGGCCGGAAAACCGGCCATGCGCGATCACGTAGTCGCCCTCCGCGACGATGAGCTGGTTCTCGTATTTCAGCGTGCTGGGCAGCGTGCGGACCAGATTGAATAGCCCGTCGCGGCCGGGCGCGATGTGCGCGCTGTGCTGGATGTAGCGATCCGACCAAAAGCGCTGGGCGGCGCCGTAGTCGCGCCTGTTGAAAAGCATGTCGAAGGCTTCGAGAACGAGTGCCTTGTTCTGCTGCGCTGTTGTATTGGACATAGAATATCTCCTGCTTTGGGGGATCAGGATGCGACCGACGCGGGGCACCTCGCGCGGCGACTCGCGGCCAGAACGAGTGACAAGGCCGCGGCCACGGAGCTCGCTCCGACCCAACCAAGTGCCACGGGCGAAGCACTGGCCAACGTCAACGAACCGAGAGCCGCACCTGTCGAAAAGCCTAAAAATTGGAACGATGCGTTGAGCGAGAGTACGACCGGCGCCACCTTAACGCCGGCGATGCAGATCAGTCGCGCCTGCTGGGCCGGAAAAAACGCCCAGGCCGATACGCCCCACAGAGCGATGGCCAGCAGGATCGGCACAGCGGCGGCGGCGGGCGGCAGAAGGAGCGCAGTTGTTGACAGGCCGAGGAAGGCCAGCGTCAGCGCTGACAGGCTCGTGACGATTACGGGCAGATAGCCGACGCGATCTGTCAGGCGTCCGCCCAGCCTAAGGCCTACCACGGCAGCCAGACCCAACATCAACAACACGGCGCTGACGGTCGATCCCGAGATCCCCGCGGCACGCGCGAGAAACAGGGCCAGGTAGGTGTAGACAGCGTAGGCGCCTGTGGCCCAGAGCATGGTGCTGACCAAGGCCAGAAGCACTGCGGGCTGACGCGCCACCTCGAGGCGTTCGCGCAAGCTCGCGACCGGCAGACGGCCGGCGATGTCGCGGGGGAGGCCGCCCAGCAGTCCTACGGTGGCGATTGCCGCCAGGGCGCCGACGACTGCGAAATTCACGCGCCAGCCGAAGCGGTCGCCGATAAGTGCGCCCAACGGCACGCCGAACGCGACCGCCACGCTGATGCCGCCGGTGACGATCGAGAGCGCCGTGCCGCGTCGCGCGGGCTCGACGATGGCGCTCGCCAGCGCGCTTGCGTTCGGTACGTAGAGACCGGCGGCAAGTGCGAGCAGAACGCGCGCCGACAACAAAGCGAAGTAACCGTGCGCGGACCAGGCGACGAAATTCGCTCCCGCGAAGGCCAGCATGGAAACAATCAGCAGCCGCCGGCGGTCGACATCTCCCGTCAGCGTCGTCAGTGCCGGCGAACTCAGGGCATAGGTGAGGGCAAACACCGTCACCAGCTGTCCCGCACTGACGATGCTTACGGATAGATCGCGGGCCAAATCGGGCAGCAGGGGCGCGATCATGAATCCCTCGGTCCCGATGGCGAAGGTGCCCAGCGCCAGCCAATAGAGTCTTGCCATCGAAGTGAGTGCCGACGGTCTCACAGAGACGCTTCTTGCTTCAAGATGGTCAGTCATCTTCAGCCTTGATAATGAATAATTGGCGCATGGCCAGCTCCGCATTGCCAAGTCAGATGAGAATCTGGGTAAAGGCGACCGTCATGAAGCGGTCAAAGGCGCGTCCACTCTTCTCGACCCTGGCGCGCAGCAAGGCGCCTTCATAGGCGTCGAGAAGGAAGGCGGCGAGGTCCGCCGCCGGTGTTTTCGACGCGATCGAGCCGTCGGCCTGTGCCTCGGCGATGACGACGGCAATGTCCGTTGACCAGGCGAGGTAGAGGTCGGCGAGGCGCTGCCGGATGAGCTGGCTCTGGTCGGAAAGTTCGGCGCTGAAATTGCCCAGCAGGCAGCCACGGCCGAAGCGCGCTTCGGTAAAGGACTCGTTCAGCCGCGCGAAATGAGCGCGCAGGCGCGGCAGCGGCGCCAGCGACTTGTCGGCGAGCCCGGCGCGGCGCGGATTGTCCCGACCGTAGCGCTCGACCACCTCGGCGCCGAGGGCCTCCTTGCTTTCGAAGTGATTGTAGAAGGAGCCCTTTGGCACGCCAGCCGCGGCCGTGATGTCTTGCACGCCACAGCCATTGAAGCCCTTCTCGACCAGGATCTTGAGCCCGGCGTCGACGATTTTCTCTCGGAGATTGGGTCTCGGCATGGAGGGGAAATATGACCGGTCGTCTTAAATGTCAAGCGCTGCACCCTGAGCGTTAGTCCTCTTGGCGAAGATGCGCGACCTCGGCCGGCGTGACATGGGAAGGCGTGCTGCCGAAGCGCGCCGTCACGTAGTTGGCGACCGCGGCGATCTCGGCATCGGAATAGGAGCGGCCGAAGCTCGGCATGTACGGCGCCGGCACGCCGGACCTGCCGGTGCCTTCCAGGATCATCTGGACGACATTGGCGGCGCTGGGGTCGTTGACCGCACGTACACCCGTGAGCTGCGCCTCCGGGATCACTGCCCCGGCACCGGTCCAGCTATGGCAGCTCATGCAGTTGCCCTCGAACATGCGCTGGCCGAGGGGATTGTCGATAGTCGCAATCTGCGGTGTCGCCGGGGCGGGGCCAGCCAGTGCCGGCAGATCGCTCGAGACCGCCGGCACACTGCGCAGATAGGCGATGATCGCGGCTATGTCGGATTTGCTGAGGCTCGACAGGCTGAGCTCGATCGCCTCTCCCATCGGGCCGGACGCCGCGCCGTGCCCCCGGGCGTGACCGGTCGAGAGATATGTCGTGAGTTCCTCAGCCGACCAGTCGCCTATGCCGGTCACTTTGTCGGTGCTGATGTTGTACGCGTTCCAGCCCTCGGCGACGCCGCCGGCGAACTTGCGGCGCTGGTCGAGCGCCTGCATCGGGTTACGCGGCGTGTGGCACTCGCCGCAATGTTCCGCCGCCTCCACGAGATAGGCGCCTCGGTTCCATTCGGCGCTCTGCCCCTCCACGGGGCGGAAGCGATGGTCCGGGTTGAAGAGTGCGGCCCAGATCGTCATCAGCCAGCGCTGGTCATAGGGAAAAATGAAACTGTTGGGCTTGTTGGCCTGTTTCACCGGCTTCAGCGAGAAGAGATACGCCTTCACCGCCAGCACATCCTCGTCGGTCAGCAGCGTGAAGGAGGGATAGGGAAAGGCGGGATAGTAGCGCGAGCCGTCCGGCGCGATGCCGCGGTGGACCGCGTTGAGGAAATCGGCATCGCTCCATTTGCCGATGCCGGTCTCTGGATCGGGCGTCAGGTTCGGCGTGTAGATGGTGCCGAACGACAGCACGAAGGGGCGGCCGCCGGCGAAGGGCACGCCGCCCTTGGCCGTGTGGCAGGCCGCGCAGTCCGCCATGCGGGTGATGTAGGCGCCCTTGGTTGCGGGGTCGGCGTTCGCCAGTTCGGCCGGGACGCCGGCGGGTGAGGGACCACGCCAGTCGGCGAGTTCGACCGGCGTACCGCCCGCGAAATCATAGGGGCCAGGCTGGAACACCATCCACCCGACGACGCCGGCGGCGGCCATGCCCGCGACGACCGCGATACCGACGAGCGCGAGCATTATCGACTTGATGCGCATGGTTCAGGCCGTCTTGGCAATCTGCGCCGGATCGATCGGCATGCGCGTCAGCTGCACGCCAGTCGCCGCGAAAACGGCGTTGGCGACCGCGGGCTGCAGGATCACGGTGCCGGGTTCGCCGATACCGCCCGAGTTCTCGATGCTCGGCACGACATGCACCTCGATTGCCGGCATCTCGTCGATGCGCAGAATGCGGTAGTCATTGAAATTGCCCTGCTCGACCCGTCCGCCGGCGAACGTGATCTTGCCGTGCAGCACCGCGGAAAGTCCGAAGACGACGCCACCCTCCACCTGCGCCACCAGGATGTCAGGATTGACAATGACGCCGGCATCCACGGCCACCACGACACGGGTGACGCGCACGTCGCCGGTGTCGCTCACCGCGACGTCCGCGATCGCCGCGAGATAGCTGCCGAAGGCGCTCATCAGCGCCATGCCACGGCCGCGCCTTGCGCCAAAGGGCGAATCCGGCGCCGGCGTTCCCCATCCGGCCTTTTCGGCGACAAGGTTCAACACGCCGAGCGCGCGGGGGTTCTTGTCCAGCATGCCGCGCCGAAACGCGAGGGGATCGACGCCGGTCTTGTTCGCGATCAGGTCCATAAAGCACTCGATGGAGAAGATCGTGCTGTTCGGCCCGACGCCGCGCCAGAAGGCGGGGGGAACGATGCTCATATGACGGATGTAATCGACCAGGCGATCGGCGACCCCGTAGGGAATCTCTACCGCGCCGTCGACTGCGTCGATGTCGATGCCGTTCGTAAAGGCCGGTGGCAGCCAGCGCGCCATGATCGAGGCGCCGGTGACGCGGTGATGCCAGGCGGTGATCCGGCCGTTCTCCACCCGCGCCTTCAGCCGATCGTGATACATAGGGCGGAACAGCTCCTGGCGGATGTCCTCCTCGCGCGACCACACCACCTTCACCGGCCCATCAACATGGGCGGCGATGCGGGCTGCAGTGACCACGCCGTCGGCCTCGAGACGCCGGCCGAAGCCGCCACCGATGTAGTGATTGTTGACTGTCACCTTCGCCGGATCGATGCCAAGCACTTTGGCCGCGCCGGCCTGGGCATAGCCAGGCACCTGGGTGCCGACCCATAGGTCGCAAGCGCCGTCATGCACATGAACGGTGCAGTTCGTCATCTCCATCGGCGCATGGGCGAGAAAGGGGAATTCGTAGGTCGCCTCGAACAGCGTGCCCCCAGTGGAATTTGAATTGTTGAGTTTCGAGAGCGCATCGCCTTCCCTGACCGCGGCAACGCCCGGACCTTCCGAGGCCTTCTCGATATCCGCCCAGAGCTGCGCCTGGTCCATGTCGGCATGGGCGCCGGGCGCCCATTCGATAGCGAGCGCCGCCAGGCCCTGAATGGCGAGCCAGGTGTTGTCCGCGACCACGGCGACCAGATCGTCGAGCACCACCACCTGGCGCACGCCTGATATGGCGAGCGCCTTCGACTGGTCGACCGAAGCGACCTTGCCGCCGAATACCGGCGATATCCTTGGGGTCGCGAACTTCATGTCCGGCCGCATCACATCGATGCCATAGACGGTCTTGCCGGCGACCTTGGTTGGCGTATCGATGCGATGCACCGGCTTGCCGATCAATCGAAATTGCGAGGGGTCCTTGAGAGCCACGTTCGCAGGCGGCGGGAGAGCACCGGCGCGATCGGCGACCTCGCCATAGCGCAGCATCCGGCCACTCGCCTTGTCGGTGATGACGCCGTTTTCGGTGGTGAGGCCGGCGGGGTCGACGCCCCATTGGGCCGCCGCCGCCTGCACCAGCATCGCGCGGGCCGTGGCGCCCGCCTTGCGCAGGGGGCCCGACCAGGCGAGCGTCGTGGTCGAGCCGCCGGTCGCCTGGACAATGAAGACTGGGCTTCCGTAGTTGGCCTGGTCGGCCGGGGCGTGTGCGGCGATCACGCGATCGATCGCGACGTCGAGTTCCTCGGCCAGGCATTGCGTCTGGGAGGTATAGACCCCTTGGCCCATTTCCACGGCAGGCAAAGTGAAGGTCACCGTGTCGTCGGGGGCCACATGGATGAAGGCGTTGAAATGCGTGCCGACGGGCACCGGTTCATCCGCTCGCGCACGCCTCAGCGGCAGCTCAATACCGATCAACAAGCCACCTGCGAGTGCCGCGGTCCCCCGCAGCAACGCGCGGCGCGATAGGCCGTCACCGGCAGCGAAGGTCGGATCAGGATCGCGCTGCATGTTTGATCCCCTCGCGGATCCGAACATAGGTGCCGCAGCGACAGAGATTACCGGCCATTGCCGCGTCGATCGCGGCATCGTCGGGCTGCGGATTGGTGGCGAGAAGGGCGGAAGCAGACATTATCTGCCCTGGCTGGCAATAGCCGCACTGAATCACTTCGAGCTCCAGCCAGGCTTTCTGCACCTTCGCGCCGGCAGGGGTGTCCCCGACGCCCTCGATGGTCGTAATCTTGCGGCCAGCGACCGAGCCGACGGGCAGCTGGCAGGAGCGTACCGCCGCGCCATCGAGATGTACCGTGCAGGCTCCGCACTGGGCGATGCCGCAGCCAAACTTGGTGCCGGTCATGCCCAGCACGTCGCGGAGCACCCAGAGCAGCGGCATGTCATCCGGGATGTCGACGGTGTGAACGGTGCCGTTGATGGTGAGGTCCATAACCGCCTCGTTTCTGCTATGCGAAAGTGCGACCGATCATGCCGCTACCGGCATTATCTTTCAAATTGCTTTCGGTGAGACTGACTCAAGTTTCCTTAGCGGCACCCGCTGCCTTGCGGACACTAGCCGCGGACGAAAGCCAAGAAATCCTGGTTAATCGCGTCCGCGTTAGTGGTGAGCATGCCGTGCGGGAATCCGGGGGTAGATCTTCAGCGCACCAAGCTAGAGGAGCTTGATCGCGAGCAGAGCAGCATCCTTGCACGGCACGATCTGAAGAGCTCGTTCGGTCGGCTCCGCTTGCCGCCGCTATCCTGTTGTGTGGCCCTGTTCGCGGATCAGGTCGATCAGGGCGCGCAGCCGGGCGGGAATATGCCGCCGTCCGGCAAAGTAAAGCGACAGGCCAGGATAGGGCGGTGTCCAATCAGCCAGCACAACCTCAAGTCGTCCAGCGGCGATATGCTCCGCGGCCGATGGCTCGCCGATATACGCGAGCCCTGCGCCGGCCAGCGCTGCCTTCAGCATCAGGCCGGATTCGCCGAGCGTGAGCGAGCCCGGCGCATCGATCAGCACGGCTTGGCCGCGCTTCTCGAATTCCCAACGGTAGAGCTTTCCCGTGCCCATCCGGGCCCGAATGCACTGATGCCGCATGAGGTCGGCCGGTACTACGGGCCGCTCCCGCCCGACAAAATAGGCGGGTGCTCCGACAACCAGCGATCGGATCGTCGGCAGGATCGGAACGGCGATCATGTCCGGCGGCACGGTGTCCGCCAGCCGAACGCCCGCGTCGAACCCTTGGCCGAGCACATCGATCAGTGCCTCCTCGGTGGCGATCTCCAGTTCAACACGAGGGTAACGGCGTAGATAGCGCAGGAACAGCGGCTGGAGTAGCAACTCGGCGGCTCCGCGGGACGTGTTGATGCGAAGCACGCCCGATATCTCGCTGCTGCCCTCGCTCGCATTTTCCAGCGCGCCGTCGATCGCGGCCAGCGCCGGAGCGACTTCCGCAACAAAGGCCTCTCCCGCGGCCGTCAGTGCGACGCTACGCGTCGTCCGGTTGAAGATGCGCACATGGAGGCGGTCCTCCAGCGCGGCAATTGCGTGGCTGAGCGCCGAGGAGGACACGCCGAGTTCGCGCGCCGCCGCGCGAAATCCGCCGACGCGCGCCACTGTCGCGACCGCCTCCAGTTCGGCAAGGCTGGCCCTGTCCATTGTCCTAATTTACTCATCAGCCTGTTTCCCGATGATGAGCTTATCAGATCATTGCGTACGGCGCATATCTCTCTCCGAAATGAGGGAAAGGAGCTTTGTCATGCGCATCATCGATACGATTTACATCGACGGCGCTTTCGTCACGCCGCACGGAGATGACCGAGCGCCGCTGTTCAATCCCGCGACCGAGAAACAGATAGGCGAGGTTCGCCTCGGCGACGCCGATGATGTGGCCCTCGCAGTCGCCGCGGCCAAGCGCGCCTTCCCGGCCATGGCGCGCACCACGCCGGCCGAGCGCGCCGTCATGCTGCGTCGTCTCCACAAGGCCGTCGCCGCCCGCGCCGATGACATGATCGCAGCGATGGTCGAAGAGTATGGCGCACCCTCCGGCTTTACCGGATTTTCCGTGCAGCATGCCGCCGCCCTGTTCGAGGACATGGCGAAGACGGTCGAGACTTATGCCTTCCGCCGCGTGATCGGCCGCGCCGAGGTAACATTGGAACCGTTCGGCGTGGTCGCCGCGATCATCCCGTGGAACAGCACGTTCGGCTTCATTGCCTCCAAGGTCGCGACCGCGATCGCAGCGGGATCGACGATCGTCGTCAAACCGTCCGAAATGAGTGCGCTCCAGACCCAGATTATGGCGGAGGCGATTCACGCGGCGGGCCTGCCGAAGGGCGTCATCAACATCGTCAATGGCTATGGCCCCGTCGTTGGCGCGGCGCTCAGCACCCATCCTGATATCGCCAAGGTCACCTTTACCGGCTCAACTGTAACCGGGCGCGCGATCCTCACAGCAGCTGCGGAAACCTTCAAGCGCGTGACGCTCGAACTTGGCGGCAAAGGGCCACAAATCCTCCTGGAGGATGCTGACCTCGCGAGAGCGATCCCGATCGCTCTGGCGAGCGGCTTCACCAACAGCGGGCAGGCTTGCATCGCAGGTACGCGCCTCCTCGTACCCGAGCGCCGGCTGGACGAAGCGCTGGTAAGGCTGAAGGACCATGTCGGCACCCTGAAGGTCGGCGCCGCGACAGACCCCGAGGTGCAGATCGGCCCCATGGTAAGCCAGAAGCAATGGGAACGGGTCCAGTCCTATATCCGCCTCGGCATAGACGAAGGCGCGGTGCTCGTGACCGGCGGCCAAGGGCGGCCCGATGGATTGGAGCATGGTTGGTTCGTGCGGCCGACCGTATTCACACATGTCACCAACCAGATGCGGATTGCGCGCGAAGAGATCTTCGGGCCGGTGCTCTGTGTCATCCCCTATCGCGACGAGGCCGAAGCCATCGCGATTGCCAATGACACCAGCTATGGGCTGCAATCTTATGTACTCTCGCCCGACGTAGATCGTGCGAAGCGGGTGG
>Ga0265313_10002919_pt1 | contig 14275 bp, 9 predicted proteins | sample 4123metaG_FD_203122 | JGI IMG/M metagenome (GOLD analysis project Ga0265313, IMG submission 203122) | Rhizosphere microbial communities from Carex aquatilis grown in University of Washington, Seatle, WA, United States - 4-1-23 metaG | ecosystem: Host-associated > Plants > Roots > Rhizosphere >...
AGCCATCTTCATGGCCAACGCCGGCGGGGCGTGGGACAACGCAAAGAAAATCGTCGAGGTCGAACTGCGCCAGAAGGGCACGGATCTCCATGCCGCCACCGTCGTCGGCGACACCGTGGGCGATCCCTTCAAGGACACCTCCTCCGTCGCGATGAATCCCGTCATCAAGTTCACGACGCTCTTCGGTCTCCTCGCTGTCGAAATCGCCGTGACGATGCATGACCAGATGCTGAAGACCGGCATCGGCGTGTTCTTCTTCGCGATCGCGTTGGTGTTTGTCTATCGCAGTTTCTACACCATGCGCATCCCGGACGAAAACAGCGCCGGCATCTGATTGGGTGGAGCGCGTTGCCTCCAACGCGCTTGCTTCACCTTTCGAGGCCACGGCACCCCGCCGCGGCCTTCTTTGTTTTCACCGGAAAGTCACTCGCCGTGCACGGCGGCTGCTGTATGCTGCCCGCAACCGATGTCCGTTTTTCGCGCCACGCTTCGCGGTACCACCCACACGTTTCCCGATCTTCGCACCCTGCTCGCAAAAGCAACCCCGGCCCGCTCGGGAGATGAACTGGCCGGCCTCGCCGCCGCCAACGCCGTCGAACGAGTAACCGCCCAACACGCCCTCGCCGACGTGCCGCTCACGCAGTTTCTCACTGAACCCGTGGTGCCCTACGAGACGGACGAAGTCACCCGTCTCATCCTCGACACCCACGACCGCACGGCCTTTGCCCCCGTGGCCGATCTGACGGTCGGGGCCTTCCGGGACTGGCTGCTCCGTTACGAAACGGACGCAGCCATGCTCACCGCCCTCGCGTCCCATTCTGCCGGGCTAGATTTCCGCGTCGGCTGCCTGGTTTTCTTCCTGTTTGGGGGCGGAAGCCTTGGCAAACCAAGTATTATCCCGTTCTTTGAGCTCAGGCCGGTTGGCGCTCACGGAGGTCAAAAAATCGCGGGTCAGTTTTTCGAACAGCGCGATATCACCCCCGGAGATTTTCATCAGGGACTCGTTATCATTCATTGAAAGCATGACCATGCTCGAAACATCCCCGGTTTCGGCTGATTTTCAAGCCTTAATCAGATAGCCAAGCAGGTAGCAAAGCGGACTCACCAGACTGACAATGGCTTCCCGTTCCTCCGCATTCCGCCCAAAGGCATGCTCCTGACTGGCCTCGATGTTCAACACTCCGCATTGGGCCGGATGATGGATGATCGGCATCGAAAGAAAACTCTTGAAGGTCTTGCCCGAAAAATATCTTCGGATTTCAGCCGCCACCGCGACAGCCAGTTTTTTGGCAAAGGCCGGGTGTCCCGTGTCGTCAACAATCACGGCCCGGTTGTGATAAAAGGCCGTGGGCGCGCCGGGCAGCAGATAATCCTCCGCATCTTTGGCCCGTTTGCGCACGGCCAGGCCAAAGGTTTCGGACTCCTGATCGCTGGCATATTGCTCCAAAACCAGCAGATGCTCATAATCCGACCATTCGCCGTGGAAAAAACGGGTCTGGGCCTTCATGGCGTCGGTCGCGTCTTCGATGCGGCAGGCCCGCATGTAGTTCACGTTGATTTTCAGCCCGTCCCGACGCTTGTTGTACGCCATGATGACGGCCTCGACCGCGATCAGGATGCTCCGGGCCGTCTGCCGCCGAACTTCCGGCGTGCCATTGAGCGCATAATTCGTGGCCGCGATGGACCGCGTCACCTGCTTGTTGTACTCCGTCAGAAAGCCTTGGATGAATTTCTGGTAGTCCGCCAATTCCGTTGAACGGATTTGGGCCTGCGCCTCCTTCGCGGCGGTCAGTTTCTCCACGTAATCACTGTAGCCGTAAATAATGTAATGCAGCCAGGGATTGGAACCCGGGAATGAAATACCCGGAAGCTCCCGCCGCAAAGCGCGAAACTGATACCAGATCACTGCGGCAATGCCGCCAATGGTCAGGATCGAGAAAAACGAAAAGCCCTCCAGATAGACCTGCAGGAGACGGTCTTTCCCGGTGGTGATGCCCAGCGTTTTGAGATCGGCGATGAACGCCACAAAAGCCGCCCCGGCCGCATATTTGAAATTACGCAGACGAGGCGAGTCCTTCAGGCTCTTGGTCGTCCTCGAGCCGCTCCAACCATCGAGCGCAAAAAGCAACCCCATCGCCACGCCGATGATGAAAAGGCACGCTTCCAATGGACTCGCAGGCAAAACATGCATCGTGATCTACATCGGTTAAGGGGTGAAACAATCCGGCGGTCTTTGGTCGCGTGGAAAAACATTGGGAGATTGCTCCAGCTTGTCGAGTTCTGACCTTTCCCGAATCGGGCAAACCCGGTTTGGTGATGATCCCGCCAGCATGGTCGGCCTCGGTTTCCAGCGCGCTGATCGGAACGAATAGCCAGCCCGTACATCGCAGCCGGGGCAAGCGGCGCGGCCTTTGACTTGCTGCAGAGATCCGGCCCAAATGCCGGCGTCTCGTTTAACTTGCAGCCGGCGGCGGGCGGTGTAGCTGTTTCTTAACAACGCCGGGCTTGCCTCTGGGTGGGCAACCCTTGCTGTTGAAAAAAACGACCCTGATGAACCGCACCTTGCCGCTTCGATTGCTTTTCGCCGGTTTCCTCGCCGCCGGTTTGGGCGGCTGCACCTCGATGAACAAGCTCGCGGTCAACAAACTGGGCGACGCTCTCGCCTCGGGCGGCACGGCGTTTTCCAGCGACGGCGATCCCGACCTGGTGCGCGACGCCGCCCCGTTCTCCTTGAAACTGATGGAGAGCCTGCTGACGGAAAACCCGCGCCATGCGGGCCTGCTCTACGCCGCCGCGAGCGGCTTCACGCAATACAGCTACGCCTTCGTCCAACAGGAGGCTGATGCCTTGGAAGACCGCGATCATTCCGCCGCCGCAAACCTGCGCGCCCGGGCCCGCGGACTCTATCTGCGCGGCCGTGACTATGGTCTGCGCGGACTGGAGGTGGCCCACCCCGGCCTCGCGGCATCTTTGCGGGACAAACCAAAGGCGGTGCTCCGTGCCTGCCAGCCCGCCGATGTGCGGCTGCTTTATTGGACGGCTGTTTCCTGGGCCGCGGCCATTGCCTCCTCCAAGGACGATCCGACCCTGATCGCCGACCTGCCCATCGTTGAAGCCCTGATTGACCGCGCCCTCGAGCTCGACGAAGCCTACGACCGCGGCGCGATCCATTCTTTCCTGATCTCCTATGAGATGAGCCGGCCGGGTGTCAGTGGTGATCCGGCCGCCAGATCCCGCCAGCATTTCGAACGCGCGATGAGCCTGAGCGGCAATGCGCAGGCGGGGCCGTTGCTCGCCTACGCCGAGGCCGTGTGCATCCAGCGCCAGGATCGCGCCCAATTCCAATCATTGCTGCAACAGGCGCTCGCGATCGATGTCAATGCCCGGCCCGAGTTCCGGCTGATCAACCTGGTGATGCAACGGCGGGCCCGCTGGCTGCTCGGACGGATTGACGAGTTGTTTTTGCCCGTCGATAGTCCGGCCTCCCCTTAGTACCATGCGACCATTCTCACCCCGTTCCTCTCCTGTCCGCGTCTGGCTGATCGCCAGCCTGCTCCTGACTGCGCTCAGTTGGAACCGAATGCTCGGGGCCGGCGACACCATCACCATCCGCCTCGGCACGCTTCTGCCCAGTGGCACCGCACAGCACCAGTCATTGCAGGCGCTCGCGGAAGAATGGCAGAAGCTTTCGGGCGGTTCGCTCAAACTGCTCCTCTATCCCGACGGCCGGCTCGGGGGCGAAAGCGAGATGGTGAAAAAGATGCGGATCAAGCAGCTCAATGCCAGCGTGCTGACCGCCTCAGGCCTCGCTGAGATCGACCAGGGAGTCGCGTGTCTGCAGGAAATCCCGCTGATCTTCCGCACCTGGGCGGAAGTCGATTATGTGCGGGAGAAAATGCGCCCGATGCTGGAACAGCGGCTGCGCGCCAAAGGATTTGAAGTGCTCTTCTGGGGCGACGCGGGCTGGGTCCGTTTCTTTTCCAAGGAACCCGGAGTCCGGCCCGAAGATTTCAAGAAGATGAAACTTTTCACCCTCTCGGGTGATGTGCGGCAGGCCGAAATCATGAAAGCCATCGGCTACCGGCCCGTGGCGCTGGAGACGACGGATATCCTCCTCGGACTCAACACGGACATGATCAACGTGGTTCCCGTACCACCGCTCATCGCCCTGGCGGGACAATTTTATGGACCGGCACCCCACATGCTCGACTTGAACTGGAGCCCGATTGTCGGCGCCGCCGTCATCCGCCGGGATGTGTGGGATAAAATCCCCCCGGAACTCCAGGCCAAGCTGCGCGTGGCCTGTGACGCCACCGGCGTGAAATTTCGCACCCAAAGCCGCGAAGAAAGCGAGAAAGCCGTGAAAGTGATGGAAGAACGCGGATTAAAAATCCATCACGTCCCGCCCGAAGCCGTCGCCGAATGGCAACAACTGGCCGACATTCTTAATCCCCGGGTGCGGGGCAGTCTGGTGCCCGAAGATGATTTCGACGCAGTACTGCGGTTGCTCGCCGAATATCGGCGCAGCATCACGACCGCCCAGCCCTGACCAAGCATGGATATCGGCCTCCTCGGAGATCAGCCCGCCCCCGAATCCGCCGACCGCTGGCACCGGGCGGAAAATTTGCTGACCACTTTCGCGCTCGCTGTCATGGTGGTTTTGCCGGTGCTGGAAATCATCCTGCGCGCCGGCTGGAACACCGGCCTGACCGGCTCAAGCACGCTCGTGCAACACCTGACGCTCGTGGTCGGCATGCTCGGCGGCGCGCTCGCGGCGCGCGACGGCAGGCTGCTGTCGCTCTCCACCGCCACGGCTTTGCTGCCGGCGAGCTGGAAAGGCCGGACTTATTGGTTCAGCCAGTCCTTCTCCGCCGCCATCTCGTTGTTGCTCTGCGTCGCCAGTGTGCAATTTGTCCTGGCGGAGCGGGGGGGAGAAAGTTTTCTGCTGCCCGGCATCCCCTTGTGGATCATCCAGTCCGTTTTGCCGCTGGGTTTCGGGGCGATCAGTTTGCGCCTGATATTTCGCGCTTCGCCCGGTTGGCGCGGCCGGTTCCGGGCGGTCTTGTTTGTCGCCGCCATTGTGGCGTTCGGAATCTGGACGCCGTGGCCGGTCGCCACGCTGGTATGGCCGATCATGGCGGTTTTGTTTGCCGCCACCTTGCTGGGCGCGCCGGTGTTCGTCACCCTGGGCGGAGCAGGGCTGATTCTTTTCTGGGGCGCAGATCAGCCGATCGCCTCTGTGTCCGAAAAACACTACCAGCTCGTGACGAATCCCGCATTGCCTTCAATTCCGCTTTTCACACTGGCCGGCTATTTCATGGCGGAGGGCGGCGCCTCGCGCCGTCTCGTGCGGGTTTTCCAAGCCCTGGTCGGCTGGTTTCGCGGCGGGCCGGCCATCGCCACCGCGTTGCTGTGCGCCTTTTTCACGTCGCTGACCGGAGGGTCGGGCGTCACGATTCTCGCGCTGGGCGGCCTGCTGATGCCGGTGCTGATCGCGGCGAAATACACTGAACGCGATGCCCTCGGCCTGCTGACGGGGGCCGGATCACTGGGCATTTTGCTGCCACCTTGCCTGCCGGTGATTCTGTACGCCATCGTCGCCAAAGTCGGCATCAAGGAAATGTTTCTCGGCGGACTGATTCCCGGCCTGCTGCTGATCGCCATGACCGCAGCGTGGGGCATCTGGGCCGGACGGCACGCCGCCGGCAAAAGAAAAGCCTTCGATCTGACTGAAGCGCGTGCCGCGACCTGGGGTGCAAAATGGGAGCTCTTGCTTCCCGTGGTTTCACTCGGCGCGTTGTTCAGCGGCTGGGCCACCCCGGTCGAAGCGGCAGCAGTGACCGCATGCTATGCCTTCGTGATCGAGGTCATCATCCATCGTGACCTGCACATCCTCCGGGATTGTCCGCGAGTACTAACGGAAGCGGGCCTGCTGATCGGGGGAATTTTGCTGATTTTGGGCGTAGCGCTCGGCCTGACCGACTACTTCATCTATGCGCAACTGCCCGACACTCTCGTCGCCTGGGCCGCGTTACACATAAAATCACGCTGGCTGTTTCTCCTCGGTCTTAACGTGGTGCTGCTGCTGGTGGGCGGACTGATTGAAATCTATGCCGCGATAGTGGTGGTGGTGCCTTTGCTGGTGCCCATCGGAATCAGCCTCGGCCTGCATCCGGTGCACCTGGGAATTATTTTTCTGGCGAACATGGAACTGGGTTTCCTGATGCCTCCGGTCGGACTGAATCTGTTGCTGGCCTCCTCCCGGTTGAAAAAACCCATGAGCGAAACCATCCATGCCGTGCTGCCGTTGCTCGTCGTGATGCTCATCGGTGTGCTGCTGATCACCTATTGCCCCATGCTGACCACCCTGCTGCTGCCCTAAACGTGCGCGGAAATCGCACTTCGCCCACACCGATCACCAAAAGAAATACCGGCCATCGTTGCTGAGGAAACGTTCGCTGGGCGGCTCGTAGACCACGCGCCAGACATCGGCGTATTTTGACCACGCTCCCGGCACCGGGCCGTCAAAGACCAGCCGGGGTGCCAGCTTGGGCAACCATCTCGGGGTGCGCAGGCGTTCCTGAAATTTTTCGTATCCTTCCGCCTGGGCAAAGTAGACGCTGCGGCGTTCGATGGCATGCGTGGTGGACGGCAGGCAATCATCCACCCCACCGGCATGGACCAACAGGTACTGTCTCACCACAAAATCGTGGCGCTCGAGCTCCATCGCCGCACGTTCGCAGGCCGAATCAAAATCGGGGCCGGCGGCATGACCGTAGGCATGGTGCCCATGCACCGCCTGACGATGCAAAATGACCGTGACGCCGGGCAGCTCGGATTGAATGACCACCGCCCGCACTCCCGGCCAGCGGGTTTCGGTCACCGTTCCATCCAGCCGCCCTTCCCACCAGGAAAGAACATTGAAACGTTCCACGGCTTCCCAGAGTGCCGCCGGTCTGGCCTGACGCTGCCTGATGCCGGGAAAGGCCGCCATGCCGTTGCTGGAAGGATCGACTTCAAAACCATAGCAACCGCGTTCCGGCAAAGACACCAAGGCCATGTGCGCCCAACGCTCGATCGCCTCGGAGATCGCCTTATAACGCGCAACCATGGGCGAATCCGCCGTGCCGGTGCCGGCCGCATCGCTGAACACTTCGCTGGACACTTTCCAAGTGATGAGGTCGGGCCGAAGATAGGCGTTGGCCTGAAATTGCCGCACGCCCAGAATCAGGGTGTCACAGAGCGTCAGTTTTTCAATCGGGCCGCCGGTATCGGCCATGATTTTCCGGTAGCGAAAAGCGGCAAGGGTTAGCATGGGAAAAAGGGCGATGAGGGAAAAGGACGGCAAAAAGCAGCGAAGGCGTTGACCTCCGCTGCTGCCCGGAAACCGGGGTGGGGGCTTAAACTTGCTGCCAGCGGCAAGGCAAAGTGCAGCCTATCGCAGCCAAGTGTTGATCGCCCGTTTTGGGGGTGGCAGTGGCTTGATTCAGCCGATCAAAACGAGCCGCCAGACGTGAGAAACCGAGGGAGAGCAAAAGGCTCGCAAGGAGCCCGGAGAGCGCGGAGTTGAGGGAGTTCATGAGTCCACTATCGTCTCAAATCGCTTTTTCCAACATGGCGAAAATCGCCTGCTTACAGGCAGCGTCCGCCTTGCCGGGCGAAATCCTGCCAGCCTTAAACAAGGTGTTGCCCCGGGTTGCGCTCATTGGGCATGCTCCTTCTGCTTTCCGACGTTACCGCATGAGTCCGAACCGCCATTTTTTTCCGCCAGTCCTGTTCGCCCTTTTGTTCACAGCATTGTCGCATGCGGCATGGAATGACAAATGGCAGGGCGGCCCCGCGCTGGAGTTTTTTCCGAACCGTATAATCGGGGCCACCCCGCAAACCACCGCGGCGGTGCAGGACGCCCAAGGCCGGCTCTTCGTGGGCAGCGATGCCCTGCTGGTCTTTGATGGGGTAAACTGGACCAGCCACCCTTTGCCGGATTCGTACGGCCTGGCCGCCCTCTGCTTCGGGCCGGATCATAAACTCTGGGCCGGCGGCCACAACCAAATCGGCTATTACACGGAAACGGCCGGCGGAACATTTGTGTTCACTTCGCTGATGGCAAAACTGCCCGTGGAACATCGGCGCCTGGAATTCACCTGGGGCTGCGGGCTCGTGGGCACCCAGGTGTTTTTTGTCTGCCAGTCCAAAGTGCTGCGTTGGGATGGCACCCAATTCACGGTCTGGGATTTTCCCAATGAATCCCGTTTGTATCCGGTCCGTCTGGGCGACGAACTTTGGTTCACCCATCTGGAAACCGGTCTCTACCGGCTGACCGCTGAAGGACCCCGGTTGGAATATGGTCCGCAAGATCTGCCGAAAAATCCCGCCTTTGGCCTGGAACGTGATGCCCGGGGCCTTCGCCTTTTCAGTCGCGACGGGCTTTGCTACGCCGGGCAGCCCCAACAACAGCTCTGCTCCCCTGAAGTCGTCGAATTCCTGCGCACCCGGCCGCTCAGCAGCGTGCAACGGCTGCCCGAGGGCGATTACGCCATCGGCACGCTGGGCGGGCTGGGCATCATGTCCGCCCAAGGCCGGTTGCTGCGGACGCTCAGCCAGGAAGACGGCCTGACCAGCAACTCCATTTGCGCCCTGTATCTTGATCAGGAAAAAAATCTTTGGATCAGTCATGCCACCGGCGGCATGGCCCGGCTCGATCCCTCCGGGGCGGTCTCATTGTTTCAGCACTGGGGACAGGCGGATCATGCGAGCATTTTACGATTTGCCCAGGCCAGCAATGACAATGCCTTGTTCGCCGCATCCGATGCCGGGCTTTTTCGCCTGGCACCGGATGCGGCCGGCGGCATCAGGTTTCTCCCGCTCGATACGATGCCCGCCCATATCGAAGAGGTCTTCCCGTATCGGAACGGGCTGCTGCTGGGTCGCTTTGGCGGACTGGATTTTTTCGATGGCAAAAACATCCGGACCATTTGGGAAACTCCCTCCCAGATATTCTGGCGCATCCTGCCCTCCCGGACAAAGCCTGATGTTTTTTTCTGCCTCGTTAATCAGAAAATCGTGAAGCTGATCCTGGAGACCGACCGAGAATGGAAAAAACAAGAATTGGGCGAGATCCCCGATCTCGCCAACAATTGCTATCTCGATTCCCAGGACAACCTGTGGCTCAACAGCGCCCAGTCGGGCCTTTGGCACTTCGATACGTCCAGCAGTCAGCTTACCCAGGTTCACAAGGGGGTTAAGTCGGGTTTCGTGACCGAATCCAGCCAGGTCACGGGCTACGGCCAAAACGTTTATTTTTTTACCACGCGCGAAGGATATGCGGCCCAGGTCGGATCAAAAGAGTATCGCCGCATTCCCGGCTACCCCGAGGTGACCGCCTTGCAATGCACCACCTCGCTCGATGGCCGGCGACTCTATGTCGTGTTTGAGCGCAAGCAAACCTCCGGCACAGTTTACGGTCTGGGCCGGTTGGTACTGGACGAATCCGGCGCCACGCGAGAATGGACCGAATTGCAAGTGCCCAAGCTCCCGGTCGCCGGCGTGCCCGGCACTTTGCTTGTCACCACGGAAGACGGCAACGATGCGCTTTGGGTGGGAGGCAGCGAAGGGGTGGTGCGGATCAAGCCCGATGAGCTCGCCCCGGTCCAACCGCCGGTCAGGCCGTGGTTGATTGCCACTGAAACCTCCGGCCAGTCCGCCTCCGCCGGTCCCGTTCCGTCCTACGCGTTTTTCGGGCACCATCTGGTGATCCATGCCGGCACGGCGGAAATCGACGCCCGGCCTCATCTGCTTTTCCAAACCCGGCTGGGCAACGGCCAGAGCGAGTGGTCGCAAGCCTCCCCCCGCAGTTCCTTCGAGTTCACCAATCTCATCGACGGCGCCTACACGTTCGAAGTGCGGGCCGTGAATGAAGCAGGGCTGGTCAGTGAGCCGGTGGCCCATGCTTTCCGGATTTTGCCCCCCTGGTATCGCACCCCCTGGGCTTACGCCGGTTTTGCCGCCGCGCTCGCCGCCGCCGTTTTCGGGTACGTTCGTTTCCACGAGCGCCGGATCCGCGCCCGCAACCAGCAGCTCGAATCCCTCGTGGACAAACGCACGGCTGAACTGGTGAAAGCCAACGCGGCCAAGGACGAGTTTCTCGCCGGCATCAGCCATGAGATCCGCAACCCGATGAACGGCGTCATCGGCATCGCCACGGTCATCGACAGTTCCCGTTTCGATCCCACGACCAAGCAGCACATGGCCCAACTGCGGCATTGCGCCACCCACCTCTCCGGACTGCTGGAGGATATCCTCGACTACTCCCGCCTGCAAGCCGGGGCGGTGGAGCTGAACCCTCAACCCTTCGATCTGCTGGAAATGACCGAGGCGATCTCGGCCATCACCGCCGCCGAAAGCGAGCGGCATGGAATTCCTTTGGAAATCGCCGTTTCGCCCGCGGTTCCCCGCCGCCTCATTGGCGACCTGGCCCGGCTCCGGCAGATTCTCCTCAACTATGTCCTCAACGCGCTGAAATATTCCGGTCGCGGCACGGTCTGCCTCACCGTCTGGGGTCAGCAAACCAGGCCCGATCAGGTCGCGCTGACTTTCGCCGTGAGTGATGATGGACCGGGCATATCGGTGGAAGAACAAGCCCGGCTTTTCACCCGGTTTGAGCGCGGTGCCGCCGCCCAAACCCAGCGGGTCGCCGGCACCGGGCTCGGGCTCGCCCTCTGCAAAACGCTCGGGGAAAAAATGGGCGGGCGACTCTGGGTGGAAAGCAAGCCGGGCGAGGGATCCACGTTTTATTTCGCCCTCACCCTCCCGGTCGCATCGGGCGCACCGGCGCTGATACCGCCCGGCAAAATCAGGGCCGGCCCGCTCAAATTCATGCATGCCCTCGTGGTCGATGACGAGGAATACAACCGGATCACTCTCTCCCGTTTTCTCCATGAAGTGGGTTTTCGCGTCACCACGGTCGCGACCGGTGATGAAGCCCTGGACGTGGCCCGGCGGCAAACCCTGCACGCGGTGTTTCTTGACCTGAACCTCCCCGGCATGAGCGGCCCGGAAATTGCCCGGGCGCTGCGGGCCATGGAAGATCTGGACCCCGACCTGTCCATCATCGCCACCACGGCTTACACCACCGCTGAAAAACGCCAGGAATGCGTCGAGGCCGGCATGAGCGCGTTCCTCAGCAAGCCGATCTCGCTCGATAAGATTCATGCCGCCCTCTCCGCCGCCACTTCCGCGCAGCGCCCCGCACCTTCCTTCCATCTCCCCGGTGAAAATCAACGGATCGATCCCCTCGGCAGTCTCCGGCTTGTCGCCGAACGCAAAGGGGTTCCCCTCGAGGCGGAAATCGCCCGGTTCTTCACCGAGCTCGCCAGCGAGGAACGCCTGCTCAACGACGCCTTGCAACGCCACGAGCCCGTCACCGCCAGCGACGCCGCCCATCGTCTCATCGGTCGCCTGGCTTTCATCCAGGCTGCCGCCGAGGTCCAGTTGGCGCGCGACATCGAGACCAACTGCATGAATGAATATTGGGATCAGGCCAATGCCTCGGCCGCCCGGCTGGTCGGCCTGCTGCCGGGCTTGCGCGAACGGATTAAAGCCGGGGGATTATCATCCGTGACATAACCGTGCCGGCTGCACCGCTCTGCCCGACGGGCGCCACGTCACTCCCGCTTGTTTAATTGGTCCGGCCGCGTGAGGCCGTTCACGATCGCGAAATGGATCAGCTTGGGCGTCGTATGGACATCGATCTTGCGCATGATGTCCCGCCGCCGGGACTGCATGGTGGCCGGACTGATGTTCAAGAGAACCGCAATTTCCTCATCCGACATCGATTCGCCGATCAACGACAGGATCCTCAGCTCGTAATCGGAAAGCACCCGGATGAACGCCTTGGGATCGCGCCGCAACCGGGCGGTCGCCTCGTTCACCACCGGCACATAATAGATCCGGCCGGCCAGCACCGCCAAAATCGCCTCGGTGAGCACCTCGGTCCGCTGCTCATGCTTGTCCACGAAACCATGCAGTCCGATCCGCTGAACCTGAAGCATCGTCCACGGATCACGATGCGCGGAAATTCCCAGCACCTTGATCTCGGGGAATTCTTCAATAATGCCCTTGGCTCCCTCGAGGCCATTGCCATCCGGCAGGGAAAAATCCAGGAGCAGCAAATCCGGTTTGGCCGCGCGTACTCCGGCGAGGCCTTCCGCCAAAGTCGAATAGATCGCGAGCACCTTCAAATTCATCGCCTGACAATGCAGTTGAAAAAATTCCGCCACCAACCGCTGGTCTTCAATGATGATCACCCGTGCACTTCCATTCTGGGTGCTCTTCTCCGGCTGCCCGGTCTTCTCCTTGGGGTTGATCACGCAGATCTGTTTGCGGAACAAACCGGCCATCGGCAAGACATTAGCCCGGATGAATCATACTTACTTGTCCATGACAAAGCCTCTTAAAGCCCGATCGCCAAGGGGCGGAAGTGCGAGAAACTTGCCGAACCCCAAGTTACCGAGTATTCCTTAAAGCCAAACCTGAAGCAGCGTCCATTTCCCCTCTATCCGTCCCCACAAAGCAGCCTCACAGCATCCGTCAACAAGCAGGTCGCTTTTGGGGAATGGGCCATCAACAGCCGAATCGGTCAAAACCTCGACCGTACTGCGACCAGAAGGATGCTTAACCAAGCGGAAGCCCCACAATGGAGTGGTTTCGAGCATTGAGTCCGGCCATTTGGCATTTACGGACAACTGTGCGACTCCTCTGCAAAAATCCCCGCTTCGAATTTCGGCCAATGTCTGGGCATCTAATTCCTTGGGGCTGATTCTTGTAGCAGTGCTGTTTGGGTTTCCAGTTATTTTTGGACGCTCACCACGGTACGAGGTCATAAGAGCCAGCCACTGATCCAGCCAGTGAGAGAAAACCGGATTGGCCGCATCTTTCTCGTCCACATAAAACCCGTTTAGCAACGCAGCCTTCGCCGTGGCATTCACCATGTTTGGTTGAATAGGAGACTTTGCCTCTTCATGTTGGGCGGCTTTTTTGGCGGTCAGGGCTATCCACTCCATCCATTTTCTAAAACTGGCGATTGCCCGAAGTCCCCAGACAAAATTTGTATCGGGAGGAGTGAGCCAATACCTCGTTCCATGTCCGCCGGCCTTGTCGTAGGCATCCATGAACTGTCCGGCGTCCACTCGATTGCCGTGGCCTTCCAGATCAGTATCATAATACAAGTAGATGGGGAATTGCTTGAAGCGCTCAACTAGGATATTAGTCTGCTCCTGCAGCAAGACAGATTCTGGATACGGACAATCGTCCACGTCCAGCCCTGGAAACCAGCGATGATTTCTGCGGTGCACCGTCGGCGACCATAGCACAATCCCGTCGGGATTCATTCCCGATAAGGAACATCCCAGTGCAGCAATCCCTGACGAACAGTTTCCTACATAAAACAGCCTCTCGCCACCGTTGCGATCAAATTTTGATCTGTAATCGGCGACAGATTCTTCGACCTCTTTACGGGTCAGATTTCCTCCGCAGTCAACATTCGGACTTCCCGACCACAGAATATCGATTCCTTTGGCCTCGGCGATGGAGGCCAAATTTTCCGCGCCACTGATGTCGGCCAATGAAGGGGTTTCCAGATACGGTCGCACCGGATTGAGCACCGTCGGAATTTGCACGGCAAGCGTTGGCGGCATGCCGGGTATTGGGGTCGCTCGGAAGTAGCGGTAGAATTGCTTGGTTCCGTCAATGGCAGAGACGTATTCGCCAAATTCAATGCGGGCTGAAGGGCATTTGGAATAAATAGGATTTGTGTCAGAAAAGACAGGTGGAGATTGCACCTTGGCCATTGCCACCACGGCTCTTCGCGCCCACCACCATTGATTCCTTATGTCCTTGAATTCCGGCTTAAACAGATGATGCATCCGTCGCACCCATGCGCTATCCGTTTTGGGATTCAGTTTTTTTGAACAATCCAAATAAACCGATTCGATACCCTGATCTCCTGTCACCACTATCACTTCACCCACGGTGTCGTTGACGACAATCACACCCATAAAAGGCAGGTCGGGTAATTTTGCGTTCACAGGCCATGATACCTCGCCAGATTCAGCGATTTTCCCGTCCATCACTTTGACCCCGGCCAAATTGTAGAGTGAAACATCATTATGGCCTTCCACACTATTGTCCGCCCTCAATCCTTTCAGCTCGGTGACAATCGGTGTTTCAAAGGGATGAAATCTTCGGTTACAATTGGCATTCCACGCGGCTTCCCTTG
>Ga0265313_10002920_pt1 | contig 14274 bp, 15 predicted proteins | sample 4123metaG_FD_203122 | JGI IMG/M metagenome (GOLD analysis project Ga0265313, IMG submission 203122) | Rhizosphere microbial communities from Carex aquatilis grown in University of Washington, Seatle, WA, United States - 4-1-23 metaG | ecosystem: Host-associated > Plants > Roots > Rhizosphere >...
TCCCGACATGACTATGGCCACCACCGGAACCGGCACGATGCCGGGGTTCTTCAGCATGCCGCTCGCCGAGCGCGACCCCGAGCTCTTCAAGGCGATCGGCGAGGAACTGCATCGCCAGCAGGACCAGATCGAGCTGATCGCTTCGGAGAACATCGTCTCTCGCGCCGTGCTGGAGGCCCAGGGCTCGGTCCTCACCAACAAATATGCCGAGGGCTATCCGGGCCGGCGCTACTACGGCGGTTGCGAATTCGTCGACGTCGCCGAGGCGCTTGCCATCGAGCGGGCGAAAAAGCTGTTCGGCTGCAACTTCGCCAACGTTCAACCTCATTCCGGCGCCCAGGCCAACCAGGCCGCATTCTTCGCCCTGCTTCAGCCCGGCGACACCTTCATGGGGCTCAACCTGGCCGCGGGCGGGCATCTGACCCACGGCTCGCCCGTCAACCAGTCAGGCAAATGGTTCAAGGTCGTGCCCTATAGCGTGCGTCCCGATAACCAGCGCATCGACATGGATGAAGTCGAGAAACTGGCCCGCGAGCACCGGCCGAAGCTGATCCTCGCCGGCGGCTCCGCCTATCCACGGTTCTGGGACTTCGAGCGCTTCCGGGCCATCGCCGATTCCGTGGGCGCCTTCTTCATGGTCGACATGGCCCATTTCGCCGGCCTGGTCGCCGGCGGCGCGCATCCGAGCCCGCTGCCCCACGCCCACGTCGTGACGACGACGACCCACAAGACTCTGCGCGGCCCGCGCGGCGGCATGATCCTCGCCATGGACGAAGAGATCGGCAAGAAGATCAACAGCGCCGTCTTCCCGGGCCTGCAGGGCGGACCGCTCATGCATGTCATCGCGGCCAAGGCGGTCTCCTTCGGCGAAGCGCTGGCGCCTGAGTTCAAGCGATATGCCAAGGCCGTGGTCGAGAATGCCAAGGCGCTGGCCGAAACGCTGGTGGCCGGCGGCTGCGCCATCACCACCGGAGGCACGGACAATCATTTGATGCTGGTGGATCTGCGGCCGAAGAAGCTCACCGGCCGGGCCTCGGAAGGCAGCCTGGAGCGCGCCGGCATTACCTGCAACAAGAACGGCATTCCCTTCGACCCGGAGAAGCCGGCGGTGACCTCGGGCATTCGTCTGGGCTCGCCGGCGGCAACGACCCGCGGGTTCGGGGTGACCGAGTTCCGACAGGTGGGCCAGCTCATCGTGCGCGTGCTCGATGGGCTCGCCCGCAGCAACTCGACGGACAACACGACGGTCGAGCGCGAGGTCCGCAGCGAAGTGGCGGCGATGTGCCGGAAGTTTCCGATCTACGGCTCGCTGAGCTGACGGCGCAACGGATCGGAACCTCGGGGGAGGCTGAAGCATGCGTTGTCCATTCTGCGGCAACGAAGATACCCAGGTGAAGGATTCGCGGCCGACCGACGACAACGCCGCGATCCGCCGGCGCCGGCAATGTCCCAACTGCGGCGCCCGCTTCACCACCTTCGAGCGGGTGCAGCTGCGCGAGCTGACGGTGGTCAAGACCAACGGCCAGCGCGAGCCCTTCGACCGCGAAAAGGTCATGCGCTCCATGCGGATCGCGCTGCGCAAGCGCCCGATCGATTCCGACCGGCTCGACCGCGTGGTCAACGGCATCGTCCGGCGCCTTGAGAGCTCCGGCGAGAGCGAGATTCCGACCTCCGTCGTCGGCGAGATGGTGATGGACGCGCTTTCCGGCCTCGACAAGGTCGCCTATGTGCGCTTCGCCTCCGTCTATCGCAATTTCCGCGAGGCCAGGGACTTCGAGGAATTCGTGGGCAAGCTCGGTGGCGAGCGCGAACCCGAATAATCACGAGACCGATCTCGAGCATATGCGGTCGGCGCTCGCGCTCGCCAGGCGTGGGCTCGGTCGCGTCTGGCCGAACCCTGCCGTGGGCGCGGTGCTGGTGCGTGGCGGCCGCGTGGTCGGGCGCGGCTGGACCCAGCCCGACGGGCGCCCCCATGCGGAGACCGAGGCGCTGGCGCGGGCCGGCGCGGCGGCCGCCGGTGCCACGCTTTACGTCACGCTGGAGCCTTGCAGCCATCATGGCAAGACGCCGCCCTGCGTGGAGGCGCTCCTGTCGGCCGGCATCGCCCGGGCCGTCATTGCCCTCGAGGATCCGGACCCGCGGGTTTCCGGCCGAGGCATAGCCCGGCTTCGGGAGGCTGGCGTCGAAACCGTTCTCGGGGTTATGGCCGACGAGGCGCTCGACCTCAATGCAGGCTTCCTGCTGCGCCTGGCCGAGGGCCGGCCGCTCGTGACCCTGAAACTCGCCATGACCCTCGACGGGCGGATCGCCACGCGTACGGGCGAGAGCCGATGGATCACCGGCGAGATGGCGCGGGCGCGGGCGCATCTGATGCGCGCGCGCCACGACGCGGTGGTCGTAGGCAGCGGCACCGTGCTGGCCGACGATCCGTTGCTCAACGTACGGCTGCCGGGGCTGGGCGATTGGTCGCCCCTTCGTATCGTCCTCGACGGGCGCATGCGCCTGCCGCTCACCTCGGCATTGGTGGCTGGCGCCAGGGAAACACCGACATTGCTGGTCACGCTGGAAAGCGGCGACCGGCTACGCCGGCGCGCCTATGTCGATTGCGGCGTCGAAGTCATCGACGCGCCGCCCGGGGCGGACGCGGCCCTGGATCTGAAACATGTGCTCTCGCTTCTGGGGGAGCGGGGGCTGACCAGGATCCTGGCCGAGGGCGGCTCGCGGCTTGCCGCTGCGCTGCTCCGCTGGCAACTGGTGGACCGGCTCGCCATCTTCCGCGCCCCCGGCATGATCGGAGGCGACGGCCTGCCCGCGGCCGAGGGCTTCGGGCTGGAGCATCTGGCCGAAATCGAGGCACTAACGCCGGAAGACACGATCGCGCTGGGTCCCGACCGCCTGGAAACTTACCGTCGGGCCGGGTAGCTTGCGGCCATGTTCACCGGCATCATCACGGACCTGGGGCGCGTGCGTAGCGTGACGCCCGCCGGCGCGACGCGGATCGTCATCGAGACCAAATATGACAGCGCATCGATCGCCCATGGTGCTTCCATAGCCTGCAGCGGCGTCTGCCTCTCGGTGGTGGACAAGGGGCCCGGCTGGTTCGCCGTCGAGGCCTCGGACGAAACCCTGTCGCGCACCACGATCGGCGCCTGGCGCACCGGCAGCCCGGTCAATCTCGAGCGCCCCCTGAAGCTGGGCGACGAACTGGGCGGGCACATGGTCGCCGGCCACGTCGACGGAGTGGGGGAGATCGTGGAACGCCGGCCAGACGGGGCAAGCCTCCGCTTCGGCTTCCGCGCTCCGCCCGAACTCGCCCGTTTCATCGCCTCCAAGGGGTCGATAACGGTCGACGGCGTTTCGCTGACGGTCAACGAGGTCGAAGGCGCGGCATTTGGCGTCAACATCATCCCAGTGACCCGGCAGGAGACCAATTTCGGCAGCCTGGCGCCTGGTGACCGGGTCAACCTGGAAATCGACCTCCTGGCGCGCTACCTTGCCCGCCTCGTGGAAGCGGAGCGCCGATGAGCCGACCCAGGACCGATAGCTGGCGGGTGACCTTTTCCGAACTCGTCTCGCCCAGCGAGACGATCATCGAGGAGGCACGCAACGGGCGCATGTTCGTCCTCGTCGACGACGAGGATCGGGAGAATGAGGGTGATCTCGTGATTCCGGCCCAGATGGCGACGCCGGAGGCGATCAACTTCATGGCCAAGTATGGGCGCGGCCTCATATGCCTCGCCATGACCGACGAGCGGGTGCGGGAACTGGGCCTGCCGCTGATGTCGCCGAGCAATGAATCCCGCTTGAGGACTGCCTTCACCATCTCCATCGAGGCCCGCGAAGGAGTGACGACCGGCATTTCGGCGCCGGACCGGGCACGGACCATCGCGGTCGCCATCGACCCCAGCAGGGGCCGGAACGACATCGTGAGCCCGGGCCACGTGTTTCCGCTGGTCGCGCGCGAAGGCGGCGTGCTGGTGCGTACGGGGCATACCGAGGCCGCAGTCGATCTCGCCCGTCTCGCCGGGCTCAATCCGTCCGGCGTGATCTGCGAGATCATGAACGATGACGGCACCATGGCGAGGCGCGACGACCTGATCGCGTTTGCCCAGCGCCATGCCCTCAAGATCGGCACGATCGCCGATCTCATCGCCTATCGGCGCCGGCATGACCGGATCGTGGAGCGGGCGCTGGAAGCCGATTTCGAAAGCCGCTGGGGCGGCCGCTTTCGCATGCATGTCTACGTCAACCGCGTCGCCTATGCCGAGCATATCGCGCTGGTCAAGGGCGACGTCACGGCGCCCGGCCCCGTGCTGGTGCGCATGCATGCCCTCAACGTGCTCGACGACGTGCTGGCCGACGGCAGCACCGGCAGGGGCGGAGAACTCGCCGCCGCCATGCGCATGATCGCGGCGGAGGGCAGGGGAGTCGTGGTGCTGTTGCGCGAGGCGCTGCGAACCAGCCTGTCGGACCGGGTGCGCGCCCGCGTCGCCGGCACGCCCCATGCTTCGGATCAGCTGCGCGACTACGGCGTAGGCGCCCAGATCCTGCTCGACCTCGGGGTTCGCGAAATGACGCTGCTCTCCAACACCCGGCGCACCATCGTCGGCCTCGAGGGCTACGGGCTTGTGCTGGCTGGCCAGCGGCCCATCCCCCATCCGGAGGAGGAGGCGTGAGCCAGGCGCCTCACGTCCTGATCGTCGAGGCCCGCTTCTATCCGGACATCGCCGACGAGCTATTGAAGGGCGCCGTGCAGGCGCTGGACGCCGCCGGTGCCACCCATGAGCGGCTATCGGTGCCCGGCGCCTTCGAGATTCCCGCCGCCATCGCCATGGCGCTCGAGAGCCAGCGGACCCGGCCTTCCGCCTCGGCCTTCGATGGATTCCTGGCACTCGGCTGCGTCATCCGCGGCGAGACGACTCACTACGACTACGTGTGCGGAGAAAGCGCCCGTGCCTTGATGGATCTCGCCTGCCGGGAGAAGATCGCGCTCGGCTACGGCATTTTGACCGTGGAGAACGGCAAGCAGGCCTGGGCCAGGGCAGGGGTCTCGGACAAGAACAAGGGTGGCGATGCGGCTCGCGCCTGCCTCGCCATGATCGCCCTCAGGCGCCGCTTCGCGCTTCCGGCGCGCTGATGGCCAAGCGTGCCAGTGCCGGCGTGTCGCGGAGTACCGCGAGGCTCGCCGCGACCCAGGCCCTGTATCAGATCGCGCTCTCCGGCGCCGACCCAGAACAGGTGATCGCGGAGTTCACCCTTCACCGCCTGAACGAAGGCGTCGACGGCGTGAAGTTGCTGAAGGCCGACCCCTTGCTCTTCGCCGATATCGTGCGCGGCGTGGTGCGCAGCCGCGCCGATCTCGACGACATGATTGCGGCGGTGCTGGTCGAGGACTGGACGATCGAAAGGCTTGAGACCCTGCTCGCCTGCATCCTCAGGGCGGGCGCTCACGAACTCGCGGACCGGGCGGATGTGCCGGCGCGGGTGGTGATCAGCGAATATGTCGACCTGGCCGACGCCTTCTATGGGGAGAAGGAGACCGGCCTGGTGAACGGCGTGCTCGATCGCCTGGCGCGCGAGCTCCGGCCGCTGGAGCTGGGCACGAAGAATGGGCCGGGCAAAGCGGCCGGGTGAGTTCGATCTGATCGCCCGGTACTTCCGGCCGCTGGCGGCCGGAAACGCCGGTGCGTTGGAACTCGCCGACGATGCGGCGCTGATCGACGTTCCCCTGGGCCGGCGGCTGGTGGTGACCGCGGACTTGTTGACCGCCGGCGTGCACTTCCTGGAAGAAGACCCGCCCGATCTCATCGCCCGCAAGGCGCTCCGGGTCAATCTCTCGGACCTCGCCGCCATGGCCGCCAAGCCACTCGCCTATTTTCTGACTTGCGCGTTCCCCGAGACGGTGGAGGAGGCGTGGATCGCCGCTTTCGTCGCCGGCCTCGCCCGGGACCAGGAGGAGTTCGACATCGTCCTCATGGGCGGCGACACGACGGCAACCCCAGGCCCGCTCACCCTTTCCATCACCGCGCTGGGCACCGTCGAAGCGGGCAGGGAACTTCGGCGATCGACCGCCAAGAAAGGCGATCTCATCGCGGTCAGCGGGACGATCGGTGACGCCATGCTGGGTCTTGCCCGTCTGCAAGGTCGCCTCGATCCGCTGCCGGGCGATGACCACCTCATCGATCGCTACCGCCTGCCGCAGCCTCGCATATCGCTCGCCCGGCAGCTCGCGGCCCTCGGCCTGGCGACCGCGGCGCTTGACGTTTCCGATGGCCTGGTCGCCGACCTCGGCCATATCTGTGAGGCTTCCGGCCTCGCGGCTCGGGTCGAGGTCAGCCGTGTTCCGCTTTCGCGTGCGGGGCGTGAGGCGGTGAAAAAAGAGCCCCGGCTGCTCGAGGCGCTGCTCACGGGCGGCGACGACTACGAACTGCTTTTCACCTTGCCCGCGGACCGGAGGGGCGAGCTCGCGGACTTGCCGGTCACGGTCATCGGCTGCATGCAGGAGGGCGATGGCGTGAAGGTTGTCGATCCGGCCGGCGAGGCGATGACCCTCAAACGGGGCGGGTTCCAGCATTTCTGATCGCGGCGGGCTCGCGCCCTTGTCAGGCTTTCCGTCAGGCTCCAAGCTGCGGTGATGGTTCTCACTCCTGCCCGGCGCAATGTGATGGTTCTCGCCGTCTGCCAGGCTGTGGCGATGACGAGCATCTCGATGATGGCGACCGTCTCGGCGCTGGCCGGGCAGATGCTGGCTACGGACAAGGCTTTGGCCACGCTCCCCATCGCCTTGCAGCAGCTCACGGTAATGCTGACGACCTTCCCGGCTTCCTATCTGATGCGCCATTTTGGCCGGCGCGCCGGTTTCAGCCTCGGCGCCCTGGTTGGCGTGCTCGGCGGCTCGCTGCAATGCTACGCCATCTTCCGGTTCGACTTCACCCTGTTCTGCCTCGGCAATGCGCTGGTCGGCGTGGCCAACGGCTTCGCCCTGTTCTTTCGCTTTGCCGCCACCGAGACCGCGGATCTGGACTTCAAGAGCAAGGCCATCTCCCTGGTCATGGCTGGCGGGGTCATTGCCGCCTTGGCCGGCCCTGAGCTTGCCAAATGGGCCCATGACTGGTTCCAGCCCGTGCAGTTCGCCGGCGCCTTCGTGGCTATCGCACTGCTACAGGCGCTCAACGTTCTCCTGGTCCAGTTCGTCCACATCCCGCGGCCGAGCGCAGCGGAGCGCCGTCTGCCGGGCCGGCCGCTCGGAATTATCATGCGCCAGCCGGTCTTCATCGTTGCCGCGCTTGGCGGCATGGTCGGCTATGGCAGCATGTCTCTGGTGATGACGGCGACCCCCCTCGCCATGATCGGGTGCGGTTTCGCCTTCGGCACGGCGGCCACCATCATCCAATGGCATGTCCTGGGGATGTTCGTGCCTTCCTTCTTCACCGGCCACCTCATTGCACGCTTCGGCGCGCCGCGGATCATGTTGATAGGGACCGCCGCCCTGATGGCCTGTGCAGCAATCAATCTTTCGGGCATCCACCTCTGGAACTTCTGGGCTGCCCTGGTTCTGCTGGGCATCGGCTGGAACTTTCTCTATATCGGGGCCAGCAGCCTGCTGATCGAGGCCTACCGGTCCGAGGAACGGGCGAAGACCCAGGCCCTCAACGACTTCCTGGTCTTCAGCCTGGTGACGACGGCCTCCTTCGCCTCGGGCGGTCTCAACCATCATTTCGGCTGGAGCGCAGTCAATCTGGGTGTCGTTCTGCCCGTCCTGCTGGCGGCCGGCGCTCTCCTCTGGCTGCTTCAGCAGCGGCGGACCGTACCCGCCTGAGGGCTCCGGGCGACGCGGGCAGGGGCGCAGCAGGCGGTTGCGCCGGCCGGTCGAATCCCCTATGTTCCGGCCGCTTTTCGGGGGCTCCCGCCATGGCGGCGCGGCCCATATTTCCCTGGGATGGATGAACGGAATGACCCTTCTTACGACGATCAGTTGGCTTGTGCTGGCCTGCGGCGTTCTTGCCCTCGTCTATGGCGCGGTTTCGGCGCGGGCGGTGCTGGCGTCGCCGACCGGGAACGACCGGATGCGCGAGATCGCGGCGGCCGTCCAGGAAGGGGCGAGGGCCTATCTCAATCGGCAATATTCCACCATCGCCATCGTGGGCGTGATCATCGGGGTCATCCTGGCCTTCACCCTGGGCCGCTATGTCGCCCTTGGCTTTCTTATCGGCGCGGTCTTAAGCGGCAGTGCCGGCTATCTCGGGATGAACGTATCGGTGCGCGCCAATCTGCGCACGGCCGAGGCGGCCCGGCATGGGCTGGCGCCGGCGCTCGCCATCGCCTTCAAGGCCGGCGCGGTCACCGGTCTGCTCGTCGTCGGTCTCGGCCTGCTGGGCGTCACCATCTACTACATGATCCTGCAGCATCTCGGACTCGACTCCCGCACGACCATCGAGGCCCTGGTGGCGCTCAGCTTCGGCGCCTCGCTTATTTCCATCTTCGCCCGGCTCGGCGGCGGCATCTTCACCAAGGGCGCCGACGTGGGCGCCGATCTCGTCGGCAAGATCGAGGCCGGCATTCCCGAGGACGATCCGCGCAACCCGGCGGTGATCGCCGACAACGTCGGCGACAACGTCGGCGATTGCGCCGGCATGGCTGCCGACCTGTTCGAGACCTACGCCGTCACCATCGTTGCCACCATGCTGCTGGCCCAGATCTTCGTCGCCGGAGAAGCCCAGGCCACCATGATGATGCTGCCGCTGGCAATCGCCGGGGTGTGCATCATCGGCTCGGTCGCCGGTACCTACTTCGTGCGGCTCGGCGCTTCCGGCAACATCATGGGCGCCCTCTACAAGGGTCTGTTTGCGACCGCCGCCGTCTCGGCCGTGCTGATCGCCGGCGTGATCGGTCTCCTGACCGGCTTCGGTACGCCCGTGCAGATCGGGGACGCGAGCGTCTCGGGTCTCGATCTCTTCTTTTGCGCCCTGGTTGGACTTGCGGTCACCGGGCTTCTGGTCTGGATCACCGAGTACTACACCTCGACCGCCTATCGGCCGGTACGCAGCGTGGCCAAGGCCTCAACCACGGGCCACGCCACCAACATCATTCAGGGTCTGGCCGTGTCCATGGAAGCCTGCTTCCTGCCGGTGCTCGTGATCTGCGCCGGGATCATCGCCGCCTTCATGCTGGCCGGCCTGTTCGGCATCGCGGTGGCGGCGACGACCATGCTGGCTCTGGCCGGCATGGTGGTAGCCCTCGATGCTTATGGCCCGGTGACGGATAACGCCGGCGGCATCGCCGAGATGGCCGACCTGCCCAAGGAGGTGCGCAAGACGACCGACGCGCTGGATGCGGTCGGCAACACCACCAAGGCCGTGACCAAGGGCTACGCCATCGGCTCGGCCGGCCTCGCCGCCCTGGTGCTGTTCGCCGCCTATACCCAGGACCTCCAGCACTATTTCCCCAACCTCGCAGTCGAGTTCCGGCTGCAGGATCCTTACGTGGTCATCGGCTTGTTCATCGGCGGTTCCCTGCCGTTCATGTTCGGCGCGCTGGGCATGATGGCGGTCGGTCGCGCGGCAGGGGCGGTCGTGGTCGAAGTGCGCCGGCAATTCAAGGAGATCGCCGGCATCATGGAAGGCAAGGCGAAGCCCGACTACAGCCGCGCAGTCGACATGCTGACCAAGGCCGCGATCAAGGAGATGATCCTGCCATCGCTTCTGCCGGTGCTGGCGCCGATCGTGGTCTATTTCGTCATCGACCTGATCGCCGGCCAGGCCAAGGCCTTCACCACGCTGGGCGCCATGTTGCTCGGCACCATCGTCACCGGGCTCTTCGTCGCCATCCAGATGACCTCGGGCGGCGGCGCCTGGGACAATGCCAAGAAGTATATTGAGGACGGGCATTTCGGCGGCAAGGGTTCCGACGCCCACAAGGCGGCGGTGACGGGTGATACGGTCGGCGACCCCTACAAGGACACGGCGGGGCCGGCGGTCAACCCGATGATCAAGATCATCAATATCGTTGCCCTGCTGCTGCTGGCCATCCTCGCCCACTGAGAAAGGCCGCTTGCGGCTCCGAACCCCGGCGATTGGGCGACCTTAGTGAGGCCCAGGTCCGCCGAAGACGTTGCCGTTGCCGCCGAGGCCGCCGAAGCGCCCGATATTGCCCATGAGCTGCTGGAGGATGGTGAGCTCGCGCCCGGACGTCGGCGTCACATTGGGATTGGGCACGACTTGATGCGCGTCCTCGATGCCGAGCAGCTTCATGTCGCTGACCGTCCCAGCGTCGTCGAACTTGATGATCAGCACCTCCTGGTCCAGCACCTCCGGATCGAAGAAGGCGATGCGCTTCGTCTTCTTGCTGATGTAGTACCAAGTCTTGTCGTCGAACGTGCCCACGGTGGAAGGCGACCCCAAAAGGTCGGTCACTCGCTCCCGGTTGTCGATGCCGGGCTGGACTTGAAGGACGACCTCCGGGTCGGGCAAATTGCCGCGGGTGTCGAACTGCGGCTCGCATGCCCCAAGGGCCGCGATGGTCACGCCGAGGGCCAGAAAATGGGCCGGTTTCATCGCCTACCGCTTGACCGCGTCCCGTGTTGCCAAGGCTTGCGCCCGCGGGCACTCTAATGGCACCGGCGTCACGGGGCTGTCAAGGAATCCGGAGCTTGCCGTTGAGTCGCTGGAATCTCTTTCGCCGCGAGCCTGAGGAAGCCAGTGCGGCGCCGCTCTACGCCGCCATCGTCGCTCAGGCGCGCCGCCCGGCTTTCTATGCCGTCTGTGGCGTGCCCGACAGTCTCGACGGGCGCTTCGAGCTGGTGGCGCTGCACGTCTACCTGGTCCTGCGCCGGCTGAAGGGCGGGGATCTGCCGGCCCAGGCGCTGGCGCAGAGCCTCGTCGACCTGTTCTTCGCCGATATGGATGCAAGCCTGCGCGAAATGGGCGCAGGCGACCTGGGCGTGGGCAAGCGGGTGCAGAAGATGGCTGCTGCCTTCTATGGCCGGATCGCCGCCTATGACCGGGCAGAGTCCGGGGGCGCGGCCGGCGAGGCGCTGAAGCGCAATCTCTTCGGGACGGTCGAAGTCGGCGCCGAACGGATCGCCCTCATGACCGACTATGTCGAACGGGCTGAGGCGCTGATGGCCGCGCGCCCGCTGGCCGAGATCACCGCCGGCCGGCCGGTGTTTCCGGATCCGCCGGGTTCGGACGGCGCTGGGGAGACGCCGGCATGAGCGGACGCCGATCGCGGGACAATGAATTCAGCCGGCTGGTGAGCATCGAGACCATCGGTCCCAAGGCACAGATTCGAAAGATCGAGGCAGGAGAGGAAGAGCGCCCGCGCCTCGCCGAGAGGTTCGGCCTGGTTGCCATTCACGGCCTGTCGGCCACACTGGAGCTCTCGCGCCCGGCCGGCGACATGGTGCGCGCCAAGGGGCATCTGATCGCCGACGTGGTGCAGAGCTGCGTGGTCACGCTTGCTCCCGTGCCGGTTCACATTGAGGCCGATTTCGCCTGTACCTTTGCCGGCGGGGGGCGACCGGAAGCGGAAGTGGAATTCGACCCCTTGGCCGAGGAAGACGTCGAAGCCCTGACCGGCGAGGACATCGACATCGGCGAAACCGTCGCCCAGCAGCTTGCCATAGCGCTCGATCCCTACCCCCGGGCGCCGGGCGCCGCCTGGCCCGATCATGTCCGGCCGGAGGCAGGTGGAGCAGGGGAAAGCCGGGAAAAGCCATTTGGTGGACTTGAAAAACTGGGAAAACCCTGAGTTGCCATCTGGTATAGTCGCCGGACGATATGGTTGCCCGGGGAGGCGTTCTCGGCTAAACATCGGGCGCCTGTCGGTGCCCGGCGAGCCGGAATGCGCCGCTTGGAGCTGTGCCCGGACGGGCCTAAGTCGAGGATGAAGAAATCATGGCTGTTCCAAAGAAGAAAGTGACGAAGTCTCGTCGCGACATGCGGCGCTCCCATCACGCGCTCAAGGCGACCAAATCCATCGAGTGCCCGAACTGCGGCGAGTTGAAACGCCCGCATCACATGTGCCCGGCCTGCGGCCACTACGACGGCCGGGAGGTTGTGGCGCCGGACGCGGCCTGAGCGCCGCCGCCCGGCTTACGTCCCGCTTAGGCCATATTCCGTGACGGGCAGCCTGAACATCGCTCTCGATGCGATGGGCGGCGACAATGCGCCCGAGGTCGTGGTCAAGGGCGCCAACATCGCGCGGCAGCGGTTTCCCAACATCCACTTCCAGTTCTTCGGCGACGAGGGGCGGGTGTCGCCCTTGATTGCCCGTTACAAGGCGCTGGCCAAGGCGAGCTCCCTGCATCACACCGACAAGCTGGTGGCGCCGGATGAAAGGCCCTCGACGGCACTGCGCGCGGGCCGCAATACCAGCATGCGCCTGGCCATCGACGCGGTTCAGGCCAAGGAAGCGGCCGGGGTGGTTTCCGCCGGCAACACCGGCGCGCTGATGGCCATGTCGAAGTTCGTGTTCAAGACGCTGCCGGGAATCGACCGGCCGGCGATCGCCTCCTTCTATCCGACGCTGCGCGGCGAAAGCGTCATGCTCGATCTCGGGGCCAATCTCGTCTGCGATGCGGACAACCTCGTGCAGTTCGCGATCATGGGCAACGTCTTCGCCCGAACCGTGCTCGGCATCCATCGCCCGACGGTCGGCCTGCTCAATGTCGGCTCGGAGGACGTCAAGGGCCATGAGGCCGTGCGCGAGGCCGCGGCGGTGTTGCGCGCCACCAGCATGCCGGGCGAGTTCCACGGCTTCGTCGAAGGCGACGACATCGCGCGCGGCACCGTGGACGTGATCGTGACCGACGGCTTCACCGGCAATGTGGCGCTCAAGACTCTCGAGGGGACGACCAAGCTCTATGCCGAGTTCCTGCGCCGCAGCTTCAAGAGTTCGCTGGTGGCGCGGATCGGGTATCTGCTTGCGCGCCCCGCCTTGAACGCGCTACGCGTGCGCACCGACCCAAGACGCTACAACGGCGCCATATTCCTCGGCCTCAATGGCGTGGCGGTGAAGAGCCATGGCGGCACCGACGCGCTGGGCTTCGCCAACGCCATCGGCGTGGCGGTCGACATGATCACCCAGAACTCCCTCGACAAGATCCGCGACGACTTCGCCCGATTCCTCGCCGGCAATCCCACCAGCCCCCAGGTCGTCGGGCTCTAGCATGGTTCCCCGTTCCCTGGTCGTCGGCTGCGGCGCCTATCTGCCGCGCCGAATCGTGACCAACGCCGAATTGGCCGAGCGCCTGGAGACCTCCGATGCCTGGATCGCCCAGCGCACCGGCATCCGCCAGCGCCACATCGCGGCTGAAGGCGAGACCACGGCGGACCTTGCGACGGCGGCGGCAAACGATGCGCTCCGGCGCGCCGGCATCGATGGCGCGGATGTGGATATCCTGGTGCTGGGGACGACGACGCCCGACCATACGTTTCCCGCCACGGCGACCCAGGTCCAGGCCCGCATCGGCATGACCAAGGGTGCCGCCTTCGATATCCAGGCTGTGTGCAGCGGCTTCATCTATGCGCTGGCAACGGCGGACAATTTCATCAAGGCGGGGCAATGCCGGACCGCGCTGGTGATCGGCGCCGAAACCTTCTCGCGCATCCTCGACTGGAACGACCGCGGCACCTGCGTTCTGTTCGGCGACGGCGCAGGCGCGGTGGTGTTGAAGGCGGGGAGCGGCGAGGGCGGACTCTCCGACCGGGGCGTCCTCACGACCCATATCTATTCCGACGGTCGCCACTACAAGCAGCTCTACGTCGACGGCGGACCCTCGGCGACCCAGACTACGGGCCACGTCCGCATGGAGGGGCGCGAGGTCTTCCGCCACGCCGTGGTGCGGATGGGAGAGGCGGTGGACGCGGCCATGGGCGCCATGGGTATCACCGGACGCGAGCTCGACTGGCTGGTGCCCCACCAGGCCAATCGCCGGATTATCGACAGCATGGGCCATCGGCTCCATCTGCCGCCGGAGAAGGTGATCGTCACCGTGGATCGACATGCCAATACGTCGGCCGCCTCCATCCCCCTGGCGCTGGCCGAAGCCACTGGCGACGGACGCATCCGGCCAGGCCAGCTGGTGCTGCTGGAAGCCATGGGGGGCGGTTTTACCTGGGGGTCGGCCCTGATCCGCTGGTAAGCTTGGCTGCCAAATAGGGCTAGAAACCGCCTCGCATCCCTCTGTATTTGACTGTTTTGCGACTCGCAATTAGAGTCGTTTCTGAACTCCCGGGAACCATCCCCAATGCCCGACAGCACCATCACGCGCGG
>Ga0265313_10002921_pt1 | contig 14272 bp, 12 predicted proteins | sample 4123metaG_FD_203122 | JGI IMG/M metagenome (GOLD analysis project Ga0265313, IMG submission 203122) | Rhizosphere microbial communities from Carex aquatilis grown in University of Washington, Seatle, WA, United States - 4-1-23 metaG | ecosystem: Host-associated > Plants > Roots > Rhizosphere >...
CCGGCTCGGGTACGCCGGTGACCCAATACCCGATCGCAGCGAAGAGCCCTTGGACGACGCCGGTCACCACCGTGCCCAAAAGAACTTCGCGGCCGACGCTGCGAAACTGGTCCATGAGGGCGTGTGTGTGCCCTCGCTCGAATGGCAGCATCCGCTCGCTGCGCGTGACGATGCCGTTCCAGTGACGGAGAACGAAGTACGCGGCCAAGGTCGTGAAGAAGAGGGTCAGGAGCCCGCTGAAAGTCAGCCCCGCAACCTCCGCGGTGACCCCGGCCGCGCGTGAGGCAAGGGACACCGTCTCGCTCTCGAGGCGTTGAGAGATGACCGCCGTGTCGACGTGCAGCGAGGCCAGCCGAGTCATCGCGTTCTCGGCGAACGTGCGAGCGCCGCCGCCGGGCGCGAGTTGCGCGCGCAATACCGCCAGTAGGACGATTCCGCGCGTGACGAGCAGGGTCGTAATCGCGAGGACAGCCGATGACACAATCACCGTCGCGCCGAGCGCGCACGAAAGTGCGCTCGTGCCGGCCGTCATCCCTCTTGTTCGAAGCCAGCCGTAGACGGGTTCCAAGGCGAAAGCGAGAAGCGCGCCGAGAAACAGCCCCACCCCGACGGGCAGCGCCAGGTACACGATGGCAGCCAATGCGACCAGCGCCAGAAAGCCGAAAGCGCGCCGCTCCTCGGTGCGCACGGGCGTGACGACCTCGACCGGCTCAGACTGGGCTGGCGATCCCGATGGGTTGGGCGACAAGGGGGGGACCATCACATCGATCTCACACCATTCGATTCCCGTCGGCGCCGGGCTCCTGGCTCCCTATTGCGGGGAGGCGTACACTGAATCGGCGGCGAGGGCCAAGAGCGGACCACATGTCCTTCGGAATGTATCTGGTTGGGATCGCGATCGCATTGGGGGGGTTCATCTATGCCGCCACCCTTTTGCACGTACCCACACCGTGGATCGTCGCCGGTGGGCTCGTCCTGATGGGATTCGGTATCCTATCGGCGGTCAAAGCCACTCGCGGGCGCGACGGCTAGTTCTGCAGTCACCTCCCTCGAAGGAACGGTGGTGCGTTTCATCCGCATTGTTCTTCCACCGTGAGCGGTGGTGACCGGAGCTCGCGATGCGTCGGGCCTCAGCTCAGGGCCCTTCGCGCCACCGCGCGGCAGGCGTCGATGGTGACGTCCCGGAGCGCAAGCTTCACCCTGGCGAAACGCGTTGTGGCGACGCTGATGGCGTCGACACCCAGCCCCACGAGCACCTGCGCCCATGGGGATCTCCTGCCATCTCACCGCAGACGGTCACTTTGCGGACGCGGGCGTGAGCGCCCGCAATGACCCGCTCGATCATCCTCAGAGCAGACGCGTCGAGCGATTGGGTATCCGCGCGGTCCTGGCCCGTCATGCTCGCGAAGAGATCGTTCGTGCCGATGCAGATGAAGTCCGCGGCGGCGGCGACTTCGTCAATCTTCTCCACGGCGGCGGGAGTCTCGACCATTGCTCCTACGTCGACCTTTCCGTGACATAGCGCGCGGATTCGCTCGACGTCGCCGGCGCAGGTGACGAGCGGCAAGAGGACACGCACCCGGACGTGCTCAGCGGCCCGCACGATGGCCCTGAGCTGCGTGTCGAGGATCACGGGATGCGTGAACAGCAGCGCGACGCCACGTGCAGACGGCGATCCGGCGGGACCTTTCAGCCACTCGAGGGGCTTGTCACCTCCGGCGTCGAAGAGGCGCACGACGACCGGCGCGTTCCCCACGGACGCCGCAATCAGGCGCAGCGCGGCGAACTGCTCCACTTCGCTGGGGGCGCTGGCGTGGCCCGAGAACACCAGCTCCGTCCGCAGCAGCCCGATCCCTTCTGCGGACGCCGGGAAGTGCTCGTAGAGCGAGCCGATATTGACGTGTACCTCGAGCCCGAGATGCGCGAGGGGGACCGCGACCTTGGCCTCCTCCCGGGCGCGCCCCGAGAGACACGCGCCGAGTCGCCGACGCCCGTCCGCGACGGTCGACTCGCCAGGCGAAAGCCACACCGACGCGACACTTCCGGTCGTGTCGAGGAGTATTAGGTCGTCGTCGGCGACCCCCAGGACCACCTCGGGAAGTGCGTACGCGACGGGGATCCCCCGTCCGCGGGCGAGGATGACGGCATGCGACGTGGCCTCGCCGCCAGCCTGCCCCTTGCCGTCCGAGGCGGCGAGGATTCCCACGACACGAGGCGGAAGCAGTGCGACGACCGACGGGGTAAGCGACTGGATAACGAGCACGCGGTCACCCTCACGGCCTTCCAAGAGCGCCTCTACGGACCGCGGGGCGTGGCAGAGGCCGTCAAGCAGTCGCGCGCGTGCGTCGAGCAGAAGGTCCGAAGACGTGTGAGAGGTGGCTTCGTGGACCGCCTCATCCGCCGAGGCTCCACGGTCGACGCGTTCGAGCATGAGTGGAGCGAGCTCCGCGAGGATCAGAATCTCCGGTTCGAACAGCTCAGCCTCGACTGGCCGGAGGAGTCTGACGAGTTGTTCGACGCCCCGGCTCGCCCGCCGGACCGCCAGCGCGAGCCGGGCGTGCTCGTCCTCCGGGCTCCCAGCGGTGACGCGAGGCTCTGGATCGCGGGACCATTTCACCGCCCGCCCGATCGCGATTCCGTCGACCATGGGCCAGCCGGCTTCTGGGCCTCGTTCCGGCGTCACGGCTGATGCCGAAGGCCCGGCGCCCGACAAGGTACTGGACGATGAAAGAGTTCCATCCGGCCAAGGTAACCAGCGTTGCGCGACAAGAGGCCCCGAGTGGATGAACCAGGTGAGAAAAGGCAACGCGGAATGGGAAGGGGACGGGGGGAGCCCGACGGCTTGTGGTGTGAGCAATGGGTGCTTACGTTCGAGCGGCGACGAGGCGGCCCGAGCGCGCGTGGCGTTCGACTGCGGCGCCGCGTGAGCTGCCCCTCACCGCTGCGCCGACGCCGACCGAAGCGGAGCTCTGCTTCATGACGAGCATGGCTCCGAGCAATTCCGACGCGGTCGTACGACGGAGATGACCCCGAACGCGGAGATGAAGGCGCCTGTGCAGCTCATCTACGTCGTCGACATCGACCGCCTCGTCCACACGTCCGGCTTTCAGGAACCGTAGCGGAGGAGGTTGCAGCGCAGCCCTTGCGGGGGCGAGGGGCTCCTGCGTTGGCAACTCGGTCCGTCCTCGTTCGCCGAGCGACTGGGTTCGAGCAGGCGGTGGCTGCAGGGCTCGACCTCGGGCCGGTTCTATTCGCCGCGCAACCGCTTGCGGTAGCTCGATCGTGCCGTGCCGTCCAGCGCGCTGGCATGCCGTTCTCATATTGTGGGAGTCACACGACCCATTCAAAAGAACGCGAAACTCTCAATCTCAGGAGACAGGCATCATGGGAAGCGCATACCTCACCCTGAAGGACGGCGTTCAGATCTTTTACAAAGACTGGGGCCCGCGGAACGCGCCGGTCGTTCTTTTTCACCACGGCTGGCCGCTGACTTCTGACGACTGGGACGGTCAGATGCAGTTCTTCCTGATGAATGGCTATCGCGTCATTGCGCATGACCGGCGCGGCCATGGCCGTTCGACGCAGACATCGAGCGGCAACGATATGGATACCTACGCGGCGGATGTCGGCGAGCTCACCGCCACGCTCGACCTGAAGAACGCCATTCACGTCGGCCATTCCACCGGCGGTGGCGAGTTGGCCCGCTACCTGGCACGCGCTGCCCCCGGCCGCGTTTCCAAGGCCGTACTGATGAGCGCCGTGCCCCCCATCATGGTGAAAAGCGCGAAGAACCCTGGCGGCACGCCAATCGACCTCTTCGACGGACTCCGCGCGCAAATGCGCGACAATCGCGCTCAGTTCTATAGAGATCTGGCGATCGGCCCATTTTACGGCTTCAACCGCCCGGGAGCGAAAGTTTCAACCGGGACCGTCGACAACTGGTGGCGCCAGGGCATGATGGGCGGCATCGACGCCCAATACGAATGCATCAAGGCATTCTCGGAAACGGACTTTACCGAAGACCTGAAGAAGATCGACGTGCCGACGCTGGTGATGCACGGCGACGACGATCAGATCGTTCCCTATGCCGACGCAGGGCCCCTTTCTGCGAAGCTTCTGAAGCGCGGGACGCTGAAGACCTACGGGGGGTTTCCGCACGGCATGCCGACTACGCAGGCTCGCGTCATCAACGCCGATCTGCTCGCATTCTTTCGAGCGTGACGCCGCGCCCCAAGGCGTCTCGGTTTCTGCCGAGGCATCGTCCCCCGAGGGAAGGGCTTCAGAAGCAGAGCTCCGATCCGGCGCGAGGATGCGGAGCTCTCGCCGCTCCGCTCCTAAGGCCCCATGCCCGGGTCGAACATCGGGCGCAGCTCGGACTCGCCCTCGAACGCCGGCCAGTGCTTCTGGTGGAGCTCCATGAACTCGGTCGCGACGCGAATCGCTGCGGCCCTCGAGTCCGTCTGGAGGATGGCCCAGCCGCCGATCACCTCTTTCATCTCGGTGAACGGCCCGTCGGTTACGGTGATCTTGCCACCGGCGAGGCGAATGCGAGCGCCGTCCTTGCTGGGGAGGAGCCCGCCCGTATCGACGAGAATTCCTTCCTTCAACGATCTCTGGACGAACTGGCCCATCGCTTCCATGAGTGCGGGCGGCGGCTGGGCCTGGCGATACGACTCCGAGTGGCGAATGAACGTCAAGTATTTCACAGGGTTTCTCCTTCTCTCCTCTTTCCGGGCCTTCGATCCAAGGACGAACGAGCGGGCGGCGAGCCGACGCGCCCGTGTTCTTTTTTGCCGCCCCTCATCCGGCGCCGTCCTTCCTCCGCATCAGCCGGTCAATCTGCATCCGGATGTGCGCCGCTTCCGCCGGCGACTTCGCGAGGGCCAGCGCGCGATCGAACTCCCCGCGCGCCTCGTCGGGTCGACCGAGATCTACAAGGAGCGCGCCGCGGACTCCGAAGAAGTAGAAGTATCCACGAAGCTGCTCGCCGAGCGCGTCGATCATCGCGAGCGCTGTCGCCGGGCCACTCAGCTTGGCCGTGGCGACCGCGCGGTTGAGCGAGACTACCGGAGAGGGCTGGAGCCGTTCGAGCGCAGCGTAGAGCTGTTCTATCTCCGCCCAGTCCGTGTCTTCGAAACAGGGCGCGCGGGCGTGGAGCGCGGCGATCGCAGCCTGCACCTGGTACGGGCCCGGGCGCGCGTGGCGGAGAGCCTTGTCGAGAAGCGCCAGACCCTCGTCGATGCGGCCACGGTCCCACTGGCCACGGTCCTGGTCTTCGAGGAGAACGATCGCACCGTGCGCGTCGAGCCGCGCCTTCGACCGCGAGTGCTGAATGAGCATGAGCGCGGTGAGCCCGAGCATCTCCGGCTCGCCCGGAAACAGACGGAGCAGGAGACGGGCCAGACGGATGGCCTCGTCGCAAAGCGGAACCCGCACGTGCGCGCTGCCGCCCGTCGCCGAGTACCCCTCGTTGAAGAGGAGGTAGAGGACGGCCGCCACGGACGCCAACCGCTCCGCGCGCTCCGGCGCGCCCGGGGTCTCGAAAGGGATTTCCTCCGCGGCGGCGCGGTTCTTGGCTCGCGTGATCCGCTGTTCCATTGCGACGTCGGTCACCAGGAACGCGCGGGCGATCTCAGGGACTGTGAGGCCACAGACGATCCGGAGCGCGAGGGCGATCTGCTGTGTGGCCGGAAGGTCGGGGTGGCAGCACATGAAGAGCAGTCGAAGGAGGTCGTCGCGGTAGTCCGCCTCGTCGAGTCTTTCGGCGAGGGGACCCTCGGCGTCGCTCAGATCGGACAGCGTCTCCTCCCCCGGTAGATCGCGTTCCCTTCTACGCCTTCGCACGCCGTCGAGCACCGCGTTGCGTCCGACGAAGACCAGCCACGCTACGCCATCGCGCGGAGGGCCGTTTTTCGGCCAGCTCTTCAGCGCGCGCAGGCACGCTTCCTGGAACGCCTCTTCTGCGAGGTCCAGATCCCGGAAATGGCGGAGCAACGCGCCCATCGACTGGGGACGCGCGCCGCGCAGCGCCACGTCGATCCAGGCGAGTGCGCTCACGGCCCCGGCGCCTCCGAACGTCGCAGGCGAAGGGGGCGGATCTCGTAGGAGCCGCTCGTGCTACTGGCTTGGCCGAGGTCCTTCGCCGTGGCAATCGCCTGCTCGAGCGACGCGCACTCGACGATGAAGAAGCCGAGCAGCTGCTCCTTGGTCTCGGCAAACGGCCCGTCGAGGATGATGGTCTCCTTGCCCTTTCGGAGGGTCGTCGCGGCCGTCGTCGGCATCAGGCGGGCGACCGGGCCGAGGCGCCCCTCGCGGGCGAGCTTCTCGGTCACGACGTCGAGCTTGGCGATGGCGGCCGAATCCTGCTCCGGTGTCCAGGACTCGACGACGTCTTCGCGGTCGTAACAGAGGATGGCGTACAGCATCTTCGCGGGTCTCCTTCTCAGGACGAAGAAGTAGGCCGGCGGCAGACAAGGGGGTCGAAAAAAAACTGAGGAAGTGTCGGTTCTTTCCCCGGTGATTCTGTCGACGCGGTCGTCCGCGGTGTCGCGTTATCGGCGATAGCGCTCAGGATCGATGACGAATCGTTTGAGCCATCGGTGCACTTGCATCCGCGCTTTGCCTAGCGCACGGGCCACTTCGGCCACGTTGCCTTCGTGCTCGACGAGAAGGCCCTCGAGCTGGGCCCGCAGCAGCGCATCGCCCGCTGCTGGGTGCCCCTCGACCGGGACTGGCTCCGGCTCGAGCACGGCGCGGACCTGCGGTGGCAAATGCGAGACCTCGAGCCGGGGCTCGCCCGTCGCGAGCGCTTGCGCGCGGGCGAGACATTGAGCGAGCTCTCGTATGTTCAGCGGCCAGTCGTACCTGAGGAGGGCACGCCCGACCTCGGCCGAGATGGTTTGCTTCTGGGAAGGCTCCGGCGACGCACGCATCAAGTCGGACAGGATGAGGCCCAGGTCTTCACGGCGTTCGCGCAGCGCGGGTATAGCGAAGGTAAAGCCGTCGATCCGGGCCAGCAGATCGACGCGAAACTGGCCGCTCGCGGCGAGCGTTTCCAGCGGTCGATGGGTCGCCGCGACTACGCGGAGATCGACCGGGACGGCTCGCGTCGAACCCACCGGATTGACTTCGCCCTCCTGGAGTACGCGAAGAAGCGCGGCCTGAGACGCCGCCGGTAAGTCTCCTATTTCGTCGAGAAAGAGCGTGCCTCCGGCCGCCGCGCGAACGAACCCGGTTTCGTCCCGAACCGCACCCGAGAAAGCCCCCCTGACGTGCCCGAAGAGTTGACTCTCGACGAGCGGGGCGGGAATCGACCCGCAGTTGACCGGGACGAACGCCCCGCGGCGCCCGGAAAGCGCATGCACCGCGCGCGCGGTGAGCTCTTTGCCCGTTCCAGTCTCGCCGCGGACGAGCACCGAAACGGGAGATCGGGCGATTCGAGCGAGCGCGTCGATCTCGCCGGAGAGCGCCGGAATCACCGTGCCCATGCCGCGCGCCGGAGGTTCGGCGGCTCGGGAGTCGAAGTCGAGCGCGGTTTCCGGAGGGGCGTGCAGCGCCTGCCGGAAGATGAGAAGTGCGTGGCCCGCTTCGATGACGTCGCCGTCGGCAAGGGCAAGGTGCGCAACAGGTTGTCCGTTCACCCGCGTGCCGTTTCGCGAGCCGCGATCCTCGATGCGCCACCGATCCCGCTCGAGACGCATCTGCGCGTGCAGAGCCGACATCCATTTGCCGGGAATGCGGACGGCAAGGCGTCCCCCATCCCGCGCCGCAGCGCGGTCGGAACCGCGGCCGATCGTAACTTCGGTCACCCCGCGCAGCGAGTGGCGCGAAGACCCCGCGAGGGGACGGTCGCACTCGAGGACGACGACGAGGTGCGGCTCGGGAGCGGCAAGCGCAGTCGAACCCGCGGGCGACTCGGTGAAGGTCTTGTCGGACGATGCAGACACGCCAATCTCCCCGTTTCTCGTAACATGCGGCGCGGCGTGTACGGGAGACGAGGCTCGTTCATACTAGCTGGGGCGGAAGATGACCGTTGGCGCAGGCGAGCAAGTCGGACAGTACATCTTACGCCGCGAAATCGGCCGAGGAGGCATGGCTACGGTCTACGAAGCGGAGCACGTCGATCTCGGCAAGCGCGTGGCCCTCAAGCGGATGCACGCCCATCTGGCCACGGACGAAAGGGCCGTGTCGCGCTTCCTTCGCGAGGGCCGAGCAGCCACGCAGATCCGGAGCCCGCACGTCGTCGAAGTCTTCGACGTGGGCAAACACCAAGGCATTCCGTTCCTGGTCATGGAGCTACTCGAAGGCGTCGACCTAGCGGCGTTTCTCCTCCAGCGAAAGAGGCTTTCGCCCGCTGACGTGGCGGAGATCATGGTGCGGGTAGCGACCGCCGTGCACGCGGCGCACGTGGCCGGCGTGATTCACCGGGATCTGAAGCCGAGCAACGTGCTCCTCTCCACGTCGCGCCGCGACGAGCGGGCGCCGTCTTCCGCGCGCAAACGCGGCGGCTCCGTCGACTTCTCGCCGGTCATCCTCGACTTTGGTATTTCCAAACGAGCCGACGATGGGCACGAGGCCACCGCGTCGGAAGTATTGCTAGGCACCGTGTACTACATGTCGCCCGAGCAGACGCGCGGAGGCAAGAAGGCGAGCGCGGCAAGCGACCAGTATGCGCTGGGAGTCATGCTCTACGAGTGCTTGACGGGGATCAAACCGTTTCTGGGAAGCACGCCGTACGCCGTCATGCATGCTGTCGTATCTGCCGAGGTTCGTGCGCCGAGCGCGGTGAACCCCGGCGTCCCGGCCGCCCTTGACGGCATCGTTCTCCGCGCAATGCACCGCGACCCTCAACGACGCTTTCCGTCGGTGCGGGCCCTCGGCTCTGCGCTCTTGCCGTGGGCGAGCCCGGAGACGCGCGAGCAGTTCGCGACCGAGCTCGGTCCGGGCGAGCCGGCGGCTCTTGCAGGTGGCTCGCGGGTCGTCCGAAGGGCTCGAGCCGTCGTCATCATTGGTCTGACAGTCGCGCTCGCGCTCGGCGCGCGGTCTCTCGCGCTCCGCGCGGGCGAACCGCCGAAAGGGGCTGGGGGTGCGGGTGGGAAAGCCCTTCCTGCGCCATCACAGCAAGATGCGACGCCCGTTCTCCTCGTCGAGCCGACGCCAGCCGAAACGGAGCGCCCGCGCGAGTCGCCCCCTCCCGTCTCTTCTGCCGGTCGAGACGTCGCGGCTCGCCCTCGGGCGCCCGCGCGCAGCCCGTCCAGCGTTTCTTCGGCGGACGCGCGACCCGAACGCGGTACCAACGGGGCACTCATCGTAGAGTAGCGCCATGCGCGGCCGCGCCGTCATTGCCATCGTCTTCTTGATCTTGGGCGCGTCGCGCGATTTGAGGGCCCAGGCGGTCGACGCCGAGACGCTCGCGCGACGAGGGCTCGCCCTCCGGCGCGAACGGCACGACGCCGGTGCGCTGGCCGCGTTTCGTCAGTCCTATGCGCTTCGACCCGCTCCACGAACGCTGGCACAGATCGCGCTGGCCGAGCAGGCTCTAGGACTATGGGTAGACGCCGAGGCGCACTTGCGCACGGCGCTCGACTCCACGGGCGACCCGTGGATCGCAGGACATCGGCAGGTTCTCGCGACGGGCCTCGCCGAAATCGAAGGACATCTTGGAACGATCGAAGTCGAAAGCAACGTGCCTCGCGCCGAGATTTGGGTCAACGGAGCACGGGCAGCAACCGTCACGCCGAGCGCGACGCCCTTGCGCGTCGAGGCGGGGAGCCTGGCGATCGAAGTGAGGGCGTCGGGCTATGCTAGTTCCCGGAGAGACACGTCGGTTCGTGCAGGTGAGACCGCCCGCGAAACCATTCCGCTCGTGCCGCTCCCGCCCGCGTCCTCCGAAACTCGCCCGAGTCTCGCACCGCTGTCGCTTCCGAGCGTCGGGCCGGAACACCGCGGCGGACCCAGCGCGATGGCGCGCGCGCCAGGGCTCTCGCCCGATCGCGCCATGCGAGCCGTGTCTTTCGTCTTGTTGGGGGCGGGCGCCTTGGGGCTCGCCGCAGGAACCTACTTTGGAATCCGCACCTTCGCCGTGAAAGACGAACGAGACGTGTACTGTCCACCGGATTCCGCGCGCTGCCTCGACCCGAGGGGGGTCGCCCTCGACCGTGAGGCGCGATCGTTGGCCGAGCGGTCCACGGCTTGGGTGGCATTTTTCGGGGTGGCCGCCGGAGCGGGCGCGGGGCTCTGGTGGCTGTCGCGCGGGGCGGGGTCAAGCAAACTGGCTCTCCGGCTGGGAGTCGACGTGAACACCGGCGGCGCGAGCGCTGCATTACGGGGCGCATGGTGAGATTCGTCCGCGCGCTCGTCCTGGGTATCGTCTTGGGCGCGCAGACCGTCGCCTGTGGCCTCTTCGCCGATCTGGGCTCGCCCAAGACGTTTGGGCCGGACACGCCGCCGGGCGCAACGGATGCGCAAGATGGGGACGAACCGATCGATGGCGGCGATGGCGGGATGCCCGCGCCAATCGCCGAAGCGCTCGGCGACGCTCAAACCGACGCGGGTTTCGACGGGACCGAGTCCGGCCCACCGGACGATGGCCAAAGCGCAGCCGCCGACGAGGGCGACTTGGCGGACACGACGTGGAGCGGCGACGCGGTCAGCGACCGGCCTGAAGACACCGGAGACAGCGGAGAAATCGAAGACGCCGACGACGCGGGCCCGGCACTCCAGGCGTCGGCCGTCGCCTTGGGACCGACCGAGGCTTGCGCCATCGTCCTAGGAGGGCCGAGCATGCCGAGCTCCGTGCGCTGCTGGGGCTCGAACGGGGCCGGCGAGCTTGCCGCGGACCCAGCGAGAATTGCGAGTTCTTGGACGCCATTGCCCGTATCCGGCCTGGCGTCCCCTCCCGCGTCGCTCACGCTCGCCTCCGGTTACGCCTGCGCGGTGACCAGCGACCACTATCTATACGGCTGGGGCAAAGGACCGCCCGATCCCCAGGTCCGCCGAGCCGCCGTCGCGGGTTATCAGGCGTCTGTGATGTATTTCAACGGTATCCAGCTCGCGAGCGTGACTACCGCGTCCGTCGGCCAGGGCGGCGGCTGTACGACGCTGCTCGACGGGTCGCTCGTCTGTTGGGGTGCCTTTGGTGCGCGAGGCGTTTTCGACGCCACCGTTCCGCTCGACGGCGGGCCGGTCACGATTCCCGACTCCTTCGAAACCGTGGTCGTCGGGCGCGCCCACGCCTGCGGCATCGCCACGCGCGGTACGACCCGGGACGTGGAGTGTTGGGGAGCAAACGCGCGCGGACAGGTCGGCATTCAATCGACAAGCGCCGTTCCGGCGCCGACTCCGGTGGGCCTGGAAAACCGCGGGCGAATCCTACAAGTGGCCGTCGGAGGCGACGACTCCTGCGCGGTCTTGAGCGACGGGTCGGTCTACTGTTGGGGCGCCAACGACACCGGTCAGCTGGGGAGCCTCGTCGAGGCAGGGGTCGACGCGGCGACGCCGAGCCACATTCCGTTGCCGCATCCGGCAAAGCAGGTCGCTGTCGGAAACACCCATGTGTGCGCGCTCCTCGACGACGGCTCGGTAGTATGTTGGGGAGACAATTCTGCGGCTCAGATCGGAATCGGGACGGCAGGCGGCCGGCAGGTTACGCCGACGAACGTGCTTCGCTTTACGTTCGGGGTCTCCAAGCTCCTTCAAGGTGTGGGGCAGATCGCGGCCGGCGGGCAGACGACTTGCGCGCTCGGCGCGCTTGGCTCGCCAATCTGGTGCTGGGGGGCGAACGACTCGGGTCAGGCCGGACAGCCCCCTTCGGCCGAAGCCGGCCTTTCCGTGGTGCCGTATGCCACCGCCATGGCGTTGTGACTGCGAGCCTTGTTGCGCTTCGGGTGTTGCGGCCACCCGGTCGCACGTGACGGTGTTGCGCGCTGCGACGAGCCGACGAAACACGAAAAAGGATGCAGCGCAGAGAAATGGCATTTCAGTCTACGGCATAGAGGTTGCTGCTCGTTCATCGAGAGGCCTTATGCAGCACTCATGGCATCGCGGGCCTCAGGCCGCGCTCTTGCGTTTAGGATGGCTCTTCTTCGCGCTCGCCTTTGGTTGCGGCGGTCGGTCGCAAAACCCGTTCACTGACGACGCGCGCGATGCCAGCCTCTGTTCCCCACCTCCCTGCGCCACCAATGAAAGCTGGGACGCCGCGAGCTGCGCGTGTGAGTCGACCGTTGGAATCTGGCCAGGCGGGCCGGACCCGGACGCGACGACCGCGTGCCCACCGGGGGGCTGCCCCGCCGGCTCGGTCGAAGCGATGGCGGGAGCTGCGTGCACTTGCCTGCTGGTCGAGGCGGGCGCCGACGAGGAGCCTCTCGCGGACGGGACTCGCGCGGACGCTCATCAAGACGAGGGCCAGGATTCCCCCGAGCCCTCGCCATACGACGCGACGGTCGACGATTCGGCGTATTCCTCGGACTCGCCGCCCTCCTATGACGCGTACTTCGACTCTAATTTTTGCGGACCGATGGCGTGCGGGCCGGGCTCCGCGGCGACTCCCGATTGTCAGTGCGTTCCGTGCGCCGGTAGCTGCCCTGCCGGTGAGACGCAGAGTGCAGGCTGCGGCACCTGCACCGCCTGCGCGTACAAGTGCCCCGCTAGCTTCGTGTACGCCGGCTCCGAGCACGGAAATACCTGCGACTGCGAACCACCGGGCGCCGATGCCGGCCCGCCCTTCGGAGCAGACGCAGGGGCGACGTGCGTGCTGGAGGGGAACTACAACTGCAGCGCTGGGTCGTGGTGCCCGCTGGGCATCTGCCCCGACAACATCACGCAGTACGGGTGCTTCTGTAACCCGGACGGCACGACAACCTGCGATCTCACGTGCCCTACTCCGCCACCGTGCACGATTCCCAGGCTGGGCACCTGCCCGTACGGCTCGCAGTGCGCTTTCGGCGACTGCGCTGGTGCGGCGCCGACGGCGGTCGTCTGTTCCTGCAATAGGGGAGGGAACTCGTCCTGCTCCACTTCTCCCTGCGGCGATGGAGGACTGGGCTTCCACGCCGACACTGCGGAGGCAGGCAAGACTTGCCAGCTGGAGGACCAATCCCCGTGCAGCGCGGGGTCCTGGTGCCCGCTAGGGCTCTGCCCCGACGGAACGACTCGGTACGGCTGCACGTGCAACGCGGACGGCACGGCGACGTGCGATCTGCGCTGTCCCGTCCCACCCCCCTGGTCGTGCGGCATTCCGGGGGAAGGAATGTGCCCGTATGGAACGACCTGCTTTTTTGGCAGTTGCGCGAGCGATGGCGGCGGGACGCTTCGGGCTTGCCAGTGTCACGCGATAGGCCCCGGATGGTGCGCCACTGTTGCGTGCGCCGAAGCCGATGCCGGCCCTGGATGAGAACTCACCAGCGGCTCGAGCCCGGACAGCTCGTTGGGAACCGGTTACGGGAGACGGGTGGCGACGTAAAGGTCGAAACCTGCATCCGCACGGTCGCTGCTCAAGTACAGGCGGCACCCGTCGGGGGAAATCCAGGTGGGCGCGTCGACGCCCGACGAGTTGATATTCTTCAGATTGACCAAGCCGGTGAAGGCCGATGACTTGTCCGGGCGTTGGGCCATCCAGATATCCTGCAAGCCCATGCCGCCGGGCCTCGTCGAGGAAAAGTAGATCGTCAAATCGTCGGCAGTCACGAGTGGGTCGCCCTCGTTGGCGCCAGGCAAATTGAGTTCGCTCAGGGGGGAAGGGGCCCCGAATGCCCCGCCCCCGAACAACGATCGATAGATGCCAAACCCTGTTCCGCTGATCGACGAGAAGTAGAGCTCGGTGCCGTCGGGTAAAACGTACGGCTGCACGTTGTACATCGTGCCGGCTTCCAATCCCGGCACCGGCGTACCGACAGGAAAGTCGCTCGTGGCGTCCGCCCGTTCCGCCCAATAGAGCTGGTCGACGCCGCTGTCCGTGCGGCCCATTCGATAACGGTAAATGAGCAAGCCCCCGTTCGCGGTTATCGTCGGGTCCATGTTGAGTGACGACGGGAAATTCACGTTGTTGAGGAGCTTGACGCCCCCGAACGAAGCGTCGAGGCTCGTGCGCGACAACTCATAAAGATTGATGAATCCGGGGCCGCCGTCGCGCGCGCTCCAGAAGTAGCCCTTCAGTTCGTCGGGCAGGAGGCGCAGACCGCCCTGTTTGTCGGGAGATTGAAGACTACTCAGAAGCGCCGGAGGGCCGAACGCGTTGGAAAGGTCGCACGGGGACGCGGCGTCAACGGTCGCTTCG
>Ga0265313_10002922_pt1 | contig 14271 bp, 5 predicted proteins | sample 4123metaG_FD_203122 | JGI IMG/M metagenome (GOLD analysis project Ga0265313, IMG submission 203122) | Rhizosphere microbial communities from Carex aquatilis grown in University of Washington, Seatle, WA, United States - 4-1-23 metaG | ecosystem: Host-associated > Plants > Roots > Rhizosphere >...
TCTCGAAGCTCCTTTTTCTTCGTCAGTCTTAGGAGCTTCTCAAATTATGAATGGTAGAGTTTTTGGGGGGCAGGTCAGTTGCATACGCCATGATACCGGACTTAGTTGCTTCCTGATCGGCTAAACTTAGCTCTAACAAATAGATGCCGCTCTCTTCCGGCGACAAACTCGGATCCTACGAGATTCTTGCGCCCATCGGCGCGGGCGGCATGGGTGAGGTGTATCGGGCCAGGGACACCAAGCTCGGCCGCGATGTTGCGATTAAGGTTCTGCCCGCCGCTTTTGCGCAGCATCCCGAACGCCTGGCGCGATTTGAGCGCGAGGCAAAGGTCCTGGCATCGCTGAATCACCCGAATATCGCGCAGATTTACGGCCTCTTTGAATCGAACAATGCCGAATCCGGCGCGGGACGCGCCTTGGTGATGGAACTGGTCCAGGGCGAGACCTTGAAGGGCCCTGTCCCGGTAGATACCGCTCTGAAGTATGCCGCGCAGATCGCGAATGCGCTCGATGCGGCGCACGAGAAGGGCATCATTCATCGCGACCTTAAGCCCGCGAACATCATGCTTACGCCAGACGGCGTGATCAAGGTTCTCGACTTCGGGCTCGCGGCCGTGACGCAACCATCCGGAGAAAACACGGGGGATCCCAATAATTCGCCGACGCTGACCATGGGGTCAACGCAAGCCGGAACGATCATGGGCACGGCAGCCTACATGAGTCCGGAGCAGGCGTCCGGCAAGCCTGTGGATCGGCGCGCCGACATCTGGTCGTTTGGCGTGGTTCTCTGGGAGATGCTGACCGGGAAGAGATTGTTCGAGGGCGAAACCATCTCGCACACCCTGGCGGCGGTGCTCACCCAGAATCAGGACTTGCAACAAGTGCCAGTGAAGGCGCGACGTCTGCTGCAATCGTGCCTGCAGAAAGACGCCAAGCAGCGGCTGCAAGCGATGGGCGACTGGCGGCTGCTGGTGGACGAGACGCCGCGGGAAACGCAGCCCGCAGCCCAGAGCAGATTACCGTGGGCAGTGGCGGCAGCGCTCGCCATCGCGGCAGCCGGATTTGCGGCGCTTTGGCTGCGGCCCGCCCCTTTGCCCGAGCTGGTGCGCTTCGAGGTTAACGCTCCTCCTGGCAGCACCCTTCCGCTGGGCACGCCCGCGCCGTCGCCAGACGGCCGCACGCTTGCGTACACCGTCCGAGGGCAGGACGGGGTCGCGCGCATTCACCTGCGATCGATGGACTCCACTGAATCGCGCGCTCTTCCGGGAACGGAGAACGCGGTGCATCCGTTTTGGTCTCCGGACGGGCGGTCGCTGGCGTTCGCCGCGAACGGAGATCTCAAACGCATCGATCTCGCCGGAGGGTCCGCTAGGACATTGACCAGCGTTGAGGGCCCCTGGCACGGCTCCTGGAATCAGGCTGGGATCATCCTCTTCCAGCCAGGCTTCGCTATCGCGCAGATTCCCGCCGAGGGAGGAGCGAGCACGCCAGTGCTGAAGCTGGACGAGAAGAAGGGAGAAACAAGCGGCGGTTTCCCCTTCTTTCTTTCGGATGGCAAGCGCTTTTTGGTAAACGTGACTCATGGCGACGGCTCCCGCGATATCGAGCTGACGTCGCTAGTGGCGTCACCTGGGTCTGGGGACCGCAAGGTCATTCTGCCCGATGTGACCAGCGCTCCCATTCTCGCGTCCGCACCCAATGGAAGAAACTACCTGCTGTATCTCCGCGGCGCTTCCTTGATGGCGCAGGAATTCGACGAGAAGGCGGGAGCAGTTCTCGGGGGGCCATTCCTGCTGGTGGATGGAGTCGGCCGGGTCGCCGCTACAGGCTCGCGGCCGTCGGTTGGGGTATCGCCGAGCGGCGTCCTGGCCTATCAAACCGGAGGCGATGCGCAGCCCCTTCGGTTGGGGTGGTTCGACCGCTCCGGGAAATTACTGAAAGAACTCCCGCCGGAGGCAGGCGGCCTTGAGCCGGAGCTTTCCCCGGACGGACGGTTTGCAGCTCTCAGAAAAACGTCGGGAACAGGCTCCGATATCTGGTTGGTGGACCTTGCCCGGGGATCGTCCACGCGGTTGACATTCGGGAGCAGCGGGAAGAGCTACTCAAACCCGATCTGGTCGCCGGATGGAAAGCGCGTCGCGTATGCTCTCACGCTCGGTGGCATCTACGCGAGGGATGCGAACGGGACGGGCGCGGAACAGGAGCTTCTGAAGTCTCCGGGGATTCCGCTCTCCTGGTCTCCGGACGGCCGGCAGATCCTTTTCGTTGAGCAACATAAGCTCTTTCTGCTTCCGCTGGAGGGCGGCAAGGTCCCCATTCCCCTCGGCGCCGCGGCCGGCGCGGTTGCCAATGGTGCGGAGATCTCACCCGACGGAAAATATTTCGCCTTCACGTCCAGCGAATCCGGGCGCTATGAAGTCTACATCGAGGCCATGCCTCCGGGAACGGGTAAATGGCAGATTTCGATCAATGGTGGCGCGTATCCGCGCTGGCGCAAGGACGGTAAAGAGCTTTTCTTTTTGACCTACGATTTGAAAATGATGGCTGTCGATATCCAAACCGCACAGCATGTCGGCGCGGGAGTGCCGCACGCGTTGCTTCAAATCGAGGGCGTAACCGTGGGTGGACAAGTGTACGACGTCAACTCCGACGGCCAACAGTTCCTGATTGCGTCGGCGTTCCAAAACAGGGTGGATGCGCCCATCACCGTGGTCCTGAATTGGTGGGCGGGCCTGGGGAAATGAGGTAAATGACGCCGGGAACCAAGCTCGGACCGTACGAGATCGTCGCGCTGATCGGCAAGGGCGGCATGGGCGAAGTGTATCGCGCGCATGATCCGCGCCTGGGCCGCGATGTCGCGATCAAATTTTCCAAAGGAGAGTTCAGCGAGCGGTTCGAGCGTGAAGCGCGCGCAGTCGCCGCTCTGAATCATCCTAATATTTGCCATCTCTACGACGTCGGGCTGAATTACCTCGTCATGGAGTATGTCGAGGGCGAGTCGCCGAAAGGGCCCCTGCCCGTCGATGAGGCATTGAAGATCGCACGGCAGATTGCCGAGGCGCTCGAAGCCGCGCACGAAAAAGGGATCGTGCATCGCGATCTGAAGCCGGCGAATATCAAGGTCAAACCCGACGGCACGGTGAAGGTGCTCGATTTCGGACTCGCTAAAACGCTCGACGAGGATCCAGCGCCCGGTTCTATACAGGATTCACCAACGCTGACGCTATCAGCCACTCGCGCGGGCGTGATCCTGGGCACCGCCGCGTACATGTCGCCCGAACAGGCCAAGGGTCAGCGCGCGGACCGGAGGGGTGACATCTGGTCCTTTGGCGTGGTGCTGTACGAGCTGCTAACAGGCCGCCAACTCTTCACCGGCGACAGCGTCGGCGAGATCCTGGCCTCGGTGATCAAGGAAGAACCGAAGCTCGAAATGCTGCCCGCAAGCATACGCCCGATTGTCGAGCGCTGCCTGCGCAAGGATTTCAAGAAGCGCTGGCAGGCGATCGGGGATGTGCGGATTGCGCTGGAAGAAGTGGGAGTGTATGTCGCGCCGGTGATCGCTCCCTCGCGATCGCGGTTCGGCACGATTGCGGCAGGTGTCGCGGCGATATGCATGCTTGCCTTCGCAGCGCTCGCGTTCACCCGCTTCCGCGAGACTGCGCCTCCGGAACGTGTGCTGCGCTATACCCTTACTACGCCGGAGGCCAGCACGCTCCACAGTATCGCGCTATCGCCAGACGGGCGCTATGTGGCCATCGCGGCCATGGTGAATGGAAGAAGACAGCTCTGGCTGCGGCCGCTTGACGCGCTTCAGTTTCAGCCCATGCCCGGCACGGAAGACGCCGCGTATCCCTTCTGGTCGCCCGATGCCCGCTATATTGGCTTCTTCGCGCAAGGCAAGCTGAAAAAGATTTCGGTCAGCGGCGGCCCCGCCCAATCGCTGTGCGACGCAGCCGACGGCCGCGGCGGGTCGTGGAACCGTGACGACGTGATTTTGTTCTCTCCGGTCGGCGGCACGAGTAATCCGATCCAGCGGGTTTCGGCGTCGGGCGGCGTTCCCGCGGATGTTACCGCTTCGATAGGAACGCGCCGCTTTCCTTTCTTTATGCCGGATGGACGCCGCTTTTTATATCTGATGACCCAACTGTCGGCGGAACAGAACGGAATCTATCTGGCTTCGCTCGATGGCAAAGAGAATCGGCGCGTGCTGCCCGATGTTTCCGGATTCGCATTTGCGTCTTCCGCAAGCGGTAGCCGCCTGCTATTCATTCGCGAAAACACTTTGATGGCTCAGTCGCTCGATGCGGGAAGCGGGCAACTGTCGGGCGAGGTGTTTCCTGTAGCTGAGGCTGTTGGTTTCACCACCGTCGTCGGCTATGCTCCGATTGCTGTTTCGGAAAATGGCGTGCTGCTGTACGCCAGCAGCGGTTCAATGGTGTCCAACCAAATCGTTTGGATGGATCGCGCCGGAAAACCTCTCGAATCCCCGGTCACCGGGTCCGGCGAAGTTTGGTATCCATCCATCTCGCCGGATGAGAAGGCGATGGCCTTCAGTCGAGCCTCGGGAACCAGCTCCGATATCTGGTACAAGGATCTCTCGCGCCAGACCGACATCCGCGTCACCTTGGGTCGGACAAATTTGGCTCCGTTCTGGTCTCCGAAGGGCGACGATATTATATTCAGCGCCGCTCGAGGTGGTCCCGTCAATCTCTTCCACAAATCACCGGATGGCCTCGGCCAACCCGAGTTGGTGCTCTCAAGCCCGAATTTCAAGCTGCCCTCGCAATGGACTCGCGATGGCAAGTTTATTGTCTATTCCGAGACCAGTCCGAAGACCAAGTGGGACATTTGGGTGCTTCCCGCCGGCAACGGCATCTCGCCAGATAAAAAGCCGATTCCGTTTCTTCAGACCGAATTCGACGAATTCCAAGGCCAAATGTCGCCGGACGGGCATTGGATGGCCTACACGTCCGACGAGTCCGGTCAACAGCGCGAAGTGTACGTGCGGCCCTTTCCCGCATCGGACGGGAGTTGGAGGATCTCAACCGCGGGCGGCCAGCAGGCACGCTGGCGCGCCGACGGCAAAGAATTATTTTTCGTAGCAGCCGATGGCAAGATGATGTCGGTGGCGGTGAAAACGGTCTCCGGGCCTAAAGCAAGTTTCGAAGCAGGCATTCCCACGCCGCTGTTCGGGGCGCACATGGCGCCGGATATTCGAGCCACCGTCGGATACAACTATGACCTAACCGGGGATGGCAAACGCTTCCTGGTAAATCGGAGCGCCGGCACGGGAGCCACGGCGCCCCTCACCGTGGTCGTCAACTGGAACGCGGGGCTGAAGAAATGAGCCGAGAAGAACAAATGATCGGCACCACCGTCGCTCATTACCGAATTACCGCGAAACTGGGCGAAGGCGGGATGGGCGACGTGTATCGCGCGCACGATCCGCGCCTGGGGCGCGATGTCGCCATTAAAGTTTCGAAAGAGCAATTTAGCGAGCGCTTTGACCGGGAGGCTCGCGCGGTGGCGTCGTTAAACCATCCCAACATTTGCCATCTGTACGACGTCGGCCCCAACTACCTGGTGTTGGAGCTGGTCGAAGGCGAATCGCCCGAAGGACCTCTGCCGCTCGATGAGGCTCTGAAAATCATGCGGCAGGTTGCCGATGGGCTCGAAGCCGCCCACGAAAAGGGAATCGTTCACCGCGATCTGAAGCCCGCCAACATTAAAATCACCCCCGATGGCACAGTGAAGATCCTCGATTTTGGTTTGGCGAAGCAGACAACGCTTTCCCCCGGCGATTCTGAAAACTCCCCCACGCTCACCATGGGCGCAACGCAAGCCGGCATGATCCTGGGAACCGCCGCCTACATGGCTCCCGAGCAGGCCCGCGGCAAGCCGGTCGATAAGCGCGCCGATATTTGGGCCTTCGGAGCCGTGCTCTATGAGTTGATCACCGGCGAGCGGGCGTTTAAAGGCGACGATATCACCGACATTCTAGCCTCGGTCGTGAAGGAGCAGCCGGATCTCACGCGCGCTCCGGCGCATGTGCGGCGGCTTCTCGCAAGCTGCCTGGAGAAAGATCCCAAGCGACGCTTGCGCGACATCGGCGATTGGGCGAGGCAGCTTGACGACGCTGCTGTGCCGGCGGCCGCTCCGTCGCCTTCGCCGGCTGGACGGTGGTGGCCGGCAACGGCAGCAGTGCTGGCGATCGTCGCAGTTGCGCTGGGTTTCCTCTACTTCCGCGAGCGTCCCGCGCCGCCCGCCACCATGGTGCGGTTTCAGTTCCCCGCGCCGCAAGAAGCCGGCGTCGGAGTTCCCATCGTGTCGCCCGACGGCAAGAAGGCGATCATTTGGTCCTCCACCCAGATATCGGTTCGCTCCTTCGATTCGCTCGAAACCCGGCCGCTGGCGAGCACCGAAGGGATATTTGTAGAGACGCCGTTTTGGACGGCGGACAGCCGCTTTGTGGTTTACGCGGCGGCGGGAATGCTCAAAAAAGTCGATGCATCCGGCGGCCCGCCGGTGACCTTATGCGAGTTGCCAGGATTAAAACTACTTACTGGAGGGTTCTCGCTAGCGGATGGCCGGATCGTTTTTGCCTACGGTGGAGGATTTCTGGAGGCGCCATCGGGCGGCGGCACGGCGTCACCGCTTCAGATCCCCGGAACTGCCACCGGAACTTCGCCAGCGCTCCTGCCCGACGGCGAGCATTTCATTTTCAGCGGCAGTGCGGGGATCTACGCGGCATCGCTCAATGGGCGCGAGAGCGCGAAGCGGCTGCTGCCGGATCGATCGCCGGCCGCCTACGTAGCATCGCAAGCCGGGGATTCCGGCTACCTGCTGTTTCAGCGCGGCGAAACGTTATTGGCTCAGCCGTTCAACCCCAAGCGGCTGGAACTCGCGGGCGATCCGGTCACGATAACGCAGCAGGTGGGCAGCTTCTCCGGTTCAGTGACCGGCTTCTCCGCCTCCGTGAGCGGCGCGTTAGTCTACCACGCGGGATTTAACCAGAGCAGGCTCACGTGGTTTGACCGGCAAGGCAGACCGCTCGGAACCGCGTGGGCGCCCGGGGCCTATACGGAGCTGAGCGTCTCGCCGGATGGATCGCGCGTGGCGGTGGTTCGCGCCGACAATCCTCCTGGCGCGTGGATCCACGAGTTCGCCACCGAAACCAGCACGCATCTGGCGGCGGGAATTGCTGCGGTGAAGCCGGTTTGGTCGCCGGATAGCAAAGATGTTGCCTTTTTCGGGTACCGTGCCACGGGAGTTTCCGGTCTGTTTGAAAAACCTTCGAGCGGGGCGGGCGAGGAACAGCCCCTAAGGTTGAAGCAGGATGGGGTCGCCTGGCCGTGGGATTGGTCCCGGGATGGCCATTGGCTGCTCTTCTCGATTGTCGATCCTAAGACGAAGGAAGACCTCTGGGTGCTTCCGATGCAGGGCGAGCACAAGCCCGAGCCATTCCTGGTAACCGACTATACCGAAACCGAAGGCGCATTTTCGCCGGATGGGCGTTTTATCGCCTACGTGTCGGATGAAAGCGGAAAAGTCGAGGTATACGTGCGTTCGTTCCCGGCCGCGAGCGGTGGGAAGTGGGCGATATCCTCCGGCGGGGGCTATCAACCGCGCTGGCGGCCCGACGGCAAGGAGTTGTTCTATTTCGCGGCTGAAGGAAAATTGATGAGCGTGGATGTGACACCGGGCACGGCGTTCAAGGCTGGCGCTCCGAAGGTTCTATTCCAAGCGCCCATATTCGGTGGCGGCGCGAGCACAGAAAATCGTTACTGGGATGTGAATCCGGATGGCAAGCGATTTCTGATCAATGTTGCCGGCGGCGGGTCCGCGCCCGTTACGGTGGTGCTGAACTGGCAGGCTGGTTTGAAAAAATGAAGCCGAAGAAATGACCCTCGCAGCCGGATCAAAGCTTGGCCCCTACGAAGTCCTCGCGTCAATTGGAGAAGGCGGTATGGGCGAGGTGTTCAAAGCCCGCGATACGCGCCTGGATCGTGTTGTCGCCATCAAAGTATCGAAACAGGAGTTCACGGAGCGCTTCGAGCGGGAAGCGCGGGCAGTCGCCGCGCTGAATCATCCCAACATTTGCACCCTGCACGATGTCGGGCCGAATTACCTCGTCTTCGAGTACATCGAAGGGGAGCCTCTTAAGGGTCCGCTGCCGCTCGATAGGGCTCTGGATTACGCGGCCCAGATCTGCGACGCGCTGGATGCGGCGCACAGCAAGGGCATTACGCATCGCGATCTGAAACCGGCGAATATCCTGGTCACCAAGCAAGGTGTGAAGCTCCTTGATTTCGGACTGGCAAAGATCGATAAGCCCGTCGCCATTGCGCAAGAGACCGTCACGATGGCGCTGACTTCACAAGGGCAGATCCTGGGAACACTGCTATACATGTCACCGGAGCAGCTTCAAGGCAAAGAAGCCGATTCCCGCAGTGACATCTTCAGCTTCGGCTGCGTGCTGTACGAGATGCTTACGGGCAAGCGCGCGTTCGATGGTTCGAGCGCCGCAAGCGTTATCGGAGCAATTCTGGAGCGTCCCGTGCCTTCCGTGAAGGATATCGCGCCGCCCGCTCTGGATCGGGTTCTGAAGCGATGTCTGGAGAAGGATCCGGAGCGTCGGTGGCAATCGGCGCGGGATTTGAGGGGCGCGTTAGAGATGGTGGGTGTGGCGGAAAGCGGGGCTGGCAGTCCCGCGCAGGCTGCCAGCTTGCCCCACAGCCGGATCTCGTGGACTGTTTCGGGAGTGTTAGCTTTGGCCTTGGGAGTGATGGGGTGGGCATACTTCCGCCAAGAGCCGGCAGTAGCCGAACCGGTGCGCTTTCAAGTAGTGCCCCCGGAGAAAACGACGCTTACCGGGCCTCCGGCCGTTTCTCCGGATGGCCGCAGGATTGCTTTCGTCGCCAGCGACGTCGACGTTAACAATCGGCCCGTGGTGTGGGTTCGCTCGCTCGATTCGCTGGAGGCGAAGCGGGTCACCAACGTCAACGAGAACAATGTGGGCCAACCCTTCTGGTCCCCCGACAGTCGCTTCATCGGCTACGTCGCCGACTCCAAGCTGAAGAAGGTGGAAGCCGGCGGCGGGCCTCCGCAGATTCTCTGCGACATCGGCGGCGTCTTCACTGGAGGCGCCTGGAATCGCAGCGGGTTAATCGTCTTTGGCGTCTTTTCTTCTTCGGCGGGCCGCAGCGGGGTCTGGAGCATCTCCGACGCGGGCGGGATTCCCAGACAGGTTACGGCGATTTCTCCCGGGCAAGATCCGGGGTTTGCTTTTGCGCCCACATTTTTGCCGGATGGAAGGCACTTTCTCTATTCGCGGTATTCAGGCGCTTTTTCCATCGGAGTGTACATAGGTTCCATCGCTGCCACGCCGGGTGAGCAAAGCACCCAGCGATTGCTGCCCGCGACTTCGCAGGTTCTCTTCGCGCCATCGCCTTCGGACCGGAATCGCGGGCACATCCTTTTCCTTCGCGACAACACTCTCTACGCCCAGCCTTTCGATGCCGCCAAGCTCACGCTGACGGGCGATGCCGCGGCCATCGAGTCTCCCGTCGGCGCGGGTGTACCAGGGGCGGTCGAAGAGCAAAGCAACACCACTGGTTTCTTTTCGGTCTCGCCCAACGGCGTACTAGCCTTCCGCGGGGGCTCTGCCAGTCAGCAACAATTGACCTGGCTTGACCGGCAAGGCAAGTCCCTTGGTACGGCCGGCGAAGAGGGCTCTTATTCCGAAATCGACCTCTCGCCCGATGAAAAGCGCCTCGCCGCGGTTCGCAATGGCGACATCTGGATCATCGATCTTGACCGCAGCGTGACTACCCGCTTCACCTTTGACGCGGCAAACAACCGTTCCCCTGTGTGGTCTCGTGACGGCAGCCGCATTGCCTTCGAGGATGGAAACGGAAACATGTTCGTAAAGCTCGCCAACGGAGCAACACAGGAATTGCTCTACAAGTCCGGCCAGCAAAACTCGCCCACCGACTGGGCGCCGAACGGCCAATCCTTGGTTTTCACCGCCGCAAGTAATTCCGGAACAGACGTATTGTTGCTACCGCTCGCTGCCGGGTTTAAACCCAGCCCTCCCGTACGCGCGCTGGCGCAGACACCATTTCAGGAGGGGCAAGGAAAGATCTCCCCAGACGGCCGCTGGATGGTGTACGCCTCCGGTGAAGCTGGAAGGAATGAAGCCTACGTGCGGCCCTTTCCCGATGGCGACTCCAAATGGTTGGTCTCGAAAGGGACGGGCGTCGAATACCGCTGGCGCGGCGACGGCCGCGAGTTGTATTACCGCTCCGGCAACCGCCTCATGGCTGTAGAAATCACGCCTGGCTCAACATTTCAGCCCGGCGAGCCCAAGGAGTTGTTTGAGAGCCCCGTCGTCGGCGCCGGCGCGTTCGACCGGAATCCATCCTATACGGTCACACGCGACGGCCAGAAATTCCTCGCCGTCCTCGCCCGCGCGGACAATCTCACTAACGTCATAACCGTCGTGATGAACTGGCAGGCTGGTTTGAAAAAATGAAGCCGAAGAAATGACTCTTGCAGCCGGATCAAAGCTCGGTCCGTACGAGATCCTCTCCTCCGTCGGGGAAGGGGGTATGGGCGAGGTATTCAAAGCCCGCGATACGCGCCTGGATCGTGTTGTCGCCATCAAAGTATCGAAACAGGAGTTCACGGAGCGCTTCGAGCGGGAAGCGCGGGCAGTCGCCGCGCTGAATCATCCCAACATTTGCACCCTGCACGATGTCGGGCCGAATTACCTCGTCTTCGAGTACATAGAAGGTGAGCCACTCAAGGGTCCTCTGCCGCTCGAAAAAGCGTTGGAGTACGCCGCGCAGATCTGCGACGCGCTCGATGCGGCGCACAGCAAGGGCATTACACATCGCGATCTGAAACCGGCGAATATCCTCGTCACCAAGCAAGGAGTGAAGCTCCTTGATTTCGGACTGGCAAAGATCGACAAGCCCGTCGCCGTGGCGCAAGAGACCGTGACGATGGCGCTGACTTCTCAGGGGCAGATCTTGGGGACGCTGCTGTACATGTCGCCGGAGCAGCTTCAGGGAAAGGAAGCCGATTCCCGCAGTGACATCTTCAGCTTCGGGTGCGTGCTGTATGAGGCGCTTTCGGGGAAGCGGGCGTTCGAGGGATCCAGCGCGGCGAGCGTGATCGCGGCGGTGCTGGAGCGGCAGCCCGCGCCGCTGGAGTTATCGCCGCCGCTGGACCGTGTGATCCGGACGTGTCTGGAGAAGGACCCGGTACGGCGGATGCAAACGGCTCGGGAGGTGAAGCGGGCGCTGGAGTGGGCGGCGGAGCCGGCGGCGCAGGCGGCTCCCGCGCGATCGCGGCGCGGATGGCTCGCATGGGGCGTGGCGGCGGTGTTCGCGCTGATCGCCGCCGCGCTCGCGTTCCTGCATTTCCGGGCGGCCGCGCCGCCGGAAGCGGAACTAATGCGGTTCCAGATTCCCGTTCCGGACGAGCTTCACTTTACCTCCAGCGAGGGCGTCTCCATCTCGCCCGACGGCCGCAAGCTGGCGTTCGTCGCGCTGGACTCCGGCGGTGTGCCGCGCGTCTGGCTGCGCACGCTGGAATCGACCGAGGCGCGCGTGCTTCCAGGCACGGATACGAACAACTCCCCGGCGCCTTTCTGGTCGCCCGACAGCCGTTTTCTCGCCTATGACGCGAACGGCAAACTGAAAAAGGTGGACACCGTGGGAGGCGCGCCGCAGACCCTATGCGACGTGGACGGCGTTGTAGTAGGAGGCTCGTGGAACGCCGATGGCGTCATTCTCTTCGGGACCACGGGCGGAGGCATCCTGCGCGTCCCGGCCGGCGGAGGCACGGCCACACCCGCAACGGCCGTCGATCCGGCGCGCAAGGAAACCCGCCACGCCATGCCCTTCTTTCTTCCGGATGGCCGTCATTTCCTGTACCTGCGAAGCTCCGGTGACCCACAAGCCACCGGCATCTATGTCGGCTCCCTGGACGCCAAGCCGGAGCAGCAGGATTCCAAGCGCCTGATCGCCACTGCGCACGGCGCCGACTACACCCCGGCCGCGGCGAATCCAGGTCCCACCGCGAATTCAAGGCCAGGATACATTTTGTTCGTCCGCGAGAATACTTTGTTTGCCCAGCCCTTCGACGAGCGCCGTCTCAGCATGAGCGGGGAAGAAATCTCCGTCGCCGAGCCCGTGGGCCGGTACCTGGGAGGCGCCTTCTTCTCCGTTTCGCGGAACGGCATTCTGGCCTATCGCAGCGCCGCCGGCACTGGCGGACAGGGCCGCCTGACCTGGCTGGACCGGACCGGCAAACTCGCGGGGTCCTTCGACGAGCTCGGCGATTACCGGGATGTCCGAATTTCGCCGGACGGCAACCACGCGGCGGTCTCGCGGGTCGTTGGGCAGAACGAGGGGCCAAACGAGGACATCTGGATTCTCGACCTGATGCGCGGTACTGCTACGCGGCTCACCTCCAGCCGCTCGCTCAAACAGTCTCCCCTGTGGTCGCCGGACGGAGGCCGGATCGTCTTTAGCTCGCAACAAAACATCTACTGGGATCTGTACATAAAGCGATCCGATGGCTCCGGCGGAGAGGATCTGTTGTTCGCGTCGCAGGAATACAAATTTCCACAGGATTGGTCGCGGGACGGAAAATATCTGTTGTTCGACAGCCAGCGCGCTCCCACCATGGACGACCTCTGGGCCTTGCCTTTCGACGGCCCGAACGGCGCACCGGGCAAGCCGTTTCCAGTGCTCCGCACCGAGTTTCGGGAGCGCCGGGCGCGCTTCTCTCCCGATGGCCAATGGATCGCGTATTCGTCCAACGAGTCCGGAAGGGATGAAGTGTACGTGCGAAGGTTCACGCCGGATGGCGGAAGTTCGAGCGGTGGAGGCGAGACCATCGTATCGCGTAACGGCGGCTCTTGGCCGATGTGGCGGAACGACGGCAAGGAGCTTTTTTACGTGGGGTTGAACGGGAGCCTTATGGCCGTGGAGGTTGCCACGAAACCGGCCTTCCAGGCGGGAAGCCCGAAGCCGTTGTTCGCCCTGCCCCGGAACTTGGAGAACTTTACGGCGGACATTGCGCCCGACGGCAAACGGCTGCTTGCCCTGGCTCTGGAAAGTCTGGCGTCCGCGGCGGCAGCGGCGCCCGTGCCCACCACGATCGTGGTGAACTGGGAAGAATTGCTCAAGAAATGAATCTCCAGGCGGGCGACAAACTCGGCCCCTACGAGATCCTCGCGCCCATCGGCGCGGGCGGCATGGGCGAGGTGTATCGCGCCAGAGACCCCCGCCTGGATCGCGACGTAGCGGTCAAAGTTTCCGCCGCGCAGTTCAGTGAACGATTCGAGCGGGAGGCCAAGGCCATCGCCGCGCTCAACCATTCCAACATCTGCCAGATTTACGATGTCGGGCCGAACTATCTGGTCATGGAGTACATAGAGGGCACGCCATTAAAGGGACCGCTGCCTATCGATCAGGCGTTGAAGTACGCGGCGCAGATCTGCGACGCGCTCGATGCGGCGCACAGCAAGGGCATTACGCATCGCGATCTGAAACCGGCGAATATCCTCGTCACCAAGCAAGGAGTGAAGCTCCTTGATTTCGGACTGGCAAAGATCGACAAGCCCGTCGCCATTGCGCAAGAGACCGTGACGATGGCGCTGACTTCCCAAGGGCAGATCCTGGGGACGCTGCTGTACATGTCGCCGGAGCAGCTTCAGGGGAAGGAAGCCGATTCCCGCAGCGACATCTTCAGCTTCGGCTGCGTGCTGTACGAGATGCTTACCGGCAAACGAGCGTTCGACGACGCGAGTCCCGCCAGCGTGATCGGAGCGATCCTGGAGCGTCCAGCGCCATCTATTGGTGACATCGCGCCGCCGGCCCTGGACCGCGTGCTGAAGCAATGCCTCGAGAAGGACCCGGAGAATCGCTGGCAAAGTGCGCGGGACTTGAAATCGGCTCTGGAACTGGTCCAATTCCCGGCTCCTGTTGGCTCGCCTGCGTTCCCGGTCCGTTCGAAATTGCCGTGGGTGGTCGCCGCGATCTTCGCGGCGCTCGCGGCGGGCGGCGGTTACTTCGCGTTGCGGGACCGGCCCGCCGCGCCGCTCCCGTTGATCCACTTCACAACATCAACGCCGCAAGGCAGCGGGACCAATCCGATCGTCGTTAGCCCGGATGGGTCGCACATCGCCTTTGTTGGAGCTACAGTGAACCAGATCTACCTCCGCGCCATGGACGACCCGGTGGCCAGGCCGGTTCC
>Ga0265313_10002923_pt1 | contig 14271 bp, 12 predicted proteins | sample 4123metaG_FD_203122 | JGI IMG/M metagenome (GOLD analysis project Ga0265313, IMG submission 203122) | Rhizosphere microbial communities from Carex aquatilis grown in University of Washington, Seatle, WA, United States - 4-1-23 metaG | ecosystem: Host-associated > Plants > Roots > Rhizosphere >...
TGTATTGGCAGAGCTCGATTTGCTGCGTCAGGAAGTACTTATGGAAATGGTCGGCGTCGGCATGCAGACCTTTGTCACGACCACGCATCTGTCCAGTTTTAAGCCTGAATGGCTGGCGGATTGCCAGTTTTTTCATGTGGAGAATGGCTGTTTATCAGCCGTCAGAGAGCCCATCCCCCGCTAGAGCGATTTTTTCCAGATCAAGCCAAATTATGATGAAAACGGTGAAAGTCGCCGTTATGGTAGTGGAACAATGGGTACATTAATAATGCTTAACCATGGCGCCTCCCCGCCAATGGACCTGGCCAAAGCCAGGAAAAGCAACACGGGCAATGTGTGGCGCTGCTAATCTGGTTTTAGACGAACTGATTGAACTGATTGAATCGACAAAGGAAACTATAAAAGCGTGTTTGCCGGAAATACAGAACGTGGGCTAGATCAACGCATCTGCGTTGAGTGCAACAGGCAATTTACCGGCTTGTATACAGCCTGCCCTCATGATGGCGCCCTGCTCAGACCGATAATCCAGGACCCGCTCATCGGAACGGTTCTGGCCGGCAATTATGAAATTCTTGATGTCCTCGGTCAGGGCGGCATGGGTGTTGTTTATCGCGGCAAACACTCCTTAATGGAGAGAATCGTCGCCATCAAAATGCTGCTTTCGCAGTTGATTTCCGATACCAACAGCGTCAAACGCTTCCAGCAGGAGTCGAAAGCGGCTGCCAGACTGAAGCATCCCCACATTATCGATGTATACGATTTCGGCATATCGCCGGCAGGGCAGCCTTACATCGTCATGGAATTTCTGGAGGGCACACCCCTTTCCGACCTGATTAAGAAAGAAGGTCAAATTGGTGTGGAGCGCTCCATCAAGCTCATTTCACAGGCCTGTGACGCCCTCGATCACGCGCACAAACAGGGCGTTGTCCACCGCGACCTCAAACCGAGCAATATTGTTCTTACTCAATACGATGAGGAAAAGGACTACGTGAAGGTCGTGGACTTCGGCGTCGCCAAGCTGATTGAGGTCGGCAACAACAACGAAGGGCAGAGACTGACTCAAGCCGGCGAAGTCTGCGGCAGCCCTGTTTATATGAGTCCAGAGCAGTGCATGGGGCAAGATCTCGACGCTCGCTCCGACATTTATTCGATGGGCATTGTTCTTTATGAAACGTTGACCGGAAAGCTGCCCATTCTCGGCAAGACCATGGTCGATACGATGTCCAAGCATATTTCCGAGCCGCCTGTACCTTTCAATGAAGCCAGACCGGACCTTTATATTCCTGAGCGTCTGGAATGGGTCGTCAATAAAGCTATGGCCAAAGACCCTGGCCAGAGACACCAGACCATGGAAGAGTTCAAACTCGACCTCGATCTGGCCATTCCGCGACCGGGCAAGAGTACTGTTTTACGCACGCAAGAGCAGAAGTCTCCGATGGAGAGCCTGCTCGGCTTCGTGAAAGAGGTGCCGATCTGGACCTGGGCAGCGGCTGTGGCACTGATGTTCGCCGCCGGCACCATTATTGTCCATGCCGTAACCGACAAGCCGGCAGCCAATCCACCTTCCGCGCAGGCTCCCGCTCATCAGCCCGCGCCCACCGGGACCGAACCGAAGACGGCCCCGACCCAGGCGGCCAGTCCTTCCACTTCCTCTGGCACACAGGCGCCGGCCACAAGCATTAAAACCGGCACGATGCCGGCTGCAACCGAAACTCCGGCTGTGGTTAAAACACCAAAACAGCCGCCTTCTGCCAAACCAATAAAAACTGCTGCCTCGCGCGAGCCGGCTGGTGAAGTTGAAAAACCCCATCGTCGTGCCTACAGCACCACTACTGCAGGAGGCGACGAACCGGAAAAAACTGTGCGCCGCACTCACGATCCGACTGAAGTTTATAGACGTGTGGAAAGAAAAACCCCGCGCCGCGCTTACAGTTCTTCTGCAAGCTCGCATCCAGCCGCCTCGTCTGGCGGCGATCCGTTTGCCGCTTTGATGAAGTCGCGCAGCAGTCACGGCGAATAGTTGTAGCCGCATAGCCGGCGCGTTGCACGCGCCTTTTTGCCGCCTGCAAGGCGGCGGCTACGAATTGCCGCACACCCGCGGCAGCGTTCTTTTATTTGAACTTCGAGACTGCCTGCGTGAGTTTTTTTACTCTCACGGCATCGACTGCGTTTTCCCAGTGCCCGTCAAATTTTGCCGAAGAGCCGACAATCATTCCGTCCACCAGGGGCGCATACTTGGCAATGTTCTCAGGAGTGATTCCAGAACCGATTAAAACCGGCAATCCGGCTCCCTGTCTGAGTGACTCCACATCTGAAAGGGCAGGCTCCTTGCCGGTTGCCGCTCCGCTGACGATGACGCCGTCCGCCTTGAAAAAGGCTGCCGCCTCCGCCGTCTCCAGGAGACTGACATCACCGGTGATGGCGTGGGCGGAATGCTTTTTCTTGATGTCCGCGAAGATTTTAATATGTCCGGCTTTCAAGTTGGCGCGCCGTCTCAAGAGCTTGGCCGCACATGAGTCATGCATGCCTTCGTCGCCCACATGAGCAAATACGAAGCCTTCTACACGAATGAAATCCAGATTGCAGGCGACAGCCACGCCCAGCGCTTCCAGGTTGGCTCCAGCCAGCAGCTGAACGCCTACGGGCAGCTTCGTTTGTAATTTGATGGCATTGGCGATCACGGTCATCGCTGCCGTCGTTTCGGGGTCGACATAACCAGTCAGATAAGGCGCATCGTGCATGTTTTCCACCATGATGGCGTCGACGCCGCCTTCCTTATATGTGACCGCGTCTGTGACTGCGTAAGCCAAAATATGTTCCATACTGCCTGCGTATCCAGCCGAACCGGGCAAAGGGTGGACATGCACCACGCCAATCAGTGAGCATTTTTTGCCAAACATGTTTTTTCCTTTTGATTCCGTTTTGCTTGAGATCAATTGAACAAATCCTTGATCAAGACCGCTCTTACAGGCGAAGCCTCCAGCTCAGTCAGTTTTAAAGGCGCCGCACAAAGAAAGTAAAGCCCCTGCTGGGCGCCAGTCAGATCGAGGTTTTCCAGCCAGCTGAATCCCGCTTTGATCATGGCGTGATGCACTTCCAGGTCCTTCGAATCTATATGATCGACCGACGGTGTATCCAGCCCGGCCATGCTGACGCCGCGCGCGGCCAGTGCTTCGATCAAAGAAACTGTGAAGTGCGCATACTGCCCTTCCCAAACATCGGGGCGCAGTTTCTTTTGGGTTCTAAACACCACCCGCGGTGGCAGTTCCTTAAAGCCGGCCGCCGCCTTTTCAAAATGCTCTCTGGTAATGCCTTCTGTCATTGGAGAGAGATCGAGCACGGCGCAGGGACCTATATAAGGAAGCAGCGGCAGGCCCGATGCCATACCCCCTGTATCGTCCATATGCCCCTGTATGTGGCTGGGGGCGTCTGCGTGCGTGCCCACATGCGGACTCATCGTAAAGGACGTCAAGTTGACCGTGGCGCCTTCCTCAAGCCGCAAAGTGACCTGGCGACTGAATGGCGTGTCTCCTGGAAAGCACGCGGTGGTGGAGGAAACCGGTTGCGAGATGTCAATTATCGTGTAGTTCATACTGCCTGGCTTATCTGAACATGCGCCGCCGCCTATTATACAGAGCTCTTGCTCTGGTACTATTTAGTGCTTCACAGCATTACGGAGAGATGTCCATGACGGCGACGCAGTCTAAAGGACGCAAGCAGATCAATCCGGAGAATCGTGCACCCAAGGCACTTGGTTCTTATTCGCACGCGGTTCAAGTCGGTGAACTTGTGTTCGTGGCCGGACAAGGCTGTCGCGATCCGAAAACTGGTGTAGAAGCAGGCATTACTTTAGATGCAGAAGGCAAAGTTGTTGCCTATGACATCGAAGTGCAGACCGCGGGCGTTCTAAAAAATCTTGCCACTGTGCTGGATGCAGCGGGTCTCTCACTTTGCGACGTAATCGATGCCACAGTTTTTCTCAAGTCGATGGACGACTTTGAAAAGTACAATAAGATTTGGGCGCAGCACTTCACTTCTGAGTGCCCACCGGCACGCACTACGGTGGCAGTGGCGGACTTGCCCGGGCGCAATTTCATCGAGATCAAAGCGATCGCGATGGCGCGTCAAGCAAACGAGCAGAGTTAATGAGCAAGAGAGAACAAAGGAGTTGAGCGTGACTACACAAGTGAAACGCAAGGTCAGACACCTGCATCATTTCATTGGTGGCGATTATGTCGCATCCAAATCAGGAGAGAGCTTCGACTCCGTCAATCCCGCTACAGGCGAGGTGCACGCTACGGTCGCCCTGGGCGGCAAGGTGGAAATCGATCAAGCAGTAGCGGCTGCCAAAGATGCTTTTGAAAACGGTCCATGGCCCAGAATGTCCATGAAAGAACGCTGCGAAATTCTTAGGCGCATAGGCGACTTGATCCTGTCGCGCAAAGAAGAATTGGCCCAAGCAGAAACTCTCGACACAGGCAAACCGATTACTGAAAGCCTGACCGGCGACATTCCGCGCTCGGCGCAAAACTTCCATTTTTTCTCAGATTATGCCCAGTCCCTGGGCGATGAGGTTTTCACATCCGCTCCAGGAGAAAAACACATCGTCAGCCGCGAGCCGCTCGGAGTCGTAGGACTGATCACGCCCTGGAATCTTCCCCTCTATCTGGCCACATGGAAAATAGCACCATGCCTGGCCATGGGCAATACTTGCGTCTTGAAGCCGGCGGAATGGACTCCTTATACTGCTTTTCTTTTAGCCGACATTGTCTCTCTGGCCGGATTGCCCAAGGGTGTTTTAAACATCGTGCACGGCTTGGGAGCAGACAGTGCCGGCGAGGCCCTGACCCGCCACCCGGATGTACGCGCCATTTCTTTTACAGGTGAAACCGGCACGGGGCGCGCCATCATGGCTGCCGCCGCCGCTACTCTCAAGAAAGTTTCTTTCGAATTGGGAGGCAAAGGCGCCACTGTAATTTTTGCCGACGCCGATCTTGACGATGCTGTGGAAACAGCCGTGAGAGCGGCCTATCGCAATCAAGGACAGATTTGTCTGGCCGGCTCGCGCCTCTTTGTGGAAGAAGGCGTCAAGAAACAAGTAGTGGATAAATTGCTGCAAAGAGTGAAATCAATCCGGGTTGGCGACCCGACCAAGGACATCACGCAAATGGGTGCACTTATAAGCAAAGAGCATCTGAATAAAGTGGAAGGTTACCTGGAAATCGGCAGCAAAGAAGGCAAGCTGATGGTGGGCGGCCAGCGCATGAAAGAGCTTGGCGAGGGCTATTTCCTCTCGCCCTCTGTATTTTGCGATCTGCCTGCCGATTCGAAATTGATCAAAGAAGAAATCTTCGGACCGGTATTGCCAGTGGTGCAGTTTTCCAAAGAAGAAGAAGTTCTCAAAATGGTCAACGACTCACCATATGGTCTTTCCGCCTCGGTATTCAGCAAGGATGTCGACCGCTGCTACCGTGTCTCCAACGGCATTCGCACGGGACTGGTCTGGGTCAATTGCTGGTTTGCCCGCGACCTGCGCACGCCTTTTGGCGGCATGAAGTCTTCCGGTGTCGGTCGCGAAGGCGGCCGTTACAGCCTGGAATTCTTCTCTGAAGCAAAAACAATTTCTTATAAGTACAAGATCTAGAGGCGGGTCTACTACCATAATTTAGGCAATTGAGACTGGTCAGAGAAGAAAGAGGCGTTCATGGATTTTGGAATTAAAGGCAAGCGCGCCCTGGTGTGCGCGGCCTCGCGTGGATTGGGTTTTGCCATTGCCAAAGCGCTGGCTGAAGAGGGCGTAGACCTGATTGTCAGCGCTCGTGATGAGCAGAAGTTGAAGCAGGCTGCTCAAGTTCTGGCCAAATTGTCGAAAGGAAAAGTCGAGTATATCGCCGGTGATTTGAGCGATCAAAATGACCGCCAGAAATTGATTGAGTTCGTTCAATCAAAGTTTGGCAATCTGGATATTCTCATCCACAATGTCGGCGGTCCCAAGGCTCAAGCCGCTCAGGTGACCAGTGCGGGCGATTGGCAGGAAGCGTTCGACAAGCTGTTTTTGCCGATTGTCGAGCTTAATCAGACCTTTCTTCCGGCCATGAAAGACAAGAAGTGGGGCCGCATTATTACCGTCACTTCGCTTTCTGTAATTGAACCGATAGCCAATCTGGCCTTGTCAAATGGCATTCGCTCCGCAGTCACCGCCATGTTGAAAACTCTTGCGGATGAAGTGGCGGCAGACGGGGTGACGGTCAATTGCCTGGCGCCCGGATTGATTCAAACTGCTCGCACTGATGAGCTCATGGAGTCCAGGCGTAAAATGTCGGGGCAGTCAATGGAAGAATACATGACAGAATACGTTGCTTCGATTCCGGCAAAAAGGCTCGGAGATGCCGATGAATTCGGGTCCGTAGCTGCATTTCTGGCATCAAAACAGGCGCAGTATGTGACCGGGCAGACTATTTGCGTGGATGGTGGTAAACGGCGCTCAGTTCATTAAAGCGAGACCCGGGGTGTGCGCTGTAGTATGATTGCCAGTTTGTAAGACTACGTTTTTAACTTGGGGCAAGTAGAGGTAACGAACGTGAAATTTCTGGTGCTCGGTGCAGGCCGCATGGGTTACGCGGCAGTTTACGATCTGATCAGAAGTCCGAAGGTCGAAAAGGTCGTCGTCGCCGACCGAGACGCCAAGTGCGTGAAAAACGCAGTCGAGCGCCTCAATGATCCTAAGATAGTTCCGGTCGAGCTCGATATCACCAAGGAAAGTGACGTTGTGGCGCTCATGAAGAGCGTTGACGTCGCAATCAGCTGTGTGCCTTACGAATACAACTACGATCTGGCTAAGGCGGCTCTGGAAGCAAAGACTCACTTTGTAGACCTGGGTGGCAATGAAAGCATTGTCGAAAAGGAGTTTTTGCTCAATGACCTGGCCAAAGAGCGCAAGATTACGATTATGCCCGATCTGGGTTTGGCACCAGGTTTGGTATCAATGCTGGCCGTCGCTGCTGCCGACAGCCTCGATGAACTCTATGAGATTCGCATTCGCGTAGGCGGACTGCCGGTGGATAGTGAGAATTTCCTCGGCTACAGCCATGTTTTTGCACTGGAAGGCTTAATTAATGAATACGCCGAAGATGTGACGTTGATTCGTGACGGGCGGCTCATGCAAGTGCCCCCCTTGTCAGAAGTGGAAAAGCTGGACTTCCCCAAACCATTTGGCGAGATGGAAGCGTTTACGACTTCAGGCGGCATCTCCACTTTGCCCAAGACTTACGAAGGCAAGGTTCAGCACCTCGACTATAAAAGTATTAGATATAAAGGTCATTGCGAGCAAATGGCGCTTTTGCAAGAACTCGGCTTGATGGGCCAGGACCAGGTCAAACTGAAAGGCGGCAAGGTTGTGCCTCGCGATCTCTTGATGCATTTGCTCGATAAAAAACTGGCCAAAGACGAGCCGGATGTCGTTCTTTTGCGCGTGACCGTGACTGGAGTCAAGGATAAAGAACCCAGACAATTGGTTTGGGAAGGCATCGAATTTTCCGACCAGGCCGAGCGCCTTTCGGCGATGATGCGCATGACGGCTTTCCCTGCTTCTATTATCGCCCAGATGATTGCCCGCGGCGATATTAAGGAGCGTGGCGTATTGCGCCAGGAAACAAGCGTTCCTGTAAAACTATTTCTGGCTGAAATGGAATCCCGCGGTCTGCATTTGACCATGGCCGACAGGGCTCCAGTGCCCACCGAATAGGGGCGCTCAAAAGCCCTCGGGAAAAGACTGGCAACGTCCAACTGCCGGCGTTCTTACTTTTGTCGTCCGGGCCAGATTAAATGTCCTGGTTTAATGTCCAGAGGTATCCCCCGGCTGGCTAGATACCAGAGTTGGACGGAGCAACCTTTCATCCTGTGCCGCCCAACCCCGGAGGAAGCTGAATGACCTTACTAGAGTCTGCTCGGACTGTGGGCACCCCCGCAGTTGAGCAATTCGATGACCAGCGTGGCAGCGATGGCCGTTTTTTGCATGCCAATGTCGCCGATGCCTGGGCACCCGGCACGGAAACTGCCAATATCGACAAAAACCAGATCACGCCTGAAACGGCTTTTCTGCCTTTTACAAGATTTGCCGCCGAAAACCATATCGAACTCAATCCGCATCAAACTCTCGGTTTGAGCAAAGCCTGGGGATACACTCGCAATGACTCGGTATTGAATCCGGGCGGCGGACGCTGCAACGCCTCCTCGACTTCGATGTCCTGCGGCGGTGAAAATGGCATTGGTCAATACAAAGGCGCAAACGCCGATGCCCCCAAGCTTTATGCCGACCAGGGTCAGACCAATAACGGGCAGTACGGCAGACAGTATTTCGCGCCGGTAAACGACGTTGCTGCGGTTTCACCGGACAATTACAGATATCTGAATCAAGTGCAAGTTGCCGATATCGGCGGCGACAATTCGTCTAATCTGAGACAAGTCAATTACCAACCTGGCAAAGCCGATGTGGCATCGATTCTTGCGAACAATGATGCGACAGTAATCAAGGAAAGGTTTGAAAACAAGCTCGAGCAGCCGGTTTCCTGGAAGACAAATTCTCTCGATGCCTTTACTGAAGCTGTAGAATCAGAAAAACCTATGGTGGTTGTATTTGGCGACAACAGCTCGGCGCTCTTCAACAAGCAAATGCAAGAGCTGAAAGAAGACAAAAACCACATGATGAGCAAACTTTCCAGCCGGGCGGTGTTTGTAGTCGGAAAGCCGAACGAAGATGAATACGCTCGCCGCATGGCCACTCACTTGAAACTAACCGATTACCCGACTGTCTCGGTGATTGCACCACGTACCGATCAACTGACTGAGACTTATCGGATGGAAGGCTACTTTAATGTCTCCGATATCTTCAACGATCTAAACAAGGCACTGCCTCCAGCCAAACAAAAGCAAAATGTAGTGCCACAAACTTTCGCCTAATCGACCTTTTCTCTCGCGTCTCAACAAGCAATCTCTAAAGCGATTACCAATCGCCGAAAGAAGACACGCGCCCCCGCAGCCGTAGCCGGCGCGTTGCACGCGCCTTCTTAGCGATTGGCAATTGTCAATTATTGAAATCCCGGGCGCTTTGGTCCACCATAGGCTCTCATGCATGCCAGGCTAAGAGGCTGCAGGTTTGCGCCGACCTTGCTTTGGGAATTGGCCGGAGCACCGCGCGTTCTATTGATGGTTACGGTTTGGGAGAAGATTTATGCCAGTCGACAGCAAAACAGAGCTCGCACAATATGTTTCTGATTCGCGTAAGAGCTACGAAGCCGATTTGAAAACATTGGTCGATCTTGCCGGTGTCTCGATGGATCCCGAGCGGAAGCCGGAAATCTTGCGCACTGCTGAGAGTGCTGCAGCTTTGATCAAACGCATGGGCGGCCAAGCAGAAATTGTGCAAACGAAAGGCAATCCCGTCATTATCGGCTCGTTCATAACCGATAAAGCCGCACCCACCCTTCTTGTTTATAACCACATGGATGTGCAACCGGCAGACGCTTCGGAATGGAAGTCAGCTCCTTTTTCGATGTCGGTGGACGGCGATACTTATCGCGGCAGGGGCACCACCGATGACAAAGGACCTGGTCTGTCAGTGCTTTATGCAGCGAAATATGCGCACCAAAATAAAATTCCCATCAACGTCAAATTCGTCTGGGAACTGGAAGAAGAAATCGGCAGTCCTTCCTTTGAAGAGTTTTTGAAACAGAACAAAGATAAGCTTGCCTGCGATTCGATCGTTATTTCCGACACCATTTGGGTTTCGCGCGAACGCCCGGCCATTCCCTATGGACTGCGCGGATTGCAAGGCGTTTTGTTGAAACTGAAGACGGCCACCAAGGACGTTCATTCTGGTCTGACTGGCGGACTGGCAAGAAATCCGATCGGAGAATTATGCCAGCTTATCGATCAGTGCTATGACGCTAAAACTGGCAAAGTGAATATTCCCGGCTTCTATGATGGTGCCCGCGAGCCCAGCGATGAAGAAGCTAGCCAATTCGTCAAATCCGGCTTTACGATTGAAGGTTTCAAAAAGGCACACGAATTGCATTTGCTGCGCACCGATGATGCCAAAGAAGGCTCGCTGAGAATCTGGGCAAAGCCGACTTTTGAAGTGCATGGCATCACCGGCGGCTATCAAGGCCCAGGCGTAAAAACTATTGTTCCGCATCAAGCTGAAGCGAAGGTGAGTATGCGCCTGGTGCCGGATCAAGATCCGGAAAAGGTTTTCCAGGCCTTGTCCAAATTCGTCAAAGAGAAAGCACCGGATGTCGTTATCGAAAGAGAAGGCAGTTTGAAGCCATTCCTCGGCGAGTTCAAAGGACCGTTTGCCGACGCAGCGGTAGCAGCTATGAAAGAGGCTTTCGGAGTGGAACCGGCTTTCACCCGTGAAGGTGGTTCAATCGGTGCCGTAGTGAGCATGAAAGAAGTGCTCGCAAAGCCGATTGTCTTTCTTGGTCTCTCACTGCCCGAGCATGGCTACCATGCCATCAATGAGAACTTCGACTGGCAGCAAGCCTCAGGCGGCATCAAAATGTTTGTCGCTTATATGGAACGGCTGGCCAAGATCAAATAGCCTTGCTTGTTAAGTTAGCGAACTATCTACTCTTCGGCGATGCAAGAATGACAGAGGCAAGGTGAATGATGGATAACTTGCCGCTTCTGTTAATGATTAGTGCTTTCAGCTTGGGTCTTCGTCACGGTATTGATTGGGATCATATTGCCGCGATTTCCGACATTGTCGGGTCGGTCACACGTGACACGAAATCCTCCAAAATTGAATCTCTGGCAATGGCTGCATGCTATGCAATCGGGCATGGACTGATTGTCCTAATCCTGGGCATCGCGGCTATTCAGTTTCATTCTCTTTTGCCAAGGTCAATTGATGGAGTGATGGGACGCCTTGTTGGCATATCGCTCCTGGTTCTGGGTGCTTGGCTGTCGTACTCTGTAGTCATTTCCATTACTTCAAACACCGAGTGGAAACCAGTCAGTCGGTGGATGCTCATATTGTCTGTACTAACTCGCCTTAAGCAAAATATTGCCAGCAACTGGTTTGGAAAGAAACTGGCGGACTCTTCAAGTGCCAGCGTTAACGGTTATTTGGCCGCTTCTATTATCGGGATTTTGCACGGCATTGGGGCGGAAACCGGAACGCAAGTTCTTCTTATCGTAGCTGCTGCAGGTGCAGGGCATTTTGCCGGTCTAGAGATGCTTTTTGCCTTTGTTGCCGGGCTGGTGGTTTCAAATACAACAGTGGCCATTGCAGGGATCTGGGGCTTTTCTTCCGCTTTGTCGAAGAAGCCTGTCTTTGTTACGGCTGGAATTCTAACAGCCATCCTCAGCCTTAGCGTCGGCACAATGTTTCTTTTAGGAAAGGAAGAGCGACTGCCTGACCTTCAGCATCTATTATCGAAGACAAAACCGACGAACATGGCTAACGTGTAGGTACTGCTTGCGGCGGATTGACGCGGGGTTGAGCCAGACTGTTGTGCCGTTCACCCAACGTTCACCTTATTACTTTACCTTGATAAGAGTAGACCCATAGGGGGCTTGATGAGCGAGAAACTGCAGAACACCAGCACAGTTTTGGTTATAGGCGCTACCGGTTATGTCGGCAGCCGGCTCGTGCCGATGCTGCTGGCAAAAGGGATGCAGGTTCGCGCTGCCGGACGCTCACTGGAAAAACTTAAGACCCGTGCCTGGGCAAACAATTCCAATGTAGAACTGCGTCAGCTGGACCTCATGGATCTGGAATCGACCCGGCTGGCATTAGACGGTTGCGACGTCGTCTATTATTTGATGCATTCCATGAATCCGCAGAATAAAGATTTCGCCGCAGCCGACAAACTTGCTGCCGACAACATGGTCAGGGCCGGAGGGGAGAAAGGGCTAAAACAGCTCATCTATCTTGGCGGCTTGGGCGAAGACGCCGCTACTCTCTCAAAACATTTGCGGTCGCGCGCTGAAGTGGCGGAGATCTTGAGACAGGCGAAATTTCCAGTCACCATACTGAGAGCGGCAATGATTATTGGCTCGGGCAGCGCATCTTTCGAAATACTCAGGTACCTCACCGACCGCTTGCCGTTTATGGTCACTCCGCGCTGGGTGAGCACTCCCTCTCAGCCGATTGCTATCCGCAATGTTCTGAACTACCTGCTGGGCGCATTGCGCCTGCCTGAGGCCTACAATCAAACTTTTGATATCGGCGGACCGGAGGTACTCACTTATCGTCAACTGATGCAAACTTACGCTCGTGAAGCCGGTTTGCCTGTTCCGATCATCGTCCCTGTGCCTGTCTTCACTCCCCGTTTGAGTTCTTACTGGATAAATTTCGTCACTCCGGTTCCTGCCTATATCGCGCGCCCTCTGGCGGAAGGATTGAAGAATCCCGCTGTATGCACAGAATCGAAAATCACAAAAATCATTCCGCAGGATCTTTTGTCCTGCGCTGCGGCTATCAAAATTGCTATCGACAGAACTCAACATCACAAAGTAGACAGTCATTGGACCGACGCCGGACGCATGCCGCCTGTCGAATGGTTTAGCTCCAGCGATCCTGAATGGGCTGGTGGATCGGTATTTTCTGACGTGCGCAGCGTAATCATTGATGGCACTGCCGCCGATGCCTGGAATGCGATCGCCAGAATCGGTGGCACGACCGGATGGTATTACGCAAACTGGTTATGGCGTTTGCGCGGCCTTGTCGATTTTTTGTGGGGCGGTATCGGGCTGCGCCGAGGCAGGCGGCATCCGGATGAATTGCGGACCGGAGATGCTGTGGATTTCTGGCGAGTGAAAGCGGCCGAGTGTGAAAAACGTTTGCTGCTGATAGCGGAGATGAAATTGCCCGGTCAGGCTGCCCTCGAGTTTCAAATCAGGCAAAAGAGCGTTAACAAAACTGAGATACTTCAGATCGCTCGTTTTCTGCCTTCCGGGCTCTGGGGCTTTGCATACTGGTTTGCTGTCTCTCCTTTTCATGAGTTCATCTTCACAGGCATGCTCAACGGAGTTGCAAAAGCATCTCGATGCAAAATCATCGAAAAGACCTGCAAATCAAGTTTGTCTGAGCAAATATTGAAACCTAAAACAGTGCATTAGAAGGGAGATCATCATGCGAATCAAACCGATCATGCTGTTGGCTGCCGCCGGCGTGGCAGGTTTGGGACTGGCTATCGGAAGCGATGCGCTTGGGAAATATGAGGAGCCGGCATATTCAGTCGATCGAAAAGAGGGAGACTTTGAGATTCGCAGCTATCCAAGTGTGATTGCGGCAGAGGTGATAGTACCGGGCAGAGGTGAATATTCAGCCAATAATGCCTTTAAAATTTTGGCAGGATACATATTTGGCAAAAATGTATCAAAGACAAAAATTGCCATGACAGTTCCTGTGACCGAGAAAGTGAACGCGGAAAAGATCGCCATGACAGTTCCTGTGACGACAACTGTCGACAAAAAAAACATGACCATGCGTTTTTACATGCCGTCAAAATACACTTTAGACACCTTGCCTGAGCCGATCGACAAGCGAATAAAATTGTATTACCAATCGCCTTTGCGATTCGCCGTCATTCGATTCTCCGGATTTACCAGCCAGGAGAATTGTCGCAAGCATGAAGAGCAACTTAATCTTTGGCTCAAGAAGCAGAACCTGACACCGTCGGGAGAGGCGCTGCGGGCTTTCTACAATCCCCCATGGACTCTGCCTTTCATGCGACGCAATGAGATATGGATTCCTCTATAATCCGGCGCGAGCAAGCACTCTTCCTTTCAGCGATGCCAGCCCGCCATCTATCTTAATGTCCTCACCGGTCACCCAGCTGCTATGTTCGCTCAGCAGCCATTCCACTGCCGGAGCCACGTCATCGGGCGTGCCGATGCGACCGAGGGGATGCATTTGCGTTGATGCCTCTAGCTGTGTCTGATTGCCGGTGATTAACTTCGTCAAATTCGTGTTCATCAGACCTGGTGAAACGCAATTGACCCGTATGTTATGACGCGCATAAGTGGCTGCCGCAGAACGAGACAGCGAGGCGATTCCCCCTTTTGCGGCTGCAATGGCTTCATGGTTGGGCATGCCGATGCAAGCAGCCGCCGACGAGACAAGAACTATGGAACCTCCCTTCGCCATCATCGCTTTGGTTCCATACTTAACGCATAAGAAGGCGGAAGTCAGGTTTGTTTGAATGACCTTCATAAACTCTTCTTCGGCGGTTGTGTGAGCCGGTTTAAGAAGCAGTGATCCAACCG
>Ga0265313_10002925_pt1 | contig 14266 bp, 13 predicted proteins | sample 4123metaG_FD_203122 | JGI IMG/M metagenome (GOLD analysis project Ga0265313, IMG submission 203122) | Rhizosphere microbial communities from Carex aquatilis grown in University of Washington, Seatle, WA, United States - 4-1-23 metaG | ecosystem: Host-associated > Plants > Roots > Rhizosphere >...
TGCAGTGCCGCGCCTGGTTCCAGCAGGTTGCGCTCGAGCACGTCACCTTCGTGTGTGCGCTGCCGCTCTACCATGTGTTTTCGCTCACCGCCAACTGCCTGCTGTTCACCTCGCTCGGCGGCACCGGGCTGATGATCATCAATCCGCGGGACTTCCCGGATTTCGTGCGCCAGCTGCGCTCGTATCCGCCGATGTTCTTCATGGGCGTGAACACGCTGTTCAATGCGCTGATGCACACCCCAGGCTTCGAGCAGGTGGACTTCTCGCGGCTGGTCGCGACCATCGCGGGCGGCATGGCACTGCAGAGCTCGGTCGCGCAGCGCTGGCTCGAGCTGACGGGATGTCACGTGACGCAGGGCTGGGGCCTGACCGAGGCGTCTCCGGTCGGCTGCTGCAGCAAGCTGGTCGGTCCCGACGCGGCGTTCAACGGGGCGATCGGTCTGCCGCTGCCTTCCACCGAGATCACGATCCGCGACGAAGCTGGAGCCGATCTCGGCATCGGCGCGGTAGGGGAGATCTGCCTGAAGGGTCCGCAGGTGATGCGCGGCTACTGGCAGCGTCCCGAGGAGACGGCGCACGTGATGCTGCCGGGCGGCTGGCTGCGCACCGGCGACATCGGGCGTATCGACGAACATGGCTTCGTATTCATCGAGGACCGCAAGAAGGACATGATCATCGTCTCCGGGTTCAAGGTATACCCGAACGAGATCGAGGACGTGGTGGCGCGTTGCCCCGGCGTGCTCGAGGTCGCCGCGGTTGCCGAGCCCGACGAGCATTCCGGCGAGGTCGTCGCCCTGTTCATCGTGCGCAAGGACCCTGGACTGACCGAGGCGGCGGTGCGCGAGCACTGCCACCGGCACCTGACCGGCTACAAGCGCCCGCAGCACATCTACTTCCGCGACGCATTGCCCAAGACCAACGTCGGCAAGATCCTGCGGCGTGCGCTGCGCGATGAACTCGCGGGCCTGTCAGCCGGGCGCTGAGGGCTCCAGCGCAACGGCGATCTGCTGCTGAATCGCCTCTGCAGCCGCCCTGGGGTCGGCCGCGTCGCGGATCGGCCGGCCGACGACAATATAGTCCGCTCCATACTCGAAGGCCTGCGGAACCGACACCACGCGCTTCTGGTCGTCGACTGGGCGGTTGTCCACCGGCCGCACGCCGGGGGTCACGACCAGCAGCTTGGCTCCGAGTGCGGCGCGCATCGCACGCGACTCGAGCGCCGAGGCGACCACTCCATCGCATCCCGCCTCGAGCGCGCGCCGCGCACGCGAGAGCACAAGCTGTTCGACATCGCACTGGAAGCCGAGGTCGAGCAGGTCCCCGCGATCCAGGCTCGTGAGCACCGTGACCGCGAGCACACCCACGTCGCCCTTGGCCGCCGCCGCAGCCTCCATGATGGACTGGTTGCCGTGCACGGTCGTGAAACTGACCCCCCGGCCATGCAGCTGGCGCACCGCCGCGGCGACCGTGGCGGGAATGTCGAAGAATTTCAGGTCGACGAACAGCCGCAGGTCCCGCGCGGCCATCCAGTCGAGCAGCTCGAAGTAGCCGCCGGCCATGAACAGCTCGAGTCCGAGCTTGTAGAAACGCACCGAGTCGCCGAGTCGCTCGACGAGGCCGCGCGCAGCGGTGGCGTCGGGAACATCGAGCGCGAAGATCAGGCGCTCGCGGGCGGGGATCGGTCGTGCTGCAGACATCGGCATTCCTCAGGTACGCTCGGCGGGGTCGAACAGGCGCTGATGCTCGAGGATCGCATACCGGTCGGTCATGCCGGCGATGTAGTCCGCCACGATGCGCAGACGCCCGGTCTCGCCGCCGCGCTGCGCGGCGCGCTCCGCCGCTTCGCGGTATTCCGCGGGCAGCAGCCGGATATCGCCGGCCAGCGCCTCGAACAGCTGCTGGACGACGCGCCGCGCCTTCATCGTCATACGCAGCACGCGCTGGTGCCGGTAGACGTGCTCGAGCAGGAAACGCTTGAGTTCCAGATGCTGCGCCTGCATGGCTTCGCTCATGCCGATCAGCGGGCGGTCACGGCTCCGGACCTGCTCGATATCTGCGACCCCGGAGGCCTCGATCCGCGCAACGCTCGATTCGATCACATCGACGACGACCTCGTTGACGATGCGCCGCACGGTCTCGTGCACGCGCCGGCGACCCTGCAGCTGCGGGTAAAGCTGCAGCACCTGTTCGAACTGGCGCCGTACCAGAGGCACCTCGGCCGCATCCTCGAGACTGATCAATCCTGCCCGGATGCCATCGTCGATGTCGTGGTTGTTGTACGCGATCTCATCGGCGAGATTCGCGAGCTGTGCCTCGAGGCCAGGCTGGCGCCGCGCCAGAAAGCGCTCGCCCAGCTCACCCAGCTCACGTGCCCTGGCCGGCGAGCAGTGCTTGAGGATGCCCTCGCGGCATTCGAAGGTCAGGTTCAGACCGGGGAATGCGGCATAGCGTTCCTCGAGCTCATCCACGGTGCGCAGTGACTGCAGATTGTGTTCGAACCCACCGTGATCGAGCAGGCATTCATTGAGTGCATCCTGTCCCGCGTGTCCGAACGGCGTATGACCGAGATCGTGCGCGAGCGCGATCGCCTCGGTCAGCGTTTCGTTGAGCGCCAGTGCATTCGCGATCGATCGGCCGATCTGCGCGACTTCGATGGAGTGCGTCACCCGCGTGCGGTACAGGTCGCCCTCGTGGTTGACGAACACCTGGGTCTTGTAGGCCAGACGGCGAAACGCGCCGGAGTGGATGATCCGGTCGCGGTCGCGCTGGTACTCCGAGCGGTATTGCGGCGGCGGCTCGGCATGGCGCCGGCCGCGCGAGCGGCGCTCGTCCGCGGCGTAGGGTGCCAACGCGGGTGTCAGCGCGCTCATCCGAAATGCGCCGCGAGCGTCGCGTCGAGTGCGCCATCCGGATACTCACCGGTGACGAGGCTGCGGCCCAGACCTGAGAGCAGCACCAGACGCACCCGGCCGGACTGGACCTTCTTGTCGAGCCGCATGTAATCCAGTGCGCGCGCGGCACCGATCCTTGGCGCGGCGACCGGGAGCCCGGCGCGCTGCAGCAGCGCATGCAGCCGCCCGACCACGCGCTGATCGAGCATGCCGAGCCTGGCCGAAAGATCCGCCGCGATCAGCAGTCCGGTGCCGACGGCCTCACCATGCAGCCACGCGGTGTAGCCGGTCGCCGCCTCGATCGCATGGCCGAAGGTGTGCCCGAGATTCAGGAATGCGCGCTCGCCCTGCTCGCGCTCGTCGCGGCTCACGATCTCGGCCTTGATCGCGCACGAGCGATGGATCGCGTGGCCCAGTGCGGGGGCGTCGCGCGCCAGCAGCGCGTCGAGGTGTGCCTCGATCCAGTCGAAGAACGCCTCGTCCCATATCAAGCCGTACTTGATCACCTCGGCCAACCCGGCGCGCAGCTCGCGCGGCGGCAGGCTCGCGAGCACCGCGGTATCGGCGATCACGGCGCGCGGCTGGTGGAACGCGCCGATCATGTTCTTGCCGCCCGGGTGATTGACCGCCGTCTTGCCGCCGACCGAGGAGTCGACCTGTGCCAGCAGTGTCGTAGGCACCTGCACCAGCGCGACGCCGCGCTGGTAGCACGCGGCCGCGAAGCCGGCCAGGTCTCCGACCACACCGCCGCCGAGCGCGACCACGGTGACATCGCGGCCGCAGCGATTCGCGATCAGCGTGTCGAACACGCGTGCGGCGGTCGCGAGCGTCTTGTGCTGCTCGCCATCGGCCAGTACGACTTCGACGATGCGACGCCCGGTCAGCGCCTCCTTGAGCCGCGGTGCGTACAGCGGCGCCACCACGGTATTGCTGACCAGAAGTACGTCGCGCCCTGCAATCTGCCCGGCGAGCAGAGCGGGTTCGTGCAGCAGCCCGTCCCCGATCAGGATCGGGTACGAACGCTCGCCCAGGCTGACATGCAATGTCTGCATTTTTGGATACCGTCGGAAGCGGCAGTATACGTGGCTTTGCGCGCCGCTCAGGGCCGGCTGCGTGCAGGCTCAAGGCGGGGCAACGCGGGCGCGGAATTCCTGCAGGATCAGCTCGGCGACCGCATTCACCCGGCGCCGGTCGGTCGAGGTGACCATGTCCGCGATCTCGCGGTACAACGGCTCGCGCTGCTGCATCAGCTCCGCCAGCCGCTCTTCCGGGACACGCCCGGCCAGCAGCGGCCGGTGCCTGGTTCGCCCGGCGCGCTCGGCCTGCTGCGCCACCGAGGTCTCGAGATAGACGACCCAGCCGCGGCTCGCCAGATCGTGGCGGCTGTCGGCGTTCAGGATCGCGCCGCCGCCGGTCGCGAGCACGATCCCGTCGCGGGCCGTGAGCTCCGCGATGATCTCGCGCTCGCGCGCCCGGAAACCGGCTTCGCCCTCGCGCTCGAAGATCAGCGGGATGTCCGCGCCGGTGCGCAGCTCGATCTCGTGGTCGCTGTCGATGAACGGCCGGTCCAGCAGCCGGGCGAGATGGCGGCCGACCGCGGTCTTGCCGGAGCCCATCGGTCCGATCAGGAAGATGTTCTGCTGCGTCACCATGGCCCGGGAGTCGGCTACCCGGGCGCGATCATAAACCAGACGCTAGTTCGTGCCCCAGCAGGCTATCGTGGTGTTGGCGCCACCTGCATCCGTGGCCGCGGTCTGTCCACTCTGGTTCACGGTCATGACCTGGCACTGCTTGTCGTTCACCTGCGTACCCTGCGGAGCGGCCTGGATCGTGTACTGGGTCGCATTCAATGTCGGGAAACTGATCGCGTAGTAGCCGTTGGTCGAGGCAACATTGGCGCCGGTCGCCGCCGGGCACGGCGTCGCCGCGGCATTCAGGTACGTGAAATTCTGCGAATAGCAGCGCTCGAGCGCCTGCCGATAGTACGTGATCGACTGGATCGCGTCGGTACGCCGGCCCTGCATCACGGACTGCTGGTACGACGGCCACGCGATCGAGGCCAGGATGCCGACGATCGCGACCGTGACCATCATCTCCACCAGCGTGAAGCCGCCCGAGCGCCGCCCTCGGCCCCGGCGCAACCTTAAGGGCGCGCTACTGGCCACTGGAGGCAGCCTGTCCGCCGGGCAGCGCCTGGATCAGCACCACATGCGAGGCCGAAGAGCTCGGCGGCCCGTCGAACACCAGCGAGACCATGTCGCCGATGTGGATGGCGCCGACGCTCTGGTAGGCCAGCGTGCCGGCACCGATCAGGTACTGGCGTCCGTCGACGCTGATCGCCGCGTTGCCGGCGATCGCGGTCACGTGTCCGACCACCTGGGCCTGGCGGATCGTGCTGGCAGAGGCTGGCCCGGCGAGCAGCGCGCCGGTGAGGGCTGCGGATCCGATCAGCGCGAGCGCAAGCCCGGCATTCCTGAGTGCATGCATATTGCGCATCATCGTATCTCCTGCCATGCCCCATGGGCATTGCTGTCGGTGTTGGTCCAGCTCGGGATGCAGCTGGTCGTTCCGGGTATCGCGGTACAGGTCCCGGCGTTGGGTCCGGTGGTCTGCTCGCCGGCGCCGGTGGTCGTGTAGGCGACCGCGCTGCCCGCGCCCGTGATCAGCTTCGGTGCCGCAGCATAAGCGGTCCCGAGCGAGACGCCCGCGACGGTATTGCCCATGTACAGGTCGGCGCTGGTCACCGAGGAGTTCCCATTCCAGTCGAACTGCGCCACGGTCGTGGCACCACCCGTGGCGTAGTTGAACACCATGTACCAGGCCTGGCCACCCGCGACGCAGGGGTTGGAATTGGGCTGGTACGTGGTCAGCTGCAGCGTACCATTGAACAGCGACGGATCGGTCACCACGCGCTCACCGGCAACCAGTGAGAGGTCCACGAACCAGCCTTTGGTGGCCGGCAGGATGACCGGGTTGCCCGACAGCAGCCGTATCGCGGTCGAGTAACCAGCGGTGGTCGTCACCGCGACGCTGCTCATGGTCTGCTGCGTCAGCTGCGCGCGCGTCAGCGGGCTTACCGGCGGCGTACCGGAGTCATAGATTCCGTAGACCGTCTGCGTCTGGGCATTGCTCAGGTCCGCGACGGACAGGAACTCCCCGGTCCCGAAGTAGACCATCGATCCCTTCAACGACGGTACCAGCGGATTGAGGCTCAAGGCAGGCTGCACCGTGATCGGCTGCGGGTTGCCCGCCGAATCACGCGCCTGGAACAGTACGCTGACGGTCCAGTTGGCGGGATTCGAATTCGAGATATCCACGCGCCACAGGTTGCCCTGCAGGTCACCCGCGTAGATCACGTTGGACGGCCGCGACAGCAGGCCGCTGGAGTTCATGGCCGCGACGTTCGAGAGCCCGTTGGCCGCCGACAGGTTGCAGGCGCTCGGCACCGCGCCGCACAGGTCGATCTTCGCCATGATCGCCCCGCTCTGCGGGTTCAGCGCATACAGGAATGGCTTGCTGCTCGGACTGTCGTAGCCATTACCGAACACGATCGCGAACCCCGCAGCGGTGCTCACCGCCACCGGCGTGCTGTAGGTCAGGCCCATGTTCCCGTCGGTGAAGTCCCACAGTACGGCCTGCGACAGCGCGACTTCCGTGTTGAGAGTGGACGGGTCGGTCACGTCGAGCGCATAGATCGAGTTGCCGCCCGCAGCCTCTCCGCCGATCAGCAGCGTGTGCCAGCTCTGGTCGGAGGCGAACTGAACGTCGGCGCCCATCGGCGAGCCATCGACGTAGAAGTGATGCACCGAGTTGTAGTACGGGTTCACGAGCTGCTCGAGGTTGCCATACACGCCACGCGGTATGTAGGCAAACTTCTCGATGCCCGTCGCCGCATCGAAGGCATGCAACATGCCGTCGTTCGCGCCGACGTAGACCATCGGTTCGCGATTGGCATAGCTGCCTTGGAAACCGATGTAGCCGGTTTGCTGCCACGGACCGGCGGGTCCGGCGATATACAGCGGCGCGCTGTCGACGATGTCGCCGAGCTTATGGGTGCGATTGCGGAACTTACCGCCATTGCGCAGCTCGAGCGAGTTGTTGCCACGCAGGAACTGCAGCGAATCCTGGCCGTTGGTATCGGGCGCGAAGGTTTGCAGCGCCTGGCCCAGCGCGGTCGAACTCGCGATCCCGTTTACCGCCGTTACGTTTGGATTCCAGCGGAACGGTATACCTGCGCCAGCCACCGGATCCCAGGTTGCGATCTTGCGTCCGAGATCCCAGCCTTGCAGGTCGAGCTGGGTCTCCGCGGACCAGAGCGATGCAGACAGGTTGGTATTGATCGCGCCGGTACTCGCGTTGATCGGGAAGGCGAGCATGTCGCCGGTCCAGTCCTGGTTCGTATCGGAGGTCGTGAACTTGCCCTGGTACGCGACCGACTTGGTATTGATGCCGGTCGAGTTCACCGAGGCGGCCGAAGTGGCGGCCGTCTCCGCCAGGATCTTGGCCAGGATCACCGCCATGTCGGCATCGAGCGTCGCGACATCCTGCGCCGAGAAATACGCGCTGGTGCCACCGGCGATCGCCATCGCGGTCATCGTGGAGCCGGCGATCGTGGTCGGATCGACGCCCGCGCCGAGTGCGATGATATAGGTCTTGATGCCCGCGGCCTTGAGCACCCCGAGCTGGCTGATCGTGTCGGTGAGCGCCTGATCGTTCGTCGAGCCGAGCGATCCGTCGGCGTTGAAGGTCGCGGTCTCGCCATAGCCTGCGGCGGCCGCGCTGCCGAGCGGCGGCCAGGCCCGGCCCGAGAGGTCCATGGTCGGCAGGCCGTCCGTGACCAGCACGACGTAGCGGTTGGCCGCGCAGCCGTTCGACGAGGGCGGATTCTTCGCGGTGTAATAATTCTGCGAGGCCTTCAGCAGGCCGGCGATCGGCGACTGGGTCGCCTGCGCCTTCAGCTCGGCCGTGTTCGTCAGATTCGTTTCCGGCGCCAGGTACGGCGTGAAGGTGCTGATGGCCGCACTGACGCTGGCCGTGGTTGGCGTGGCGCCCGCAGAGGTCATCGGCACCAGCGGCGGCCAGCTCGTCGCGTTGGCCGGAGTCGAGGTCTCGCCGGTCGTGTAGAAGCCGAAGCCGCGCGCGACGTTCATGACCTCGGTCGAATAGGGTACGAATCCGGCATTGGTCGGCGTCTCGCAGATGCCGCCGCCGATGTTCGGGAGCGTGGTGTTATAGCACTCGGCCACCGAGTAGCTGTTGTACTGGGCCAGCGTGAAGCTCGTGAACGGATTGACCGGCGAGGGTCCGTTGTATTGCACGAATACCGGCGAACCGCAGCCCGGACACCAGTACAGCACGTCGCTGATCGCCGGATCGTCACTATTGGCCGAGATCGCCATGTCCGCGAACGCGTTGATGAGCGGATAGCGCGTGCTGAGCGTCTTGCACGCGGTGTTCACCGGGGTCGCATTGGTCAGCGCGATGCCGAAACAGGGGTTGGCCACATAGCGGCCGGCGGCCAGCGGCAGGTTCGTGAACGTGAAGCCGCCGGGCGGGCTCATGTAGTAGACCCAGGTCGCCTCGGCGTTGTTGCCGCTGGTCTGGTAGCTGATCAGCCCAAAATCCGCGTCCGACAGGAAATTGGCCAGGATCGAGGACACACCCGCCTTCGCAACATTCAACCGGCTCGCGGAATTGTCGTACTGGGTACCGCCGACCGTAACCGTATAGGGAGCGGAATTGCCGGCAGTCGTGCCGGTGACCGGCGCCGTGAAGCCTACCGGGACCGTGTAGTTGAGCGGCGAGCTGCTGGCATTGAGCCCCGCGTAGGCGGCCCCGAGGCCTCCCGCGCCGGTCAGGATCGCGCCGCTCAGGTCACCGTCCATCGACTGCGAATTGCCGACCGCCAGCAGCACCTGCGGGTGGGCCGGGAGCACGATCGTCAGCGGATACTGTGCGACCGCGATGACCGGTGCGGAGGCCGCGAGGGCCACGCCGGAGGCGGCGAAGTAGACGAGCGCTGCCAGCGGCGCGAGCGCGCGCGCGAGGATATTGCGGGTACGGGTGGAACGCATGATCAGCAACCTCCGATATGAAGGGTCTGCACGGTGGCGCTGGCAGTGCCATCGCCTCCGGCGGCATGAGCGGTGATGCGGTGCACGTAGACCGTCTGTGCACCGTAATTTCCAGCGTTGGCGCTGTTGCAGCCGGGAGGCACTACTCCCGCCATGTTCTCGATCACGAACTGCGGGTTCGCCGCGGCCGGCGCCGAGGCAAGCGGGGCGCCGTTGTAGATGATCGTGTTCACGCCCGGCGTGGTCCAGGTCGAGTTGTAGCCGAGCGTCGTGCCGGGCGCCGTATTCAGCTCCTGGAACAACGTGGCGAGGCCGGCGGCCGCGCCGCTGAAATTGGTATAGAGCCCATCGACGTCATCGTCGAACGCAGCCGTCAGCGCCGCCTCGGCGGTCTGCAGCGCGAGCTGGTGATTGTTGTCGTTCTGCGCGAGGCGCTCCTCGACGGTCTGCGTGCGCGCGAGCGCAACGCCGAGCAGCGTCAGGATCATCAGCAGGATCAGCGCCATGAACATTACGATGCCGCGCTCGCGGTGCGGGGCGCCGCCGATGCCGTCTCGCAACCTGATGCTCCTAGAGTGCCGCATTGCGCACCGCGATGGTCGTGTTCAGAACCTTGCGCAGCCGTGTATCGAGTGGCGGATTGATCGTCGTGTCGAGCAGCGAGAACGGTTGCACCGTGGCGACAGTCGGCAGCGTCACCGCCGGCTGCCCCGGCGGGCTCGCGACCAGCAGCGCGACCTTCACCGCGACGACCTGGTTGAAGTCAGCGACCAGGTTCGCGGTCACGTACTGCGTGACCTGATTGGGCGTCACCGGGGCCACGCCATAGAGCACCTGCATGTTCTCGACGTCCGGAACGAGTTCCTGGAACAGCCCAGTGGTCTCATCGAACTGCCACAGCGAAGAATCGGTGTCGCGACCGGGTCCGACGAAATAGATCTGCATGTCGACCGGCGTGATCGTATTGGTCAGGTCGTAGTTCCAGTTCAGGTCGCCGGCAAAAAGGTTGAGCGGAGCGGCGGTGGAAACGATGCCGCCGGCGGCGGCGCCGACCTGGAACGCGGTCGAGACGATGCAGTCGGAGATCACGGCGTACTGCCCGGCCACGAGCGTGCCGACATTGTTGACCGGGATGTTCACCTGGCCGGTACCGGTGGCATAGGGGCCGGTCGTATAGATGGGAATGGCTTGAGGCGTGGACTGGCGCACGACCAGCACGTCCGTACCCTTGGTGACCCGACCCGCCAACAGCGCGTCCAAGCCGCCCGCATTGGTCCAGTCGTTCGCGTTCGGGTCCGCGACGACCGGCGTCGCGGCGACGTTCACGACGCCGGCCGGCGCCGAGCCCGCGGCCTCGTAGCCCCCGAAGGCCGCAGTATAGTTGCGCTGCACCGGCGTCGGTCCCGGAACCAGGATGCTCAGCTGGCGCGTGGTACCAGCAGCGATCTGGCGCAGATCGTTGGTCGCATTGCAGGCCATGTAGCCGCCGCTGCGCACCGCCTCGCTGATGAAGCCGAGCGCGATGCGGCCATTGTCGGACACCGCGGACACCGCCACGCTGCTCGAGGCCGTGTTGCGATTGGCAGTGAACAGCGCGAGCGAGGCGCCGATCACGATGATCGACAGCGAGACCGCGATCAGCAGCTCGATCATCGTCAGGCCGGCCTGCGCGGCACGCTGCAGGGGGCCACGCTGCATGGGGCGCATCACAGCAGCGTCTCCATCGTGATCTGCATTGGTGCCGGCGCAACGGCTGTCGGCGTGCCGAAGGCCCACTGCGCGACGCTGTCGTTCCATCGCACACTGACGGTCACGGTCGTCTCGTTGCTGCCGGATGCCGGATTGACCGCCGCCGCGGTCACGATCTGGCCCTGTCCGTTGGGCAGCTGTGCCGCGAGTCGCGTCAGCCAGCGATTCAAATCGAAATTCGCGATCTGCGCCGTCGTGCAGGCCGCGGCTTCGCAGTTCGCGGTGGCCGGGGGAGCGGCTCCGAACGCGACGTTGTAGCCAAACGCGAGCGCCACGTTCTTGTTGGAGTGCATGTCATCGACGATCTGCTGGACCAGTGCGGTTGCCTGGCTGCGCATGTACGCGCTGCCATTGGCCTGCACGGTGCTCAGCGAGAGCTTGGCGACGCCGAGCAGCCCGACGGTCAGCACGACCACCGCAACCAGCAGCTCGATCAGCGTGAATCCGGCTTCGCGGCGCATCAGCAGGCTCCGATCGCTGCGCCCGAGACATCGAATCCCGGTCTCGGCGAGGCCTGGATGATGCCGGTGACGCTGACTTCGACTTCGCGCCCGAATGTCGGACCGCGCGCATCGCACATCACGAACATGACGCGCCCGTTCGCGCCCACGGCCGCGGCCGGTGCCGTGCCATTGGCCTGGAATACGATCGCGGCATTGGCCGGAAAGGTATTGAGCGTGAGTCCCGCACCGAGCGCGCCGACGACCTGCAATGGCACCGCGTTCGCGGAGCTCAGCACGATGAATCCGGTCGCCCAGTTCGCGGAATCGCAGGTCGGATTGGCGCCCGCTCCGGTCGAGGCGCAGAAGGCCACGCCATTGCCTGGTCCGGTAGGCAGGTCCTCCTTGATGGCCTCGCTGCGGGCATAATTCAGGCCCGTGATCAGCGCGCCCGCGGAACTCGCATCCTGCTGCTCCTGCATGAAGTTGCGCATCGCGGGAACGGCCAGCCCCATCAGGATCGCCGCGATCGACATCGTGATGACGAGCTCGAATACCGTGAACCCGGCCATCGAGTGGCGGGTCCTCCGTATGGAGCGGGTCGGATCGATCCAGGTGCGCATGGTCGGTACCTTAAGTGTTGGAGCTTGCGGCAAGCTGGCGATCGGGCAGAACCGGGCCCTGACCGCTGGAACTGTGACAGGTCTCACACTGCCCGTGCGTCCGGTGGCGGCAGTGTTGTCGGAAAGCGCACCCGCATCCGGGCGCCCTTGCCGTCCGGTCCTGCATCGATGCTGAAGCGCGCGCCGTGCACGCGCGCGATCTCCTCGACGATCGCGAGCCCGAGCCCGGCGCCGGTGCCGGCCGAGCCCGGCCGTCGGTAGAAGCGCTCGCGCACGCGCAGGCGCTCGGCTTCAGGTATTCCGGGACCATCATCCTCGACTTCGAGGTACGGTGCACCGTCGCCACCGCGCGCGCAGCGCACCGTGACGCGTCCGCCGCGCGGCGTGTACTTCAGCGCGTTGTCGATCAGGTTGCTGGCGAGGTCATCCAGCAGCCACGCATCGCCGGCGACTTCCACGTCCTGCGTATCCGCGCCGAGATCGATTCCGAGCTTGATCGCACGGTCGATATTGCGCTCCACCAGCTCGCCGATCAGCGTGGGCAGCGCCACGGTCCGGAACCCGTCCGGCAGGCTCGTCAGCGGTTCGGCGCGCGCGAGCGCCAGCAGCTGGTTGGCCGAATGCGCAAGCTGCGCGATCCCGCGGTTCAGCGTATCCAGTTCGGGCTTCACCGCGGCGGCTTCGGGGTTGCGTTGCAGCAGCTCGAGCTGGGCGAGCAAGCCGGCGACCGGTGTGCGCATCTGGTGTGCGGCGTCGGCGACGAATCGCCGCTGTGTCGCGGCAGCGTCGTCCAGCAATTCCAGCAGCCGGTTGAAGCCACGGATCAGCGGGCGCACTTCCTCGGGTGCCTCAGCCTCGCTGAAGCGTTGCAGCTGCCGCGGCGTGCGCGCTTCGACCGCATCGTGCAGACGGCTCAACGGCCGCAGGCCGTAGTAAACCGCGATCCAGACCAGCAGCAGCGTGACGTCGAGCTCCGCGAAGTCCACCAGCAGCTTGCCATACAAGATCGCGCGCTCGGCGCGTACGCGGCGCTCCAACGTCTCCCCGACCGCGATCGTGACCGTTCCCAATGGCGTGGGGCTTTTCAGGCTCGCCACGCGCAGCCGGCTGCCGCGCCATTCCAGATCCGCGAAGGCCGCGTCCCCGGCAGCGTCCGGGGCTCCCGGCGCACCGGCCGCCGGCATTGGCAGCGTGCCGGCGATCGTCGCGCCATCGGGGCCGCGGATCGCGTAGTACTCCCACGCCAGCGCTGAGCTCTGCCCAGGCCGCAAACCCGCAGGCGGCGGTGCAAACACCAGGTGGCCCTGCTCGGGGCGTACCCACGCGGCGAGCGCCAACGCCGCGCTGCCGAGCGCCTGGTCATGAGCCTTGCGTGTGGTCGCCTCGGCGATCATGTAGTCGACTACGCCGCCGCCGAGCATCAACAGCGCGAGCTCCGGCAGCAGCAGCAGCAGCAGCCGGCGGCGCACGGTCATCATGATGCGCGCTCGGAAAACTCGTCCAGGCGATAACCGAGCCCGCGCACCGTGCGGATCACTGCGGCATCGCCGAGCTTCGCGCGCAACCGCGACACGTGGGTCTCCACCGCATTGGCCGTGAGCTCCTGCTCCCATCCCGCAAGCGCCTGCAGCAGCCGGTCCTTGCTGACCACCCGGCCGAGGCTGTGCACGAGCGTCTCGAGCACCAGCCACTCGCGGCGCGTCAGCTCCACTGCCTGCGCATCGATGGTGAGCTGGTGTCCGTTCAGGTCGATTGCGATGCGCCCGAGCCGCACGGTGCCGGCCGGCGCCTGGCTGGCGCGGCGGATCAGCGCGCGGCATCGCACGGCGAGCTCCGCCTGCTCGAAGGGTTTCATCAGGAAGTCGTCGGCGCCGAGTTCGAAGGCGCGCAGCTTGTCCGGCAGCGCATAGCGCGCGGTCAGGATCAGCACCGGCATCGCCTGCCCCGCGTCGCGCAGCGACTTGAGCAGGCCGAGTCCGTCCTGGCCCGGTAGTCCGATATCTACGACCGCGAGATCGAAGTGCTCGGTGCCGAGCGCCGCACTGGCGTGCTCCGCGCTACCGGCGTGATCGACGGTGAATCCGGCGATGGTGAGCCCACGCACGATCGCGTCGGCCACCAGCTCGTCGTCCTCCACCAGCAGTATGCGCATGAGTCATTTTCGGACGGGCCAGCCGGTATCAGACGCTCCCTGGATTCGAGAGAATTTGCTGTCGACGCTATTGCGGGTCAGAACAATGCGCTCCCTCGCCATAGGGTCCGTGACCATCAGGACCGAAGTATCCGGGTGGCGTACTGGTCGTGCTCTGCAGGTAGGTCGAAAGCATCGGCAGGACGAATACTTGCGACGTCGTCGATTGCGTGCCAGCTACAGTCGCAGTCGCCGTGAGCTTCACCTGGACCCAGAGTGCATGGTCCTCGGGATAGGTCACATTGACGTTAACAGTACCCGTGCTGTCAGTAGTCAGGGTGCCCCCCGGAACCGGCGC
>Ga0265313_10002926_pt1 | contig 14266 bp, 17 predicted proteins | sample 4123metaG_FD_203122 | JGI IMG/M metagenome (GOLD analysis project Ga0265313, IMG submission 203122) | Rhizosphere microbial communities from Carex aquatilis grown in University of Washington, Seatle, WA, United States - 4-1-23 metaG | ecosystem: Host-associated > Plants > Roots > Rhizosphere >...
GGCGGACGCCTGGATACACCTCGTCAATACCTGCGATAGCCGCCGCGATAGCGTCGTGGTCATCAACGCGGCGGCGCGCAGTAACCTCGCCGTCAAGCAATACGGAAATAGTCTCGACAGCAGCCTGCAGTAGCCCAGGAGCAAGCTCGGTTGCGCTCTGGGTGATCAATCGGCACGCGCCAGTCTCGAACTGTTGCGAGAGTTCATCGACGCCGTCCCGAGGCGGCTGTGCACGTCGTGCGCAATGCGTACTTCGGCGAGGAGAGAAAGTTCGAGCTCTACCAGGGATCCAAGATCCGCGAAGAGGTGGAGAGCCGCGGAGGCAAGTCGATAACGCTCCCCGACCTGGCCGATCGCGTCGCCGATAAACATCTACGTAAGACGCATCTCGCTCGAGGTGGCAGCGCGGGAGCTTCCCATGACACGATCGTCTCGGCATCTCCGCCGCCGCAGATCGTCGAGCGCGGCAAGCTCGTCGATACGCTGATCGTCGAAGCGGTCTGCGACAAGTTCATCGAGCATCTACCCATCGAGCGCCAGTGCACACGCTTCGCCCGCGCCGGCGTCGACGTGGCTCCGTCCACGCTCGGCCGCAGCGTCGCGGCCGCGATCGACTTGCTCGCCCCCGTCGCTCGGCTCATCGAAGAGCAGACGCGCGCTCCCGGCTTGCTCGGCACCGACGCCACGGGCATCCCGTGCTCGATCCCAGTACGCCCGAGGGCATCCGCTACGGCACGATCTGGGCTTGGACCAATGCGCGCTGGGTGACGTTCTTCTATTCGCCTACGGGCGACTCGGAAAGCGTCAAGCGCTTTCTCGGTGACGACCTCGCGCGCACCGTGCAATGCGACGGCACGAGCATCACGAGCTTTCTCGAACGCACGGGCGGAAAGCGCCCAGGATGCTGGGCTCACGGCCGACGTCGGCTGGTGGAAGCTGCCCGCGCCGGCGACCGCGTCGCCCTCGAAGGCGTGCGCATCATCGCGCGACTCTTTGAGGTTGAGCGCGAATCGACGTCCGCCGGTGACAACGCGGAGCAACGTCGCGATCGACGACAGCGACTGAGTCGTCCGATCCTCGATGAGCTTCGATCCTGGCTCGACCGGCAGAAGAGCATCGTGCCGCCCAAGACCCCCCTCGGCAAAGGCCTCGGCTATCTCGACCGCCAATGGCGTCGACTCCTGCTGTTTCTCGACGATGGGAATATCGAGGCCACCAACAATCGACGCGAGCGTGAGCTAAGACGTTTGGTTCTCGGGCGCCGCAATTGGCTATTCACGTGGCTCGACGAAGGCGGCGGCCGCACGGGCGATATCCTGAGCGTTGCACCCTGGCGAACGACGTCGGCAAGCCGGACGTCCCCGCGCCGAAGACGAAGGTCGATGGTGGGGACAAGGGCAACGTGTCTGCGCGACCCCCCGCCAGCCGAGAGCCAGAGAAGGGCACGCCCATCGGCGGGCACTCGCAGGATTTGGTGACGGCCCCGGTCGCGGCGCCGTCGCCCGGCGAGGTCATCACGCTTGCGCCCAACGTTATCGGGGTCAAGCACTGGGATCGCCTGATGGGTGGCTTGCTCTACGCGGCGCAACCGCGCGTGGACTGGGCGACGTTGCTCCGCCGCAGCCTCTCCGTAGACGTCCTCGAATGCCCGACCTGCCACGGCCGGCTCCGCGTCGTGGCCGTCATCACCGAGCGCGAGCCGATCCAGCGCATCCTCGCGCACCTCGGGATGCCCACCGCACCCCCGCCCGTCGCCCGCGCCCGCGACCCCGACGACGACCCGGCGCAACTCGAACTCGACATCGCGTAGCGGCCGGTTCCGCGGCGCGAGCAGGAGGTCGCGAGCACTGAGCACCCTGACCGGGTGCGCGGCGGGCCGAGGTGCGCTTGGAAATGTTCAATCTGGTCGGGCGCTTGTAACAAACCGGTGGGTACGTTGCGGCGGTGGGACCTACGCGCCTCCCTTGGGCAGGGAAAGCCGCTACCATCCGCTACACGCTCGAAGACCATCTGCCAAAGCATCGCGCCGACGGACGGCGCGGACGCACCGAGCACCCGCTCGGACGTCGAGCAGCAAGCGGTCGCGGGCGGGGCGCCGAGCGCGGGCTTCTCATACCGGGCGACCGGCGCGCTGCGGTATCTTTCGGCGAGCGGAGACCAGGGGACCCGCGAGCGGGCGAGCTCCGAGCTCGAGCTGGCGCACGGCAAGACGGAGGATGCGCTTTTGCTCCTTGCGCCGCTGATCGACGCCGCCGACCCAGCGCTCGCGGGGGATTCCTGTCGAGTTCCATGTCGACCCCGCTCGATCGACTCGAAATCCTCGACCGCTATGGAGCGAAGCCCCGGCCTTCGTCTTACTTCGAGCAAGCCCAAGTCGACCGCGCTTGCGCGTTGCTCGAAGTAAGACGAGGGAACGAGGCGTGGACAGTCGTTCGGACGTTGCGCGCTTACCTGAACCTTGCACTCATCACCAGGGCCGGCCTCGGACGCCTCGAGCGAGCGCTAGAGCGAACGCCCTGAAACACCTTCCTCCAGATCCAAAGGAACGAACGATGATGGATGAAAAGACTTCTCGCGTCACACCGAAGCGTGCTACACTAGAGCGGGGCATTTCGGTGCGTGCACGTGGACAGACCGGTCGAACGCAAGCGCATCGGGTGCTGACACGCGGCGCAACGGAGGCTCGAGCCATGTTCTTAATCTGTGCCCTGACCTGCGCTTGTGGCGGACGCTCACGGGGATCTCCAGGCGGTGAAAGCAGCGGAGCAGGTTCGGCGATCGAGGACGCCTCAGCGGGTGCAGCGGTTGATGACGCCTCTGGTCCCAATACGTCGGGCGGTAACCCTGGGCCGCTGCCACCTTGTAGCCCAGAGGGGGCACGCCGCGCGGCCACCGCGGGTGAAATGGCCCAGTACTGTCTATGCACCTCGATTGGGGAAGACCTTGCTTGGGAATGCTACGGCCCTCCTCCCACGGGGGCCCCGCCTGCGACGACGTGTACGTATTCCACGGAGGATCCGGGCACAGGGCAGGGTTCCTGCTATTCAAGTTGGGAAAAGTGCTCCGACAACAAAGTCTACGCGATATCATGCGTCGATTCACATTGCCAGTGTCTGGTGCAGGGAGTGCCGTCCGCGCAATTGGCGCCGATGCAGATCTGTCCCGCCCAGAAAGCAGACTTCAATCTTCTGTGTGGGTGGAATCTACAGTGAGGCGGGCGCTCCGCGCCGGGACCCATTGGCGTTTATCCGGCCGACGAGGTTACGATCTCATCGTATGCGGGGCGTAGGAGGACCAAAGCCAGGCGAGAACGCAAGAACGTTACGAAAAACGCATTATCGGTTCTTGGAGTCTCGGCGATCCGTTCTCAGCGGAGGAGCGTCCCAATTTGGCCATCGCCAGTAACGACAACGCATCGCTCGGCGCGATCGGCTGTCGATCGGGATCCCGTTCTGTCCGGAAAGCCATCGGCGCGTTCATGCCGCCTCGCGGCGGTAGAAGTTGAGCAGTCCGCCGAGACGCGATCGACACCCGATCGCGCCGATCGACGCGTTGTCGTTACTCGGCGTTGGCGTGGGCGTGATGATTTGACTGCCAAGTCCTTGGTGGTAGCGCTCGGTGTGGTAGTGGGCGCCGAACTCGCGGATCAGATGCCGCATGTGGCGCTCGCCGAAGATGACGAAGCGAGCCAAGCACTCTCCGCGGACCGTCTTTACGAACCGTTCTGCATGCGGGTTGCAATTTGGACTTCGCGCCGGAATGGGCACGCAGGTCACGCCGCCGGTCTTGAGCAGCGCCGTCCACGCTTGGGTGAACACCGGGTCCCGATCGTGGATCAGATGGCTCGCGTTGCGCAGAAATCCGTCCCCCGGGTCGAGCAGAGTGCGGGCAATCTGTTTCATCCACTTCCCGCCCGGGGCGATCCGGATCCCGGCGATCTGCACCGCGCGCGTCTTTACCTGCATGACGAAGAACGCCATGTAGCGAACGGTCCCGAACACACCCAAGACTTCGACGCTGAAGAAATCGCACGCGTACAGCGTCTCCCAGTGACTCTTGAGGAAGTGTGCCCAGGTCCGTTTGCGATTGCGCTCCGGCGCCGGCTCGACGCCGGCATCCGCCAGGATGCTGCCGACGGTGGTGCGACCAATCTCGATCTTCAGCCCTCGTAGCGCATCGCGAATTTTCGTGTACCCCCACCCTGGGTTGTCGCGCGCCATGTCGAGGACGAGTTCGCGAATGTCGCGCGCTTTGCGCGGCCGGCCGACCTGAGTCTCCGAGCTGTCGTATTTATCCGCGGCCAGCTGGCGAAACCAGGCGAGGATCGTCTCGGGGCGCACGATCTGGCAGCAGGCCCTGCGTTCCTCGGCAGTCAGCTGCTTGCCTTTGAGCGCCAGCCGGCGCCGCTGCTCGGCGGTGAAGTCGATCCGGATCTTGCCGGTCGCCGCCGCGAGAGCCTCCTTGAGGACCCGAACCTCCTCGTGCAAGTAGTCGACCCTCCGCGCCATCCGCTCATTGATCGCGTGCGCGACCATCGCGATGATGAATTGGAGCGTCGCCGGGAGCATTGGTCCGCCGCCAGACTTCCCGTGGATCGCTGCACCTTCAAGCCTGCGATTGACACCGAAATCATGCGAGAATCGCCGCCGATGGTTTTCCGGACAGCACGCCATCAACGTTGTGCCCGTGAGGTCGCACGGGCCCGCCACGCCAGCCTCCGACGTGTCGACGTTCGCCGTATCGATCGCGGTGATGCTCACCTGGGTGGCGGAGGACATCGCTCCCGAGACTGAACTCCCACCCGACATCTCCCAATACAGGGAGGTTCCATCCTCGGACATCTGCGCGGTGAAAGTCCACGGATTGGGTAACCCCAACCCAGCGCCACAGGTATTCGCGACCAGCGCGCCCGAGACATTGTAGGTGCCGAGGGACGTGCCCGGAAGTCCGGGAGAGGGGCCGCAAGACGCAAGCACGCACGCTGCGGCCAAAAGCAGACAAGGCGACGAACAGAATACGCCTGGCTGATTGACCATCAATACCCAATACATGGCTCGGCTTAGTTGGGACAAAGTCTTGTCGCGCGTCACAACATCGGCAGGCTCGAAGAGGTTTGCGACTGCCCAGGGCAGACGCAGGTGACGCCAGCATCACTGTCTTCCCGGCACGGCAACTACCTTGAGAACAGCACAGCGACGCGCACGCCCGACGACCACGATACTCAGCTGTCGGAAACCGGTTGGTCGAGCCCGCAATGTGCTCGCGGACTTGGTGGTTGCGGTGCTCTTGCCGATACATGCAAGAGTCGCCCGGAATGCTGAGTCTGTCCTCCAACTGTCCATGGCAAGCAGAGCGCAGAGACGCATGCCTTATGCCGGCCCCGCGTATTTCGGTGCCCCTTCGAGTTCACACCCGGGGTTTGCACTCCTCACGATGGCCCCTCACGATCCTTGCGGTGGAGGGCCACAACGGGACAGCTCATCCAGCGGAGCGTCCTTGAAAACAAGCGGATGGCCTACGCGGCCAGTCGGGTCGTGAGTAGACGGATGCTACCGTGTGCCCCCATCGTGATGGCGGTGCGGATGCATGCACGTCAAGTCGCCGGTCCCTGCCTTTCGACACGTGCCAGCCACGGGACCGCGAGGCCCCTCAAACTCGCAGGCATCCCCTTCGCTCTTGTCCTTGCACGCGGCGATGGCTTCCGGGCGAGGTTTGTGAGGTTCATCGTCGGCGGGGGTGCTCTGCGCGGTACCGAGCGCTGGAACGATCACCGCTGCAACGGCAACCGCAAGACTCGTGAGTTTCGTCATGGGCAATCTCCGATGCCAACTGCATCGCTCGGTAACCGATTCAGTGTAGCGCGGACCGCACTGCGGAGACGGTCATTTCCGACGACTGGGCCGCGGGAGATGACCGGCCGGAGTGCAGTCACCACCGCTCGCGCCAGAGACGCGCTACCACGACCTTGCGGATGTACTGTCCGGTCGCCGCACTTTGCGGGAGACGTGGACCTCAAACGCAATCCTCCTTGCCCATCTCAGTTGGATTGCCGACGGGACCACCCGGAGTTCGCTCGCGCAACGCAATATTGGGCATGGGCAAAGTCGCAGATCGTGTAGTCGTTGATCTTGGCGATCGGGCCGGCGTTCGTTGTGCGATCGCAGTGCGCGAGGGTGCCGGCCAGGTCCATCCCGTTCGCCGCGCCGCCCCTCCGCGTGCGCTCCGTGTCAGCGTCGACTCGACGCGCTCTTGCTGCACCATTCCACTGGTCGGGCCTCGACGGCTGTTGGACTTGGGCCGTGGCTCGATGTCGGCACCAAGCACGGCTTTGGTGTTGTCCAGCGCGCCTAACGGATCTGTTGTAAAACTGCGACCATAGACCCCGCAGGCCTGTTCCCTCGATCCCCTCGACGTGCCCACCAAGAAGCGACCCATGATGTCTCTTGTCGCGCGCCGGTTCGGCGTCTTCGCGGTCGTGCTTGCGGCGGGGTGCGATGACGGCGACGCCCACTTCACGACCAGGTTGGCCTCTGATTTCGCACCTGCCCGACACCGTGTCTCGGTGTTCGGCGTTTACAAGGACGGGCGAATGTCGTCGGACGGCTGGGACGCCCTCGCGCCTCACCTCGCCTCGGCCCTCGGTACCGACCGCTGCGAAGTGGGGTACAACGCGCTCGCTTCCGAAAGCGGGGCTCTGGCCAGTGCGATCGACGAGTACGCTCGTGCCGACGGCCCGACCGACGACTTCTTGGCGCAGCTCGCGCCCGCCGCGAAGGGCGACTTGGTCCTCGTCGTGACCTTCGCCGGCAAGTTGCCTCAGCGCCTGACAGCCGATGCGGGCTCAAAGCGATCGCCCCAAGCCCCCGCGTCCGGTGGTCGAGGGGGTGGCCGCGGCATGCGTGGAGGCGGCCGGACGCGTGGCGAGTCAAGAGGTGAACGCCCACTCGACACCAACGTGCTCGACATGTCCGCGTCCGTCTATTCCGTTGCCCAGGCTCGTTCGGTCGCCCTTGTGGCCATGGAGTACTCGGGCGCCAGCGTGGACGAAGCGATCACGAAGTTTTCGACCAAGCTCGCCGAGTCGCTCCCTGGCCTCCTGTGCGTAGGCTGGAATTGGGACGTGAAGATCGATCCGAATCGAATTCGCAAGGCCATCGACGAATGAGCGCTCGGCGTGGGCACTCATTGCAATCTTTACAATTGCGGCCGTTACGCGCCCTCGCGCTGCAAAGGTTCGCTCGCCGCGACCCATCACACGGCAATCCGGAACGTCTCACCGATTGCGGCGCAGTATCGCTGTAGCGTCGACATCTTCACGTCCCCGCCCGCTTCCAACTTGCTTACGACCGAGGCGGAGGTGCCCATCCGAGCGGCAACAATCGTCTGCGATAACGCCTTCTTCTCGCGAAGTGTCGTCAGCTTGCGAGCGAGCTTACGACGTTCTTCTGCCTCCGCCACGAGGCGAGGAAATTCCGGGTTGCGACGCGTCCGCTCGTGGACGACCTCCTTGATGAAATCCCTGCGCATCTCTCGAACGTATCGCGAACGAGCCATAGCGTCAACGCTATGGCTTTGCCGCTAACGCCGGCTTCCGGCGGCCGCGCCAGTCGCGCAGCCTCCTTTCGGCGAGCTCGAGTTCGCGAGGAGGGGTCTTCTGCGTCTTCTTTGCGAAGGCGGATAGAGACAACAGCACCTGGCTGAGCCGCCCCTCTGCGGAGAAGAGCAGACGAAAGCTCCGGGTCGATGCCTCGGCGCGTACCTCGTAGATGTCGCCCCGCAAGTGCTTCGCGGCGGTTAGCCCTCGCTCGGTGACCTCCCTCATGCCGGCCACAATTGCAGCGACCTCGGCGTCCGCGAGCTCGTCCAGAAACTCCTTCACCGGTCGTGCGCCCGCGATTGTTCGATAGTCACGCCATCGGCGTCGCGGCGTAGTCTTCGTCGTGGCCATACGCGCCTTCTACAAACTCATGCGTGGCGAAAACCATCGGTCGACTCGTGCCACGCCCGTGCCACGACGTGGGCGGTTTCGAGCAGACGGGCGAGGAAACAAGAGGAAGCGAGTCATCGACCAGAAGCACTGGGGAATCGAATAGTTGGACGAAAAGATCAGCAACGTCGCCTAGTTGGCGTCTATATACCCTGCTGAATTCGATCCCCCGTTGCTCCACCATATTTGCCGGGAAATCGGCATGTAGGGGGTCCACTTGGCCCAATCCTTGGCCCAATCGGTCTCCGGTGAGCTCCGGGGGAAGCGCGGGGAAGACCTCGCCGAAGCCCTCGCGCAGGTTCTCCGCTTCGCGGATGTAGAGCTCGGTCGTCGAGAAGCCCAAATGCCCGGCGCGCTGCTTGATGCGGAGCGGATCGTCGCCGCGCACCGCCGCCCAGGTGACGCCCGTCGCGCGCAGATCGTGGAAGGTGATGTGCCTGCGCTGCGCGTCGCTCGTGAAGAGCTCCGCGCGCTTCACTCCAGCCAATTCGAGGTGCTGGCGCAGCAGGATGGCGCGATCCTCGTGATCGGGCATCCGCAGGACGGCCGGCTTGCCGTCGCACTCTTGGTGGAGGCGTGAAAGCACGGGCCGCAGCGCTGGCTCGATCGGGATGCGCCGGGTCGTGCCGCTCTTCGTCGACTTGACCTTGTGCGTCTCGCGGTCGACCGACTTGGTGATGTGGATGACGTTGTGGGCGAGGTCGACGTCGTCCCAGCCGAGCGCGGCCAGCTCGTTGGAGCGCGCGTACGTGTAGACCGCCACGGCGTAGAGCGTGCGGAATGCGAGGTCGATGCCCTTGCAGCCGACCAGCAGTTCGAACTCACTCGGGTAGAGGTACTGCTTGGCGGGGCGGCTTCCGCGCTCCGGCGCGTGAACGCGCTCGGCCGGATTGTCTTCGCGGACGCGAAGGTCCCGCCGCTTCGCGTTCACCAAGTCCTTGCCCATCTTGCTGACGAGGACCCAGACGTTGCTCGCCGTCTTCCAGGAGAGGCGGCGCTCGTCGTCCTCGTCGAGGCGCATCTTCCGATCGAGGGCCTCGACCACGCGCTCGACGTCCGCGCGCGTGAACGTCCGCACGTCGAGGCGGCCGAGGATGGGCAAGACGTGCTTGCCAAGCCGGCCTCGGTCGTGGCCCACGCTGTGGATGCCGCGCTCCTTTCGATCGGCGAGCCACCGCTCGCACCACGTCGCGACCGTCTGCCCTGAGCCGGTGGGCTCCGGGGGCGCCTCGGCCCTCGCGGCCTCAGCCAGGCGCGCGCGCCGCGCGGCGAGAAGCTCGCCCTTCTCGTCCTCGCGCTCTTGCACGGCCTCGGCGTAGAGCTCCGCGCGCTGCTCGGCGGTCTTTCCGCCGGCCGCCACGCAGTAGCGCGGGGGGATGTCGACGCGCGCGCGCGTCCCGTCGGCCAGGCGGATGCGCGCGCGGTAGTAGATGCGACCGCTCGCGCGCTCGTACTTTTCGACCGTGCCTGTTCTTCTTGCGGGCATCTGATTCGTTCCCTCAGAGCGGCCGATGCGTAGAGCGGCCGTCGCGCGATCGGCGCCCCTTACCGCGCTTCGCGTCAACCACGTGCACAATGGAAGGCGGGGTACCGCTCCCCTCTGCGAGCGCGCGCGTTGTCGGGAACGCAGGCCGCTTCACGGTCACTGGCCTCCCGCCCTCCTCGCCTTGGCGAGATCGCGCTCGGCCTCCCAGAGATCGCAGGCGTTCTGCAGGTTCAGCCAGAACTGCGGGGTCGTGTCGAGCGCCTTAGCCAGGAGCAGCGCAGTTTTGGCAGTAACGGCCCGGCGTCCTTGAACGATCCCGTTCACGACCTGCACGTGAAGCCCCATCTTCTCGGCCAGCGCGGTCTGTGTCATCCCCTTCGGCTTGAGCCACTCCTCCTCGAGCACCTCCCCCGGCAGCGTCGGAGGCGGCAGCCGATGCGGATGGGGACGAACTTCTTGGCGCTTCATGGGAGGACTCCTTCGCTAGTGATAGTCGGCGATTCGCGCGCCGCTCGCGTGGCCCTTCTCGAACGCGAAGAGGATGCGCCACTGGTCGTTGATTCGGACGCTGTACCAGCCGGCCAGGTTGCCCTTCAGTTTCTCGAGGTTGTTGCCGGGGCTCGCGAGGTCGGCGAGCTGGGTTGCTGCGGCGATCTGGTTGAGCTTTCGGCGAGCGCTCGGCCAGATGTCCTTGGGTACGGTCCGTGCCGCCTTGGTGTTGTCGCCGTAGTGGACATCGCGTGTGGCTTCGTCTCCGTACGAGGCGATCACTTTAGGAGAGCGTAGCATCTGAACGCTTGACGTCAATCGTTCACTCGACCGGGCCCGGACGTTCGGCCGCGCTTCAGCTGCGCGAGCCGATTGACTCGCCGAGCGATGTCCGCATCGTCGATGCCTTCCACTGGCTTAAGGGCACGGCTCGCGATCCAGGCGGCGAGGTCGGCGTGCCGCACCGAGCGGTCGCGCATCCGGCCGAACGCGCTGAGCTCCCCTCGGCGGATCGCATCGCGGACAACGCGCACCGAGGTCGCCGCGAGACGCGCTGCTTCGGCGACGGGAATGAGGGCATCGGCCGAGGCCTCCGGCCGCTCGGAAGCAGCCTCCCGTGCGAGGCGCGCCAGCGCCTCCGCGGCATCGGCGAGAGCGTGCAAGGCCGCCGGTTTCATCGATCCTCTCCTTCCTGAACTTGGCGGGCTGTGCGATTCCCCGGCTGCTCGACGGGAGACTTTGCCCGCAAAAGATGCAGCAGAACCTTGTGAGCCGGCAGCCGGCCGCCAAGCAGAGCCCCAACGCGCGTGTAGAAAGTATCGGGCAGCGCCGAAGGATTCCGGCCCTTGCGAACGAGGTACGCAAAGAGACTTCGCGCGAGCCGGATCCGACCCGCTGTGCCAAGCTGCATGAGGAGCTGTACCCGCGGGCGGACGCCGGGCACGGCGACGGCGAACGCGTCGTCGACGTCTAGCGTGCGGAAGACGAAGAGCCGACGGCGCCGCCGGCTCCGGATCTGGTAGGCGATGACCTGGCCGGACTCGAAGCGCGCGACGGGACCGAGGGTCCCCTCGCCGAGGTCGCAAGGGGTCCCGAAGAGAAGTTCGGCTCGAGGCCGCTCGTCTCCTGCCAAAGTGCGGAGCTGCACGGCCGTCTTCATCGTTCTCTCCCCCCGGACGGGCCGCGAGGCCCGCGAACCATCGCGTCGAGGCCCGTCGGCGCCGGGGCCCAGTCGTATCGCCGCCGACCGAGCTCCGACTTGCTCGGGCTGGCGATTGTGGCAGCGCGATCGGCAGGCGGGCGGTCCGGAATCGCTCGACCAGGGTCCTTTGGAGGCGAAGCTGCCTGCGGAGTCCGCGGCGCGGGCGATCGAACTTCGCGCGCGGCGCGCTGGCGCATTTCGATCGCCGCTTGCGCCTCACGCCACTGCCGGAGCCTGCGCTCCACTTCGGTCTCTCGCGGCCCGCCCTCGACGGGCGGCGTCCAGTCGTAGCGACGGCGATTGAGCTCTGGGTTTGGTCGGACCGATCCGTCCGTAGGCAGCGGATCGCCGCCCCGTTCGAGGGCCCGCTCGCGGCCGCCCGGGTACGGCGGTGGACGGAGCGCACCCTCGAAGTCGAGCGGCAGACCCGTCGCTCGAAAGCCGCGCAAGCGATCGCGTACCTGATCGAGCGGCACCTCCCCTCGGCGTGCCAAGGGGTCGCGCTGCTGCACGAACTCGACGATAGTTCCCTTGTTTCGGGAGCGATCGATCGCGCCGCGGAGTCGCGCAAGCGCCTGCGCCGCGGGCTCGCTTGGCGCCCGGAGCGTGTAGTCGGGCACTGACGCGTAGATCCACGGGCCGTTCGGGTGTCGGCCGACGACGATGCGGTCGCGGTTGGCGTGATCGAGCACCGTGAGGCCCGGCGCGCCGTCCTCGGGGCGGACCTGGTAGCCGGCTCGCTTCGCGTAGTCGGCGAGGTCCAGAGAGCGTTTGAAGCGTTCGAGCTCGGGATCGTGCTTGTTCATGGAAGGCTCCAGACACAAAGAGGTGGCGACCACCCGCGCAGGCATGCGCGGGCGAAGGAGGCGCGACCCTGGTGGCAGGGCGCGGGAGGTCAGATGGCGAGTGTCTTCACTCGGGACTGGCGCGATCGTGCGGGCCGCCCGGCCGAGACAGGATGAAGTCGCGCTCGACGCCTTGAAGGATGTCGTTCCAGTCCTTCGCTCCTGTCGGCGCGTCGCGGCGGAAGTAGAGGCGAGGCAGGGTGCGCGTCAGCGTCTCGATGCGGCTCGCGATCTTGTGGCCGGCCTCGTCGGAGTCGACGGCGGCCACGACGATCGTTCCCGGTACAAGGCTCGCAAGGAGCCGACCGAGTAGCTGCATCTGCGTGCTGCTCGGCGTTCCCGCCGTGCTGACATAGTGGGCTGCATCTCGGAAGAGCTGGTGGTGGCTGAGGGCGTCGATGGCGCTCTCGGTAATGACGAGCCCATGGTCGCCGGGTAAGGGGCGGCTTTGCCAGGCGGTCTTCTTGCCCCCCGATGCGAACCCCGTGAAACCGCGATTTTTGACCTCGAAGCCGGTCAGCGCGCCAGAGTCGTCACGATGCGCGAAGAGCACGTTGCCGCGCGCATCGACGCGCCAGGTGCCCGCGAAACGTGGATCGGACAGGGTCTCCGGGCGAAGGCCCCGCGCGCTGAGGTAGTCGCACGTTGACGAGACCCGCGCCGCCTCGAACACTTCGGCCACCGACCGCCGCTCCGCGTGCTCCGATCGTCGGGGCAGCTCGAGAGTCTCGGGCAAGGGGCGCGCCGTGCCGAGCCACGATCGGAGCTCCTGGCGGACCGACCCGAGTGAGGAATGACGGCTTCGCCGCTGGACGAAGTCGATGATTGTGCCGTGGTCGCGATCGTCGCGGACGGAGAAGTAGGTCCAGTGTCCATCCCGATCCTTGCGGACGACGATCTTGTCGTTGGTCGCCGGATGCCGGAGCACGTGGCTCGCGACGCTGCTCTCGCGCCGGCTGCGGCGGTAGCCGTACCGGTCGGCCGCGTAGTGGAGAAAGTGGATGTCGCTCTTGAACCGATGCAGTTCGTCGTCGTGCATGGCGGGGACTCCTGGAGGGAAAGGACGCCGCGAGACGCGTTCGCCCGCCCGGGGCGCGCCGAGGCCCCCGAAGAGGCCCCGGCGCTTTGGGCTGGCGAAGCCACGCGCTATTCGGTCTGCGCCGTGTCCTTGGGATCGAACTCGCGCAGCTGGATGGTGGTGTCCCCGAGCCGGGCCGGCAGGTAGTCGAATCGCAGGTTGTAGGAGCCGTCTTTGTTCTGAAAGCCGACGCCAATCCGGGTCCACCAGGTCTTCTTGTCGTCGCCCACGGTTCGCTCTACGGCGCCGAGGATTTGCATCATTTTCTTGTCGTTCATGATTCTTGTCCTTTGTGTGAGAGCCGCTCTTTCGAGCGGGCGCTCGTTTCGCTCACTGCGGGACCACCGGAGCTCCTCGAGAGGCTCGCCCTGCATTCACGGAGGGGCAGTCCCCGGCTGCCGGGGAGACCGTGAAAGCAGAAGGGCGAGCCCCCCGAAGGGCGGCGCCCGCCGTCTCGAAGGCGCGACCAAGGGGGGCCCGCGCGAAACGAGCGCATGCTCGGGAGAGCGGCCAGCAAAAGGGCAAGTCGTGGACGACGGAATGCGGTGAGCGCACGGCGCGCTGCCGTGGGGACTGCGGGCGATCCAGGAAGTCCCGGAGCCACGGGTCGGGTGGGCGGGCTGGGACGGCTCGCTGGGGTGACTCGGTCATGGCCGGCCCGGACGGGTGTCGCCGCCGCCGAGCGCGGTCCAGAGCCCGAGAAGCACGACCTCGATGCCGACGAGGAGGCCGAGCAGCGCGGTGGCCGAGTCCTGGATGCGGCCGTAGGCGCCCGAGAGGACCGCGATGAAGTTCTGAAGGGTCAGCGTCAGCGTGTTGAATTGCATGGCGGCACTGCCTTTCACGGCAAGGTGTTCGGAACCGCGTTCGGCAGGCCCTTGTCGGTGTATCCCTGGCGCGCGTCGTCGCTCTTGCCGAGCGAGAGCTGCTCTCTCGAGGCGTGGGCCGCGGCCATGTCCGTGAGCACGCGGCCGGTCGTCGCGAGCGTCTGGCCAAGGACCAAGATTTCCGAGTTCGTAATGCCGATCATCTGGGCAATGAGCTGCAGCGCCTCGACTTCGCCCTGGGCGGCCTGGGACTGCTTGAGCACGGCCTGCGTCTGGGTGGCCTGATCGTCGAGCGTCGCGAGCGAGGTCTGCTGGCGCGCCGCCACCTGCGAAGCGCCCACGACCTCCTGGTT
>Ga0265313_10002927_pt1 | contig 14257 bp, 10 predicted proteins | sample 4123metaG_FD_203122 | JGI IMG/M metagenome (GOLD analysis project Ga0265313, IMG submission 203122) | Rhizosphere microbial communities from Carex aquatilis grown in University of Washington, Seatle, WA, United States - 4-1-23 metaG | ecosystem: Host-associated > Plants > Roots > Rhizosphere >...
CGAACGATGTTGGCACCGCGCGATCGTGATGGCGGAGAGGCGCGACGGTACGCGTCGCGCCGGCCATTTAGGGTGATCGCAGGTTTTGGTTGGCGATTGGCGAGCCCGCGCCGTCATGGTGCCGTTCAACTCGTCGCGGGCGGGAAGGTGCGGGGCATTCCTAAGCGCCGGCGCGCGCCGCCGGCGTTTGCCGCACGCCGTTGGCAAATCCTCTCCGGCGGCGGCCGTGAAACCGCGCGACCGCCCGCGGTAAAAACTCCTGGTGCTCCATCGACATTCGCACCACTACTCACATGGCACCGTCCGACCGTGGGGGAAGGAACAAGTCTCAAGCGGCAACGAGCCGCCCCGCCGGGCGCAGTCGGCGCGATGCACGGCGCGTCAGTCCTCCTGGGCGGCACGGGGGCCTTCAGGAGGGAGGTCCTGGAGCAATGGCGAAGCCCAGCTCTCACGCAGCTCGTCGTCCAACCGTCGGATCTCGCCGGCGGCGTTCTCCGCGCCAAGGACGCGCGTTAGCCAGTCGCGAGCGCGGCAGTCGCCGTCGGCGGCCTGCACCACAGCGACCTCGACGATGCGGCGCCAGCGGTCGGTCGTAATGACCTCAAAGACGACCGCCCAGTACGCGGCCGCCGCGGGACGAGACGACGGATGCCGCGGCGGCGCCGGCGTCGCCTCGACGGAGGGCCGGAGGCCCATACACTCGGCGCGGTACGCGGCGACCTCGTCAAGAAATGCGCTAAAGCTCATTCGCTCGAACATGGTGCTCACCACCGCCTCCTGGCGCAGCGCACCAGCAATGCCGATCACTCGCTGAACCCAGTCGCGCGCGCGCTCGTCGCCGGCGCACGCGTCCTCGCAGGCCGCCATGACCACCATGCGCCAGGTTTCTCTGGGCACGGCTGCCAGCAAGGCGGCGCGGTACCCCGCGAGCGCGTCATCCGCGGAGCGCCCCAACTCGTCATCGTCGGGCACTAGGGGGCTGCCCATCGAGCAATCAGTCATAGGCCGGTCCTCACGCATAAGGAGCGCAGAGCGCCCAGTCTGCCGCTGGCATTAATACAAGGTTGGGCGAAATCGAGCGTCACAGCGTCACACCCGCGTGCTGGGGGGATCGGTTGGCTACCCAAAAGGGTCATCTGGCCCACGTTGACAGTGGCGCGCCCCGGGCGTGCCGTCCCAGCCGTGCGCCAGGGCCAGGGCACGGTCCGCGACAGCGAGCGAGATCAAACGCCGTCCGGTTCCTGGCTCGCGCTCGAAGGCGACGTTGATACCAATCGCTCGGAGGCTGGGCGCAAGACGCCGAACGCAGCCTGCGAATTGCGTCGGCGAGCGGGGCCAACCCGCGGTGCGCGCGCCGGCGCGCCCGGCGCTCGTCTCGACGGCATACACGAGGTCGCTCGCAGTCCCGCGCCAATCGCCCGCCACGGCGAGACGCACAAGCGGGCGCGCGAGCGCGCTGGCTTCCATCGCGGCCACCGAGTGCTCCGCCACCCCCCGGGCGTAGACGGCGGCGAAGTCCGAAGCTGTACAACCGAATGAGGGAGCGGCCCGCGACGCCCAGACGGCGAAGTCCGCGAGGCGCGGAAGCGCCACGTCGCGCGGAGCCGGGGGTGCGGCGAGCGCTGCCGCCGCGGCGCCGCAAAGCGCGCCGAAAAGGGCGGGGCGCGCCGCGTTGAACTCGCGCCAGAAATCGCTCTCCGCCAGGCGCCGCCGGGCCGGGATTAGCGGCAGGTGGACGATCAGAGAGCGGTCAAGCAGGTCTCCGCGCGTCGCGATATCCTCGATCCCGGTGACGAGCGCCGGGCGCTGCGCGTGGAACACCGTCTCCCGATCGTTCGCGTACAGTGCGCGCGTGGCAAAGCCCCCACCCGTTGACAGCCGGCATAAGGCGTCTGAGAGCCATGTTGGCAGTGACGAAAGGTTGTCGAGCGCCATAACCCAGTTGTTGTGGGCCGATACGGCGAGATCCTGGACATCACGCGGCGCGGCGCGAAGCGCTGCGAAGTTTGGATCGACCAGCGCGCGAAGGACCCGTGCCTGGGTGCTCTTCCCCGACCCTTGTTCGCCGTGGAGGAACAGGACCGGGAAGGGACCCACGGGACGCACGGCCGCCACCAGCCATCCGGCGACCAACGGCCAGTCCTCGTCGCCGACGTTGACGAATTGGCGGAGGTCGGCGAGAGAGCCCCCCTCCTCGGGCGGCGGAAGGGGCCCCGCGCTGGGGGCGCGCCGGAACGCGACGGCGCTCCCCTGCTCCGCGGTCACGGCCCCGCTCCCGATGCGAACCACGGTACCCGCCCCGTCGCAGGCGTCCACAAGAATGTCGGGGCCGTCCGCCCCGATGCGCAGAAACACCGGGCGCACGTCCTGCCCGAACGCCCCTCGCGCGGCGGCGTACGCGACGGTGTCGTTGAGGGCGGCTGACGTCGGTGCCCCGCCGCACTCGTCGAAGTAGCCGCGCGCGAGCCACTGGCGGAAGCCCGATCCGCCCACCTCGAAATGCGCGCTCGAAGCCCCGTCGCCCACGGTGGCGTACGGAGCCCCAGCGGTGTCGCGCCAGAACGTCGCACGCTGGCAGTGCCGCATCAGGACCGCAGCCTGCGAACGTTTGCCGCGCCACGTCGGGCGCACGGCGTCAGTCATCAGAACGCCTCCACTTGCGGACCATAATCCACACCCGTTTTCCCCGGCATGAATGCCGGCTCTATGACCGCTTTGCGGGAGGCCCGTGAACGGGGCGGTGTGTTGTTGCCGCTCGCATCCTTCCCGCCACTGCCGTGCGAGCCGCTTGCGGCCGTACCTATCGTCGCCTTTCGTGGCCGAGAAGATCATTGGGCAATTGCGGCTTTCTTCGTAAGAGGCCATGGGCTTGCCCCCGACCCACTGCCTTCCCAATGCCCAACGCCCAAAGCCTATCGCCGTCTCCCGCATCCGCGGCACCCAACCGCCGCCCCTGCCTCGATGGTACGAGCGATCTGGCTTGGAACCGCGCACCAAGGCGCGTTTTGCACTCCCGGCTACCCGTGCGTAAGAAACTAAGTAGGCCCATTGGCCTATTTAAATTGGCCATCTTTTCCAGTGTTTCGTCGATACTTTCCCCTCTGTGGAAGGGTGGCCCAACGCCTCACGCCCAAGGCCTTTTCCTCTCCTCCCCCGTCCAGCCTAACGCCTAACGCCCTTTCTACATCGCGTCTGGCTTGGAATTCGTTCAAAGCGCAAATTTGCGCTTTGAAAATGGCGCGAAGGAGACCGCCCTGCCGCGGCCTCGAAACAACGGTGGAAAATCCAGTGGAGTAGGGGAGGTGCGCCGCGACACGGCCGACGTTACCGAGGTCGTCAAGGCGCTGCACCGGATCGTGAACGACGCGATCCGAGCGGGTGGCCCCGGCGAAGACCATGCCGAAGGGCTGACCATCGACCTCAGTCGCATCGATTTCGAGCGGCTGCGCAAGGAATTCGCCAAAGTCCGCCGCAAGAACGCGGCACTGAACGACATGCGCGACCTGGTCGAAAAAAAGCTGGCCCAAATGCTAAAGGCCAAGCCAGCTCTGATGGACTACTACAATCGCCATCAGGAGATCATTGCCGACTACAACCGGGAAAAAGACCGGGCGACGGTCGAGCAGACTTTCGCCGCGCTCTTGGTCTTGGCCGACAGCCTCGACACGGCCCAACGGCGTACCATCGAAGAGGGGCTGAGCGAAAGCGAGCTGGCCCTTTTCGACTTGCTCTCGCGCGACGACCTAACGCGGGCCGATCGCGAGCGGCTGAAGCAAGCGAGCAAGTCGCTCTTATCGCGGTTGCACGAGCTATTGGCCCCGATCGAACAGTGGACGCGCAAAGCCCAGACGCAGGCGGACGTCGAAGCATCGATCCTCGACTGGCTTATCGAGTTTCTGCCCCAGCCCCCCTTCACTGACGACGAAACAGCTGGGCTTGCACGTCGCGTGTACGACTTCGTTTGGCAGCAGAGCGAAGCCGGAAGTTTACCTTAAGAGCCTCGCGCGGTCGGACAAGTTCTACCGTTCACGTTGCCGGCGGCACATCTTCGCGCTTCGGATATGTGTACCATTTGGCAATTGGGATGCTACTCAGTCCCGCCACAGCAGCACCGCGAAAGGGGTGCGCCTCCGCACCTTGATCTGTCCGCCCTATGCGGTCAAGAATGCATCGCGCCACAATCTGAAATCCCAACGACTTGAACCGGTCCGGAGCCAATCAAGCGGGTGCGCGTCCCGACTGGCCATTTAACACAGCACAAGGAATGCTCAAGCGTTCATCGAACGACACGAACGACAACTTGCCCCCCCTGCCGCCCCCGGTTAGCCTGACAAACTTGGGATATTGTCAAATTCCTCGACCGGGGCGCCCATGAGCGTCGAGCAGCTTGAGCCTGTCCATGATACCGCCACGGCCGCCGAGTGTATCCGCGTCCGGGGGGCGAGGGTCCATAACCTGGCCAATATCGATATCGATATTCCCCGTGACCAGTTCGTCGTGATCACCGGCCCCAGTGGGTCGGGCAAAAGCTCACTGGCCTTCGACACGATCTATGCCGAAGGGCAACGGCAGTACATCGAAAGCCTCTCGGTTTTTGCCCGCCAGTTCCTCACCCAGCTCGAACGCCCCGACGTCGACCTGATTGAGGGCCTGCAGCCCACGATCGCGATCGACCAGCGCGCCGGCATCCGCAACCCGCGCAGCACCGTGGCCACGGTCACCGAGATCTACGACCATTTACGGCTCCTCTTCGCGCGCACCGGTGCGGTATTCTGCTACCAATGCGGGGCGGCGATTCGCCAGCAAACGCCCGACGAAATCGTCGACGACCTCCTCGCCCTGGGCGAGGGTGCCAAAATCATGTTGCTGGCGCCGCTGGTGCGGGGCCGCAAAGGGAAGCATCCCGAGGTGTTCGAGGCGGTCCGCAAGGCGGGCTTCGTGCGGGTCCGTGTCGACGGCGAAGTCTACGATCTCGACGCCGTGCCGGACCTCGCCCCGCGCCGCAACCACACGGTCGAGGCCGTCGTCGATCGGATCATCGTCCGCGAGGGGGTCCGGTCGCGGCTGGCTGAATCGGTCCGGTTGGCCCTGCGCCACGGCGAGGGGTTGGTCGCCGCGACGTTCCTGCCTCCCGAATCGGCGTCCGACGACTGGCAAGACAGACTTTACAGCACCGAGCACGCCTGCCCGCTCTGCAAGCTGAGCTACGAAGAGTTGGAACCACGCACGTTCAGCTTCAACAGTCCCTACGGCGCATGCCCGGAATGCGAAGGACTCGGCCGAAGTCTCGCGGTCGACCCCGCCGCGGTCGAGGAAAGTCCGCAGTCGAACAGGAACGATTCGGCTGAGGAGCGTGCGGAGCCATCTCTCGGCCAGCTGGTTTGCCCGGCCTGCAAAGGCGCGCGGTTACGGCCCGAAGCGCGGAGCGTGCGTGTGGGCGGCCGCGCGATCCACGAATTGACGGCGCTGGCCGTGCGGCCCGCCCGGGATTTCTTTGCCACTCTCAACTTCGTCCCTTCCGCAGCGCCGATTGGAGGGCCGATCGTGCGCGAGATCGTCGCGCGGCTCGACTTTCTCGATTCGGTCGGGCTCGACTACCTCACGCTTGATCGCGCCGCCGACACGCTCAGCGGTGGCGAGCTGCAACGCATCCGCCTGGCGACCGGTATCGGCTCAGGCCTCGTCGGTGTGTGCTACGTCCTCGACGAGCCTTCGATCGGTCTGCACCCCCGCGACAACCAGCGGTTACTCGGCGCCTTGCGGAACCTGCAGCGCCAAGGCAACACAGTGCTGGTGGTCGAGCACGACGAGGCGATCATGCGGCAGGCCGACCATCTGATCGACGTCGGCCCCGGCGCGGGCCGCCACGGCGGCCGGATCGTGGCCCAAGGTACGCCGGCCGAAGTCGAGCGCTCACCCGACTCACTCACCGGCAAGTACCTCTCGGGCGAGGTGTCGATCGCCCCTCCGTCCACTCGGCGCCGCATGACGAAGACCAAAGCGATCGCGATCGAGGGGGCGACCGCCAACAATCTGAAGCACGTCGACGTCTCCTTTCCGTTGTCGGTGCTGACCTGCGTCTGCGGTGTGAGCGGATCGGGAAAAAGCTCGCTGGTGCATGAGACGCTGGCCAAGGCGGTGGCCCGGCGCATCAACGGTGGAGGCCCCAGGCCCGGGCCGCACAGCAGCCTGCGCGGCGTGAGCCAGATCGACAAGCTGGTCGAGATCGATCAGACGCCTATCGGACGAACGCCGCGGAGCAACCCGGCCACCTACACGGGCCTGTTCGACGAGATCCGGCAGGTGTTCGCCACCACGCGCGAAGCGCGGCTGCGCGGCTTTAAATCGAGCCGTTTCAGTTTCAACACGCAGGGAGGCCGTTGCGAGGAGTGCCAAGGGCAAGGGGTGCGGAAGATCGAGATGAACTTTCTGGCCGACCTCTACGTGGAATGCCCCCAGTGCCGCGGCGCGCGGTTCAACCGGCCCACGCTCGAAATCCAGTACCGTGGAAAGTCGATCGCCGACGTGTTGAACCTGCGAGTCGACGACGCTTTGGAATTCTTCGAGAACTTTTCCATGATCCGCCGACTCCTGGCCAGCTTGCGGGAGGTCGGGCTTGGGTACCTGGCGCTGGGGCAACCTTCGACCACGCTTTCCGGCGGCGAGGCCCAGCGGATCAAACTGGCCGCCGAGCTGGGACGGACCGAGTCGGGCAAGACGCTCTACATTCTCGACGAGCCGACCACCGGATTGCACTTCGACGACGTGCGCAAGCTGCTGACCGTGCTCGCGCGGCTGGTCGACCTGGGCAACACGGTGGTGGTGATCGAGCACCATCTCGACGTCATGAAGTCGGCCGATTGGATCATCGACCTGGGCCCCGAAGGGGGCGAAAAAGGGGGCCACGTGATCGCCATCGGCACGCCGGAGGAGGTGGCGCGGATCGAACATAACGAAACCGGGAAATTCCTGAGGGCGGCGTTATGCCCCGAAACATCGAACTGAAGGCACGCCTGGCGTCGCTCGACGCGGCCCGCGAAACGGCCCGCCGACTTGCCACCAGCCCGCCCAGTGTCGAGCGACAGAAAGACACCTACTTCGTTTGCCGCTGGGGTCGGCTTAAGCTGCGCGAGCGCGAGGGGCTCTGCGCCCAACTCGTTGGTTACTCGCGGGCGAACGACGCTTCGTCGAAAGCGAGCGATTACCAGATCGTCGAAATCAGCGACGTCGCGGCTCTGCACGCGGCGCTCTCGGCGACGCTGGGCGTGCTGGTCGTCGTCGACAAGCACCGCGAAATCTTCCTCGTGGACAACGTCCGCATCCATCTCGACCATGTCGTTGGGCTTGGCGACTTCCTGGAGTTCGAGGCCGTGCTTGGGCCCGATCACAGCGACGACGACGGCCGTTCGCAGCTCGACGCGCTGAGCCGAGAATTCGGGATCGATTCCACCGCCCTGGTGGCCGGTTCGTACAGCGACCTGTTACTTGAACGTCGCGGCCCCGCTGGATAAACTGCATGTTTGCGAATTGAGCGCGGGGTCGTTCGAAAAAGCCACCAAATACCACGGGATGTCCGGATGAATGAAGCCGCCAAGCTGCGATCGGGTGATCGAGAAATCGACTTGCCGATCGTCGAAGGCACTGAAAACGAGCGGGCTCTCGACATCTCTCAATTGCGGGCACTCTCGGGGTTCATCACGCTCGACGAAGGCTACGTCAACACCGGCGCCACGCTCAGCGCCATCACCTACCTCGACGGCGAAAAGGGCATCCTGCGCTACCGCGGCTATCCGATCGAATTGTTGGCCACAAACTGCGATTTCGTCGAGGTTAGCTACCTCTTGATCTACGGCGAACTTCCGTCGGCGGCGCAACTGGATAACTTCCGCACCTCGTTGAGGCGCCACACGATGCTGCACGAGGACATGAAGTCCTTTTACAACGGCTTCCCGCGCGACGCCCACCCCATGGCCATCCTCAGCTCGGTCGTCGGGGCGCTTTCGACCTTTTACCAGGATTCGCTCGACCCGCACTCCCCCGAGCAGGTCGAGATTTCGATCTACCGCCTGATGGCGAAGCTGCCCACGATCGCGGCCTTCAGCTACAAGAAGTCGGTTGGGCAACCGTTGATTTACCCGCGCAACGACCTCGCTTATTGCGAGAACTTCCTGCAGATGATGTTCGCCGTACCCAGCGAGCCGTACGAAGTCGACCCCGACTTCGTCGAGGCGTTGACCTTGCTCTTGATCGTCCACGCCGACCACGAACAGAACTGCAGTACCTCGACGGTGCGAATGGTCGGTTCGAGCAACGCCAACCTGTTCGCTTCAATCTCGGCGGGCATTTGCGCCTTGTGGGGCCCCTTGCACGGCGGAGCCAACCAGGCCTGCGTCGAAATGCTCGAGAAGATCCGCGCCGAGGGCGGAAAGGTGAAAAAGTACGTCGACATGGCCAAGGAGAAGAACAGCCATTTCCGACTGATGGGTTTCGGCCACCGCGTGTACAAGAACTACGACCCGCGGGCGACGATCATCAAAGCCATGTGCGACCGGCTGGTGAAGAAGCTCAAGATCAAGGACCCCATCTTCGAGATCGCCCAGGAGCTCGAGGCGACGGCGCTCTCCGACCCCTACTTCATCGAGCGCAAGCTGTACCCGAACGTCGATTTTTACTCGGGCATCATCTACCGCGCCATGGGAATACCAGTCCAGATGTTCACGGTGCTGTTCGCCATTGGCCGGCTGCCGGGATGGATCGCCCACTGGAAGGAAATGCACCAGTCGCCGACGAAGAAAATCTGCCGACCCAGGCAGATTTACACCGGGCCGCTCAAACGCGAAATCGTGCCGCTGGAAAAACGGTAGCCCGGATTATTCGTTATCCGGTGACGCTCGCGGCAAAAACTCCCGCGTCTCCACGACCCCCAGAGGAAGCAGCCATCGACGGTCCATCGGAAACCTCGCCGACAGCGCCCGGCGGGGCGGGTCATTGCCGATTAAAACGCGACCTACGGTCTGGAGCAACACTGTTGTTTCGTCTTGTCTTTATCCTGGCTGGCTGTTGCGGCGCGGCGGTGGCCGCGGCCGTCGAGCCGGCATTTAACGCGTCTGAGCGCAGTCATTGGTCGTTCCAGCCGCGCTTGCGACCGCGGCCGCCCGAATTCGACGATTTGGCCGACCGCAATTGGGTGGCCAATGAGATCGACGCTTTCGTTCTCGCAAGGCTCAAGGAATTTGGCCTTAGGCCAGCGCCCGAGGCCGACCGCCGCACGCTGGCCCGCCGCGTCTATTTCGACCTCATCGGCCTGCCACCCACCCCCGCCGAGCTGACGGAATTCCTCACCGACCCATCGCCCTGCGCCTATGAGTTGCTAATCGATCGGTTATTGGCAAGCCCGCGCTACGGCGAGCGCTGGGGCCGACACTGGCTCGACGTGGTCCGTTACGCCGAAACGGAAGGCTTCGAATACGACAACCCACTCAGCGGAACCTGGCGATATCGCGATTACGTGATTCAGGCTTTCAACGACGACCTGCCCTTCGACCGGTTTGTCCGCGAGCAGATCGCCGGCGACGAGTTGACGGGCGACGACCCCGCGCGCCTGGTCGCGGCCGGGTTTCACCGCTTGGGTCCGGTCCGCCGCAACGCCGGCAACCAACGGGTCGCCGGCAGCCGCAACGAGGTTTTGACCGAGGAGACGAACGCCATCGGCTCGGTGTTCCTGGGGCTCACCATCGGCTGTGCCCGCTGTCACGACCACATGTTCGATCCGATCCGGCAAACCGACTACTACCGGCTCGAGGCGTTCCTGGCCGCGTCGCAGGAGCGAAATGTTTCGTTGGCCAGCCCCGAGGAACGGGCCGCATGGCAAGCTCGCACCGACGAGGTCCAGGCAGAATGCAAGAAACTCAAGGAATTGCGCGATGCGGCGCCGGGGGAGCAGAAGCAGTCGTTCGAGGCGCAAATCGAAGCGGCCGAATCGCGGTTGCCCGCCCCGCTACCGGAAATCTGCACCGTCGAGAACCGTTTGGCCGAGCGGACGCCGATCCATGTGCTCGGGCGCGGCGATGCGGACCATCCGGGTGAAATGGTCGGCATGCGGGCGCCAGGCGTACTGTTGCCCGAAGGAACGCCCGACCTGCCGGCCGACACGGCAAACCCCCGAACCCGCCTCGCCGACTGGCTCACCGATGCGGCGCACCCGTTGACGGCCCGGGTGTTGGTCAACCGCATTTGGCAGTACCATTTCGGCCGCGGAATTGTGGCGACGGCGAACGACTTTGGCGTCAACGGCGACCGGCCGAGCCATCCCGAGCTGTTGGATTGGCTGGCCAATCGCTTTGTCGACGAAGGATGGAGTATCAAATCGTTGCACCGAGTGATTCTGCTCAGCCGCGCGTACCGCCAGGCCTCGCGCTCCGCCGATGAACCGGCGGCCCACCAGCGCGATCCCGATAACCGTTTGCTGTGGCGATCCAACCGCCGGCGGCTTGAGGCCGAGGAGCTGCGCGACGCGATGCTGTCGGTGGCGGGCGTGCTGAACGTGAAGTCTGGTGGGCCCAGTGTCGTCGTAGCGGTCGACCGTGACCTGGTCGAGCTGCTCTACAAGCCGGGGCAGTGGGCGGTGACGCCCGATGCGGCCGAGCACCGGCGACGATCGGTATACTTGCTTGCCAAGCGCAACCTGCGGCTGCCGTTCATGGAGGTGTTCGACCAGCCCGACACGCAAACCAGTTGTGCCCGCCGCGAGTCGAGCACGCACGCCCCGCAGGCACTCGAGCTCACCAACGGCAAGCTGTCGAATGAATTGGCCGTGGCACTGGCCGAGCGGCTGGCGCGCGAGGCGGGCACGGACCCATCGCGTCAGGTCGAGCTTGCATTCGCGCTCGTGGCGGGCCGGCCGCCGAACGATGTCGAGCGCAGGCGGTCGCTGGAGTTTCTCCGCGATCAGCCGCTGGCGGAGTTCGCGCTGGCGATGTTCAACCTCAACGCGTTTCTGTATGTGGATTGAGAAATTCCCCGTGGGGCAGGTTTCCAACCTGCCAAAGAGATCTACGGCAGGTTAGAAACCTGCCCCACAAGATCGAACAGACCATGCGACAACACATCCGCCCGATCACCACGCGCCGCGACTTCCTCACCAACGCCTTCTGCGGCTTCGGCACGCTGGCGCTGGCCGCATTGCTCGACGATGAGCGTGCACGTGCGGCGACGGGTAATCCGCTGTCGCCCAAGCCGCCGCACCTGGTTGAGACGCCGGCCAAGGCGGTAATCTTCCTGTTCATGGCCGGAGGCCCCAGCCACGTCGAGACCTTCGATCCCAAGCCGCTCTTGAACCGGCTCGACGGCCAGCCGAGGCCAGCCCAATTCGGCGAGGCCAAGTACCAGTTCATCGCCAGCGACGCCCGCTTGCTGGGCACGAAACGCCGCTTCGCCAAACACGGCCAAAGTGGCGTCGAGATTTCCGATCTGTTTCCGCACATGGCCCGGTGTGCCGACGACCTGGCCGTGGTCCGTTCGTGCCATGCCGACATGGTCGTCCATTCGGCCGCACAATACCAGTTGTTCAGTGGCCGGACCGTTCCCGGTTTTCCAAGCATGGGCTCGTGGGTCGTGTACGGGCTGGGTTCCGAAAGCGATTCGCTGCCGGCTTATGTGGTGCTGCCCGATCCGCACGGCGCACTCGAAGCCGGCCAGCCGATGTATACCAATGGATTCCTGCCGGCCGTCTATCAGCCGACGATGCTGCGCGGCGGCGAGCGCCCCTTGCGAAACCTCGATTTGCCTCCAGGCGTCTCGCGCGATACCAGGCGGCGGACGATCGAACTGGTCCGCGACCTGAATCGGGCCACGCTCGAAGCCGGCGACGACGAGCTTTCGGCCCGCCTGGGCGCCTACGACCTGGCTTTCAAAATGCAAACCGAGGCGCCCGAAGTCTTTGACCTATCGCGAGAGAGCAAGCATACGCTTGATCTCTACGGTGTGAACCAAGGGCCGACCGACGACTATGGCCGCCGCTGCCTCTTGGCACGGCGGCTGGTTGAGAAAGGGGTGCGGTTCGTCACGGTCGTTTCGGGCGGCGGGCCGGGCAACATGCAATGGGATGCGCACGGCGACATTGAGGAGAACCACCTGCGGATGGCCGCTCAGACCGACCGGCCGGTCGCCGGACTTCTATGCGATTTGAAACGGCGCGGGCTATTGGACTCCACATTGGTCCTCTGGGGTGGCGAGTTCGGCCGTTCGCCCGAGGCGCAAGGGGGAAAGGGACGCGACCACCACAATCTTGGCTTCACGATGTGGCTTGCCGGCGGAGGCGTGCGCGGCGGCCGCGTGGTGGGCGCCACCGACGAAATCGGTCTGCGGGCCGTCGAGCGGCCCTGCCATTTCCGCGATCTCCACACGACGATTTTGCGCCAACTTGGTCTCGACCAGGACGCCTTGAGCTACCTGCACCTGGGGCGAAAAGAGCGGCTCACCGAGGTGCAGGGTGAGGTGATCAAGGAGTTGGTCGAGGCGTAATTGCCGCGAAAAATACAAACATCGCACCGTGTGCCAACATTTCCCTATTCCTTTTTGTGACTTTTCGTGTTTTTCGTGGCCATCGCCGTCCTGTCAGGTTAAGGCAGCGAGTCGAATAGCGGGCGGTCTCCAATGCGAGGCTCGGCCGAACGCCCGGCCGATTGGGTTGTAAGCCATCGACTGATCACCCGCACAGCGTAGTCCACTTCTTCGATCGTCAACATCCGTCCGGCGGGGATGCGGTGCCATTTCGCAAGACACTTGCGGCAGCAGGTGGCCGTGGCGTGCTGAGCGACGAACACGGGATGTCCTCGCATCGGCGTCTGCCGGCCGTCGTTTTCCGGCGCGGCCGGCGCCAGCCGCCGGCTTAGAAAATCGCGCGCGTGCCGTTCGACCCTCGCCAGCCCCTTCGCGGCCAGGTACGCCGCGTCATGTTCGTTCAGGCGAAATCGACCGCGAAATCGTGAACTCGCGAGCGCGGCGAACAATTCGTCCAGATCACGCACCTGGTTCATCCTGCTTGCCCAGCGGCAGATTGTCGTGCCGCGCGAACATCTGCTGGTATTGCTCGTGCAGCGCCGAGGCGATCGCCGGGCTGGTGTTGCGCCAGCGTTGCGGGCCACCCTTGCGGAGGTCGTCGTCGGGCAAATCGGCCACGAGCAACGTCCGACGCGAGATGCCGGCTTCAGCCAGCACGCGGCCGCGCCGGTCGAGGATCACGCAGTCTCCCACGCCCACGCCCGCGTAACCCAGCGGCTCCGTACCGACCGATTCCGGCACGACGACATTCGCTCTCGCGACATACACGCCGTTGTCGATTGCGATGGCGACATGGTGGTTGCGGACTTCGGCGGTGTGGTCGGCGACGTGCTCGTAACCGATAAAGTTGAAGTGCGGCGTGAAGATGATCTGCGCCCCTTTCATGGCGAGGATCCGCGCCGGTTCGATGTACGAGGTGTCGGCACAGATGGCGATGCCGAATTTGATACCGCGCCGCTCGAAAACCGGAAACTGGTCGCCGCGGGTTTCGTAATTCAGATAAGCGTAGGTCTTCGAGTACGTGCCCGTGAGCTTCCCTCGTTCGATCACGACCACGGTATTGAGCACGTCGTCGCCGCGGATCTCATTAAGGCCAAGCAACAAGGTGCATTCGAACTTCTTGAATCGCCGAAGCACGCTCTGAAAGAACGGGCCTTGCAGGTCCACGGCAAACTCGGTTGTGAATTTTTGCGGTGAAAAGAACCCGTGCAAGAAGGTCTCGGGCATCGCCAGGATTTCAGCGCCGCGCGACTCGGCTTCGGCCAGCGCCGATTCCGTCGTCGCCAGGTTGGCATCGGCGTCGCCGAACACCACGGGACCCTGAAATGTGGCAATTTTCATTGAAGGTTCCTCATTTGGCTCTTTTCGTTGCGGTGGGCCGTTTTTTTGTGTTGCGGGCATGGATCCGCCTGGCTTATCGGCGTATGACAGAACCCGCAACCTGATCCTACGATATCGTTGAGCCGGCTGGCGATCAACGATATTGGACGCCACGGTCGCGTAATGTGACGACGAGGAACAGTTGACGAACGGCCACCCCAAAATCGGAGTAGATCGGATCGAATCCCGTTATGCCGCCAAACCCGCTTTCGATCCGCATCGGGTCGCTGTATTACAAGATGCCAACGGCTCGCCCGGTGGAGTTTCACGCTTGTCGTCTAAATACAAACTGCCCCAAACCCCGTCCCATTTCCCG
>Ga0265313_10002935_pt1 | contig 14237 bp, 12 predicted proteins | sample 4123metaG_FD_203122 | JGI IMG/M metagenome (GOLD analysis project Ga0265313, IMG submission 203122) | Rhizosphere microbial communities from Carex aquatilis grown in University of Washington, Seatle, WA, United States - 4-1-23 metaG | ecosystem: Host-associated > Plants > Roots > Rhizosphere >...
CTTCCGCGCACATAGGCGATGCGCATCGCCTCCGGTTCAAACGCGCGGCCGCTTCGCAAAGCCATGGATAAAACCATGCCGGGCGGAGCGAGCGTGTACTGTGACACCCAATCGACCAGATCGCAGAGTTTTTCCGGCAGACAGGGAAAGCCCTCGAGCGGAACGGCTTCTTTCAGCCGGTTGTCCCCGACCGAACCTTCCGCTTGGCCCCACACGACGCCGAGTTGCTCGCGCGGACCAAGCGGCGCGGTCACCAGCATGCCGCGCGTGACAGCGGTTCCCTTGGGAAGCTTGTAGTCATAAGCGCCGGACAGCGGCAAAGGCAGCAGCACGCCAGCGCGCGGCGCCGGCTGGAGCAGCACTTCGTCGGAAGGGCGATACGCGGACTGTTTCATGCGCTACAATTCGTATGGCGATTCTACCGGGTCAACCCCATACTGGTCCCATGAAAATCTTCATCGATACTGCCGATCCCAAGGAAGTGGCCAAGCTGGCGGAAACCGGGCTGGTCGACGGCGTTACGACCAATCCTTCGCTCGCCGCCAAGACGGGCCTCGACTACGTCGAATCGTTGAGGGAGATATGCGCCAGCGTCGCAGGCCCGATCAGCGCGGAGGTGCTGGCGACCGAAACCGCCGGCATGATCTCGGAAGGCAGGCGCTTCGCAAAGATCGCCAAGAACATCACGATCAAGGTGCCGCTGACCTGGGACGGTCTCAAAGCCTGCCGCGCTCTCTCGGACGACGGACTGATGGTCAATGTCACGCTGTGCTTTTCGCCCGTGCAGGCGATGATGGCTGCCAAGGCCGGTGCGACGTTCATCTCTCCGTTCATCGGTCGTCTCGACGATGCGGGGCAGGACGGCATGGACCTGATCCATGAAATCCGCGCGATCTACGACAATTACGACTACAAGACACAGATACTCGCCGCCTCGGTGCGCAACATTCCGCATGTGCGCGGTGCGGCGCTGGCCGGCGCCGATGTCGCGACGATCCCGCCGGATGTGTTCAAGGCTCTGCTCAACCATCCGCTGACCGACAAGGGACTCGCGGTGTTCCTTGCCGATGCCAAAAAGGCGGGCGTCAGGATCCGCGACGAATGAGCGAACAGGCAAAGTCCGTCGAACCGGCACAGGCCGCAGCCGAGGCGGTGAAGGCCTATATCCGCATGAATCGCGGCACGCTCGCCGCCGACGGCGAATTGCTGGCGCTGCTGCTGCCCGACCGTGACGATCTCGGAGATGTGCGCGACTTTCAGCGCTTCGTGATCGACCGCCTTGCGGCGGAGAACGCGGCGCTAAAGGCCGAACGCGAAGCCTTCCGCGGCAGCCAGACGGCCAGCGTGCGGATGGGCGAGGGCGTGCGGCGCTTCGTGCTCGATCTGATTGATGCGCGCAGTTTCGCCGAAGCAATCGATGTCGCGATTGCTGCCGCCCCGTCTTTCGGCGCCGACCGCGCCTCCATCTGCGTCGAACGCGACAGCGGGTCATCGCGAACGCGCACCGAAGGCGTCCGCCTCATTCCGGCCGGAACCACGGAAGCCGTTCTGGGGCGCGACGGGATGGGTGCAATTCTCTCCGGCGGCGGCGAGCTTCTGCTTGGCAGCGGCGGCGGCGACTGCCGCAGCCTTGCCGCCTTCCGGCTCAAGATCGGCCGCGATGCGCCGGCGGCGCTGTTTGTTCTGGGCGCGCTTGCCGAAGGCGCCTTTGAAGGCGAAGAAATCGCTGTCGATCTTCGCTACGCCGCCCGTGCGCTCGAACGCGCCATCCGTGCATGGCTCGATCTGCCCAAGATCTGAAGACGCAGTGGCTGGCCTCGCTCGCCCATGAGCGGCGCGCGAGCAAGAACACTTTGCGCGCCTATGGTGACGATGCCGAGCGCTTCCTCGGCTTTCTGCACGGCCATTTTGGCGCCACTGTGAATGAGAAGACGCTGGCCAGGCTCACGCCAGCGGACATCCGCGCCTTCATTACCGTACGCCGCTCCGAGGGCCTGGGCTCAAAGGGTGTGCAGCGCGCGATTGCGGCAGTGCGCAGCTTCTTTCGCTATCTCGCGCGCGAGAACATTCTGGAAAACGCCGCCGCGCGCAGCGTGCGCACCCCGCGCATCCAGCGCGGATTGCCGCGGCCCCTGAGCGAAAACGATGCCGCGCGCGCCATCGAACGGGCGAGCGAGCATGATGTGGAATGGATGGCGGCGCGCGATGTCGCGCTGCTGACGCTGCTCTATGGCGCCGGCCTGCGCGTCTCCGAAGCACTCAGCCTTCGCCGCGGCGATGTTCCGGTTCCAGCGTCGCTGACAATTCTCGGCAAGGGCAGCAAGGAACGCGTGGTGCCGATGCTTGCCGCCGTGCGCGAGGCGATCGACAGCTATGAGCGGATTCTGCCGTTCACCGGCGCCAAGGGCTCGCCGCTGTTCTTGTCGCGGCGCGGCAAGCCGATGAGCCCACGCGAGGCGCAACTCCTGATGCAGAAATTGCGCGGCGCGCTCGGCTTGTCCGATCGCGCGACTCCTCATGCATTGCGCCATTCCTTCGCGACGCATCTTCTGTCGAACGGTGGCGATCTCAGAAGCGTCCAGGAACTTCTCGGCCACGCCTCTCTGTCGACGACGCAGACCTACACGCAGATCGACACCAGGAAGCTGATGGACGTGTACGAAAAGGCGCATCCGCGCGGCTAGATCGTATCGATAGCTTCTTCATCGTCGCCGCCGGTGATGCGTCCGCCGTGCCACGAGTTGCCGAGCCAGATCGCAAAGGATGTCGCAATCACGCCCATTGCCGCCATGAGAAGATAGGTGCGTCCGCCAAAGGCGGCATACAGCGGACCGGACACGAAGGTCGCAACACCCATGACGATGCCGTTCGCCGCGACGGCATACAGGCTCTGGGCTGTTGCCGAAAGCCGCGGCGGAACGGCCTTCAACACGAAATACATCGCGCCAAGATGGGCGAGCGCGAATGTCGCGCCGTGGAGAAACTGCGCAAAAACGACGAGTGTGAACGGCGGATCGAAGGACAGGATCGTCCAGCGAACGACGCAGCCGATGCCGCCGAACATCAGCAATCGGGTCGGGCCGATCGAGCGAAACAGGCGCAGTGAGATCGAGAACAGTCCCGCTTCCGCGATCACGCCGAGCGGCCAGATCGCTCCGATCACCGCGCCGCTAGAGCCAAGCGCACGCCAGTGCAGTCCACCATAGGCGTAATAGAAAGCATGGCTGCCCTGGTCGAAACTCGCCGCCATCAGGAAAATCAGGAACGCGCCGGACCGCATCAGTTCGCGCGCCTCGGCGAAGGTGGCACGGAATCGCACGCCGAATTGTCCCTTGTGCCGGCCCGGCGGCGGTGCAGGGAGTCTGAGAATGGCAATGAAGGTAAGGCCGAGCGAAACTGCGAGCCAGGGCGCAAGGACGATCATGCCCCAGCGCGAAATGGCGAGGCCCGAAACGACGTTGCACAGCGCAAAGACGATGGAGTTCCACAGCCGCACGCGGCCATAGTCGAAGCCGAAACGTTCGGCCAGCCGCGTGCTGACGCTTTCCATCAGCGGACCTGCCGCGCCACCTGCAACGTTCGACAAGACCGCGAAGGCAAAAATCTCGAACGGAGTCGCAAACCAGTTCAGCGCCGCATAACAGGCAAACTGGATTGCGAACAGAACGACCATCATGCTGCGCCGGTCATTGCGCACATCGGCGAGGATGCCGGTGATCGGTGGCACGATCACGCGCAACAGAATGCCGGTCGACAGGAGCGTGCCGATCGCGACCGGGCTCAATCCCTTATAGGCAAGCCAGGCGCCGAAAAACGGCGTGTAGATGCCGCCGCTGGAACCCCACGCCGCCCAGGCGACGGAGAGGCGGACGGCGATAGGCGAAAGTGCTTTTGCGTCAGGGACCGAGCTGGACAAGGCGGCGTTGGGCCATCGCTTTAAGGACCGCCCATATACGCTGGCGCCTGTCGCGGGCGCCATGCTCTTCCGCGTCGATCTGCAATTTCGTCAACAGACGGCGCAGCACATAATTGCCTTCGTTGAGATCCGAGATGCGCAGCGACTTGTCCTTTGCTGCCGCCGCGTCCTGCAACTCCTTGCGCAGGCCTACATCCTTCACCGAAGGTGCAAGCTCGGAAAACAGAGCACGAATTTCGGCGTTCTCGGTGAAGCGAATGTCGGCGCCGCGCTCATATTCCTTGGCGGAGGCGCTGAGCAGGATGGCGATGAGGCCAGCGGATCCCTGCGCATAGGCGGCGCCCTGTTCGCCAAGGCCCATGACGATGCGCTGCGCCGTCAAGCCAAGGATGGTTCCGATTTCCGGTCTCATGCGTCGAGCTCCGAGAGGCGTTCGGCAAGGACGTTGTTGTGAACTGCAAGCGTGTACCAGCCGGAAAAAGCGTTGATCGGATCGCTGTTTCGGCCGTCGGCATATTCCAGCGCCGCCGAAATCCAGATCGCCGCGCCCTTGAGACTGGCGAAGACTTCCCACCACAACAATTCTTTCGGGTCTGCCTTGAGGCCGCTCGCTTCTTCCCAGATTCGGATCCCCTCCGCGCGCGGGATCATTCCCCCGGGACGTGCCGGATCTGCGCCGGCCCAAAGCGGATCGATGGCCCAACCCAGATCTTCGAGCGGATTGCCCAGATGGCACATCTCCCAATCCAGGATGGCGCGGATGTTGCCGGCGTCGTCGACAAGGAAATTTCCGCTTCGATAGTCGCCATGCACAACGCTGATCTTTTGTGCCGGCGGCGGCGGATTTTTCTTCAGCCAGCGGATGGCGGCGCGCACGATCGGTTGAGGCTCGCGCTCGTCTTCCTCGATGACCTTTTCCCATCGGGCCAGCTCATGCATCGCGGCCGCGTTCACAACTGACGCGCCTTCGAGATCGTCGAGCCCGACCTTGCCGGGATCGGCGGCCGCGATCTTGCCCATGATCGAGTAGAACTGTTCGCCGACTTTCTGGCGATGCGGGCCGTAGGGATCGGGGCTCATGATGCCGCCAGGCGTACAATTCTCGACTTCGGACATGATGAAGAAGGGTCGCTCCAAAGCCTCGCTTCCGAGTTCCAGAGCAATCGGCTCGGGCACCGGCAGGCCGAGTTTGAAGAACGCCTCATAGGCACGGTATTCGGTGGTGCGCTCGGTTTCGATCAGGCTCGCGGTCGGATCGCGGCGCAGGATCAGGCCGCGATCGAGCTGCTTTCCTCCCGCCTTATATTGCGCGCGGAAACGATAGGTCTCGCGCGATGCGCCGCCCGGAATGCGCGAGAGCCCGGTGACCACTAGGTCCGGCGCGCCGAGTTTGGCTCGCAGGTAGATGCAAAGCCTGTCTTCCAGTTCCTTCATGGTGCCGGATCAAAGATGCCTTTGAGACCGTGCGGCTCGAACGCGCCGACGACAAGTTGTTCGAGAATGCCGACGCCGCTCGTCTTGACGCCCGGTCCGGTCAGCGTGGCGGTGCAGAATGCCTGGATGTGCTGGAAGTGCGGCAGGTTCTCGTCGACTTCGGCGGTCTTGAAGCTGTCGTACATGAGCTCATTCTCGCCCTTGTAGCGGCCGTGCCCCCACTCGGGATGACCGTAGCCGATGCCCGACATGTAGAAATTGTATTTCGGCGTCAGCTCCGCGCGCCATTCGCCGCCCTTCTTGTCACGCACATCGATGATGCAGGACTTGGCGTGACGCGTACCTGATTTGTAGACGACGCTGGAGCGGCAGCTCGCCATATGCTGCGCCGGCTTTTCGCCAAGCTCTCCAATTACCGACGCAGTATTCCATGCCGAGCCATCGGCATCGGCATTGTTGTGATAGAGCATGAAGCGGTCCGGGAAATTCAGCGGCGACCAGAGCCAGTAGAATTGCGGCATGCGCGGCGGCGCGAGGCCCTGCTGATCGGGCATGCCGATCGGGCGCACGCCCCAGGAACGATCGCGCGTGCCGGTATATGCGTCGCGTTTAATCTCGACGCGCTTGCCGGCGATCTCAAGCCATCCTTCATAGCTGCCGTTCTGCGTCAGGCGCGTGTAATCCATCATCGTGCGCGGACCCTGACGATAGGTGAAGCGCGGTTCCTCCACGGGCAAGGCACGGGCGTGGAAGGTGATGTCAGCGCGGATGCCGTGCGGGTTTTCGCCGGCTCGGATGCGCAATATCTTCAGCGGCTCGACCACCTCGACCGAGATCGGCCCGACCTTGGTATCCATGCGCTCCATATTGAGCAGACGCGACGCATGCAGATTGTGCTGCACGCCGTCGACGATCACCGACAGGGCGGCGTCCATCACGTTCAGGTGCGGGTAAACGCCCAGGGCCACGGCGAAATAAGTCGATCCGTCCGGTGAATAGCCGTTGAAGAAGTAACGGTCGTAGAAATTGCGGTCCGTGCCGGATGTGGCAATCGGCTCCGGCAACTGGTGTACCGGGAAATCGTCGGCTTTGGTCAGCATGGGCGCTTCTTATTGTTGGTTTTAACCAGCATGACCCCGCGTGGACGCGAGAGCAACGTCAAAAAAGCCGCTTTCCTTAGGGGAAATGGCTGTTGCAGTTGCGCGCGGGTGTGCGTATTTTCCGCCCGCTTCGCGAACGCCTCCGGGCGCACAAAAGGCCGCCTTAGCTCAGCCGGTAGAGCACGTCATTCGTAATGACGGGGTCGCGTGTTCGAGTCACGCAGGCGGCACCATTCTCCAAAGCGGGGAGAACCGCGCAGGACGCGGGTATTCTCATTTTGCAGATGCAGCGAAGAAATCTCTCAGAGAGGTCTCCAGGGGCTGGGGTTACTTTGGGGTTACACAGCAAAAGTATTGGCGCGTCACCAGACGATTGATCGTGTCACTTCGCCCGCTTTGATTCTGGACCAAAGGGTAGAAGCTTCAACGCGACGTGTCCTCGATCCGTAGGTAGCAAGATGGCGTCTTCAGCAATGGTCAGCTCTACCGATGTACCTGCCAGGAATCGAGCGGCGTTGCGCAGCATAATCAAGTCGATTGTTGCACCGGTCGGCGGCCAGTCACCCTTTGCTGAGATGATGGCTGTGGCCTGACCCCTGGCTTCAGAAATCGTCAATTGACCCAATTCCCCATTAAAGCGAATCCAAACGGGAATGGCGGCACCTCGCTTTCGGGTTTTGATCTTAGACAGGCCCTGTAGAGCCCGAATTAGTTCGTCTTTGGGGACGGCAAGGGTGAGTGTCGGCACTTTAGCTTTACCTACTTCCGCAAATTTAAGTCTATCATATCTGTCTTCTTGGTTCGCGTCGCACACCGATTATTCGACTAGCCGAGGGGGTAGTGAAGGCGCGCAATTTGCTAAATCCAACAGCTGAAGATCTCGACCTGACCTATCGAATGGCGCTTATTCCCATTGACAGCAAGAGTGCAGTTCGAGGAACTCGGACGGGGTTTGCACGGCGATACCAGGCAGGCCTACGTTTCACGTGGATGCGCGAACGAGATCCATCAAGCAAACCAGGCGTGTTCATCTCGGAGCTCGACGATACCCACAATGTGCAAGCTTTTTTTGAAAGAAGAGTGATGTGAATTGAGTGCTTTGACGGACTTCTGGGCATCGATTGACGGACCAGTTCACTCGGCCGATCGAGAAGTTTTAAATCAGCGAGATCCAGCAGCGCTTATTCTAAATCGAGATTTCCCGCCGCCCGCGTTTGTCGGCGATGTTGATAATGCGCCTATCATAATATTGATGAGCAACGGCGGGTTTGACGCACAACAAACGCCAGCAGAGTTTCCGGACCAGAAGACGGTACAAGGATATATAAACTACCTTCGTCGCCCCAGACCGATCGAGCCTGGTCTCATTTCACCTTACTATGCAAGACACTATGCAGCTCCTCTCATCCGACAAGGCTCGGTCGCCATCGTCAATGCCTGTGCTTATCGCTCTAATCGCGCGATGAACTCCACCGGTCGGCTAAAGACGTTAGCCAATCTGTTGCCTTCCGTTTTAACCGCAAGAAGCTGGGCGCAAAAAGAATTGGTATCGGCAGCAAGCTCAGGCGATCGATTGGTGATTGTCCATCGCCCGGGCCTCTGGAACTTTCCTCCCGGGGATGGGCCAAACTTCGTTCAAGCGGTGGATCCTGAATGGGCCAGGAAGGCGCTCCCGTACAGGTTTCGAGTACTCATCGAACATTTCCTCAAATTCAACTCGCCACCTAGCTGACACGGCTCCTTTTCGATAAGGTTGGCGGCCTCGGATATTTCGCATTTGGCGTTCGTATCGTGTCGATACACCCGCATCTTTCAGTTAGTGGTCGAAGATCTTTTGTCTTAGTGCTGATAGAGGCCGAGAGTTACTTTACGCTGCGCAACACTGATTGAGGCAACTGGAAGTTCAAGAAGGACGTCGTCCTTTGAGCTCTGAAATTAGCACGCTGCCTTCCGGAACCGTGAGCTTCTGCTTCACTGACATTGAAGAGTCGACCAAGCTGTTTGCGCGTTTGGGAGACCGCTACGAAGCCCTGTTGAACGATCATCGCCGACTGATACGCGATGCGGCGGGAACATTTGGCGGAGTGGAGATTAAGACCGAAGGCGACGGTACCTTCCTTGCTTTTTCCGATGCCGTTGCCGCAATAAAAGCGGCCGGTGCCATGCAACACGCTGTGGACCAGCACGATTGGCCAGCGGGGTCATCAATTCGAATTCGTGTCGGGGTTCATACCGGGGAAGCTCAACCGTCCGGAAAAGACTATGTGTCGATAGCCGTACATCAAGCGGCCAGAGTTGCCGAAGCCGCTCACGGCGGCCAAGTGGTCATATCGGCACAGACCGTCGCTGCGTTGGCACACCGAAGTCTTGGACCCTACCATCTCGCGGATCTCGGCGAATATCGCCTGCGTAGTTTTGAGCAACCCTGCCGCCTCTACCAGCTAGCTGGCGTTGGACTTGCAGGATCGTTTCCGCCGCTGCGTGTGCGCGCCGCCGTTCGAAAACGGTTGAGAATATTTCTTTCGGCGCCCGGGGATGTCAGGACAGAGCGCGAGATCGCAACTTTGACGATCGAGCGAATGGCGCAGGACTACGCTCGCTTTTTCAAGATCGAGCCTTACTTCTGGGACTATGAGGTAATGATCGCCTCGGGCCAGTTTCAAGACACAGTCGATCCCCCCAGTGCGTTCGACATCGTGATTTTTGTAATCTGGTCGCGCCTCGGGGCGCTACTTCCGAAGACTACATCGGTTCGCGAATACCGAGGGATTGATGGGCGAACCCCATTGACCGGAACGGAATGGCTTTTCGAAGAAACATTGCAGGCGGCGAGAGAGCGAGGTGCTCCTGACGTTTTGATTTTCCGAAGCTGCGCACCGGTGCTCTTGGAGAGTCGCGATATCGAGCGTCGCCAGCACGGCATCGAGGAGCTAAGAGCCGTTGACCAGTTCTGGGAGCGGCACTTTTCCAAGCAAGATGCGCTCGTCGGCGTCCATTGCGAGTTTGGGACCAATTCGGAGTTTGCGGAAGTCCTCGAGAATCAACTCCGTCCGTTGATCGAAAAACAAATCAGCGCCGATGGAACGGGCGATGCCGAACAATCCGTAAGAATTTGGATGCAGGCGCCATTTCGGGGCCTGGAATCGTATGAGTTTGAGCATGCGCCAATCTTCTTTGGGCAAGACCAAGCGTTGACGAAGGCAATGGTACAACTTTCGGCGAACGCCGCCGCAGGTTTGCCATTCCTCTTGGTTCTGGGCGCAAGCGGGTCCGGAAAGTCGTCACTCGTAAAAGCCGGAATTGTTCCCAAGCTCTTCGTGCCAAGACGTATAAGCGGCGCCGCGTTCCTGCGGCGAGTGATCTTTCGTCCAAGCGATGCACAGCGCGGCGAAGACCTGTTCGATGCGTTGGCGCGCAGGCTCGCGACGCAAGTTTCGGAGCAGGAGGGCTTGTCGGAACTTGTCGAATCGGGTCAAGCGATTTCAAGTTTGGCTGGCCATTTCCGCAATGCCACTAAGGCTCCGGCCTATCCGATTGAAACTGCTCTGAGGCATCTGGCTACGCTGGCTCGCAAGGAAGGCCGAATGCTCGACTGCGAGTCTCCCAGGCTCGTGCTAGTCGTCGACCAACTCGAAGAACTATTTACCAGTGATCGCATCACACCGGCCGAACGCCAAAGTTTTGTCGAGCTTCTGTTGGGTTTCATACGTTCTGGCTTTGTCTGGGTCATCGGCACAATGCGAAGCGATTTTTGGCACCGTGCGGTCGAGACAACCAATCTTATGCATCTCGCCGAAGGCGCCGGTCGTCTGGAGCTGCTGCCACCAACACCGGCCCAATTGAGCCAAATCATTCGCCGCCCGGCTGCTGCTGCTGGCGTCAGTTTCGAACTCCACACAGCAAATAGAGTCCCGCTCGATGAGGTGATTGCAGAGGAAGTCGTGCGTGAGCCGGGCGCTTTGCCACTGCTTTCCTATCTTTTGGATCAGCTCTACCGCAGTGACGTCGTCGAGAGATCCGGAAGTGAATTGACATTCGAGACTTATGAAAATTTGGGTCGTCTCGAAGGCGCCATCGCGACCAAAGCCGAAGTTGTGCTCAGCTCCTGCTCTGCCGAAGACCGCCAGTCGCTCGGTTCCGTTCTGTTCTCGCTTGTGCAGCTGAATACTTCGGAGGGCAACATTGAGCGCGCGATTTCGCGGCGTGTCCCGCTGTCAATCTTTCCGCCCGGAACTCCTCAAAGGCGGTTGGTCGACGCTCTGCTGAGCCCACAGGCCCGCCTGTTGGTTAGCGATGCTGAACCGGGCGGAGAGCCGACAGTCCGCGTTGCGCACGAGGCGCTCATAACCCGATGGGGCCAGGCGCGAGACTTTGTTCAGGCCAATGCGGAAGCGCTGAAGATTCGTCGTCGACTGGAAGAACGCTATTCGTTGTGGCGCGGGCTTCAGGACGCATCGAACCGAGCCAAACTTTCGCCGATGTCATTCGAGGCAAGGCTCAAGGCTTGGCGTTCGCGCTTTGGCCACGAAAGGGGGCTTTTATCGGAAATCGATCTCGCTGACGGACAGCGTCTGCTGCGAGAACATCGATCAGACACTGAGCCTCAGATTGTCGACTTTATTGAGCGTTCGGCAAAAGACGACAGCCGGCGCCGCAGTCGGTCGGTGCGTGCCCTTGCCGGCGTCATCGGTGTTGTGACGGTTCTTGCCATATTGGCTGTGATAGCGCGAAACGAGGCGCTGACGGCGGGAAACGAGGCGCGGGCTCAGCGGGCCCAAGCCGAAGGGTTGGTGGAGTTCATGCTGGGCGACCTGCGACAGAAGTTGGAGCCGAAGGCCAGTCTTGGCGTCTTTGATGCCGTGGGTCGGCGGGCGATGCAATACTATGCCCAACAGGCACAAAACGGGCTCGACGCGGACGAATTGGGTCGGCGTGCTCGAGTGCTCCATATGTTAGGCGAAATTGCTGAGGAGCGCGGCGACATTGTCTCTGCGCTCAAACTTTTTCAGCAGGCCTCGACCAGCACCGCAGAACTCCTCGCGCGCGATCCAAACAATCTGCAGCGAATTTTCGAGCATGCCCAAAGCGTCTTTTGGGTTGGCGAACTGGCGAGGCAGCAGGGGCGCCTCGTGGTCGCCGAAACCCAGCTTCGTGAATACCAGAGCTTGGCAAACGAATTGGTCGACAAAGGCGGTCGCGAAGACAAGTGGTTAGAAGAGGTCGGATACGCCGCCTTGGACCTCGGAGTGGTTCAATTGGACGAACATAGTATCGCTGCGGCGCTGACCTCGCTACGCAATGCTCTGGCTATCAAAAGAGAACTCGCTCGGCGACTTCCAAAAGACCGCGACCGTCGACTGGATGTGGCTCAGGGGTTGGCGTGGCTCTCCGACGCGGAGTTGTTGACGAATGACCTAGATGCGGCGATGCAGAACAGGCGGCAAGAACAGGCGATTTACCGAACCATGCTCGCCGAGATGCCCGACGATAGACCCACAATCGAGGCGCTTATCGTGAATCGAGACCGCATCGCCCAAATATTGCTGGACGACGGACAGATCCAGCCATCACTCACCGAATTGGAACAAGCAGTCTCGGAGGCGGAACCTCTGCTCAAGTTGGACCCCTCAAATGTTGGATACCGAGGTGCAGCCCTAGGGGCATTCTTGCTGCAAGGTGAAGCCTATCTACAGGCGCGACTGCTGGTTCAAGCCGCGTCCGCCGCATCTCGCGCTCGCGAGTTGGTAGAAGGCCTTGCCAAAACGGCGCCCAACGTCATCGACTGGAACGGCACACAATTGGGAGCTGTGCGCCTGCTTCAGACCAAAATCGCAGCCGCGGACGCCCGTGATTTGTCTGCCTGCCGCATTGCACTGGCGCCCGCCGATCGCGAGTCTCAGAGGCTAGATCACCTGTCAAACAACGCTCCTCGCCTTTCAGCACTAGCCCGGGTTGCGGCGGAAGGTGATCTTCTGAGGGGTGACTATGCAGATGCAAACTCCCAGCTCGACCTCGCGCGGTCGGCATGGAGCCACGCACTCAATACACTGACAATATTGGCTGCGACGCTGACTCCAGCAACTGATCCGAGCTTACAGCGGTTAGTCTCAGACGCGCGCGCGCGTTTGCAGTCTAGTTCGTTCCAAATTAAGGTCGATCAAGTTCGTAACCGACCCTTCATCTGTGGATCCATCTAAAGGATTGATCGGCCGCGCAATTGAACCTATGACGACTTTTGGGGGAGAAAAATGCCCGCTCCAAAATTGCTCAAACCCTTCCTGTGGATTTGGCCGCCTACCCAATACATCGACAATCTCGCCGTCGACGTCGGCGCCTATTCGTTGGATTCCGAGGTTGGTCTAATTGATTCAACTCTTTGTGCGGGGAAACGAAAATGAGTCCTCAAAATCGACGAGTTTTTGTTGCGGGATGTCTGCTAACTGCACTCTCGCTTCCGGGATGTTCTCTCTTCGAAAAAAGCGGCGGAGCGCCCGAACACAATAATCGAGCAATCGTCATTCTGTTGACGATATGTCCCGGAGCATCGATCGCTTACAATTCTCCGAGCAGCGATGTCGTAGTCACAAAGAGTTCTATAACTCGGCCCCCGGTTGACAAAATCGGCCTAAATTCCGCGACCGGCGACCTTGATCTGACGAGCCTCGTGGTCGCAAAGGGCACTGGTGACGATCGCAGTCGCCACGTTGATATTACATATGCGCTCGAAACACCCTGTCCGAACAACAAGCGATATTCGTACTACTTTCTGAATGATCCCAAGCCGATCAAAGGAAAAGATGACGATCCCGTCGGACAGCTAAAACCGCATTCGTTCGACAATGGCGCAACGTCCGTTTCGGTTGGTTACAATAACAAGACCGCGTCAGGATCTGAGAACTTCAGGTTCCACATCAACTACACAGTCGTCGAAACCGTTGGGGGCGTTGAGGGGCCGCCTTCAAACCAAACAACGCCTGATCCGAACATCAAAAACACTCCCGTCAACCAATGAGATTGTCAGCTTAGCTCTCAAAAAGTGCATCGGAAGCAAACCAGGCGATGCAACTATTCCACAGGGCATCACACAAAGGGCATCGGGCCCTTGCCGACCCTCACTCTGCTCATCACCGCTGATGGGTTTTATGCGCCCCAATTGCGAAAGATCTCTTTCTACTTTTGGCGCTGAGATCACGGACGGAGAAAGCGTTTCAGCTCGCGTTAAGAGACCTCCAATCGATCCCGGCCGTATCACTAACGGGGTCGCCGTTGCGGAAATACCTCTCGTTCAGGTCTTTGCACGGCTGAGAGGCAAGTTGTCAGCGCTCGGATGCAGTTGTAGCCTCATCAAATGGTCGTATGGTTGCGCGGTATTCTTTCGATGGCGGTCGTCGGCGGTCTCGGTCGGCTGCGCAAGATTCTGTCCTCCAAGCGAAATCGGTCAAGGAAACTCCGTGACCCGGCTGCTCCATTGACTTCAGAGGAAGTGGCAGAAAACTTACTTCGATATCCGTACGGCTTTTGAACTATCGTCGCCGCAAATTCTCGCAGATCCGACTACCGCGTCGAGCGACTACTCAAATAGGCGCGAGTCGGCTGACTGTGACCTCTATGTGGCTTGAGCGAACGGCCCTTCTTGCGAAATTGTGCTAGGTTGGATTGTCAGCGGTCCGCACATTCTGGCGCGACAGATGATCACTGTTGAGCGCTAAGCGGGGCAACGCCTTGTTTGTCCTCCGTTTGAGCTTCCGAGGGTGGGCGTATTTTATTCCGATTCACCGATCGGGCAT
>Ga0265313_10002941_pt1 | contig 14226 bp, 15 predicted proteins | sample 4123metaG_FD_203122 | JGI IMG/M metagenome (GOLD analysis project Ga0265313, IMG submission 203122) | Rhizosphere microbial communities from Carex aquatilis grown in University of Washington, Seatle, WA, United States - 4-1-23 metaG | ecosystem: Host-associated > Plants > Roots > Rhizosphere >...
TCTGTCTCCTACCGGCTGGGCAAGCTGGAGGATGTCGAGCGGGCGGAAAGCTATGACCTTGGCCTGCGGGTCTTCGTCGGCAACCGCGCCGCCATCGTGTCCTCCACCGATTTCTCGCCCGAGGCCCTGGCCGCCCTGCCCGGCCGCGCCGTGACGATGGCGCGGCTGGCGCCGGAGGACAGATTCGCCGGGCTGGCGCCGGAGGACAGGCTGGCGCGCGACATCCCCGCCCTCGACCTGGAAGATGCCAGCGAGCCCGCCGCCGAGCGGCTGATCGAACTGGCGCGCGCGGTCGAAGGCGCCGCCCTGGGCGTCAGCGGCGTCACCAATTCCGAAGGCGGCGGCGCCTCCTTCTCGCGCACCGCCGTGGCGCTGGCGACCTCCACCGGCTTTTACGGCCGCTATGCCGGCACCAGCCATTCCGTCAGCGTCTCGGTGCTGGCGGGCGAAGGCACCGCCATGGAGCGCGACTATGATTATGACAGCACCCGCCATGCCGGCGACCTGCGTCCGGCGGAAGAGATCGGCCGCAAGGCCGGCGAAAAGGCGGTGCGGCGGCTGAATCCGCGCAGCATGAAATCCCAGAGCGTCCCGGTGGTCTTTCATCCCGATGAAGCGGCGGGGCTGCTGGGCCATTTCGCCGGGGCGATCAGCGGCGCCGCCATCGCCCGCGGCGTCTCCTTCCTCAAGGACCGGCTGGGGCAAAAGGTATTCGGTCCCGGCGTCTCGATCATCGACGATCCGCATCGCCTGCGCGGCCTGCGCTCCAAGCCGTTCGATGGCGAAGGCGTCGCCAATGCCCGCCGCGCCCTGATCGAGGACGGCGTCCTCACCACTTGGCTGCTGGACTGCGCCAGCGCCCGGCAGTTGGGGCTGGAAACCACCGGCCATGCCGCGCGCGGCACCTCCGGGCCGCCCGGCCCGTCCGCCACCAACCTCTATCTGGCGCCCGGCGCGCTTTCTCCCGCCGAACTGATCGCCGACATCAAGAACGGTTTCTATGTCACCGAACTGATGGGCATGGGCGTCAACACCGTCACCGGCGACTACAGCCGCGGCGCCGCCGGCTTCTGGATCGAGAATGGCCAGATCGCCTTTCCGGTCTCGGAAGTCACCATCGCCAGCAATCTGATTGGCATGTTCGCCAATCTCGTGGCGGCCAGCGACCTGCAATTCCGCCACGGCACCAATTCACCCACCGTGCGTATCGAGGGAATGACCCTGGCCGGAGCCTGATGTGACGCTGGACGCAGACCTTGCCCTGCTGGAAGCGGCCTGCCGCGCCGGGGGCGCCATCGCGCGGCGGCGCTTCGAACAGGGCTGCAAGAGCTGGAGCAAGCAGGGCGGCAGTCCGGTCACCGAAGCCGATCTGGAAGTGGACGCCCATCTCAAGGCGGTGCTGACGGCGGCGCGGCCGGAGTATGGCTGGCTGTCGGAGGAAAGCGTCGATGACAAGACGCGCCTGTCCCACGACACGCTATTCATCGTCGACCCGATTGACGGCACCGTCGCCTTCCTCAAGGGGCGGCCGCATTTCACCATCTGCGCCGCCGTGGTGCGGGACGGCGCGGCGGTGGCGGGCGTGGTCTACAATCCCATGCTCGATCATCTCTACCAGGCCGCTTCAGGGTGCGGCGCCCGGCGCAACGGCGAGGCGATCCATGTCAGCGCGGCCCGCGGCCTCGCCGGCTGCGCCATGCTGGGCGACCGCGCCATGCTGACCGGCCCGCCCTGGCCGGAAATGAAGGTGGAGACGCGCAACTCCGTCGCCTATCGCGTCGCCCTGGCGGCGGATGGCAGTTTCGACGCCACCGTCAGCCTGACCGCCAAGCGCGACTGGGACCTGGCGGCGGCGGACATCATCCTGCGCGAAGCGGGCGGGCGCATCAGCGACCGTCATGGCGCGGCACTCGTTTACAACAAGCCGGAAGCGCGCCAGGCCAGCATGATCGCGGCCGGGCCGGCGCTGCATGCCGAGATTATCGCGCGGCTGCGACAATAAGAACGGTTAGACGCGGCGCGGGAGTCGGCTTCAATGCTCCGGCGTACGCAGCGGGACCGGACATGGCCAAGGACAAGCCCAAGCAGCTTCTGCATCTGGTGATGGGGGGCGAACTGGTCTCGACCGACGGGGTGGAGTTCAAGGACCTCTCCAAGGTCGAGATTGTCGGCCTCTATCCCAATTTCGCCGAGGCCCGCGCCTCCTGGGCGGCCAAGGCCCAGAGCACGGTGGACCAGGCGCAGATGCGCTATTTCGTGGTCCACATCCATCACCTGATGGACCCGGACGAACATCACGACCATTAAAGGGTTGCAGCCTAACGGCTTTTTCACCCTCGCGGCCCCCTCTGACGCATGCTAGAGGTCGGAGCGATGCCTCCGGTTCCCCCCGACCCGACCGACAACCCGCATCCGCAGGCGGCCCGGCAGATAATTGCCCGGTTGCTGCGCGAATATGCGCGGGACCAGCGGGGCCTGCTGATGGCCGCAATCTTCTTCATGCTCCTGGCGGCAGCAGCAGGCGGGCTGCTGCCGCAGCTGGTGAAACTGGAGATGAAGCAGATCTTCGACAAGGGTCTGCAATCCTGGTTGCTGCCCCTGTCTCTGGTCGCCCTGGGCACCATCATCCTGCGCGCCATCGGCATGTTCCTGGGCCGCGCCCTGATCGACTCCGTCGGCGAGAAGACGGTGGCGGTGGCCCAGCACGCCATGTTCAGGAACCTGATCAACCGCGACCTGGCCGACCTCAACGCCGTCCATTCCGGCCAGTTCGTCTCCGGCTTCCTCTATGACGCGACGTTGATGCGCGACGCCTTCACCCTTGGGGTGGCAGCGATCTTCCTGGAGGCGGTGTCGCTGGTCTTCTATCTCGGTTACGCCATCTGGGTGGACTGGCAACTCAGCCTGCTGGCGCTGGTGGCGCTGCCCGGCGTCGCCTGGGCGATGGAAAGGCTGGGCGGTTCGATGCGCCGCGCCGCCACCCGCGGCATGCAGGAGACCGGCGATCTTACCGTGGTGCTGTCCGAAGCGCTCGACGGACGGCGCATCGTCAAGGCCTATGGCCTGGAAGCGCACGTTGCCGAACGCGTCAAGGCCAGCCTGACGCTGCGCCTGCGCACCCTGCTGAAAGCGGTAAGGCTGCGCGCCGCCGCGGCGCCGCTGACGGAAATTTTCACTGGCATCGTATTCGCCATGGTGCTGTATGTGGCGGGCTGGCAGCATCTCCACGGGCAACTGACCGCCGACACGTTCGCCGGCTTTCTGACGGCCCTGCTGCTGGCGCTGCAGCCCGTGCGCAACCTCAGCCAGCTCTGGCCCTCCGCCTCTCCCGGCGTCGCCGCCGCCGCCCGCATCTTCGCCGCCATTGACGCCAGGCCCTTCATCCTGGACGCGCCGGGCGCCAAGACGCTGAAAGTGGCGCGCGCGCCCGCCGGCGGGGCGGTGTGCTTCACCAATGTCAGCTTCGCCTATCACGATGCCTCCGACACCGCGCTCGGCGGCATCGATCTCGAGATCCCGCCCGGCAGCAAGGTGGCCCTGGTCGGCCCTTCTGGCGCCGGCAAGACCACGATCTTCAATCTCTTGCTGCGCTTCTATGAACGCGATGCCGGCACGATCAGCATCGACGGCGCCGATATCCGCAGCGTCACCCTGGCCTCGCTGCGCGCAAATATCGGCCTGGTGACGCAGGAGCCCATCCTGTTCGACGAAAGCGTCGCCGACAATATCGCCCTGGGCAAGCCGGGCGCTTCGCGCGCCGCCATCGAGGCCGCCGCCAGGAACGCCGCCGCCCATGACTTCATCCTGGAACTGCCCCGGGGCTATGACACAAGCGTCGGCGAAGGCGGGCTGAAACTGTCCGGCGGCCAGCGCCAGCGCATCGCCATCGCCCGCGCCATGCTCAAGAACGCGCCCATCCTGCTGCTGGACGAAGCCACCAGCGCCCTCGACACCGCGTCGGAACGCCAGGTGCAGGAAGCGCTGAACCGCCTGATGGCCGAACGCACCACCATCGTCATCGCCCACCGCCTGTCCACCGTGCTCGACGCCGCCCGCATCTATGTGCTGGACAAGGGCGGGGTGGCGGAAGCGGGCACCCATGCCGAACTGATGGCGGCGGGGGGTCTCTACGCCCAGCTCTACCGCCACAATCTCGACGGGGCGGCGTGATGACGACGGCGCCGCTGAGGGCCTGGTCGCTGCTGGGCCATGCGCTGACGCCGCTGGCGCCTTTCTGGCTGCGCCATCGCAAGGCGCGCGGCAAGGAGGATCCCGCCCGCCTCTCCGAACGGATGGGCGTGAGCAGCGTGGCGCGGCCCGCGGGCCGCCTGATCTGGGTGCATGGCGCCAGCGTCGGCGAAAGCCTGGCGGCGCTGCCTCTGATCGAAAAGCTGATGGCGGACGGCTTCCATCTGCTGGTGACCAGCGGCACCGTCGCCAGCGCCGCGATGCTGGCCAGGCGGCTTCCGCCCCCAAGCAACGGCAAGGTCGCCATCCATCAATATGTCCCGCTCGACCTGCCCCGCGCGGTGGCGCGCTTTCTCGATCACTGGCGGCCGGAAGCGGGATTGTTCGTGGAATCCGACCTCTGGCCCAACCTGATCGGCGCGGCGCGGGCGCGCGGCGTCCGGCTGGCGCTGGTCAATGCCCGTCTTTCCGAGGACTCGACGCGCGGCTGGCATCGGGCGCCGAAGACGGCGGCGGCGTTGCTCTCGGCTTTCGCGCTTTGCCTGGCGCAGGATGAGGAGATCGCCGACCGCTTCCGCGGCCTGGGCTCGCCCGATGTCATCGTCGTCGGCAGCCTGAAGGCGGACGCCCCGCCGCTGGCCGCCGACGAGGCGGCGCTGGCCCGGCTCAAGGCCGAGATCGGGACGCGGCCGGTGCTGCTGGCGGCGCAGACCCATCCCGGCGAGGACGAAACCGTGCTGCCGGCGCATGACGCCCTGCGCGGCGCTTTCCCCGACCTGCTTACCATCATCGTGCCGCGTCATGTCGGGCGCGGCCAGGACATCGCCATGCTGTGCGGGCCGCGGCCTTCGGCGCGGCGTTCACTGGATCAGCCCATCACCGCCATCACCGCCGTCTATATCGCCGACACCATGGGGGAACTGGGCCTGTTCTACCGCCTGACATCTTTCTGCTTCCTGGGCGGAACGCTGGTGCCGATGGGCGGGCACAATCCGCTGGAGCCGGCGGCGCTGGGCTGCGCCGTGCTGGCGGGCCCCGACCGTGGCAGCGCACGCGCCGGTTTCGACGCCATCCTGGCCGCCCAGGGTTTCGGCGCCGTCGCCTCCAGCGCCGATATCGCAGCCACGGTCGGGCGGCTGTTCGCCGATCCCGCCGCGGCGCGCGCGGCCGGAGAAGCCGCGCGCCGGGGCGCGGCCGAGTTGACGGGCGCGGTGGCGAAAAGCGCCGCGCTGCTGGAAAAGCTGCTGGAAAAGCCGTTGGCCGATGCGCGCGCCTAATTTCTGGAAACATCGTGGTATCGTGGCGCATCTGCTGGCGCCGCTGGGGGCGCTTTACAACGCCAGCGTCGCCTTCAAGGCCAGAACCGCCAGCCTCTATCGCGCGCCCATGCCGGTGATCTGTGTCGGCAACCTCACGGCCGGCGGCAGCGGCAAGACGCCGGTGGTGATCGCGATCGGCGAAAGATTGAAGGCGCGCGGGCTACGGCCGGTGTTCCTGACGCGCGGCTATGGCGGCAAGACCGGCGTGCCGCTGCTGGTCAGGCCGCACCATACCGCCCGGCTGGTGGGCGACGAGGCGCTGCTGCTGGCGCGCAGCAGTCCCACCATCGTGTCGCGCGACCGGGCGGTGGGCGCCGCCAAGGCGGCGGAGGCCAAGGCAGACGTGCTGGTGATGGATGATGGCTACCAGAATTTTGCTCTCGCCAAGGACCTCTCGCTGGTGGTGGTGGATGGCGGAGGCGGATTCCTGAACGGCATGGTGCTGCCGGCCGGGCCGCTGCGGGAAAAGGTGGGCCAGGGCCTGAAGCGCGCCGACGCGGTGGTGATCATGGGCGACGGTACGCCCGATCTTGCGGGTTACACCGGACCGGTGCTGCGGGCGCATCTGGCGCCGCTGACCAATGAACTGGCCGGCCGCCGCATCTTTGCCTTCGCCGGCATCGGAAGACCGCAGAAATTCTACGACACGCTGAAGGCGGTGGGCGCGATCGTAACGGGGACGCAGGATTTCGGCGATCATCATTTCTACGACGCCCAGGACCTGCAGGGCCTGCGCGACCAGGCCAAGGGCGCGGCCCTGGTCACCACCGAGAAGGACCTGGTGCGCATCCCGCCGGAGCGGCGCGGGGGCATCATGGCGCTGGCGGTGGAAGCGCGCTTTGCGGACCCGGCGGCGCTGGACGCGCTGCTGCGGAAAGCCGCGCCATGACGTCATGGCGCCATGGCGCCGAGGCGGCGCTGTTCTTCTTCTTCATGGCGCTGTTCCGCCTCTTGGGCCTGGAACGCGCCTCCGCGCTGGGCGGCTGGATCGGCCGCAGCGTGGGGCCGAGGCTAGGGTCAGACCGCACGGCGCGGGCCAATCTGGCCGCCGCCTTCCCGGACAAGCCGCAAGCCGAGCGCGACGCCATACGGATGGCGATGTGGGACAATCTCGGCCGGGTGGTGGGGGAATATCCCCATCTGGGGAAATTCTCGCCGCATGGCGACGATCCGCGCATCCTGTTCGAATACCGCACCGAACTGACGCCGGAAAACACCAGGGGCGTGGCGCTGATGTTCCTTTCCGGCCATTTCGCCAATTGGGAGATGATGCCGATCCTCGCCAACCGGCTCGGCTATGAGGGCGCCACCGTGGTGCGCCCGCCCAACAATCCGCTGGTGGCGCGCTATGTCGAGCGGCAGCGCGGCCTTGCCGGCCCCAAGGCGCAGATCGCCAAGCACAGCGCGGTGCGGCGGATGATTGCCTTCCTGCGGGACGGCAAGGCGCTCTACATGCTGGTGGACCAGAAGAATGACGAAGGCCTGGCGGCGCCCTTCTTCGGCCGCGACGCCATGACCACGCCGGCGCCGGCGGCGCTGGCGCTGAAGCTGGGGGCGAAGCTGCTGTTCGCCAGCAACCGGCGCACCAGGGGCGCGCGCTTCGCCATCACGGTGGGGCCGGAACTGGAGTTCGCGCCCAGCGGCGATGAAACCGCCGACATCCAGACGCTGACCGAACTCATCACGGCGCGGATCGAGGCGATGGTGCGGGAGAATCCGGGCCAGTGGCTGTGGATTCATCGCCGGTGGCCTGGTGAAAAGGCCCGCGCAAAGGCCTAGAGCGGCTGCGGCTTGGGCGTCCTGGTCGAACGCGACGGGTCGAGCCGCACCTGGAACCAGTTCATCGCCCAGTGCAGATGCGGGCCGGTGGCGCGGCCGGTCTGGCCGATATGGCCGATCAATTGCCCGCGCTTCACCTTGTCGCCCTTCTTCACCAGCCGCCCCGACTGGTGCAGATAGGAGGTGGAGACGCCCTGGCCGTGATCGATCAGGGTGAAGCCGCCATCGAGATAATAATCGCCGCTGATGCTGACCACGCCGTCGGCCGGGGCATGGATCGGTGTGCCCACCGGCGCGGCCATGTCCACGCCAAAATGCGGCGACATCGCCACGCCATTGTCGATGCGCTGGCTGCCGAAGACACCGGAAAAAACGCCGGGCGCGGGCCAGTCGAAGCCGGTGAGGAAATCGCCGTCACCGGCACTGTCCTCCAGCCGGGCGAGATATATGGTCTCGGCTTCCTTCTCGATGCGGGCCTCGACCTCCTTGGGCGGCGTCACCGTGTTCTGCGGCAGGCCGTTGACGTGCTGGATGTCGTATTCGCGCCTGGTGGGCGTGAAGGAACGGCTGTCGCCGCCGCCTTCGGGATAGCGCACCGTCACCAGCGAGGCGGCGCTCTGGCTGGGGCCGAAGCCGAAGACGAAACGTCCGGCCCGGGTTACGCGCAGCGGCCGGCCGTCCAGCGCCACGCGTGAACCGGGCGGGGCCTGGCCGAGGGCCAGGCTGCCCTGCTCCATGGCGCCGGTGACGGTAAAGCGGACTTCGTCGGCGGCGCGCGCCGGCCAGGAATCAGTCAAGGCGGGCAGCGCCATCAGGCCGGCGACGAAGGAACGGCGCGTGGTCATCGCGGCGTCAGGCCCCTTTCCTTCATCCGCGCCAGCGCCTGGCCGGGACCGGCATAGGCTTCCTGCAGATCGACGCTCCAGTAGCGCAGCGCCTCCAGCGGGACGCGCGCGCCGCTGACGGCGCAGACGACATAGGCGCCGGGCGACAGCACTTCATATTCGCCGTCGTGATAGGCCAGCTTCGCCTCGCCCTTGCCGGTGACGTCCATCTTGTTCATGCGCGCAGTCTAGAGTTTGCCTTCGCCGGTAACAAGCGTTCCGCGTTTATAGCAAATGGTTGGCCCGCACGCGCCCTTCGGGCTGGCGGGCCATGACAAGTTCTGAGGTCAGAAAAGCGAACCTTGATCGGCGGGGGATTTTTTCGCCTTCACCGGCTTGTCCGCCTTGCCGGAGGCCGTGGCGGGAGCCTCGCCATCGGCGAAGATCAGAGTGAGCGCTTCGCCGGAGGCTAGGGCCGCGGCCCGGCGGCGCAGATGCCCATCTTCCCCCCGCACCAGGGCGAAGCCGCGCGCCAGCACGGCTTTGTAGGAAATGCTGTCCAGCAGCCGGGTCAGGGCGGCGAGCGCCCCGGCCGCGGCGGCATGGCGGGCGCCATAGGCGCGGGCGGCCCGATCCTGCAGCGCGCCGAGGCGTTCGCGCAAAAGATGGAAACGCGACTCGATCATGCGCGGCCGCAAGCCCGCCGCCGCTTCCAGCAGTTCGGCGCGATGGGCGGCAAGATTGCGCCGGAGCGCCCCCGCCAGCTTTTCCGCCGCCGCATCGAAGCGCTGGCGCGGCTGGGCGAACAGGCTCTCGGGCCGGGGCAGCACCCGCACCAGCTGCGTAAGGTGGCGGCGGCGGTCCTGCATCCCCTTGCTGAAAGCGCGCAAGGCGCGGCGCTGCAGCTCCAGCGTCGCGGCGATCAGTTCGCTGCGCACCGGCACCGCCAGTTCGGCGGCGGCGGTGGGCGTCGGGGCGCGGACATCGGCGGCGAAGTCGATCAGGGTGGTGTCGGTCTCATGCCCCACCGCCGAGATCAGCGGAATGGCGCTGGCGGCGGCGGCGCGCACCACCGCCTCGTCATTGAAGGCCATCAAATCTTCCAGGCTGCCGCCGCCGCGCGCCACGATGATGAGATCAGGCCGCGGCAACCGCTTGCCATCAAGAACATTGAAGCCGGCGATGGCGGCGGCGATCTCGGCGGCGGCCTTCTCGCCCTGCACCGCCACCGGCCAGAGCAGGACGCGGCGGGGAAAGCGGTCGTTGAGCCGGTGCATGATGTCGCGGATCACCGCCCCGGTGGGCGACGTGACGACGCCGATCACATCCGGCAGGAAAGGCAGCTTCTTCTTGCGCGCGGCATCGAACAGGCCCTCGGCCAGCAACCGCTTGCGCCGCTCCTCCAGCAGCGCCATCAGCGCCCCCTGTCCGGCAAGCTCCATCTGCTCGACGATCAGCTGGTAGCGCGAGGAGCCGGGATAGGTGGTGACGCGGCCGGTGCAGACCACCTCCATGCCCGCTTCCGGCTTGAGGCGCACGGCGCGCGACTGCTGCTTCCAGACGATGGCGTTGAGCACCGCCTTGTCGTCCTTGAGGTCGAAATAGGTATGGCCGGAGGCGACCGTCTTGATGCTGGATATCTCGCCCCGCACCCGCACCAGGGGAAAGCCCTCCTCCACGGTGCGGCGAATCGCGCCCGACAGCTCGCTGACGGTGAATTCCGGGAGGTTTGTGGCGGCTGTTTCGCTCATCGGCCGGGGATGATACAGGACCGGCTGCGGAAAAAGGAAATGCTCGATGCGGGTCTTGCTGGTGGGGTCGGGCGGCCGGGAGCATGCGCTGGCCTGGGCCCTGGCGAAAAGCCCCCTGCTGACCAAGCTCTATTGCGCCCCCGGCAATGCCGGCATCGCCGCGCTGGCGGAATGCGTGGCGATCCCGGCCACGGATTTCGACGGCCTGGCGCGATTCGCCAGGACGGCGGCCATAGACTTCGCCGTCATCGCCGCGGACGCCCAGCTGGTGGCCGGACTGTGGGACGTGCTGGAAGCTGCGGGTATCAAGGCGCTAGGGCCGAGCAAGGCGGCGGCGGTGCTGGAAGGCTCCAAGGGTTTTGTGAAGGATCTCTGCGCCGAGGCCGGAATCCCCACTGCCGCCTATCGCCGTTTCCGCGATGCCGCCGGCGCCAAGAGCTTCGCCCACAGTCTGGGCTATCCCGTGGTGATCAAGGCCGACGGGTTGGCGGCGGGCAAGGGCGTGATCATTCCCGCCGACGCGGCGCAGACCGATAAGGCGATTGATTTCATGTTCGAAGGCGGCTTCGGCGCTTCCGGCCATGAGATCGTGGTCGAGGAATATATGGACGGCGAGGAAGCCAGCTTCTTCGCCCTGTCGGATGGAACGAATGTGATCCCACTGGCGGGGGCGCAGGACCACAAGCGCGTCGGCGACGGCGACACCGGCCCCAACACCGGCGGCATGGGCGCCTATTCCCCCGCGCCGGTGCTGCCGCCGGCGCTGGAGCAGGTGGCGATGGAACGCTTCATCAAGCCGACGGTGGCGGCGATGGCGGCGCGCGGCATGCCTTATATGGGTTTGATCTATCTGGGCCTGATGATCACCAGGGACGGGCCGAAACTGGTGGAATATAATTGCCGCTTCGGCGATCCGGAGGCGCAGGTGCTGCTGCCCCGCCTGGAAAGCGACCTGCTGGCGGCGCTGGTGGCGGCGCGCGAAGGCAAACTCGACACGCTGGAGCTGCGCTGGAGGCCCGAGGTGGCGCTGACCGTGGTCATGGCCTCCAAGGGCTATCCCGGCACTTATGAGAAGGGCCATGTCATCACCGGCCTCGACGTCGCCCTGCCCGGCGTCATCGTCTTCCATGCCGGGACCGAGCGGCGCGGGGCGGACATCGTCGCCATGGGCGGGCGGGTGCTGGATGTCACCGCCACCGGCCGCGATGTCGCCGAAGCCCAGGCGCGGGCCTATGCGGCGGTGGCCAAAATAAGCTGGAACGGCAGCTTCCACCGGTCGGATATTGGCTGGCGGGCGCTGAAGCGGTAACACCCTATCATGCTGCTCTGGTCCGGATTCATTCTTATCGTCGTGGGTATCGCCGCCCTGCCGCTGGACCGGGCCATCGCACATTTCCTCTACGATCATGTCAGCCCCGCCGCCCACAAGCGGCTGGACGGCATCACCCATGCCGCCAAGGCGGGGCACTGGCTGGCCGCCGCCATCCTGGCCCTGGCCGGGGCCGCGGTGGCGCGGCACTTCGGCATTGGCGGAGAGGACGTGCCGAAGCTGATCACCTACAGCACCGCCTTCATCGCCAGCCTCACCGTCGGCAGCGCCGTGCTGCACGCCATCAAGCTGGTGCTGGGGCGCAGGCGCCCGCGCGACGACATGGAGATGGGGCTTTACGGCTTCGTGCCTTTCGCCTTCAACACCGATTTCAATTCCTTTCCATCGGGCCACGCCCTCACCATCTTCTGCGTCGCGGTGATCTTCACCTGCGTCTGGCCGATGTGGTGGCCGCTCTGGTTCGCCATCGCCGCCTTTCTCGCCGGGGTGCGGGCGCTGCTGACGGCGCATTTCCTTTCGGATGTCCTGATCGGCGGCGGCATCGGCCTGATCACGGCGCGCGAAGTGCTGCTGCTGGTCTTTCCCAGCTTCGCGCCGCCCTGGTTCTAGCGGCGCGCCCGGAAGAAGGCGCGCAGCATCTCGCCCGCCGCCCGCGCATCGCCCGCGCGCGCGATGGCGGGACGATGATGGCAGGTGGGCTGCTCGAAGAAGCGCGGGCCATGCAGCACCGCCCCGCCCTTGGGATCCTCCGCCGCGAAGACGATGCGTCCCACCCGCGCCAGCGAGGCGGCGGCGGCGCACATGGCGCAGGGTTCCAGCGAGACAAACAGGCTTGAACCGGTCAGGCGTTCGTTGCCGATGGCAGCGGCCCCGGCGCGCAGCACTTCCATCTCGGCATGGGCGGTGGGATCGCGGCGCTCGACGATGCGGTTGCCGTTTTTGGCCAGCAACCCGCCGTCCGGCCCCAGCAGCACCGCGCCCACCGGCACTTCGCCGCGCCCGGCCGCCGCTTGGGCTTCGGCAAGGGCCAGTGCTATGGCTTCCCCGTCGGTCATGGAGAGCCCTTTGGCAGAAAAGAAGCAGAAAGGCGAGCGGGCCAAGCAAACCGGCTGGAGCCCGGCGACCCACGGCCAGGCGCGAGAGGCCCTGCCCCGCGCCGCCCATGCCGAAAAGGAGGATGACAGCAGCGGCGGCCGCATCGCCAAGGTCATCGCCCGGGCCGGCCTCTGCTCGCGCCGCGACGCCGAGAAGATGATCCTGGAAGGCCGGGTCAAGGTGGATGGGGCGGTCATCGCCTCCCCCGCCCTCAATGTCACCGAAGCCAATCTCATCACCGTGGACGGCAATCCCCTCAAGGCGCCGGAGCAGGCCCGGATGTGGCGCTACCACAAGCCGTCCGGCCTGGTGACCACCCACAAGGACGAGAAGGGCCGGCCCACCGTCTTTGCCGGCCTGCCGCCCAGCCTGGGCCGGGTGGTGTCGGTGGGGCGGCTGGACTTCAATTCCGAGGGCCTGCTGCTGCTGACCAATGACGGGGAGATCGCCCGGCGGATGGAAATCCCCGCCAGCGGCTGGACCCGGGTGTACCGCGCCCGGCTGTTCGGCAAGGTTACCCAGGCCGAACTCGACCGGCTGGCGCAGGGCATCAGCATCGCCGGGGTCAAATACGGCCCCATTATTGCCAATCTGGAGCGCTCCAAGGGTGTCTATGCCTGGGCCAGCGTCTCGCTGAAGGAAGGCAAGAACCGGGAAGTGAAGCGGGTGATGGAAAGCCTGGGCCTGAAGGTGGCCCGGCTTATCCGCACCGCGTATGGCCCTTTTCAGCTCGGCCAGCTTGCTCCCGGCGGCATCGAGGAAATCCCGGCCCGGCTGTGGCGGGAAAAGCTGGGAATCGGGCGCAAGAAACGGTAAACCCCCGGCCATGAAGAACAAGAAGCCCAAGCTGACGCCGCCCTTCGCCGCCGAAACCAAGGATTCCCGCTTCGCCGGCACCTTCGAGGTGCTGGTGCCGGTGCCGGAGCGCAACAAGCCGCACAAGGTGCCGCTGCAATTTCCTTCCCTGGCCGCCGCCGAAGGCTGGATGCACAGCGCCGAAGGCAAGGACCAGATCGCCCAGATTCTGGAAGACGCCGCCAAGGCCTGACGCGCGCTCTTATTATTTAACCTGAATGCGCGAAACTTCCCTCGCCGCGCCCGTCTGTCCCGTTTGCGTCCCATGCCGGGACGAAGGACGCGCCAAAATGGGCGCATTTTGCTTCCTGTTAACCGCAACTCTTGGCGTTTTCTTAAAGGGCGCGGGCTTAATGTCCGTATTGCCGGGGCGTAATCCGTAGGGGGACACGTTTCGGAAACTGGCACGGGCGCTGCATCGTGTCGGGCAAAACCTGGAGAAAGACCATGACCATGTCTCGTATTTGGACCCGTTCCATCGCCGCCATCGCCTTGCTGGCCTGCGGCGTCACCACGGCCTTCGCCGGCGCCTTCGAAGACGGCGCCAACGCCTACAAGCGCGCCAATTATCAGGGCGCGTTGAACGCCTGGCGCAACCTGTCGCAGACCGACGCGACGGTGCAGAACAATATCGGCATCATGTACATGGACGGCCGCGGCGTGCAGCGCAATCTGCCCCTCGCCGTGCAGTGGCTGGCCCGTTCCGCCGCCAACGGTTCCTCGCTCGGCCAGAACAACCTGGGCGGCCTGTACCGTGACGGCAAGGGCGTCAACCGCGACTTCGGCAAGGCGCTGACCTACTTCTCGGCTTCCGCCGCGCAGGGCAATGCCGCCGGCCAGCTCAACCTCGGCCTGCTGTACATGTACGGCCAGGGCGTGCGTCAGGACCTGACCCGCGCCTATATGTGGTTCGATCTCGCCGCGGCCCAGAACACCAATGCGCAGCGCCAGGCCGCCTACAATCGCAGCCTGGTCGCCACCCGCATGAGCGCCGCCAACCAGCTCCAGGCGCATAACCTGGCGCAGCGTTGCGCCGACCAGAACTTCAAGGGCTGCGCCTAACCTTAGGCGACAGACCTCTTTCC
>Ga0265313_10002943_pt1 | contig 14223 bp, 9 predicted proteins | sample 4123metaG_FD_203122 | JGI IMG/M metagenome (GOLD analysis project Ga0265313, IMG submission 203122) | Rhizosphere microbial communities from Carex aquatilis grown in University of Washington, Seatle, WA, United States - 4-1-23 metaG | ecosystem: Host-associated > Plants > Roots > Rhizosphere >...
CGCCGGCTTCGGGGTCAGGCTAGCTATCTTCTCCGTAGCCGCAGATCTGTACTTGCTCCTGGGATGCGAATCGATAAACTCTTGCAGTTTCGCAACCTCATTGGTACTTTGAACGTCCTTCCAAGCGAGGCTGTCCAACTCGTCCCGGCCTTGCTGCGCAAACTGTCCATTGGGATGTTTGGCCAGGTAATCCTGTGGTTTGCCGCTGCTTGAAGCGCTGTTCCAATCCAGTTGGTCAATCTTGTTTTTGGCCGAGTCGGCGTTGGGGCTCGCGGAATGGCGGTCCACAAAGGCCTGCAACTCGGCGACGTTGCTACTGTCTTTCACTCGATTCCAGTCCGCGTCCGTTGTGTCCGCAGGTAGTTTGGCGGCGACCACGGGAAGAGGAAGATTGTCGAGGACCAGTTTCTCGCCTGTCTTCGAGGAGCGCGAGACGGCGACCGCGGTTCCATTGGAAGTCGACAAAGCGAAGCTGTGAGTTCCCGAGGGGATCTGGAACTTCGCCGTACCGTCTTTGGCCACGGTGGCTTTAGAACTCCCGTCCACCAGGACGCTGGCGGCCGGCGGCGCTTTCTTTACCAGGATCGTCACCGCGTCCGGCATGGCTTCCAGACGAATCGGCAGCTCCATGTTCTTGTCGGCTACGGAAATATTCTGGTCGACCGGCTTGAATCCGTCCTTCTGCACATGGACAGCATGGGATGCGTTCGAAGCGACCTCCGCCTTGACCGCGCCATCACTCTTCGTCTTGTAGGGCTTGTCATCCACCGTCACCGTGGCGCCTGAGCTGGTTCGTATAGTCAAGTTGACGGGCGGCGTCGGTTTCGGAGGCGGCGGCAGCGGATTGAGGGCGAAACGCACACCTTCTGCCGCCTGCTCAGGTACCTGTACAGCCTGGTTGCTCGGCTGATACTGCTCCAGCGTTGCCTCCATTTCGTAGCGGCCAGGCGCGAGCCGGAGATCCTCACACGGCGTCTCGCAAGTGATGTTTAGCCCTTTGATCTGAATGTGGGCATGTGGGGGAGCCGACTCAATCTTCACTACGAACTGTTGCGGTGGCGGTGGCGGCCGGTGGTCCCACCAGCGCTTTACAAGAAATACTGCTGTGGCAACTAGCACCAAGGCTGCCGCGGCGACAACCACGGTCCTAATCGGCACTCTGGGCGGTGGCACAGCCGGCTCTTCCGTCGTAAACGGCGCAGTAGTCTTAACTCGCGGCTCAGGTTCTAACTTATAGACTTTAGTGGCCTGGCTGGAACTTGTAGCGGGCTCCGCCTTGGCGACCGGGGCCGGCGCTGGAACCGAAGCAACGATGACGGTAGCTTGCAACGGTTCAATCGCTGCCGGCTCCGGCTCGGAGGCCTCGCCCTCGGCTTGCGGCTGCTCCGGGATTGCGCTCTCGACTTCCGGCTTCCTCCGGGCATCCTCTTCCAGCCGTTGCCGTAGTTTGGATTCGACTTCCTTGCGCTGTCTCGCGAGCTCCGCGTCCTGCCGCTCAATTTCGGCTTGATGTTCCAGCCTGCGAGCCTCTGCCTGCTTCCGCCGGCGTTCCAGTTCGGCTTGCTGACGCTCTATGGCAACGCGCGCTTCCGTCTGTTGTTGTTGGAGTTCACTGTCACGCCGCTGACGCTCCAGGTCTGCCTCATACTTCCGTGTTTGCGCCTCCTCCTCCCGGATGCGATCCAGCTCCTCGGTCTCTTTCTGTCTGAGAGCTTGCAGCGCCAGCGCCTGTTCCAGTGAGCCTTTCAGGTTGGTGTCACTCGGGCTCTCAGCAACAGCGCTTTCAAGAACCTGGATCGCCGACGAGAAGTCGCCTGACTCCATCAACTGGTAAGCGGACCGCAACCGATTGGCGGCGCGGTTTCTGCGTTCTTCGGCGATCCGCTGTTTTTCAATCGACTCCTTCAGGGCCAGCAGACCGGTATCGTTGGGCGATTCCCGCAGCGCCCGTTCCAGGTTTGCGAGTGCCGGATCGAACCGCCTTTGCGCCGCCAGTTCCTGCGCTTCGGTGGTGAGCCGTTCCAATTCGCTGCGGCGCCGCTCCTGCTCCCGCCCACGCAACGCTGCCTGGTGCAACTCCTGAATTTCCGGACGGCCCGGTTCGAGCGTGGCCGCGCGCTTCAGCAACTCCAGTGCGCTGGTGAATCGTCGGGCAACAACCTCCTTGCGGGCTTCCTGAAGGACACTCTCGATCTGGTAGCGGCGCGATCGGTCGGCGATCCGGCGCGTGATCAACTGGTGAATCTCGCGCGCCTTCGTCTGCTCCGGTTCCAGCGCCAGAGCCTCGGAAGCCGCAATCAGGGCATCCTCCAGCTCTTCTGCCTCGACCAGGGATTCGGCCCGCGCCAAAGCCCGATGGCTTTTGTCGCTGCGCTCCTTGGCTTCCCGCACCTGGTCGCGGAACATGCGAAGCCCCAGGTCGGTATCGTCCAGCCGCACCGCCTGCTCCATCAAAGAGAGCGCTTCCTCGTAGCGGCGGTGGGCGAACTCCTGTTCGGCTTGGCTCTTAAGTCCGTTGGCCTCCGCCAGACGCTGGTCGCGGCGCAGGATTTGCTGGATTTCGCGCAACAGCTCATTGGCCCGCTCGTGCCCACGATCGATGTTGAGCAGCTCCAGGAGATGGCTCTTGGCAGTGGCCCAGTCAGAGCGCTCAAGACAGGCTTCCGCTTTGGCTATGTATTCCGCGGCAAAAGACCGCTTAAGCTTTGACTGTACCGAGGCCAGTTCCAAGGCGAATTCGTCGGCAGATTGAAACCGTTCGGCACGATGCTTGGCCATAGCCCGGCCGAGAATTTCGTCCAGCTCCGGCGGGTAGGCGTTCAGGTAATCGGAGAGCGAACGTGGCTTGGAGTGCAGTATCTTGGTGATCGTCGAGGCGACATCGGTGCCATGGAACGGAAGCGTCTCTGTGAGTAATCGATAGAGCACGACCCCGCTGGAGTAGACGTCGGTGCGGTGATCGATGGACGCTCCCTCCAGTTGTTCCGGCGACATGTATTCCAGGCTGCCTATGATCTGGCCGTCCCGGGTCACGCCTGCGCGGGTGATACTGCTATCGACGAGCCGGGCGATGCCGAAGTCCACCAGCTTCACCGTCTTGTCCTTGAGCATGACGATGTTGGCCGGCTTCACATCGCGATGGATCACGGCATTGTTGTGCGCGTACTGCAAACCCGCACATACCTGGATCAAGACATCCAGCTGCTGATACAGCAGCAGATTCCCGTTCGCGGCCGTGATTCGGACCCGATCGAGGCTCAGCCCGTCCAGGAACTCCATCACAATGTAGGGATTTCCGTCTTCCTTGCCCCAGTCGTAAACAGTGACGATATTGGGATGGTGCAGGTTCGCAGTGACCCGGACTTCGTCGTAGAAGCGGTTCACCAGTTCGGTTTCGCCCACCATCGGGGCGAGAATCATCTTGATGGCTACCTGCCGCCGGATCTCGGAGTCCTGCGCCTTGTAGACCACGCCCATGCCGCCCTGACCGAGCACGGCGGTGATGTCGTACCGACCGATTCTCTTCTTGTCAGGATCCATAAGTCTCTAGTCACCAACCGCAGCGGGCTGTTCCCCGGCTAGCGGTCGCTTGGCGATTTGCTGCTTGCTGTGCCACCCGACACGATGCGGGCCGCCTTGGCACTTCGCGCCGCCCTCTTCATCTTGTCGGATTTTACATTGGTTGGCGTTATCGCTAGATTTCTTCCCCTCGTGCAGTCGCGGTCTGAGGCCTCCACTCCGAGAGCGAACTCTCCCGGCACCCACATCAGAGAGTAGAGCGGCTGGTTTGCGCCGGAGACAGTGAGAACGCTCTGCTGGACGCGGTCCCCTGCGGTTCCAAGATGAGTAGCCAGGTTGCCTGATCATCATAAGGGGTTTGGGTCGACGGCATAACTTCAAATAATTCCTTTGACTTCCCGTCTCATATGGTGATACAAGCTCATTCGTCTCACGCATTTCTGACCCGTCCTCGGCATCGTTCGGTGCTCGGGAGTGCTCCGGTATTGGAAGTGCTTTCCGTCAGACGGCAGTGTCGATCTACGGGATTTGCGCCTTTGTGGGGTTCTGGTCTCTCACGCCTCGAATGATGGGGTTCGGCCTGGTCTCGCAGCAGGAGGCTTCATATGCGAAAGCTCAATGCTATCGGTAGGTCGGAACTAGTCGCGGCGCCCGGCAGGCGGCATCTCCGTGCTAGCTCGCGCTCCTGGAGACGTTTGGTACATTGGGGCACGCTCGCGCTTTGGGCGCTTGTAGTGATCGTGAGGTGTCCTCTCCCCGGCATCGCGCAGACTCAGGGTTGCCTTCCGAACACCCCGAACTATCCTTGTGCCTATGTTGCAAACTTCGGCGACCATACTGTCTCGGCTTTGTCGACTTCAACCAATAGTGCCGTCGATACAATTCACGTATCCGGGGTCCCCTTCAGTACGGCAGTTACACCCGATAATCTGTATCTTTACGTTGGTGTCAACGAAGCTCCAGGAGTAGTGGTTGTCCCGACTAAAACGAACACCCCCATGCCGCCTATACCGGTGACGGACGCGCCCTTCTCCATTGCCATTACCCACAAGATATCGAGCAGCGGTGAGTCAGCTTACCTCGCTGAGTATTCTGGTCGCAGCGTCGAAGTCATTAACACACTTACAAACGCAGTAAGCCCTGTGACGCCTACCGGTACAATCTTCCAGTCTCCTTACTGGATAACCATCACACCTGATGATTCCCACGCATATGTGACAGATACGTACTTTAACGGTGACGGAAAGCAAGTCGCCTGCCTGGATGAGATCGACCTCTCCACCAATACCGCGAAGTTTCTCCTGGAGTTGCCGGGACCCATCACGCCGAATCCGGATCCAGGTTCGGTGGTGGTGACACCAGACGCTAAACACGCCTACATTTCGAGCGAAGCTTGCGCTGATCCCCCCACCTGCGACAACTGGGATGCGCAGGTAACCGTGGTTGATTTAGTCAACCAAGTGATCGCCAGCATCCCGATCACCGATAGCCAAGGCAACCCAGTCCAGCTCGACCCCGGCGCCTTTACCAGGATAGCCATAGCACCGGACGGCGGTCATGTCTACGCTACGTTCCAGGTCGGTCCGGGCGGTGTCGACGATCCTCTCAACTCTGTTTATGTAATCGACACGAGTACGAACACCGTTGTGCAGACCTTAACGGTTGGCAAGCAGCCGTTTCCTGTAGCGAGCACCCCGGACGGCAAGTTTGTCTATGTTGGCAACTACCAGGGCAACTCTCTGTCGGTAATCAGTACTAAGGACTACTCGGTAGGTGGTCCGTTGCCAGTCGGCGAAGGTCCCATCGATATTGCGATTATGCCGAACCTGCCTCCTGCGTGCGCGGTGAGCGTTTCGCCAACCAGCGGAGTGGCCCCCTTATTGGTTAGCGCTACGGCAAGCTGCAGCGACCCGGAAAATGACATTACAGTCACTACTATTTACTGGGGCGATGGCACGTCGACACCGGGGACTTCCGGAACGCACACGTATACGGATCCCGGAACATATTCTGTAACCGCAAGCGCCACCGACATCTCGGGCCAAATCGGAACGTCTCCCGCGCAGCAGGTACAGGTTTCGCTACCGAGCCCACCCACCTGCGCTCCTGTGGTGCAGAGCATCTCTAGTCTGTATTCGATTTCAGTAACAGCCAACTGCACTCCCAGCGGCACAATTGTCTCAATAACGATCGATTGGGGCGATGGAAAGCCCCCGGCCTCAGGAAGCAGCGCCGATCACACTTATGACTCTGCGGGAACGTATACGGTTACAGTATCGGCAACCGACGAATTCAAGCAGGTCGGAAGCAAATCCCTGCCGGTAGTCCTAGTCGCCCCTCCTCCGCCGGGTACCGCGGGTCAGCAGACGACGCTGACGTTCTCGGTGCCGGCGGGCACGCCCGCCAGCACCTTTGAGTGCACGAATGCCATAGGCCCCGATGGGTCTTTGATTTCCGATCTCAGCACCGTCGGCATCGGCTGTACTTTCTCCTCGACGAATAATCCCAACCAGGTCAGTCTGACCATCACCACGACGGGCGGTGGACTTGCGGTTCTGCATCGTCCCCACATGTCGACATTTTCGACATCCCTTGCTTTCTGGATGCCGTTTCCGGCGATTGTGCTCCTGGGCTCGGGCGTGCTCGGTTGCGGTTCAAAACGCAATGCGCTCAGACGTTGGGTGACGATAGGTTTGGTGATGGTGTTCCTGGCCATGTTAGTGTCCTGCGGAGGCGGCTTTACGCCACGTCCGCCACAGCGTCTGACCACGCCGCCGGGAACCTACTACATGACCGCTGTTAGTACGGATCCAATAACTGGCTTTCAGCAGCTATCGCTCATTGTTCCGTTGACCGTCACCGGGCCCTAGTGTCGGTTGTTTCTGAGATCTCTGAAGGTACGGGCCGATCACACGGGCTCTGAATGAGGGAACCGATGTTCAAGCGTACGCTACTCATTTTGGCGATGTTCGGCCTGGTCACCTGCATGGCCGCAACGGGACAGGACATCTGCGCTTCGTCCGACAGAACCAAGCTCTACTGCCTGATGCCAGCGGCCTTTCACACCCCGGCAGCGAGTTTCAATTTCTTCAACACCGCCTTCGCTACGGAGTTGAGCCAGTTGCCGCTGGCCACGCCCGCTTCCGGAATCATCTACGAGATGGTGAATGGTGTGCTCACCGAGTCGACCAGGAGCTTCGGACCCATCATGTCGGAGCGGGCTGAGACCACCGGCCGGCACAAGCTCTTTCTGGGGTTCACCTACCAGCACTTCTCGTTCGATAGCATCGATGGGACGGACCTCGGGAACGTTCCGATTGTCTTCACCTTCCCGACCTCCACTGACGTTATCTACACCGCGACCGCCAATCACATAAACACGACCGTCAACCAGTATGCGGCCTATGCCACCTTCGGCTTGACCAACCGGGTGGACGTCTCGATCGCCGTCCCTTTCCAGCGGGTGTCGATGGGCGTGAGCTCAACCGGCACGGAATACAGCACGACATCCAGTGCGCAGGCGTCGTTCCAGGAATACATTCCCGGGGTTGCCAGCGGCATCGGAGATGTGGTGCTGGCCGCCAAGGGCACAGTCTGGTCGGACGAGCGCTCCGGGGTGGCCTTGGGGGCCGAGCTTCGGCTGCCCTCCGGAGACGCGCTGAACTTCCTCGGTTCGGGCGCTGTGGGCGTCAAGCCCTACATAGCGTGGTCCCGCAAGGGCAGGATCTCGCCGCACGCCAACCTGGGTTATCAGTGGAACGCCGACTCAGTCCTCGCCAGAAACAGCGCCGGGCAGGAACAGCAACTGCCCACCTATTTCATGTACTACTTCGGAGCGGACATCTACGCGGCCAGGCGGGTGACGTTCATCGCCGACTTCCTCGGCGAGGAGTTCTTCAATGCGCCGCGCGTTACATCGCCTACGCAGGTGACTATCCCCAACCGTGGACTTAGCTTCCCCAGCGTTGAGCCTTTCAATGGTTCGTACGCCGCCAACAACATAGCGATCGGCGCAAAAGTGAATCCCTGGAACCACCTCCTGATCACCGGCAACTTGTCCATTCGGCTCAACAACGGCGGACTGCGGGCCAATATAGTTCCCCTGATTGGGGCTTCCTATACTTTCTAGGGAAGTTCCACGGTTGGTGTGGCTGGGTAGAGCAGGCCTTTCAGGCCTGCGATAAGGCTCGAATTCCTCTCTCCTCGTGTCATCCTGAGCGCAGCACGAGGCCGCGAAGCGGGCCCGGGCGGAGAAATATCTGCCAATTTCTTTTGCATTAGCTGCGTTTTTTGTTATGTGCCGGGAGCGAATGGGTGTAAAGTACCGCCATTCGCTCGTTCCCCTGGTAGAAGTGCTGAGTACGAAGTTTGGCTTGGGGCTGGCGTGTGTCCGGCGGTTCTCGGATGCGGGCTTGGACTCCAAGAATTTCTTAGGCAATGAGGAGGGAACATGGGACTCAATGATCCGATTCAGGGTGTGGGGGTTGGGCTGGGTCACAAGCCGAACCCAGGCGCAGGTTTGGCTGCGGGAGGGACTGCAATCCTGCACTTTTCCTGGCAGGACGCGGGCGCTCTGATGGCGGCGCACGGACAGGTGATCCAACAGATTGTGGCGGATTTTCCGCTCGATCCCAGGGAGCAGGCGGTCACCACCATTCAGAACCAGGCCGCGGTCAAGAACGGATGGACGCGGGTGAGCTTTACCAACGCCCGCATCATGAGCGTTCAGAACATAGGCGGGGGAGCGGCCGAGGTCTTAGTCCACTACCTCACCGCCAACGCCGGTCCTCTGATACCCGGCGCCGCCTTCAACACCTCAAAGAGCGGCATCAAGACCCGAGTCAGCGTGACCCCGGACATGGCATTCAAGGCCGGCAGCAGCTCTGGAAGCAGCGGGCCCCAGGCGACCGCAGGCTACAACACCTCGAAGAGCAATGTGAGGAACTCGTCCATAGTCGGCGAAGCCGCCAGCATGCAGGTTTTGACGCCGGGTGTCTCGAGCAAAGCGGTCTATGGGCCTGGCAAGGGTGTGAGCGTCTAGCGGCGTAAGGATTCGGACCGATTACACCAGCAAGCCGCTGTCGCGCAACTGCGCCTCGGTGCGCTCAATGCCGGAGATCAGGACGACCCCTTGTGACCGGGCTTTCCCAGCCCAGCGCGTAGCTTCGTCCTCGCTGATTCTGATTCCAATTAGAAACTCGACCAAGTCATCGTAGGTACTGGCGCGGACCGTTTGGGTGTTCAGGCGGCCGGAATACGGCTGGAAGTCAATCGCAAAATGCGGACCGACGGTTTCGGAACCAGCGTTGGGCTGGATACGGATGGTGCCGATCAACTTGGTCATGCCGAGGCTCCCATTTTGACTCGCCTCATATCTCCGTGACTGCCTTGGCCTTGTTATTGCGATGGATTACCGGACGATTATCGAGGCGCACTCGACCCGAGTCAAGGCTGTTGCTGAGTAACCAGCAGGAAGCCGCGTTCGATGAGCTTGCGGGCAACGTCCAGCGATTCCCTTTGCACTTGCGCGTGCGGAGCTTGCGCCTTGCTGGCAAAGAGGTCGATGAGTTGACGGAAGGTCTTGGTACCATCGCATCCGCTCAGAAATTCCGCCACCAGAGGCTGCAATCCAAAGAAGAACTCAAAGCCTTTGACCAGCCGCAGTGTAAGTCGTTCCGTCTGCCAGCCCTCTGCCCCGCGGTGGAAGATCTGTTCCAACCGCGCATTCGGTGAAAGGGTTGGCTTCGCCTCCAGTAACTGCTCGTCGGAGGTGTTCGCGTACAGGAAATCCCGGGCTTCGAACCCGCTGGCAATCAGTTCGCCAAAGGGCTGTTTGGGAGTACTGGTGACCTCTTCCATGAAAATCCAGTTCTGTCCCGACCGGCGGTGCAGGACTACGACTCCACCGCAAACCGCTTTGACCCGCCGCTCGCGATAGTAGTCCATGTAGCTGGCGAAGAGCTCGGCATCACGGTCGGTGGCCGACACCGTGGAGCGGATGTGTTCCTGGGCGTATTCTGAGGGCTCCTCCGCATAGCCTTTCATCACCCAGGCATCGCATCCCGAGCCTTCGAACCATTCCTCCAGCCTTTCCTGCCAGGTCTGTCCTTCCACTTCCGCCCATTCACACAGCATCTGGAAGTAGCCGCCTTCGTTGAGGTAGTTCGGCGCTTCGCGGGTCAGGCGGCGGCAGAGCTGATCGAGATCCATGGGGTTGTCGCAAAACAGGTACGCTGTGGACGGGCTAAGAAAGAAGGGGGGGTTGCTGACGATCAGGTCAAACTTGCGGCCGGCAACGGGTTCAAAGCCTTCCCCGGCCAGGTACTCGATGTTTTCAATGCCATTCAAGCGCGCGTTGAATGCGGCAAATACGACCGCGCGCGAATTCAGGTCAGTAGCAACCACCTTTTGGCTGTGAGCCGCGGCGAGCAGCGCCTGAATGCCGGTGCCGGTTCCCAGATCCAGCGTCGCCCTTGAGGGCCGTCTCACCGTAAAGCGCGATAGCAAGCGGCTGGTGGGATTCGGCCACAGCACCAGGTCCCGGTCGGCGGAGTCGATCTTGCTGGTATGATCGGCAGCAAAAATGAACCCTTCGGACGGCAGCAACATGGCCTCAGGCGCGATCTCGGCGCCGTGCTGGTGCAAGAGTCCACACTCCAGCGCCAACGGGATGAACCAGGACGGCAAGTGTTCTGCGGCGGTGGAGGCGTCCTGGGGGATCCCTATCCAGAACCAGCGCAGCAGCGTATTGATGCGGCTGGGCTCTCGCGTAGCATCGAGTAAACGAGCGAAATTGCGCAGGCGGGTGGAAGGCAGGTCCTTGAGGCCAAGCTTGACCCGCAGGCTTTCTTCGCCGTAGCCTGCTTCGATCAAGAACCCACGGAGGCGCTCGGCGTCGCTGGGAGATAAGAGCTTCAGCACTTTGAAGTTTGCCCTCTAACCAGAGTAGTTGCCGGCTACTGGCGGCAGGCAGGAGCATACTACACGTCCCCGCCTGAACCCAGCAGGCAGTCTGAAACTCCCTCTCCTGAGGGCCCCTCCACGGCCGGAGCGCCCGATTGGTGCCATTCGGCAAGGATCTTTATCCGAATTAGATGAAATTATCATTAATTCTTGACAATGACCTAGGACCATGATACATAGAGCCACCACCTTAAGAACGGTCGGGTGAGCAGCCCTAATTCCGCGAGGGCGCGGAGGTCCAATTATCAGGGTTTGCCCCAAGTGAGTCGGTCTCCCCGCTAGACTTGCACGGCTGAAAATTGACACAGGCAAGCGGCCGGCGCGAGAAGCTCGCCGGACGACAAAGGACAAACTATGGCCAGACAAAGTGCGCAGCACAAGTTAGACCGCGTGCGTCCCCCGCGAGTACAAATTACCTACGACGTAGAGATCGGGGGAGCGATTGAACTCAAGGAGCTACCCTTTGTGGTCGGCGTCCTGGGAGACTTCACCGGCAATCCTACCGAGCCCTTGCCCCGGCTGAAAGAGCGGAAGTTCGTGGAAGTGAATCCCGACAACTTCGACTCCGTGCTCGAAGGCATGAGGCCGCACCTGTCCTTCGCGGTGGAGAACAAGCTCAGCGAAGACCCGGAAGGTCCCCAGCTAAAGGTGGACTTGAATTTCAAGAAAATGGAAGATTTCGAGCCCGGCAATGTCGCCAAGCAGGTAAAGCCTCTCAAGGATCTCTTGGAGTTGCGTACCCGGCTTGCCGACCTGCGCGGCACCCTACAGGGCAATGACAAGTTGGAAGAGTTGTTGCTCGAATCTGTGGCCAATACTGAGAAGTTGGACAAGCTGAAGCAGGAGATGGGAACCAAGGAGGACAAACCCAATGGCTAAGCCGGAGCCAGCGCAGCAGTCTGCGGCAGCAGCGACCGTGCAGACCAAGGAAAAAGGCCTGCTGGACCAGATCGTCGAGCAGGGCCGCTTCGGGGCTGATGCACAGGCGCGTGATCGAGGCCGGAACCTGGTCAAGGAGTTTGTCGCGCAGGTCCTTGAAGGCTCCATGACCGTGGCCAAGGACGCGGAGATGATGATCAATGCGCGCATCGCGCAGATCGATCACCTGCTCTCGCTGCAGTTGAACGAGATCGTCCATCACCCCGCGTTTCAAAAGCTGGAAGGCTCCTGGCGCGGTTTGAAGCATTTGATGGACCACAGCGAGACCGGAGTCGGGCTGAAAATCCGGGTCCTGAATGTCACCAAGAAAGAGTTGCTGCGTGACATCGAAAAGGCGCCTGAGTTTGATCAGAGTGCGCTTTTCAAGAAAGTGTACGAAGAAGAGTATGGCGTCTTCGGTGGCGCTCCTTTCGGGGCCCTGGTCGGCGACTATGAATTCGGCAAGCATCCCGAGGACATGGCGTTGCTGGAAGGTATTTCCCACGTAGCAGCGCAGGCCCATGCTCCCTTTGTAAGCGCGGCCGCGCCGGACCTGCTCAATCTGGAGAGCTTTACCTCGCTCGATGCTCCCCGCGACCTGGCCAAGATTTTTGACAGCACCGAGTATGCCAAGTGGAAGTCGTTCCGGCAGGGCGAAGACTCGCGCTACGTGGCGTTGTGCCTACCCAGGACCCTGGCGCGGCTGCCCTATGGCAAGGAGACCAAGCCTATCGACGATTTCAGCTACGAGGAGCACGTCGACGGCACCGACCACGCCAAGTACCTGTGGATGAACGCCGCCTATTCGCTGGGTACGCGGATGACCAATTCTTATTCGATGTATGGCATGTGCGTGGCCATGCGCGGGGTCGAGGGCGGAGGGCTGGTGGAAGGCCTGCCCACGCACAACTTCTATACCGACGCCGGCGATCTGGCGCTGAAGTGTCCGACCGAAATTCCCATTACCGACCGTCGCGAGAAAGAACTCGCCGACCTGGGCTTCGTTCCCCTGGTGCACTGCAAGGACACGGACTACGCCGCGTTCTTCAGCGTGCAGAGCTGTCAGAAGCCCAAGCTGTACGACACCGACTCGGCCAACGCCAATGCGCGGCTTTCGACGCAGTTGCCCTACATCATGGCCTGCTCCCGTTTCGCGCACTATCTTAAGGCCATGATGCGCGACAAGATCGGTAGCTTTATGTCGCGTGAGGAGGCCGAAGTCTTCCTCAACCGGTGGATTACCCGCTACGTGACCCCCGACGACTCTGCGTCGCCGGCGGCCAAAGCCGAGCGTCCACTGCGAGAGGCTCGAATTGACGTTTCCGAAGTGCCCGGTAAGCCTGGGGTTTACAGGGCCGTCGCATTTTTGCGTCCCCATTTCCAACTGGATGAACTGACTGTTTCTTTGAGGTTGGTTGCAGAACTTCCCGCGGCAGCGAAGTAGGCTGGAGCGGCTCGGACGTTGCTTTTTTCCGTCCCGGGTAAATGTATTGGGCCCTTGCAGTCAAAATTGTTTCGCGGAAGGGAGAACTCGCGATGGCGGTAAATGCATATTTGAAGGTTGATGGCCGGCCTGGACCGAGCACCAGCAAGCAGGACTGTATTGACATCCTCTCGTTCAGTTTTGGCGCCACCCAGCACCAGGTGATTGGCCCCGGCTCCTCTGGCGGCGAATCGCGTGCCGGCCGAGCGGATATTAGCAATGTGACGATCATGAAGGTCCTCGACAAGACGTCGCCACTGTTGTTTGACGATTGCGTCACAGGAAATTATCTGAACAGTGCGGACGTGATTTACGACAAGCCGACGGGGGACTCGCAGGAGGACTATTTCAAGATTCACATGGAGAAGGTCCTGATTACGTCCATCCAGCTTTCTGGATCGACGGAGAACCCCACGGAGTCCATTTCCTTCGCTTTCGAGAAAGTAAAGGTAAGCTACAACCCGGAGGAGGGTGGAAAACTCAAGGGCTTCATCGACAAGGGCTGGGACGTGCTCAAACTCAAAACGTGGTAGGCCGATGTTAAGCAGCCGGAAATGGAAACGCGGTGACTGCGAAGCAACTTTTCGAAGCGGGCAAAGTGCGCGAAGCGGAGAAGGAACTGACGGCCTATCTCCGCGACCACCCGACCGATGTGGCCCAGCGCACTTTCCTGTTCGAACTGCTTTGCTTCTCCGGTGACTATGATCGGGCTGAGAAACAGTTGAGTGTGTTGGCACAGGGCGGCGCTCAGACTGAGATGGGCGCCGTCTTGTACTACTCTGCACTTCACGCCGAAAAGACACGCCACGAAGTCTTCGAGAAGCAGCAGTTCTCCCACGACACGACCGCTCCCTCGCCCAGCGGCACGCTCAACGGGCGCCCCTTTCAATCTTTGACTGATGCTGATCCCGATCTGGGCGCGCGACTGGAGGTCTTTGCCGCTGGCGCTTATCTCTGGATTCCATTTCTGCATATTGCTTCTCTGGAAATGGAGCCCCCGCGGCGGCTGCGCGACACCTTGTGGCGTCCAGCCATGCTTCGGACCGGACCGTCTTTTCAGGGCACCGACCTGGGAGAAGTCCTGGTGCCGGCAATCTACCCGTTTTCCTGGAAGCATCCTAGTGAATCCGTGTGGCTCGGCCGGGTCACGGATTGGGCCGTAGATGAACATGGAGTCGAATACCCCTCGGGACAGAAGATGTGGTTGTTAGATGGCGAGGAGGTTCCCTTCCTCGAAATCCGTTCGTTGGAGTTTTCCGTTGTGCAGCCGGCCATTCCGGCCGCGGCGAACTGACTTGGACACCGCCCATGCCACTGCGCAATGATCTCTTAACTCCCAT
>Ga0265313_10002944_pt1 | contig 14219 bp, 14 predicted proteins | sample 4123metaG_FD_203122 | JGI IMG/M metagenome (GOLD analysis project Ga0265313, IMG submission 203122) | Rhizosphere microbial communities from Carex aquatilis grown in University of Washington, Seatle, WA, United States - 4-1-23 metaG | ecosystem: Host-associated > Plants > Roots > Rhizosphere >...
GGGCTCGCCGGCGGCTACGGCAACATCGGCTACATGGGTCCGGGCCTGGCGCTGGCGACGCTTGGCGCCAAGGCCGCTGTGCCAGTGGCGCTGATCTTCTGCTTCGACAACATTATTCTCTTCACCATGGTGCCGCTGCTGATGGCCTTTTCTCGGCCGAAGCCGATGCATCCGGCCGCCATCGCCCTCGAAGTCGTCCAGCGCGTCGCGCTGCACCCGCTGATTGTCGCCAGCGCCCTCGGCGTGCTGTCGGCGGCGCTGCATTTCCACCCGCCGGTCGCAATCGATCGGCTTCTGCAATTCCTCCAGAACGCCGCGGCGCCATGCGCCTTGTTTGCGCTCGGCGTCACGGTCGCACTGCGGCCCCTGAAGAAAATGCCGTGGGAGGTGCCGTTTCTCACGGCGGTCAAGCTGCTGCTGCATCCGCTGCTGGTGTTTCTGTTGTTGTCGCTGTTCGGGCCGTTCGAACAAATTTGGGTATACACCGCCGTCCTGATGGCGGCTTTGCCACCGGCGCTCAATGTGTTCGTATTCGCACGGCAATACGACGTCTGGGTCGAGCAGGCCTCGAGCGCGGTGCTGGTTGGCACGCTGGTTTCCGTGGTAACGCTCACCACTGTGATGTGGATGGTTCGGACCGGATCCTTGCCGGCCCTTTTGTTTCATTGACCGATGCAGCCGCTGTCCGGGCTCCTTGTCCTCGATTTCTCGACTCTGCTGCCCGGGCCGCTCGCCGGCTTGATGCTGGCTGAAGCCGGCGCCGAGGTGATCAAGATCGAACGGCCCGGCGGCGAGGACGCGCGCCGCTTCGCGCCGATGGTCGACGGCGAGAGCATTTCCTTCGCCATGCTCAACCGCGGCAAGAAGGCGCAGACATTCGATCTCAAGGAGGCCGCCGAGCGCAAGCGGCTGATGCCGCTGATCAAGCGCGCCGACATTCTGCTCGAGCAGTTCCGGCCCGGCGTGATGGCGCGGCTCGGGCTCGGCTATGAGCAACTGCGCGCGGTCAATCCACGGCTGATCTACTGTTCGATCAGCGGCTACGGCCAGAGCGGGCCGCGCGAGGGCGAGGCCGGCCACGACATCAATTACATCGGCAATACTGGACTGCTCGATCTGCAGCCGGGGACAGTCGAGCATCCGGTGGTGCCGCCGATGCTCGCCGCCGACATCGCCGGCGGCAGCTTTCCTGCGGTGATCAATATTCTGCTGGCGCTGCGCGCCCGCGACCAGAGCGGGCAGGGCTGCCGCCTCGACATCGCCATGACCGACGCGATGTTCACTTTCGGCTGGAACGCGCTGGCGATCGGCGCGGCAACCGGCAAGTTTCCGGAGCCCGGCATGCATTGGCTGGTCGGCGGCTCGCCGCGCTACCAGCTCTACGCCACCAAAGACCGCCAGCTGGTGGCCTGCGGCGCGCTCGAGCCGAAATTCTGGACGGCCTTCACAGCAGCGATCGCGCTTCCAGCGCAGTTTGTCGACGACAAGCGCGACCCGAAAGCGACGAGGGACGCCATCGCCCGCCTGATTGCCGCGCGCACCGCCCGCGAATGGCAGCCGATTTTCGCCAAGGCGGATTGCTGCGTGACGGTCCTGGTGCCGCTGGCGCATGCGCTGCAGGACCCGCATTTCATCGAGCGCGGCCTGTTCGCGTATCAGGTGGCGACAGCGTCCGGCAAAATGCTGCCGGCGTTGCCGCTGCCGATCGCGCCGCAATTTCGCGAAGCGCCGGCCGCCAAGAAGGCGCCGCCGCTCGATCGCTAGAGCGCTTCGCCGCGCATCAGCCGCGGCTGTGCGCTCGATGGTGCCACACCCTCGCGCATCACCGCGCGGCGCAGCGGGCCGATGCGGTCGAGAAGATAAATCCCGAGCCCGCGTGCGCCTTGCACCGGCAGGAAATCGGTGAGCAGGGAACGATTGAGCAGATCGATCGCCAGCGTGCGGCCGGCAACGTCGGTACGCCGCATCTTGTCGTAGGCGGCGAGTACATCGTCACCGCCGAGGTCGCGGCCGTCGCGATGCGCGGCGCTGGCAAGCTCGACAATCGCTGCGGCGTCGCGCAGGCCGAGGTTCAGACCCTGCGCGCCGATCGGAGGCACGATGTGCGCGGCTTCGCCGATCAGCGCAATCCGGTCGGCAGCGAAACGGCGCGCGGTCGCGACCGAGAGCGGAAACAGCCCGCGGCCGGGCTCAACCGTCATTTTGCCGAGCATCGACTGCGAGCGCCGCTCGATCTCGACACCAAGCGCTGCATCGTCGAGGGCAGCGATCGCGTCGCCTTCGTCCGGGTCCAGCACCCAGACGAGACTCGAGCGGTTGCCCGGCAGCGGCACCAGCGTGAAGGGACCGCTTGCGGTGTGCAGCTCAGTCGAAATGCCGTGATGCGGCCGGCTGTGCGTGAGGCACACCGTCAGCGCGATCTGTTTGTAGCTGTGCTCGTCGAGACTGATGTGGGCCGCGGCGCGGCACAGCGAACGGCGGCCGTCGGCGCCGACGACAAGCGCCGCGGCGAGTGTCTCGCCACCAACCGTCACGGTCACGGCGTCGCCCTGCGCGGCAACCTCGGTCACTTCATCTTCGATGATGCGCAGCGATGGCAGATCGCGTGCGCGGTCTGCGAGCGCCGCGACCAGATGCCGGTTCTCGATGTTGTAACCAAAGGCATCGAGGCCGATCTCGTGCGCCTCGAATTTCACTTCCGGCGCGCGCCACAGCCGTCCGGTGTCGTCGGCAATCCGCATCACCTGCAGCGGCGCGGCATGCGCCTCGCATAGGCTCCAGACGCCGAGCGTCGACAGCGCCGTGACGGAACCGGCGAGCAGGGCCGTGGTGCGGTTGTCGGTGGGGCTAGGGCGCTTGCCGGCAAGAACGGTCGCGATGCCGCCTTCGGCGAGCGCAATGGCCGCGGTCAGCCCGGCCGGGCCGCCGCCGACCACAATCACCGCGTCTTTGCTACCTTTGTGCGAGATCAAAGTGTCAAATCCTGCCTGTGGGTATGCGGATTAGCACCGACTGTCGGGGTGCGCTATCTCATGGCCGAATGACCGATAATACCGAGCATGGCTTTGCCTCTTTGCCGCCGCCTGCCGCTGCGCTTGGCAGCGCTTTCGCGCGGCCGAAGCTGATCGCGGCTGCCTGCATCATAGCGTTGACTCTGCTCGGCTGGGCCGCGCTGGCGCTGATGAGCGCCGGGCAGGGCGATATGTTCGCGGTGCTCTGCCGGCCGTCGGCGGGCGCGTTGAGCGCTGCCGATGTTTCAGTGGTCGCGCTGATGTGGACCGCGATGGTCCTCGCCATGATGCTGCCTAGCGCGGCGCCGATGATCCTCACCTACGCCGAGATCGCCGACACCGCCGCCCGCAAGGGCGAGCCTGTCGTGTCGCCGTTCGCGCTCGCTGCCGGCTACACCGTGATCTGGCTCGGCTATGCGGCGCTGGCGACCATCCTGCAGATCGCGGTGACGCGCACCGCGCTGCTCAACAGCGGGCTCGCCGCCGCGAGCGGGCTGTTCGCCGGCGCGATCTTCATCGCCGCCGGCGTCTATCAATTCTCGGCGTTCAAGCACGCCTGCCTGCGGCAGTGCCAGCACCCGTTCCCGTTCTTCTTCGCCAACTGGGCGACGACGACGCGCGGTGTGTTCCGCCTCGGCCTCAAGCAGGGCCTGTTCTGCGTCGGCTGCTGTTGGGCGATGATGTTGGTCATGTTCGCCGTCGGCATCATGAACATCGTTTGGATGGCGGGGCTTGCCGTGGTCATGACGGTCGAGAAGATTGGCGCCGGCCGCCGGTTCAGCCACGCCGTGGGTGCCGCCCTGATCCTGATCGGATTGGGCTTCGTGGCGGCCGGATTTTCCGCCCATTGGCCCGGTCACGCAATTTGAGCTAGGACTCAAAAAAGAAAATCCGGGAGCGTTTTGCCGTGGCTGAAAGCTGGACCCTCAAAGGCGAGATGGCGCTGTCGTGCAGCTGCACGGTGTTCTGTCCCTGCGTGCTGTCGCTCGGCGAGCATCCGCCGACCGAAGATCGCTGCCAGACCTGGGCAGGCATCCGCATCGACGACGGGCACTTCGACGCTGTCGATCTCTCCGGCATCAAGGTCGGCCTGATGATGGACCTGCCTGGCATCATGGCGCGCGGCAACTGGACCGCGGCTTTGTTCGTTGACGACAAGGCGCCGATCCAGGCGGTGAAGGGCCTCACTCGCATCTTCACCGGCCGCGTCGGCGGCACCACGCATCTGCTGTCAATCCTGGTTGGCCAATTCCTCGGCGTGCATCAGGTGCCGGTGACCTACGAGACGGAGGGACAGACGCGGATCGTAAGCATCGACAAGTACGGCGGCGGCGCCATCACTCCGGTCAAGGGCAACGCCGCGGACGAAAACGTCGTCATCCGCAACAGCCAGTACTGGATCGGTCCCGACGTCATCGTTTCGCGCGCCGATAAGTCCCGGTTCCGCGGCTTCGGCCGCAACTGGAACCTGGCCGGCCGCTCGGCCGAGATCGTCAAGCTCGATTGGGGCAACCAATAGCGCGCATGATCCCGAAAAGTGGATACCGGTTTTCGGACGAGATCATGCGCAAGGAACGAGCATGAAGTTCGCTGAGCTTCGCGCTTTCAGCGTTCATGTCTTCACCGCCTGCGGCGCGGCGCTGGGGCTGCTCGCGCTGGTGATGGCGACCGGCGGCCATTGGACCGAGATGTTTCTGTGCCTTGGGCTGGCGCTGCTGGTCGACGGCGTCGACGGCCCGCTGGCCCGCGCCTTCAAGGTCGCCGAGGTGCTGCCGCGCTGGTCCGGCGCGACCCTCGACATCGTTGTGGATTTCGTCACCTACGTGTTCGTTCCAGCCTTCGCTATCGCCGCCAGCGGCCTGCTGCCGGACGGCGTCGACATCGGCGCCGGCATCGCGGTCTGCATCAGCGGCGCGCTTTATTTCGCCGACCGCGAGATGAAGACCCACGACAATTATTTCAGGGGCTTCCCGGTGGTGTGGAATCTGGTGGCCTTTTATCTTTATGTGTTCCAACCAGCGCCGTGGCTTGCCGCATCGGCTATCTTCGTCCTGGCGGCGCTCACCTTCGTGCCAATCCCGTTTGTGCATCCGCTGCGGGTCAAGCGCTTGCGCATCCTCAACATCGCGCTGCTTGGCGCTTGGTGTGCGCTGGCGATGCTGACGCTCGCCTCCGATCTTGAGCCCGGCCCTTACGTCAAAGTGCCGCTCGCCGCGATCGCGCTCTATTTCCTGGTCGCCGGCCTGCTGCGCGGGGCGGACTGACATGCTCGCGCTGCTGACCGACGCAAATGCCTGGGCGGCGCTGATCACGCTGACTGCGCTCGAGATCGTGCTCGGCATCGACAATCTGGTCTTCATCGCAGTGTTGACCTCGCGCCTCGACGCGCAACGCTCGCGCAAGGCGCGCGCCATTGGCCTGTCGCTCGCCTTCGTTTTCCGCGTGATGCTGCTGGCGTCGCTGAGTTGGATCATGGGGCTGACGACGCCGGCCTTCACCGTCGCCGGCCTGACGTTTTCGTGGCGCGACATCATCCTGATCGCCGGCGGGCTGTTCCTGATCGCCAAGGCGACGCTGGAAATCCACGGCGAGGTCGAGGCCAAGGCCGAGCCCGTGACCGCGGCGCAGCGCCGCGCCCTATCGGCCGTGGTGATTCAGCTTGCAGTGGTGGATCTCGTTTTTTCCATCGACTCGATCGTCACCGCGGTCGGCCTCGCCGAGGACCTCGAGGTGATGATTGCCGCCGTCGTGATCGCGATGATCGTCATGTACGCCGCCTCCGGGCCGGTCGGCCACTTCATCGAGGCGCATCCGACCACCAAGATGCTCGCGCTCGCCTTCCTTGTGTTGATCGGCGCGGCCTTGTTCGCCGACGGCTTCCACTTCCACATCCCACGCGGCTATATTTACACCGCCATGGCCTTCGCGGCCGCGGTTGAAACCTTCAACGTCCTCGCCAAGCGCAACCGCCAGAAGCGTAATCCTTCGCGATAGTTTTCAGGAGCCTGTCATGCCGCGTCCCGTTCTTCTCATCGCCGGCGGCAGTCGCGGCATCGGTGCGTCGACCGCGCGGCTCGCCGGCGCACGCGGCTACGACGTCGCTGTGAACTACATCAGCAACAGCAACGCCGCCGCCAAGGTCGTGGCCGAGGTGAAGGCCGGCGGCGGCAAGTCGGTGGCGCTACAGGGCGACATGGCGAAAGAGGCTGACATCGAGCGCGTGTTCGATGAGACCGCCAAGCAACTCGGGCCGGTGACCCACTTCGTCCACAGCTCAGGCATCATCGGTCCGGGATCGCGGCTCGACGAGGCCGATAGCGCGACCATTCGCGAGGTCATTGACCTCGGTACGACCGGCGCTTTGCTGTGCCTGCGCTCCTGTATCCGCCGCATGTCGACCAGGCACGGCGCCAAGGGTGGTTCCGTGGTGATGCTATCGTCGATGGCAGCGACCATTGGCGGCGCGACCGAATGCATCTGGTATGCGGCCGCCAAGTCGGGAGTCGATGCCATGGTGGTCGGCGCTTCGCGCGAGGTGGCGAAAGAAGGCATGCGGATCAATGCCGTTTCACCCGGCGTCATCGATACCGACATCCAGCCGCCGGGCCGCATCGACCGGCTGACGCCGGTCCTGCCGATGGGCAGGGCGGGAAAGGCTGACGAAGTGGCCGAGGCGATCCTGTTTCTGCTCTCGGATGCCGCCTCCTACATCAATGGCGCCAATCTGCGGGTCTCCGGCGCGCGATAGTTTCAGGGTCATGTCGCTTGCGCCGGGCGCTTGTCTGCCTATGATCGCGCCCGAATTAACAATCCAAACGTTCAAGGGGTGAAACATGGTTGCGGCAGTGCGCGTCCACAAACACGGCGGTCCCGAAGTCCTGCAACTTGACGATGTCCAGATCCCGGCGCCGGGGCAGGGCCAGATCAAGATCAAGCAGCACGCCGTCGGCGTGAATTTCATCGACGCCTATTTCCGCATGGGCATGTATCCCTCGCCGGTCGGCATGCCGTTCATCGCCGGCAACGAGAGCGCCGGCGAAGTGATCGCGGTCGGACCCGGTGTCACCGATGTGAAGGTCGGCGACCGTGTCGGCTTTGTCGGACCGCTCGGTGGCTACGCTGCGGAGCGCATCATGCCCGCCGACCGCGCCGTCAAATTGCCTGACAACATCACCTACGAGCAGGCCGCCGGCATGATGCTCAAGGGCATGACGGTACAGTACCTGCTCAACCGTACCTACAAGGTCGGCAAGGGCACGGTCTGCCTGATTCATGCCGCCGCAGGCGGCGTCGGCCTCATCGCCGTGCAATGGGCGAATTATCTCGGTGCCACCGTCATTGGCACCGTCGGGTCTAAAGAGAAAGCCGAAATCGCCAAGAAGGCCGGCGCGCATCACACCATCCTCTATCGCGATGAGGATTTCGTCGCGCGCGTCAAGGAGATCACCAGCGGCAAACTATGCGACGTCGTCTATGACGGCATCGGCAAGACCACGTTCCCGGCCTCGCTCGACTGCCTGCACCCGCTCGGCTACTTCGTCAGCTTCGGCAGCGCCTCCGGCCAGATCGAAGCCTTTAACATCAACATTCTTCAGGCCAAGGGTTCGCTGTTTGCGACGCGGCCGACGCTCAATCACTATGCCGCCAAGCGCGAGGACCTCATGTCCATGTCGAACGACTTGTTCAAGGTGGTCGGCTCGGGCGCTGTGAAGATCCCGATCAATCACAAATACGCGCTCAAGGATGCGGGCAAGGCCCATCAGCAGATGGAAGGCCGCGAGACCACCGGCTCGCTCATCCTGGTGCCGTAAAGCGATGGCGACAACGCAACCCTGGGGACGGGCGGCGACGTTCTTCCTCGGGATTGCCGCGCTGCTCGCCGGCCAGATCATTGCGCTGATGGCGATGACCTGGTGGTACGGCGTGGGTATCGCGCAGCTGCCCGATTTCGGCGGCGACGGGCCGGCGGTCAGCATCATCATCTTCACGTCGAATCCGATCGAGCTGTTGCTGCTCGTGCTGTTTGCCCACATGCGCAGCAACAGCGCAGCCGACTACCTCGGGCTGGTGTGGCCGCGGCGCAGCGAACTCATGGTCGGCGTCGCCGCTGTCGTGGCGCTGATCGTCGTCGGCGATGCGCTGAGCTGGCTGGTCGGGCACAATATCGTGACGCCGTTCCAGAGCGACATCTACAGCACCGCCGCCGCGGCGGGCTGGCTGCCTCTGCTTTATCTCGCGGTCGTCGTGGTCACGCCGATCGGAGAGGAAAGCCTGTTCCGCGGCTTCCTGTTCCGCAGCTGGCTGCGTTCGCCCCGGCAGGCGTGGGCGGTGATTGCGATCACGGCGGCGCTGTGGGCGCTCATCCACGTGCAATATGACTGGTACGTCATCGCGCAGGTGTTCGTCTCCGGTCTGCTGCTCGGCTGGCTGCGTTGGGCGACCGGCTCAACCATCCTCACCATGATCCTGCACGGCCTGATCAACTTCGAGGGCATGCTGGAATCGATCCTGGCGGTGCACCAATAGGCACTACAACAGCGAGGCGATGCGCGCGAAGGCCGGGTGATCGAGAATGCCGGCCGGCAGTCGCGGCAGGCCGACCACTTCAACACCGTCAGTGAAGCGCGAAATGCTGGTGACTGTGTCCTCGAGCTCGACCGGGTTGCGCTCGCTTTCGCACACCACGATAGCCGCGGTCGTCAGGTCGCGCTGGCGCAGCACGTCAAGCGCCGTCAGGCTGTGGCTGATGGTGCCGAGATAACCGCCGACCACGAGCAGCAGAGGGATCTTCAGTGCCGCCATCCAGTCGAGCACGGTGCGTTCGTCGTCGAGCGGCACCATGATGCCGCCGACGCCTTCGATGAACAGCATGCCGGAGGTGGTATCGACCGCGCGGCGGCTAAAGGCGATCAGTGAGTCGAAATCGATCGTGCGTTTCTCGCGCGCCGCCGCGAGGTCGGGCGACAACGGCGCGCGGAACCGCCACGGCGCGATGCGCTCGATCTCGTCGGCGCTCACCGGCTTGCCCAGCGCCTTCAAAAGCACCGCCGGATCGCTGGTCTCGACCACAGAGGAATCGTAGCCGCTGACCACCGGCTTGAGCGCGTCGACCACGGCGCCGGCACCGCGCAGATGCCGGATCAGCCCCGCGGTCACGAAGGTCTTGCCGATGTCGGTGCCGGTCGCGGTGACGAAATAAGCGCTCAATATTTTTCTCTGCGCGCTACTGCAATATCTTGTCGCGTACCAGCCCAGCGAGGCGGTCGATCGCCTCATCGGGATGCTGCGCGGTGAAAGTGAGCCGCAGCCGCGCCGTGCCGGCCGGCACGGTCGGTGGGCGAATGGCGGCGGCGAGGAAACCCTGGTCGGCCAGCATCTGAGAAGCGGAGAGGGCGGCTTCCTCCTCGCCGATCAGCACCGGCACGATCGGACTTTGCGCGTCCGGCAAGTTGGTCGCACGCGTGAAGCGTCGCGCCTTCTGCACCGGCAACGCGGCGTAGTCCGGCTCGCCTTCGATGACGTCGAGCGCGGCAATCGCCGCGGCAACGATCGCCGGCGGCAGCCCGGTCGAATAAATGAGGGTGCGTGCGCGGTTGCGCATCAGGTCAATGATCGCTTCGGAAGCACAGAGATAGCCGCCATAGGCGCCGACCGCCTTCGACAGCGTGCCCATCTGCAGCGGCACCTCGACATGACCGCCGACGAAGCTCGAGCCGCGGCCACCGCCGACCACGCCTAGACCATGGGCGTCATCCGACATCAGCCAGGCGTCGCGCTCGCGCGCCAGCGCCTCGAGTTCGGCGAGCGGCGCGAGGTCGCCGTCCATCGAAAAGACGCCGTCGGTGACAATCAACGTGTGGTCATGCGCGGCGCGATGCGCGGCCAGCAGCTCCCGCGCGTGAACAACATCGTTATGGCGGAACGTTACCACCTTGCCGCGCGACAGTTGCGCCCCGGCGTAAATGCAGGCGTGAGACAGCTCGTCGAGCAGCACCAGGCCATCGCGGCCGATCAGCACGGGAATGATGCCGGAATTGGCGAGGTAGCCGGAGCCGAACACCACAGCGGCCTCGGTCTGCTTGATCCTGGCGAGCCGCTTCTCGAGCTCGGCATAGAGCGGGTGGTTGCCTGTGACGAGCCGCGAGGCGCCAGAGCCCGCGCCGTAGCGCTCCAGCGCGGTCATTGCAGCGCGTTTGACCGCCGGGTGCTGCGTCAGGTTCAAATAATCGTTGCAGGAGAATGATAGAAGACGCCGACCATTGCGCTCGACCCAGATGCCGTCCTCGCGCACGGTATCGCTGAGCGACCGGCGCAGATGCCGGCGCTGCAATTCGTCCAGTTTCACGGTCGCATAGCGGTCAAGCGACGGCATCAGGTGACCTTGCTCATGGCAATAGGCAGAATAGCCCTTTCGGGCAGGAAAGCGCCAATGACGGCCGGAAGCGGCGATAAACAGGCATTGCCGGAATGGTACCGGGCCGGCATCGGCCACATCTGGCGACCCTATGCGCAGATGAAGACGGCGGCGTCGGCGCTGGCGGTCGTCGCCACGCGCGGCGCCCGCATCGCGCTCGCCGACGGGCGCGAGCTGATCGACGGCATCGCCTCGTGGTGGACTGCCTGCCACGGCTACAACCATCCGCACATCCGCGCCGCAGTCGAGCGGCAGCTCGCACAAATGCCGCACGTGATGTTCGGCGGCCTTGTACACGAACCGGCGCTGACGCTGGCCGCACGGCTGGCGGCTCTGCTGCCGGGGGACCTTTCCCGCGTGTTCTTTTCCGATTCCGGCTCGGTCGCCGTCGAAGTCGCGCTCAAGATGGCGATGCAGTACTGGATCAATCGCGGCGTGAAAGGCCGCACCCGCTTCGTCGGTTTCAAGGGCGGCTACCACGGTGACACCGCAGGAACGATGGCCGTGTCCGATCCGGCAATCGATCTGCACGGCGAACTGCTCAATGCGCTGCCGCATCATCCGGTCGTGCCGCTGCCGGTCGACGACGACACGACGGCTCGGCTCGACCGCACGCTGACGCGCTATGCCAGTAATCTCGCCGGCATCATCGTCGAGCCGCTGGTGCAGGGTGCCGGCGGCATGCGTTTCCACGACGCCGAGACGCTGCGACGCCTGCGCATGCTCGCCGACCGCCATGACCTGTTGTTGATCTTCGACGAGGTTTTCACCGGCTTCGGCCGCACCGGCACGATGTTCGCCTGCGAAGCGGCGGGCGTTAGCCCCGACATCATCGCGTTGTCGAAAGCGCTGACCGGCGGCACGCTGGGGCTGGCAGCCACCGTCGCGACGGCAAAGGTCTTCGATGCGTTCTGGTCGGACGATCCGGCCAAGGCGCTGATGCACGGGCCGAGCTTCATGGCCAACGCGCTTGCCTGTGCCGCCGCCAATGCCTCGCTCGACCTGTTCGAGCGCGAGCCGCGCCTCAAGCAGGTCGCCGCGATCTCGGCGGCGCTGACGCAAGGGCTCGGGCCGTGCCGAGGCATACGCGGCGTCAAAGATGTGCGCGTGCTCGGCGCCATCGGCGCGGTCGAGGTGGACGAGATCAAGAACGTTGAAGCCTTGCGCGCCCGCTTCATCGCCGAGGGCGTGTTCGTGCGCCCGCTCGGCAACGTGATCTATCTCACGCCAGCCTTCACCATTGCCGCCGACGAACTCGACGTCCTGACAAAAGCGGTCGTCACCGTCGTCCGCGAGCTAACCTGAGTCCTCATTCGCGTCGTTCGACGGGCGCACGACGGTCACCGTGCACGGTGCCTCTGCGGCGACCTTGGCGGAGACGCTGCCCAGCAGGCTGCGCATCATCGAACGATCTCGCGCGCCGATAAGTATGTGATCGACGCCGTTCGCTCGCACGAAATCGAGGATGGCGCCCGCCGGGTCGACCGCCTCGAAGACGTGCACCGTCAGGCGATTTTCGGCGAGCTTGAGCGGTTCGGCCCAATGCTTGAGGCCGACCATACGCTCGATGTGTTTGTTGCGGCCTTCCTCGTCCAGGGTGGTATCGAGCGACACACGGCTATGTTTGAGCACATTTAGGCAAGCGAGCCGCGCCTCGGGCAGCGTCGACAGGATACGAGCCGCCGTGGTGCGCAGCGCCTCGTTGATCGCGGCAGAGCCTTCGCTGACGTCGACCGCGACGGCAACGATCGGCGCCGAAGCAAGCTGAGCCGCGACCGGCGCCTTGCCCCGCGGTGCGGTGAGGTCGGTGTTGAACCGTCGGCGCAGCACCGTCGTCCACGGATCGCGCTGCACGCGCTCAGCGCGCGCCGTCAATTTCACCTGGTCGGGGTGGCTCAGGTCGAACGCAACCTGGGCCGCGGTCGGATAGCGCCAGGCCGGATCGCTCTCCAGGCAGCGCAGCACGATCTCCTGCAGCCAGGGCGGATAATCCGTCCGCAGCTGCCGCGGCGGGTAGGGGTCGCGCCACAGCCGCCGCCGCATCGTCTTCAGCCGCTCGCCTTCGCCGAATGGCCGCTCTCCGGTCGAGAAGAAGTAAAGGAGCACGCCGAGCGCAAATAGGTCGCTGCGCGGATCGCTGCGGATGCCGCGCAACTGTTCCGGCGACATATAGGGCGCGGTGCCGAACGGAACGCGGAATTCCTCCTGCATCAGGTCGGGCAATTGCTCGTGATGCGCGAGGCCGTAGTCGATCAACACGGCTTCGCCGCTCGGCCGCATCAGGATGTTGCTCGGCTTGATGTCGAGATGCACCACGTGCTGCCGGTGCACATCGGTCAGTGCTGCGGCGATCTTGACGCCGAGAGCGGCAACCTCCGCATAAGGCAGGGGCAAGTCCTTGAGGCGCGGCAGCAGCGAACCACCCGCAATGTGCTCCATGACGATGAAGGGCTGCTCGTCGAAATCGCCGGCGGCGATGAACTTCGGCACGTGCACGCCGGAGAGCCGCGGCATGATCATTAGTTCCATCTCGAAGCTGACGATCGCCGCTTGGTCGGCCAATTCGCCGATGCGCGGCACCTTCATCAGCATCGGCTCGCTCATGTCTGGATGCGACACGCGCCACAGCATCGCCATGCCGCCGCGGTGGATCATTTCGTCAAGACGAAAGCCGCCGACGATCACGCCCGGTTCGTGCAGCGGCTTGGCCACGCGTCAATCTCCGGTGAACAGCCGTTCGGCGAGGCGGCTCGGCAGGTTGTGCTTGCGGATCTGATCGGCCGCCGCCTCGACATCATAGGGCACGCGGCAATAGGTCAGCTCGCGTTTGTCGGTGTCATATATGGCGTAGGCGGCGGCCGGGTTGCCGTCGCGCGGCTGCCCGACCGAGCCGAGCACAGCGAGCCAGCGCCGCCCGGGCATGATCAGGATCGGCACGCCGCTCGTGGGCGTGAATGCCGTCATCTTGCCGGCGACCGACAAACTGTACAACGCCGGCACATGGATGTGGCCGCAGAAGGTGAGGTGGGCCGGCGTCGCCGCGATGCTGTTGGCCGCTTCCGCCGTGCCGGACACGTAAATCCAGTCCTTGGGGTGGCTGGCGTCGGCGTGCACGTAGAGCCGCGACGCGTCGTTGACGGTCAGCGGCAGCGATGCGAGAAATTTGCGCTGCGCGACTCCGAGGACGCCGCGGGTCCATTCGATCACGACCTTGGCCTCGATGTTCATCTGCTCGCGCGGCTCGCCGATGGCGCTGTCATGATTGCCGAGCACCGCCAGCGCACCTTGTTCGACGAGGTTGATGACTTTGTCGGTCGCCCAATCCGGGTCGCCGCCGTAGCCAACGTAGTCGCCGAGCAGCACGACACGCTCAGAGTCGCGGGCGCGCGCGTCCGCAAGGCAGGCGGTGAAAGCCTGCCGGTTGGCATGGATATCCGCGAACAGGGCGATGCGCATGGGCTCGTGCCGTATCGGTCACGAGATTAACCCGCCTCGCGTTGATCTTCGTCAAGCGCCATGGTCGGATGCGCCGCGCTGTGAAAATGGAGGAAACGTATGGCCTACAGCGGCCCGGCGATCGATACGCATCATCATATCTGGCTGCGCAAGGACGTTGCCTGGCTGGCCGACCCGCCGATCCCGCGCATGTTCGGCGACTATTTCGGCATCCGCCGCGATTATCCGGTCGAGGAGTGGATCAACGACATCGTCCCGCAGGGCTTCACCAAGTCGGTGCACGTCACCGCCATGTGGGGGGCCGGCAAGGAGTTGGAGGAGACCCGCTGGCTGCAGCA
>Ga0265313_10002946_pt1 | contig 14213 bp, 22 predicted proteins | sample 4123metaG_FD_203122 | JGI IMG/M metagenome (GOLD analysis project Ga0265313, IMG submission 203122) | Rhizosphere microbial communities from Carex aquatilis grown in University of Washington, Seatle, WA, United States - 4-1-23 metaG | ecosystem: Host-associated > Plants > Roots > Rhizosphere >...
ATTTTTAGAGATCACACCCTCGCTATCGAACCGGTGCAGCGAATGATCAACCGACAATGTGTATGTGTTCTCCATTACACCGAGACTCCGCTTGCTGACAAGCGGACGGCCCACATACATAAGAGGCATCGGTGTACGCGACACTTCACAAATCTCGCGAAGAGCGTAAACACTGGAGACTCCTCCCTTACGCAGTCGTGAAACAATCACCTTCTGCGGCTGAGTCAATCGCCACGGTTCTCGGATCTTCGTGGCAAAAAACGCGGCTGTCACATGTGCAGGAACCTGTGCTTTATGAACCTTCACGATACGTGGGCGCCCATGTCCAAGTGCCGCAGCAGCCATGCCGCCATTCATGTCCAAGCGATAAGCGTCGAGCTGACTTTGGAAATGGCGAATATTGCTTTCGACGCCCACACTCCGTAGCAAAATTTGAACTTGCTCTAGCAAAGGGCGCTGGCACATATGAAGATTCGGGGCAGTGTCCGCGTACTTGATATGTCCGCCGACGGTTCCATCCGCATCAAGCAGTCCAAGCAAAAACGCCTGTCGGCAAGGCAAAGTCGCAGTCCATACTGCATCAGGTACCCTTTTTTCATGGGCCGTGGCGCCCCACGGGTAGCCCCATGAGTTGTATAACGCGTGAAGATCCTTATTTTCAATAGTCATTGTGACGCAGCGCGCTTTCCTCGAGCGTGCGCGATAATCGTCACGACGCGGGGTACGCGGTGAAAAACCAAGTCCTTGATAGTAAGCTATGGCTTCCTTTACCTTGGCACTCTCAGAGTATCGCCCCTTACGATCCGAAATCGTAATCGCTAACGCATGCGCGTGATTCGCTCCTGATGGTGTGTGCGCATTGCCTAAACAAAAGCCCATCCAGTAATGATCGACTGGCCGAAGGCGCTCCATGCCAAATTCTAAAGGTTCGGCCATCGACTGGCACACGAGGTCGCCTTCACGCAACTTAGAAAAAGGCTTGAATTCATAGCGCTCTCCGGTGTCGACGAGCACTTCATGGCGCGTATCGCAACGTAACGTCTTGCCATCAGAGAGCACGAGTTCAGCAAGCTCACAGGGACCGCGGTCAAGCCTTACAAACGCCTGCCACGATGTGCCTGTCCAAACCTCTCCCCGATCAACATCGCCGATTTGGTGCAGTCCTTGTTTCGTAAGCACACGCGTCGAAGCCGGAAGACAGCCTTGAATCAATTTGTTCAAGGCTTTGTGCTCATCGCGAATTTCACCGTGTTCATCTAGTTCGAAACGCACACGTCGATCACCGAGCGCAATGATGTACTTCTTAGCTTTGGCGCTTTTCGTACACAGACGCGCCAGCGCCTTGACGTACGGCACGCCGCGATCAAAGCGATCGATGATTGCCTGCGCCTCGGGGCCTGCGGCTTCATATGTAAAACCAGTGCGGTCGTTCGTCTTCCACACCGTCGGCAACCTCAATTTTTTCGAGAGCTTGCCTCCACCCATCCCGTAACATTTTCCGAGATAGGTTTCCTTTAGATCATCACGGAGTTTCTTCAAATCCGTATCAGCTGGCGTCTTGCACAGTTCAACCATTAATTGATACGGGTCGAAACACGGATCATCACGGAAAGCGTTTCCTGCTTGCGACGCACCAGGCAAGCGGCACAGCTCCGCGAAGTGAACGGTCAAGCGAGGTTCTTGCTGGCCCAGATCGGCCTTGAACCAACGCTTGCCCTCATCGGGAACGATTACTTTGCGCCACTTCTTCTGTATTTCACGGCTTCTCTTTATCTGCGCTTGAATATTGGGATGTTTAGAAGCAACGCGCCCAAAACGCGCACCGCTTGCGTCTCCATCTTCGTCATTATCCTCATCTTCGTCGGCTGCTCCGACAAGCTGTTTGAACGAGGGGTGCAGCCGATCCTTCACGAGATGTTTGCGAAAGCCCCCGACATACGTGCCCAGGAGCTTCGCGAACTCACGACCTGAAATCACAGCCTTCGACACGTCGTCCGTCTGTTGCTGAAGCCAAAGCTTCTGGATTGAAAACATCTGCTTACCAGTACCGCCGTGAATCTTCGTCGGTACGGTGATGCCGTGTTTCTTCAGAGCGCGAGCAACTTCTTCTGCTTTGTTGATTGATCCGATTCGCACCCCGGTCAGTTGATGGATCTGATCGAGGTACTCTTCCAGTCGACTCTTTGCCCATGCCTCAACACGGTCAAGCTCATCGAGGTCAATACGGATTCCACGACGTGTCATGCGTACGATAGGGGGGGTTACCCTCGACTCAAGGTCATACGTCTCACGAAGATTCTGCTCTTCGATTTCCTTTTCTTGTACACGGAGCAGGGCAAGCGGTGCGCGTACATCTTGTTCGGCATAGCGACCGACCGCGCCTGCGGACAATCTCCATAAACCGTTCTTTGGATCAACGCCCCACTCTTTGGCGTGCTCACGAAGATCGCGTTCATCCTTACCAGGTAGGCCGCGGCGTGCGCAGACCGCGTCGAGTCCATACTTCTTCTGGAGCTCGTCAAGCAACGGCTCAGCAACCTGCACGTCGCGAATGAAACACGCCTTCGGAAAGAAGACGCCGTTCTCCCAGAGATAGTCGAGATCGTACGGCGCGGAGTTAAAGACGACCTCGCCTGTGAAGCCGGCGGCCTGATCACGAAGATAGGCCCAGGCATGCTCGGGAACTTCGACATTACCGCCACCCTCATGAGCAACGGGAAGGTAGTGCGCAGGGCCGTCCTCAATCGCAAACGCGATCCCGCAAACGTACCCGCCACGACGAACACCAGGCCCCAGCTCGTAGAGGTCATCATCCCGGCATTCAACATCGAGGCAGATGCGCTTCGCATCGGTCCAGGTTGGAAGGTCGGAGAGCTTCGGCGCCTGCCACGTGATCGGCGGCGCGAACAGCGGGAGGTTCAGCCAAGGAGCCTCCCTCACGAGGCCCCCACGAGCGACACGAGCAACTTCTTAAGTTGCACGATCACCTTCCGCGGAACGATCACCGCCCGTCCCTCCGCAAGATCTGCCGCCCGCTGGAATTGATCTACGGTGACCTCGACTGTCGTCACGCGACCTGCGCACGAAATATCCGTGCACTTGCGGCGACGACGGAGCCCTCCGCCAGCTGGACGGGTCTCGGTGACCGAGGTCGTGCGACCGCAGAGGGGGCAGGCGATCACGAGGCAGTTGCCTCCTGCTGTGCCTCGTCAGCGCTGCCCCACGGGATCTCTGGTGCCAGCTCGCGGAGGATCTGCCGCGCGCGCATCGGCGCCTGACCGGACCACGAGCCTGCATTTCTTCCCGAGGGATGCGGAAGCGACACGAGCTTCATCTCGCCGTCGGTCCGCCGCGCGACGTCGTGCGTGAAAAAGGGGCGGTCGTAGTTGAAGGCGTCGGCGACCTTTCGGCCCAGCATCACGATCACGCGCCAAGGCGCGGATGGATTGGCGGTGAGGAGCTGCGCGCGACGACGCGCTTCCTTCATCGACCAGGAGCTCGTGCAGAGGTTCGCACGGTGGAGCGCGAGGTATTGGTGCTGTGGAAGACCTAGATAGCGTCGAAGGTTGTAGCCGGCGCAGCGCAATGGATAGCAGTACAGTGCGTCGGATCCATAAGGATTGTCCTCGCCGCAAAGTAAGATACGACAGTCACCCATGTTCTGCCTCGCAGTCGCGCAACAACGGCGCCGCGCAAGCGTCGCAAACGTCTTCGGTCGCCCACGTATGCAGCGTGTGTCCCGTGACGAAGCCGCAGTATTGACACTTCGTGGTATAGCGGCGGCGCGGATAAACGTACCAGCGGAAACGCCAGTAGAGCATTCGCCACCAGGAGAATGGATTGCTCATTAGACAACTACAGTGAGCGTCTTCACTGCTCGCGTGATCGAAGTGTACAAATGCCGATGGGCGTCGCGCCCGAACTGTTTGGACTCGTCAAACACGAGCACATCATTCCATGCCGAACCTTGCGATTTGTGAGTGGTAATTGCCCACGCAAACGCAAACTCCTCGTTATCCCGGCGCGAGAGATCGTCGAGCTCCTCCTCTCGCGCCATGAACGGATGCAGCCATGCGTTGCACTCCACGCGATCACGATCCTCGGTCGACTTCACTTCGATTCGAGCCGTCATCCTGTCGAGGTCTGGCGCGCAACGCTCGACGGTCCATGTCGAGCCATTCAGCAAGCCCAGGTTGTGGTTGTTGCGTAGGCAGATCGCGCGATCACCCGGTACGGGCGGTGCGTCTGCACGCCCGAGCAATCGACGAATCTTCATGTTGCACGCGTGCCGCGTGCGATTGCGTCCAACGAGAATCATCTCCGCCGCCATCGCGCGCTCCTCGAGCGACGGATCGCCGTAGCGACGGACATCCACGCCCTCGCCGATCTGACCGTACGGAAGCGCGCGTCCCTGCCGCGCCAGGTCAGCAAGCTGAAGGATGGGGCTGTCGAGCGCCTGACGATGGATCTCGTCCAGAAAGGCGTCTGGCTCGCGCGACGTGAAGTAACCGTCACCGTAAACCGGCGGCAACTGCGCGGGATCACCGATGACGAGCAGCTTCGTCCCGAACGATTCCAGATCCGCTCCCATCCGAAAATCGATCATGCTCGCCTCGTCGATGACGCCGAGTGCGGCGTCACGCAACGCGGAGTCGAGATTGAGCGAGAATCGCGGCCCCTTATGCTTGCGGGCTTCCTCGGCGTACTTGAGCTGCTCGACGAGTCGATCGGCCGTGGCGTGAGCGCCGGGCTCGTTCACCGCGTAGAGCCGCTTGATCTCGGCTCGCATCTTCTCGATTTGCTCCTTCGACGGCGGATCACCCGCTGGAAGATAGATCGCCCTGTGCACCGTCGTCGCATCTGGACATCCCTTGTGCTGCATCACGAGCGCCGCTTTGCCCGTCGGAGCGCAGTAGAGGATCTTGCCTTCGAGATCGCGCACGATGTGCTCGACCAGCGTCGACTTGCCAGATCCCGCCACCCCCGCGAGATAGAACGTCTGCTTCGCGTTTGGGTCGGAGATCCATGCGGCGATCTTGTCGAGCGCCGTCGCCTGCTTGGGCGAAAACTTCACGCAGCGCTCACTTCACGCGCCGCAGTCACGCGCTCGACATGCACGCCTGCGATCGGCGCACCGACCGAACCAATGCCGCAGAACGGGACGGTCGCGACGCACGGCTTGCCGATGCGTGCACCACAGCTCGGACAAACGACGCCCATGGCAGGCAACGAATCACGCGACGACGGAAAACTCACGGGCACCTCAGGGACAGGAATGAGGACAGGTAGAAAACTGCCCCCGCCGTCGACCTGTAACGACGGCGGGGGCCGATCCGGTATCGATCCCAGTAGGGACTACGCCGGATCTAGGCGGCGAGCTTCGCGACCTCTTCGGCCGCGACGCCCTTGTCGACGAGCATCTTCGTCAGACGCTCGATCGCCGCGTTACGCTCGCGCAGCTTCGTCTCGAGGAGCGTGCGATCTTCGAGGGCGCGCTTCTGAAGCGCGAGGTAAGCGGGCGTGCGCTGGTCGCGCTTGAACTGCTTGCGGATGTCGGGGCTGTACTTGGCAGTATTCATGGTGCCGTTCCTTTCACGCGGTGGCCACGATGACGCGGCCGTGTAGAGTGGGCAACTTTTCGGCTAAGTCTTCAGAACGGGACTGCTGCCTCGACGTCCTGCGCGGGTTCCTGCGTCATCGTCTCGTACGCGGCCTTCGCGTGTCCCGCCATCACATCGTCGTGCAGTTGCTTCGCCGCCTGGTAGCGCGGATCGCTGCGCAGGATCAGCGACTTCACGAGGTCGTCACCGCCCATCGCGGGCGACAGCACCGGCACGAAGAAGGAGCCCTTCGCGTTGCTCTCCATCTCCGTCGTGATCTTCACGCGGTGAGCGAACATCGGGATCTCCTGCCGGCGGAACTGCTTGTTGCCGATCTTGGGCATGAACTGATCGATCTGCGAGTTCCAGGCGCGAAGCACCTTGATCTTCGTCGACTGGAACGGGATCACGGCGAAGCCAGCGACATCCTCGCCGCGCGTGACGATCGCGTACATCTCGTAGTTCTCCACGAGCTCGTGCGTCGGCTGCGGCTTGCCGGTCTTCGGATCGTTGGGCTGCGGAAGCGGCAGCTTGCCGATCGAGCGACCATCGTTGCGCGCGATCGCTTCCTTGACCAGCTTGCTGTCCGCCAGGTGACGGCCACGGAAGCCACCGCCGTCGTCACGCGGAACGAACTGGAGGAAGCACTTGTCGAGGATGGCCGGAACCACCACGACCTCGTCGTAGACCTCGCCGGTGACCGTGTTGAGCAGCTGGCCGGGGCGCACGGCGCCCTTGCTCTCCATCACCTGCGGTGAGTTCGACTGAAGTACCACGAGCATCGGCAGCTTGCGGAAGCTCAGATCCTGATTCTCGAAGCCCCGACCGGCATCCTCGCCGTAGTCGAAGACCTCGATGGCCGTGTTCGCGGGTGGCGGGGTGATCGCCGTGGGCGGCGGAGCCGCGTTCTTCTTGTTCTGGATCTTGTCTTCGGTCGGAGTCGGCATGTCGTTCGTTCCTTCTTTGTTCGTTGTTTAACGGCCGCGCCGAAGCGCTGCCGAAGTGAGATCAGTCGCGCGAGAGCTTCGCGATTCGCATGTCGAAAATGTTGAAGCAGTCGGTCGGTACGATCTTGCCCGCTGCCATCAGCTCGCGAACGAGCGCGCCGAGCGTGGATACGTGGACGTCCTTCTTGGCCTCGACATCGAAGCCCTTGCCACGCAGCTCGACTACGAGCGCATCGGCACGCTCGTCGGCGCCGCGGTCGAGCGCGACCGTGACGTTGTTCTTGATCACGCCACCGTGACCTTGCTCGACGAGCCAACGAAACGCGTTCAAGCGATCTTCGACGCGGTCATGGCCCGGCAGCGTCGCTTTGATCTCACGCTTGACCTTGATCTTGATGCCCGACTTGGTCGTGCAGTCGTCGAGGCGCATCTTCGCGAGCAGATCGGGGATGTCCTTGTTGAGCAGCCGATCCTCGGCCTGCTTGATCTTAGCAAGCTGATCCTCGGCCTTCTTGCGGGCCTCGGTCACGCGCTCGGCCTGGAGCGTCAGCCTGTCGAGCTCGGCGAACGCGCGGGCAACGGCTTCCTGATCGGGATCGCCGTCGGAGCCGTAGTCGAACGCGTCGTCAGCTGGTGAGGAAGGTTCCACGCGATGACCCTCGCACGCAGGTCTGACAGTGGACCGCTGCACGGCGAAACCGCGCGCAACACCAACGCTCGTACGTAGCGCGACTACGCCCGGTGTGGCACCGAAGCTCGATCCGTCCGACACAGGACCGAACGTCTAACGAATCCGTCACCGATCCGTCAAGCGGGAGCTGACGGGAGTGGGCGGAGAGATCTCGCTGTGCGATCAAGCCCGACCTGTGGACAAACTCGCGCGTCGTCGGGAGCGGCTGTGGACAACGCTGTGAGCCGCCGCGATCAGATCCCGAGATGTGCCCGCGTTAACTTTCGCTGACCACGCCGCGCATCTCGGCGACCAGCCGCGCCACGACCGCATGCCGGATGTCGCGACGCTCCGGTCCAGGTCGATAGCCGCTGCCGACCAGCGGATCGACGATCTGAACCGCGGGCAAACGGCCCGGCGCGTACGCGTCGATGATCAATCCGTCGCCGTAGCGCAGCCACGAATGTTCGACGGGGCCACAGTGCCCATCGACCACCTCAAGGTTGATCGGATCTTCGTCGAGAATGCTGAGGATCGCGCGCGCCAGCTCGTGGCAGCGGAGCTCGTTGCCCCAAGATCTGACACACGCGAGACGCATGCCTCGACGCGGCGGAACAGCCTCATGTGCACATCGCGAAAGCACGCGCGCTCGGCGTACGTGATCATCGTTCCTGCCTCAACAACATCGCCAACGCGCGCGTTGCAGTTTCAAGCGCGATCTTAGCCTCGTCCAGCTCTTGCGCCGCACCTTCAAGCGAACGCTCTGCAGTCTCCTTGCGGATCCACGCTGCTGAAAAGGTCTGCTCGGCGACTTGCAGTGGCGTCAAAGGCAGAGGAGCAAGAGCGACCGGCACCGGCTCTACGGGTGCCTGGACGACAGGATCAGCAACCGGTATTTTGGGGATGACAACGAAGTCCCTCAACCCCTCGAACGGCAGATTCAATATCGGCGACCACTGTCCAGCGAAATTATTCGCTGCCATATCCTTGTCGAGCACCGTCACCGCCGTCTCATCGCGCACGACAGCGTAAAACACACCGACCTTACGCGTTGAAATCTCGTAGAGCTTGGTGACGTGGGCGGGCGCGCGCGGATCGCGGACATCCCATTTCTGACGAGCGCCGCGCAACTTTTCGTCGAGCAAGTTCATGAGGTCGTGGTCGTCACGGTGCAGGTATTCGTCTTCGACACGCTCGCGGAAGCGTTCGAGAGCGTGCTGACTGATCGTGTACTTACGCTTGTAGTTTGATGACGTTCGGGATGTGCGTGAAATGAAACTCATCGATTTGCTCCTTGGCCGAGGGATGAGCGTGAAACGAAACTCATCGGTTTACTCCTTGGCCGAATTTGACGGCCCTGATCGGAAAGGTCCACGACCGCACGATGGAAGGGGTTAGCCCGATCGTTTCGGCGATCATCGAGTAGGTCACCGTCGGTGATCGTAACAGCTCGCCAACGCGACGCTTGAAATCCTCGGTCACAACACAAGCCGCGTGACCGTCGAGCTTGCTACCGGTCCAGAGGCGCCAGTGCTTGCCACAGTAGCGGCACGTGTTGATAGGGATATCAAAAGGCGTCCCAGAGTGCGCGCTGCAATGCGATTCGCCGAGCAGTTTGGAAGTCGTCGCGAAGCGCATCGGCATCAAACTTCAACGCGGCAGTCCTAGCTCCGCACGTGCCGTTCGACAACTCACACCTCCAGGTTTGAACTGCGCGCAGACCGATGGCCGCGTCGTATAGATCGAGCACGAGCAGCGCTTGCCTGGTGTGCCACGAAGAAACGCGCAGACCTTTCCAAAGGCATCCATCATCTTCGTCGGTGTCGCGAACCCGTAGAGTCGCGCGCGGAGGCGTTCGGGCATGCGAAGGATGTCTTCTTCCGAGCAGTCAGCCCAACCCTCGCCATCGTCCATGCCCCCAATGCAGCATGCACCACAAGAACGACAGTCCTCCCCGGTGATTTTGAAGCGGGTCACAGCCCCGGCTCCAAGTTGATCAAGCGCCCACGCACCATCTTCATCACCGTCTTGCCCGCAAGCAGCTTCTCAACTGCTTCAATCGGCGTCTTGCCGTGTGCAAAGGCAGTGCTGTTGACGAGGTTTCTGCCCGAAGATCTGTTCACCTTACGAAAGCCAGCTGACCACCAGTCAACCTTGCCGGTTCGACTGAGGACGGGCGTGAGCTGGATCCGGCGCTTGATCAACACGGCCAGAAGAGCATCTGCCGTCAGGTGGCGCAGCCTATCGGGCTTTTTCATGTCTCCTCCAGCCAAGATCTGTACTCGTCTCCCACAACTTTCCGGGCTACTTCGTGATGCGATCGAAGCGCCGCGAGAATCTTCGAATCGACCGTTCGATCTGCGATCAGATCGACGTACGTCACCGCGTGATGCTGCCCAGGCCGATGCTGGCGATCCTCGCTCTGTAGCCGCTCGAGCAACGAGAACGTGTTGCTGTAGTAGAACGAGATCGAGCTGTTCACGAGCGTGAGCCCCATCCCCATCGAGGATGCCTTCGCGACGCAGATTTGCCGCTTGCCGCCCTTGAAAAGGTCGAGCGCGGTAGCCTTATCCTTCTCGCCTACCTTGCCATCGAACCGAACACAGCGCGGCGGTCCGAGCTCGCGGCAGATCAGATCAACGTCATGCGTGAAACGGCACCACACGATCGCCTGTTGCGGACCGATGTCCTCGAGCCAATCCATGAACGCACGCAGCCGTGGGTTACTCGCTTGTGGAACCAGAATCGGCTCCGCCTCGGGGTCGTCGGGGTTCGGTAAATAGCCCGACGCGACCTGCTGGAGCCGGAGGATCCGCACCATCGCGAGCGCGGCCGTCACGAGCACGCCGCCCTCCAGCTCGACCATGTATTCCTTGCGCAACTTGTCGTAGACCGCGCGCTGCTCGGGTGCTAGCTCGAAGACGAGCCGCTGGTAGAGCTTCGGAGGAAGATTGAGGCCGGCCTGCTCCTTAGTGAGCCGCGACGAGATCGGCTGGATCAGCGCGTGAAGTTTGTCGAGATCACGATAGCCGACGGGGATCTCGATGGTCCGTCCGGTCACGGCAGACGCTGTCGATGCGCGTTGAGCATCGACAGCGCCTGCTGTGACCGGCGTATCGATGATCCCCGTCAGGTCAAGCTGCTCGTACGCCGCAACCCCACTCGGATCCGCCTCGTACGGAACAATCGGCTCCCACTTCTTCGATCGGTCGCCTTCGTCTTCTCCTCCCACCACGATCTTCTTCATCACGCAGAACCGACTCTGGAACGACGTCCATGATCCGAAGCCGTGCCGGATCCAATACTGGTCGTCGAGGATCTTGAGCTGTGCGTACACGTCGGTCGCGGCCTGACCGACAGGCGTGCCGTTGAGAAGTCTCACGTGCGAGGCGAGCCTGCGAAGCGCCGCCACCTTCTTCGTGCGCGTTGCTTCTGGATTCTTGACGCGTGCGGCCTCGTCGATCACCAGGAAGACGCGAGGGAAGCGCGCGACGAAGTCGAGCACCGCCTGTCGCCCGCGCGGCGTGAGGAGTCCGTCGTACGTGATCGCCAGCCACGGCAAATCAATCCCACGCTTTGTTTCGAGCAGTCGAGCCAACGCGCGATCTTGTGCCTTCGCACGCGACGAGTGCCAGTCAAGCCCCTGCCAGCTGATCGGAGAATGCTTTGGGATCTCGTCGGTGATCCAGTTTCTGTGCACCATGTTTGGTGCGATGACGATCGCACCATCAATCTGCCGCGCGTTGAACAAGCGCGCGGCGGTGTGAATCACCGGACTCGTTTTTCCACATCCGGTTTGCCAGAACAGCGCCCAGGCCGGCAGCTCCCACGTGCGATCGAGCAACTCCTGCTGATGCGGGAACAACGGTGGTGGCGTTGTCGTCATCGCGAAACACTAGCCCCTAGGTCTGACGTTATTCCTCGACAACAAGATCACTCGGCCGACGACGCGCGCGCCTTTGTTGACGTTGACGAGCTTCCTGATCGCCGACGAGCGACGAGCTGCCGAGGCAGATGTCGCCTCCACAGCCACGCACCAAGCCTGCTTATCGGGACCGAAGTCGACCGTGACCGCGTACCAACGTTTCACGGTTTGCCTAGAGGTGGCGCGTTGATGATCGTCTCCCCCACGCTCTTGAGCAGCGCTTTGCGCGCGTCCTCATCCCCTGCCGTCGACGAGATCGCATACACGAGCGCCTCGGTCAGATAGATGACGCACTGCCGCGCTGCCTCGCGCGGGTCGTTCCTGTACTGGAGGATCGCCATGTCGAAGAGCTTGTTCGCCAAGTCGATCGGCTTCATGCTCGCTTCCTGATCACTCATCGTTCACCTTCTTTTGCGCAGCATCATACATCTCGGATGCCGAGCGAAGGCCCTCTCGCCAACCGTGCATGAAGCCGATCTCGTAGCCGAAGGCCACGCGATCGCGCAACGTAACCGGCATGGGTTCCTCCAGCTCGCGCTCGAGACGCGCCACGAACTCCCGGGCTGCAAAGCGAGCTTGCTCGCTCGTGTCAGACACGCTCATCGATCACCCACGCTTCCGGCCACAACAAGGCCCCTTCGACAATCTTGAACACCCATGCGCGTAATAGTGCGGCTGCCTTGAAGCGGTAGCGCCCGATTTCACGTGTACCTAAGGCTGGATGCTCGAATCCGAGCACGATCCATCGTTTGGACGAGTCAGCCATTTCGCCAGCCTCCTCGCTGCGTGGGCTGCAATGCACAGAGACCCGACGACCATTCGCCAGCCCGGATCATCGCCTCGGCCTCTGCCCATCGCACGTGCGCCGACACGCCGGCACGCCCACGCACGAACGCCTCAAGAGGATCGAGACGATGACGAGTGCTTCCCTCGGCGATTAGCAGTTGATGTCCAAGCTGAGTCGTCACGTGACGAAACGCGGCCCACGCTCCGATAAAAACCTCGTCGCATTCGGGCGAACCAGGCATCGGCAACTGAAACGACGACTGGCTGTGCGCGCGATCGCTCGCGAGGAGCGCACACAGATCCGCCATCTCCTCCGGCGAGACTTTAGCGCGACGCGGATCCTCGATGCGATCACGTCGATTCGGCCGCTTCTTGCGCGGCCGATGCGGGGAGATGAACGCCGAAGAGGCCACGCTCTACGCGCCGGCACCCTCGTTGAGGAACGTGAGCACGCGCTTGCGATCGGCCGGCGAAAGCTGATCGAGGATCTTGCCGACCCTCGTGATCGCTCCGACCGCCGTGAGCGGGGCGCGCTCCTTGGATGCGGTGCTGCCATTGCCATTGGTGTTCGTCGTCGCTGTCGTCATCTCGTCGCTCCTTGGTTGTTTGGGTTACATCAAGCGCGCTACCGCGCCTTCAACTCTTTGCGCAGCTCGGCTGCACGCTCACCAATCGGTACGTTATACGAGCATGCGCTCGGATCTCCATTCGCTTCTTCGACGAGATCCAGCGCCTCCCCGAGCAATCGCTTGAAGCGACGGACTTCGGCTTCAAGATGACCGACTTTCGTGGCTGCGTTGCTCACGAGGAAACCTCCATGCACGGTAGCCGCGTATGCTGCCAGTCGCCAGAGCAAGGCGGCTTGTACTGCCAATGCCCGACCCGCTTGTCCACCGCACGGCGCCAGTGGCCGTTGCGGTCTTTCGCAAAGCGGCGCTTAACGCCGCAGCGAAGACACACCGCCGGCCTGCCGTGGCGGTAACGGTAGAGATGCTTCATGCGGCCTCCGATGGAGGAATCGTCTTGCCGTCCCACGACATCATGCGGATCGCCAGCTCTACGTGTTCGTCGAGTAAGCCCTCCTGCGCGTCGGTCTGCACGAGTCGATGCTTGTGCATCACCATGTCGCCGCCATCGTCGAGGATCACGTAGCGCTCGACTTCAGGATGCTGCTTGAGCCACGCGTCGATCTCGTGACCGCGCCAGATGCGATCGATGTGACCGGCGCCGACGTGCATGAGCAGATCGGGATCGTTATAGCCGTCCGGCGTCTCCCCGATGATCTCGGCGACGAGTCCGTGCTGGGTGAGCACCCGGTGAAGCTCGGGCGGATCGAGGAGCTTGCGCCAGGAGCTGGAGATCACGATCTTGGAATGGGTTTCGGCAACGAGACGATTCACACGGGCGACCGCCGCACGATCGATCTGCTGGTCATGCCGGAAGCATGTACAAGGGGCGTGATCGCCGAGCTGGCGGTGCTGATCGTCGAGCTTGCGAAGGAACGCTTCGCTATTGATGACGCCATCCACGTCCAAAAATACAACGTTCACGCGTCATCTCCCTTGCCGGGAAACTCGTACGACAAACGCGCTTCACGGACCTCGTGGGGAAGCGCGGCGATGTCTGCATCGATCACTGCTCGATCACGCCTTGAACAGCATCCTTCTTCTCCAAGAATGCGAGGCTGTCGCGCGCGTCAACCTGATCGAGAAGGAAGTAGAGCGATGCCCGCAGCTCCTTGAGAACACCAGCTGCCTCTTCCAAAGACACATTCGCCGTATTACTCAGGGCCTGCTCGACCCCCTTGCGCAGCTCCTCCGCCTCTTGGCCGTGAACCGCACCACCGTGCTTCTCGCATGGCAGCCCGATCACGCACGCATCGACGACCTGGACAAGGGTCTCGGCGAAGTCAAGCGTGCTGACCTCCGAATCGGAGCCATCGCGATTCTGAAGATAGTCACGGGCGCTGTCGATCGTCTCGGCGATCTCTTCTGGAGAGATCACGGCAGCTGCCTCGACTGCTCGTGGATGATGGCGTGCGGTAGCTGAGACCGTCGAAAACGTGCACTGACCCACATCTTAAAACGCTGCCATGCAGTAGGCACCGCAACAGCGTTGTCTATATCAAGGATGCGGTCAACCCAGTAACCCTTGTCACCCTTAATGACATATTCCTGCGTAACTTGCACGCTCAAGTGACGCTTTAACTCGTACATGGCGTCTGTGCCGCCATCACTAATCCTTAGATACCCTGGTTTATAGAGTTTCGCGATAGTCCGACGATC
>Ga0265313_10002950_pt1 | contig 14197 bp, 11 predicted proteins | sample 4123metaG_FD_203122 | JGI IMG/M metagenome (GOLD analysis project Ga0265313, IMG submission 203122) | Rhizosphere microbial communities from Carex aquatilis grown in University of Washington, Seatle, WA, United States - 4-1-23 metaG | ecosystem: Host-associated > Plants > Roots > Rhizosphere >...
TTACTGGTGCAAAGATCACCTTGGTTTGCACTCAGATATTCGTTGACAAAATGTCCATAGGCAGCTTCCTTGCCTCCTTCCATCATAGATTTGACCGTCGAATCTCCCGCATTCAGATTTTCGCTCATGGTAATTCTCCAAAAGATTGGTTGCCCTGGTACGAATGCAACTTAATCGGGCCAGGGGGACTTTGAAGTAATTTCGCAGTGACATCACAGTAACATTTCGGGTTACTCGCATCAGTCTGGTGTTGCGGACTTGACATCGCGGATTTCGAAGGCTAGCGCAATCACGCACATGAATAGGTCCGGATACCTTCTTTCTGTGGACGAGTGCGATGCGCTTTGTTATAAAAGGGATGGCGCGATTCGCTGAGGAGCAGCTAGAAAGCGCCCAAGAGGTTGTCCAGTTGAAATTTACTGTGGCCCGCAAAGGCTTAATACTGGTGGGAATACCACTGCTTATCGAACTGGCTTTGCTTGCCGGTATGGCTTATTTGCTGCACGAGACCGAAGTCGCGGCGCTAAGGATGAACAAGTCCTATGAGATTCTGGACGCGTTGAATACTTTGTCATCGGATGTTGGACAAATTCATGTTTTGATCGGCGCGCAGGATCGCATTGTTCAATTGATTCCGCGATTGAAAAACTTGACAGAACGGGCTGCGTTGCTGCGCAAACATCTTGTTGCTGTTAAGGATTTGATGGAACGCGATCCGCAATCGCATGCGAATGCAGCGCGGGTTACGAAATTGATCGAGCAATATGATTTCCAACAGCAGTCTTTTGCTGACACTGTACAGAGTCACAGCGTTGGATTGCTCGCAGACCAAATGAAGTCGCTGAAGCAATTTGCGCATCAGTATTTTACTGATGCATCGTTTGTTTGGTTTTCTGTTCTTAATGGGGAACAGAAAAAACAGTTGAGCGAAAACCTGAATAAGCACCTCCAATGGCAGGAGCGCACGAAGTCGTTCGTTGCGGTGGCAGTTGCTGTAAACGTTCTAATTGCTTCGCTTTTGGCTGTATTCTTTTCACGCACCATATCTGATCGTTTGAAGACGATCGCGCAAAATGTCAAACGTTTTGCAGACGATCAGCCTTTAAATTCACCAGTAAGTGGTTCTGATGAAATCAAAGATCTTGATCAAAAGTTTCACGAAATGGCCGCTGCACTGAGAGAGGCGAGAGAGCGAGAGGAGTCTGTCCAAAACTTGCGCAATCAATTGGTGGCTATGGTCACTCACGAAATCCGCACTCCGTTGCAGAGCGTATCGGCCTTTCTCGAGTATTTAGAATGTTTCGGCAATTTGGGCGACGAGCCGGCACGTTTGTTGAGGATCGCCGACGATGATTCGGCTCGAATTAAGAGGCTTGTCAATGATATGTTGGATATGGAAAAGCTCGATTCCGGCAGCATGCCGCTCAATTTGACGGAGTTTTCGCTGTCCGCACTTGTCGAAAATGCTAAAGAGAGCCTGGCGCTCGCGTGTGAGAAGAAAAATATCTCTGTAACCGTAACGGGAGATGCGAGGATTCAAGCTGACTCGCATCGAATCGAGCAGGTCGTGACCAATCTTCTCAGTAATGCTGTGAAGTATTCGCAGACACATTCTCCTATCGAGGTGAGGATTGAGGAGGCAGGCAATCAAGCATCGGTATCGGTGGCTGACCGAGGTGCTGGGATTCCAGTCGGGATGCTTCAAAGGGTGTTTGAACCATTTCAACAGGCAAGAAGCACGGATGCTCATGCATACGGTGGCAGCGGACTGGGACTTTCTATCTGCAAATTGCTGATTGAACTGCATGGAGGAACGATTGCGGTGCAAAGCAAAGAAGGTGAGGGCAGTACGTTTACCTTTATTGTTCCGCTCAGGCAGCCCCCGCAAGCGACGAGCAGCTAGCCCGGCAAGCAAGGTGGCCGGCGCTGAATTAGCGCACAAATGAAGAAAAAAGTGTTTCCTGGTTTAGAATGAGTTTTTCACAGTTGGGACTAAGTCGCGGATTTCAAGCACCAATGGCAAAAATCCTGCTTGTTGAGGATGACATAAATCAAAATGATATGGTCGCATCGTTTCTGCGCATGGATCGCCATGTTGTTGAAGTGGTTACAACCGGTGCCGACGCCAAACATTTTCTGTCGATCTCGCAATATGATGTCGTAATTCTGGACTGGAATTTGCCCGATATGACCGGCATGGACATTTTGAAGTGGTACAGAACCAACTGCAGCGGCCAAGTAATAATGCTCACTGGACAAGCCTCATTTGACAGTCGTGCAGAGGGACTCGATTCAGGAGCAGACGATTACGTAACAAAGCCCTTCAGCATGAAGGAGCTCTCTGCCCGAGTGCGAGCGGTTTTGCGGCGAACTTCTCAAACTCCTCCCGTCCCTGCAGCGGCAGCAAGTTTCGAATTGAATCCACGCGCTTTGACACTCTCGAAAGATGGAAAGGATTTTCAGCTGACGCAAAAAGAATTTGCCCTCATTGAGTTTTTATCAAGACATCCTGGAGAAATCTTCAAGGCTGAAGCACTCGTGCTCAGAGTTTGGCCGGCGGAGGCAGAGCCTAGTACGGATGCGCTGCGAGCCACGATCAAACGGTTGCGCGAAAAACTGTGGGGCGAGATTATTGAGGCGGTTCCTGGGGCCGGCTATCGTTTTGGGAAATAGCTCAGTCTGCAAAACTTATGGAATCAAAGCGGCAGAAAAAGATGCCTGGCAGAAATCTGCGGGCTTTCCCGACCGATCGTCATTTGACCAGTTCGAGCTCCGGGAAATGTTCTATTTCACGTAAATGAATCTGACAATCCGGCAAATTTTTTTTCAGCACGGAAAGTCGTTTGTTGGTCAAACCGGGACATTGTGTCAAATTCAATGACTTGAGTTGCTTTATTTTTGAAAGTCGCGCTAAGACTTTCTCATTGAGCGCGTTGCCGCTAAGGCTGAGGCTTGTAATCTTCGTGTCGTTCAAATGTTCAACCAGCTCGTCTACTTGCCCGTGTTTTTCGAAGAGAAGATTTGCAATCGGCAAATGCGTTACAAGTTGAATTGCTCCATCTTCAGTCACTGAAGTTGTATCCAGATTGAGAGACTGCAGCTTATGGCAATTGATCAAAATGGGCACGACTAGGTCGTTGATTCCCTTGCAATTTATGAAACTTAGAACCCTGAGCTCAGGATACACTGAAGACAGTTGCTGTAATCCTGCGGCAGTAACCGGCGAGTTTTTTAGCACAAGCGACTGGACAGAATTTGGTCCTGTGAACGCTTTCATCACCTCATCTGTTGCTTTTGGATCTTTGAGCAAAAGCTCTTTCAGCCCAGACATTTGCGATATAGATTTTGCCATGCCTATATTAAGTTCGCAGTCAGTGATGTCCAATGAGTGCAGTTCATGGCCTTGAAGCAATTCAAGTCCTTTAGCCGAGACTACTGCCTGGTTCATAAGGACGCGGCTTATATCTTTTTGCTTTTCTGTAAGTCGTTTTAGCGCGTTGTCATCTGCTGGACCATTGGCTACCCACCAGCCCCTTCTATACTGAAACTCTGCAGTAAGCTCTTCCGGTAATCGCACAATTTCGCGGCTCGTCGCAGCGTTTTTGCCAGCAGCCTTGATATGGGTTTTGGATTCCTCGGGCTCTTGCATCAGGACGGCAAGCGCGGTTATAAGGCCGACAGCTATGACAGCTGCCAGTCCCAGGATAATAGAGCCAGGCACTCCTTTGTGATTTGTCGACAACTGTTCGCCTCTCGGGTTATTACAGTTTACAGCCAATCTTTGGCAACCTGAAATCTAACTATTGCATGCCTCAATTTTGTCCCACGTCAATTGCTTGGCCCATTCTTCCAGCGCCATGACTGCCGCGACTGAGTCATCATTGCAGACTGTGAGGGCGAAAGACCGGCCTTTAATAGATTTGCTATAGAGCGGATCGTAATATTGGACAAGAAGTGTCTGCACTGCTTCTTCAATCAATCCATCATTCAACATGCGTTCAATCTCTTCAACACCCGATTTGCCCAGCGCTTCCTTGAGTCTGGCCAGCATGGAAAGAGCTCCTTGCACGGCAAGTTCAGTTGACTGGCAAGTGCTCAAATAGTCATGTGTGATTCGTCGTGCTCTTGCCTGAAGGCTGCTTTCAATTAAAACGGCAGGTCCCTTTCTGATCTTCTCGAGTATCTTATTTGGCAAAGATAATTTACCGACTTTGCGACTCTCGGCTTCGATAAATACTGGCTTTTCTGTGTCCAGTTTTCTAAGCTGATTCCATAATGCGGCTTCGAAATTTTTCTGACTCGGCTGTTCACCCAGACCTAATCCACCGAAGGTTGAACCGCGATGATTTGCCAGCGCCTCGAGATCTAATACCTGGAATTGCCTTTCACTCAACTCGTGCAAGAGCTCTGTCTTGCCGGCACCTGTAAGCCCATACAAGACGATGGGCTCGAAATCATATCGACCTTCGACAAGGTCTTTGAGCACCATATTGCGCCAGGCTTTATAGCCGCCGCTCAATCTATAGCTGGGAATTCCGGCGATACTCAAGACGGATGAAACGGCTTCGCTGCGCAGTCCACCCCGCCAGCAATGCACGACGATTGAACGCGACCGCTCCTTGTGACTGAGAATCTCTTCGATTAACTGAGGAATTTTAGGTGCGATTAGAGAGAGAGCTTTGCGCCGGGCAATCAAATCCCCATCGTTTTTGTATATTGTGCCGACCAGAATGCGCTCTGCATCGCTGAGAAGTGGAATATTTACTGCCTCAGGAATTCGCTCCGCCGCAAATTCACTCGGGGAGCGCACATCGATTATGATGGGATTTCGAAGACCATCCAGATCTTCGGCCGCTAATTCTCTCCATTCCATCTATTGATTATAACGGGCTGCTTGCGACTAAAAGGCAGCGGGAAAGGCAGAAATCGGGCATCTGAGTTAGATTTCGCGCAACAATCCCCTAAATTTGGCTTACCGTCAGTAAAAAGATCAGGTTGCACAAAAACCGTGCCAGACGAACGTCTTGGCATCCTGGAGGAATTCGAGGGATAACATATGACTTTTAAGAAGACTGCTGTACTTTTGCTGGCATCAAGTTTGATGGTTTCTGTTGGGCGATGCCAATCGGCCTCGGGTGAGGCGCCTGTGGTGATGAAGCAATCGGCACAAATCGATCAATCTCGGTGCAAAGAGTATCTCGATGAAATGTGGGTACGCATTACGAGAACCTGGGGAATTGCCGACAAGAAATCCAGTGATTTTGACGCGGTATCGGTCTCGTTCGATTTAGACCGCAAAGGATGTGTCTCCAACATTGCAATCTAGAAAAATTCTGCAGGCATCATAATCAATCAACGTTTGCGCAAGACCATTGAAGAGTGCTCTCCCTTTCCTCTATTGCCACTGAAAACAGCAACCAACTCCCACATCACCTGCAACGTTCAATCGAAACAAGGCGTGCTCCGCCTGGATATTCGCGTACCTGAATTTGGATTGGCGAATGCACAGAATGTTGGAGCTATTGCAGATGCGGATCTGATTCAGGGACTGATCGATACAGTCAAAACAAGCGACGGTGACACAAAGCGAAACGCTTTGCAGGACTTGAAAAATCTGGCAGCGAAAGCAAAGCCTGCCTTGCCTGTTATTTTGGAGGCAACGAAGGACAAGGATTCCTCGACGATGTACAGCGCATTTGAAGCACTAGCCAGCATGGGACCGGCTGCAAAAGGTGCTTTGCCGGACATGATGAAGTATATGAGAGGTCCGGATGATCGAGTGCGCGAGCAAGCGGTCAATGTTATCGCCGCGATCGGACCGGATGCTGAGGAAGCTGTTCCCCTGTTGTTGGAAGCCCTGGACGACAACGACAGCACAGTCAAGCATAATGCCGCCAAAGCATTGCGCGGCATGGGTTCGTCCGTGAGCCAGAAAGCCGTATCGGCATTGATACAATCGTCTTTTCATGAATACATTACATTCGTTCCTGAAATCGTCGCCGAGTTTGGTGCCGAAGCTGTTCCTGCTCTGGTGAAGGGTACACAGGACTCGGAAGGCAATATGGTGAATCACTCAGTGGAAGCCTTGCAAAAAATGGGCGACGCTGCGGCACCGGCGGTGCCGGCGCTGACTAAATTGATTGACAATAAGGTGGGCGGCGAAGCCGAAGGTAAAGCCATTGAAGCGCTGGGTGGACTGGGTGCGCTGGCCAAAACTGCGGTGCCGACTTTGATCACCACGATTCAGTCTGGCAATGAAGATTATCGATGGAAAGCAATCGACGCATTAGGTTTAATTGGTCCTGATGCACACGAAGCGATTCCGGCTTTAAAGCAATACTTAAATGGAGACCCGGACATGCGTCGACGAGCCAAAGAAGCAATCAGAAAAATCGAATCTGCAAACAATTAGAGGATCGAACTCGACGGGTTGACACCTCCGGTCACCATTGACATTTCTCCAAGCACCCAGGCATAAGTGCGTTCGAGTCCCTGCACCAAAGGCATACTCGGCTCCCAGTTGAAGTATTGTTTTATTCGCGTGTTATCGCTGGTTCTGCCTGCCACTCCAGTTGGTGCGGAAAGTTGATATCGACGTTCTAATTTTGTGCAGGCTATCTTTTCGATGATGTCGACCAGCTGATTGATTGTGACAGTTTCGCTGCTGCCCACATTTATTGGTTCGCTGACATCGCTATTCATGAGCAAATCAATGCCGTGAATACAATCATCAATGTAGGTAAAACTGCGTGTTTGATTGCCGTCGCCCCATATTTCCAAATAGGATTGTCCGGTCAATTTTGCTTCAATTACTTTGCGGCATATGGCTGCGGGTGCTTTTTCTCTGCCACCATGGAAGGCACCATATGGTCCGTAGATATTGTGAAAGCGGGCAACACGGGTGGCAATGCCAAAGTCCTCAGCGAAATGGCGGCACATTCGCTCGCCGAAGAGCTTTTCCCATCCGTATCCGTCCTCCGGCATGGCCGGATAAGCGTCTTCTTCTTTCAGGGCAATGGCAATTTGTTTGTCCTGTTTGGATGCTGCATAAACACACGCGGACGACGCAAAAAAGTAGCGCTCCACATTGTGATATTGAGAGGCGAGCAACAAATGGGTGTTAATCAGAACATTCAACATGCATTGCGCTTTATTTTCTTCGATAAAGCCTATGCCGCCCATGTCTGCAGCCAGATTGTAAACGTGTCTGGCACCAGCTAAAACTTCCAGGCAGGTTTCGCGAAGACCTAAATCTGACTGAATATTGTCAGCCTTGTCGTTGATTTGATACCAGCTGCCAAAGGGCTTGATGTCGACCGCCTTTACTTGCTCACCACGGGTCAGCAGGCTGTTGACTAGGTGCCCTCCGATAAAACCACCGGCTCCACAAACCACAATCATGAGCTGCCTCCAAGCTTTTCTCTTTGGAATCGAATATGCGACCGTGCCACGTTGCCGAACTGAATGCTAATCAAAGAGGAGGCAGCCATTCAATTTTGTCTCGTCACTTGAGCGCGACGCGACCGGAAGCGCGCACTTATTTCTCTGCCAAGCATATTCAATGCTGCACGGATGCCGGCTGGTTGTTTCTTTTGCTCGGCGCTTTCGGCTTTAGCCAGGAGCACATGAAACTCGCTGTGCAAATGATTGTATTCGTGGTCGAGCTTGTGAAATTCGTCGAGCAGATTTCTATGCGTGATTATGTCCTCTACCCAATGAGCTGCAAGTAAATCCACAATTTCGGTGATGTTTTCACGATATATTTCCGGAAACTTTCTGACTAACTTGGTCATCACCAATGGATAATCGTGTCCACGTGTCAGGGTGCCGCTCGTGGCGTGTCTGCGGTAGCGATAGAGCGGCTCATGCAAATGGTTGAATTTCATGCCGAGTGAATAGGCGGTCACCCAAAAGCAAGCGTCTTCTCCCAAATCAAAGTCAGTATCGTAGCCTCCCACCGCTTCAAATACTCTTCGATGCATCAAAACTGGATTGGGCGGAAACCAGCCAGAGAGGATGCGAACAGGATAGGTATCAGAACAGGAAATCCGATTTTCGACGCCGAATATGGCTAAATCGGTATAAACACCATCAGAAGGCCCGCCTAAGAGTGCCCTGAGGGTTTTCTCCAGATAATCCGGTTCAAGAACATCATCAGAATCCACAGGCACAATTAACTCGCCCTTAGAGGCAGCAAATCCTGTGTTTTTTGCCGCTGACACGCCAAGGTTTTTCTCGTGGCTCAAAAGCACGATATTGGGGACTATAGCAATAGCTTTCAATATCTCTTGTGCGGAGCGACCATCGGAGCCGTCATCCACCACGATCAGCTCCCAGCACGGGTATGTTTGCCTAACCACGCTCTCGACAGCTTCGTGCAGGTATTCATCCTGCCTGTAGAAAGGCATGATGATTGAGACCAGTGGTTGCGGTGTCTGTGCTGCTGCCAACTGCCGGTTCCTTGTAAACTCCGCCTAGTTTACCCCACAATGCAGACCCCTCCTGTCACAAAGAATTTCACTGCGCTTCCTTAGAAGAAGTTGATTTTAGAAAATCCTGCCGCTGTCTCCCGCTGCCGCCGGCGTGGATTCGGCGTCGATGCTGTTGCGCCACAATGTTTCCAGCTCAATAAGTCCTTCAGCAGTACTGTTCGGACTGCACTGATAGCTGCGCAATTGGCGCCAGCGCTGGCGTGACATGCTATCGGCGGGGATGGCGGCTGACTGCAATACCTGCCAAGAAAATTCGGCAATACTTCCGGCAATATCTGCCCATTTGAATTTGCTTGCTTGTCTGCACCCCGACTGAATGAGCCTTTCGCGCGTTGCTACTGCCTGTACTTCTACAAGGGTAGCGCGCATTGCGGCGCAATCGGACTCATTAACGTACAAAACTGAATTGCCTGCTATTTCAGGGATGGACGCATTGGCGCAAGTAATAACCGGACAGCCTGCTGCCATCGCCTCCAGCACCGGCAAGCCAAAACCCTCATATTTGGATGGATAGACGAGGCAAATTGCTTGTCCATATGCGGCATTCAATTCTTCGTCGGACAAAGAGAGCATTTTTACATCGCTGCCGTTTACGAATTCTGCAAGTTCAGATTCCAACTCTGGAGCGCCCCCGCAGCAGACGATGGAAAACCGTTCTCTGTCCGGTATGAGCGCCAGTGCCTCAAAAAATAATCGAGCATTCTTGTGCTCGCTGCGCGTACCGACAAGGAGAAAATACGGATTTTTGATGTTGTGCCTGGCTTTGAAATCTTGCGGCGACTCCGAAGCGCACCGGTGAAACGACTTGCCAACGCCATTGTAAGCAACGCGAAAGGGACGCTTCTTTGAAAAGGGATATATCCTGTGCAAATCGCTCAGCGTGTGATTGGAGACAGCTAGATAAGCTGAAGCGTGCTGTGTGCAATAACGCTTTTCTCTCACCCATGTAGGATCGTTTCCGAAAATCTCTGGAATGAGATCGTGCACCAACATCAAGCTTGGCGTTTCTAGCGGGCTTGTCAGGTGTGTCGACATGAAAAGGTCAGCATTGACCTGGCGGCAGAATTCTTCCAAAAGAAACGTTTCTGCCCCTGCACTGCGTGAATAATAAGTCTTAAATGGCACATACTCACCGATACCGGAAAACTTCGGCACGGCGCCATCTCGATCGAGTACTACGAGCGATTGTCCGAATTCCGTGCCCGACCATTCTTCAAGCAGCGAAGACCACACTCGAGCGATTCCGCTCTTGTCTCGAAATTGAAAAAAGACCCCATCGATAACTATCTTGGGCGGCTTTGTACCTGGGGCTGGTTGTTGTTTATTAGGGGGCACGACTGCAATTGTGACTGTTTTCTATCAAATAGGGACATACTATTGCGCCTGTTGCCAATGAAGATTAGCAGGCGTATAGAAAGCTTTGTTCGGCTTAGCAGTAATGCTGTTAAATATCTCTCAGCCACAGATATTCGTTTCCTTAAAACTGTACGGCCTTTGATATCGTAGTGGGCATGCGAACCATGCTCAGACGCCTGCGCGAGCGTATTATCGGTCCTCTCATTCCAAAAGAGGGAGGACTTGAGCCGAGCTGCGCAGAATATCCGGCTTCCCATCTTGCTGACGATGTGCGCGCCGATACAGTTGAAGGAACCTTCTTTTTCGATGTTAAAGACGAAATTGTCGGCTGGACGATTCACCAGAGCGGTTGGGAGGCGGAGGAAACCGCCTATGTGAAAAGCATACTCAGTCCTGGCGACTTTGTTATTGATGTCGGTGCCAATCTTGGCTGGTACACCGTAGTGATGGCGCGTCAGGTTGGAGAGAAAGGCGTTGTTGTCGCTTTTGAACCGGAACCGCGCAATTTTGAATTGCTCACGCGCAACGTAAATGAAAACGGTTTTGCCAATCGGTGCAAATTGTTTCCCACTGCGCTGCTTGATCGAGCCGGCCAGTGCACGATGGAAAAGTCGCACAATAATTTTGGTGACCATAGAGTGCGGGTTGCACCGCCAGAGAACTTTCGAAATTATTACTGCGAATTAGAGCGGCAGGAAATTAAGGTGAATGCGGAGTCGCTTGATGTAGTGCTTCGCAAAAGTGCTCTGGGCGGCAAAAAAGTGCGTCTTTTGAAGATGGATGCGCAAGGCTCTGAGGTGTCTATTATGAGAGGTGCCAAGCGCACTCTTGAAAAAACTGAATGTGTAATAACAGAGTTTTGGCCCTATGGACTGTATCGCGCCGGTCATAGTGCCGATGATTTTTACGCCTGTGTAAGGGAAAGTTTTTCTCAGTTCGCCCGTTGTACCGCCGGTGATTTGAAATTCCAATCAATTGAACAACTGCGTGAAGATCTATCAATTCCCTCGGACACACCTGCCGGGGAGACGATATACGTGTTTCGGAAATAGGCAGAAACAAGATGCATTCAGAACACCTTCTGGAAATTCTTTACTACACGCCTTATTTCAGGCAAACCGTTTGCGAGGCAATCGGCTTTGCTCCGCGGCTGGCAGAGGATCTCTGCACGATTACTTTGGACCACAATAGGCTGAGAGAGGCAGACGCTGTTCTCTTTCACATTCCCGACTTTGCATCATTCCCTTCCTGTAAAGAACCCGGGCAGCTCTGGATCGCTATGTCGATGGAGTCTGATGTTAACTATCCACTCCAGTGCGATCCGGAATTTATGCGGAATTTCGACATCATCATGACTTTTCGGCGCACATCCGATATTCCGATGTTGTATTTTCACACAGAACAGATTGCTCTCCTCAAATCTCCACCTAAGCCGAAGACGCGGCAGGCTATTGCTGCTTACTTTGCTTCCAATAATCTAGCCCGCAACAATCGATATGAGCTTGTCGCTGAGTTGATGAATCATATCAAGGTTGATTCATACGGAAAGTCGCAGAACAATTGCCAGCTGGAAAGTGCTGACTCTGGGCGCCAGACAAAGCTGGATATCATTTCCACTTATCCATTTTATTTTGCTTTCGAAAATTCCAATTCTGTTGATTATGTCTCCGAGAAAATGTTCGACGGGTTGATTGTCGGTACAGTGCCTGTCTATCTTGGTGCGCCCAACGTTGATGACTATCTGCCCGGCAATAAATGCATCATCAATGCATCTGATTATGGCAATGCCGCAGATCTTGCCCAGCATCTGCTTGAGATTGCAAATGATAAAACCACCTATGAAAGCTACCTGGCATGGAAAAACGAACCCATAAAACAAAGCTTTCTTGATCTGGTGCGCCTGGAAGAAACCCCGCCATTGCGTCGCCTTTGCGCAAAGATACAAGAGTTGAAAGCAAGCAATCGCGGATCTAAATTGGAAGAAATGGGTAAAGCCGCAAGACTTGGTTTTTCGATCAAAAGCTGGGCAAAACAGCTATTGCGGGGCTAAAACCGAGAGTCTGAATGCAGCTAGCGATCTGCATGAATAATCTCCAGATGTGGCAAACCCCAGCACTGCAGGTTCATATCCGAAGCTAGAATGCCCAGGCCTTCTGTTTCCACCTCACCTTCCTCACCCGGCATGTTTATGTCATTGCGCTTGCGAATTTTGGCGTTGCGCTTGCCATAAAGAAATGGTGGAAAGACCAAACCGTCACGATGGCAATCGGCGCGAATCAACAACATCGTGCCGCCTACAGCATCGATTGGTGTGATCTCACCTTCCGGTCTAAGGTCATGCATAAACAAGCGTCCCTTGTCACGCCAGGCGTTTAAATCAAAGCTCGGACCGCAGTATTTTTTGACGCAGTGTGGTTGCACAATGTCCTTTTTATAGGAAAGAAGCCGCTGAATTATATCGACAGGAAATTCAATGACATCCGCATCCAGCCAGAGCACCCAATCTTCATCCTCTAGAGCATGAAAGAGCAGGTGATTTCGGCTGCGAGCCAATATTGTTCTTCGCTGCAATTGAATGCTGGGTTCCCACCTGGGTGTGCCTTTGGGAATCTGATAGCCGAAGTCTTTTTTCCAAATACGAACCGATTGAAAATGCGATCGGTTTTCATCGCAAAGCTTTTTAAACACCTCATAGGAATTGTCTTCGCTATCACCTTCCAAAATGCCCAACGAAATCAGATGGAGTGGATATGCTAAATTGCGCAAGCGAGCGAAATATTCCTCCGCGTCTAAGGCTGCATTTTTCACTGGCGTAAGAATCAAAACTGCGGGCAGATCACCAGTTGCTGTCCAGTGTTGATTTGTGTCAGGTCGGCTCATCTGCATACTCTCCAGCATAATTGTCGCATCACGATTTACTTCTTCCTCGTCTCTATTTAAGCAGGCTCTCAATGGCCGAAAAGCGGCATGTCCGAACGGAAGTAGATCTTGGAAGCGGTAATCTCCAAGCAGCTCGTATGCATTAAGTACGTTGCGCCAGTCCGGTCCGAGTGGCTGGCTCAGGTCTTGCCCACCGCGTAGCAGAGCTGTTGCCGCGGCTGCGCGCACCTCGCGGTTGCAATCTTCAAGCGCTCGCAGTAATTCCGCTTGAAAGTTAATTGCATCCAGGCTGCCTATCGCGCTGATTGCCCAGCGACGAATGTCTTTGTCTGTGCTTCCCAGCCAGTACAGTATGCGTGGAGCAAACCACCTGTCGCCGGCGATGCCCCAGATTTCCAGGGCTGCTCTGAGCAGATCCTTTTCAGGATAATGGAGAATGAGGGGAGCTCCTGTCAGTCCGTTTGCGAGGGAGAATTCCGGACGGCTGGTGCGCACACCATATCCCATCCAGGTTCCCTGATTCGCACTTCGTCCGTGTGGATACCACTCCGACGAGTACGAATAAGGCGCTTTCAGCAACTTGTAGGGCTTGCCAATTGCGTATGTCAAATGCATCATCCAGCCTTCAATTGTCACGACTGTATCCGACCAGGCTGCGAAGTATTTGATCCTTCGCATCATTTCCTGAGGATTTTTCGCGTCTGACAAAGGCGCATGAATCGCATGTTTGCGCAGTTTTTCAGGCAGAGAATCAATCGCCGCATCGATTTCGTGTACTCCGCCCCAGCTTTGACCGTTGGAAGTGAAAACCAGGTTATACCCTTCCGCTATCAGCTGTGACGCAATTTGGGACAGCAGCGCATAGTTGTCTGGCTGGAAGCCCTTCAATTGATTTTGCCCACCGAAAATGTTGACCAGCGCTATGGAACGTTCTTCACCAGCGCAACGGCTTGCCAGCTCGGCTCGCAGGTCTTGCCACAGAGCCGCGACTTCAGTCTGCGGATTCGACGATTGCAGACAACCGGAAGCAGGTTGGTTCTCACCAAATCGCAGCGGTAATCCCAACTCGACAATGAGACGCATGGTGGTGTGATAGTTGAGAGGAATTAGCCGCTCCTTCAAACCCCATGTCGACACGAATTCTGTGCCATTAAGCAGGACTGACTCAAAGACGAAATGGTTGACACCCTTGCGTGCACATATATTCAGACTGGGTTTACTTTTTTCCAGTTGTTCCTGCAAAGCCGTCTGTACCAAGGGATTATAGCTATTGCTCGGCAAGTACGGCTCAAAGAAATTGACTATTCCATCCCAGTTATTTTTGAGTTCTTCTTTAAAGAGCTCGCTATCGGAAATCGATAGCGCTTGTATGCGTGGATGATCGTACAGAAACTGACGATCTGTGAAAAGGGTTATCTGAAGATCCGGAAAGCCATCAAGAAATGCCTGCATCAGTGCATTGGTGCGCA
>Ga0265313_10002953_pt1 | contig 14184 bp, 13 predicted proteins | sample 4123metaG_FD_203122 | JGI IMG/M metagenome (GOLD analysis project Ga0265313, IMG submission 203122) | Rhizosphere microbial communities from Carex aquatilis grown in University of Washington, Seatle, WA, United States - 4-1-23 metaG | ecosystem: Host-associated > Plants > Roots > Rhizosphere >...
AGGCCCCCTCACCCGACCGCGCTTCGCGCGGTCGACCTCTCCCCGCAAGCGGGGAGAGGTTAAGGCGTCATTTCACGTGATCGCCGTAACCCGGGATCGGATCGACTACGGTGATCTGCTTCACCGGGAAGTTCGACACGATCTCGATCTCGTTTTTGTGCACGATCAGCATTTCCTCGATACGCACACCATAACGGAACCGCTTGCCGTGCTGGGTTTCGAGCGCAAAGGTCATGCCTTCCAGAATTTCAACCGGATGATCGAGCGACCAGATGCGCGAGATCACCGGCGGGTCGTACTGCGCAAGGCCAAGACCGTGGCCCCACAAATTGGCGGCGGCCTGGTCTTCGTCCTCGTAGCCCCAGGTTTCCATCGCCGACGGCCACTTCATCGCGATCTCGCGCGTGGTGGTGCCCGCCTTCACCGCGCCGATCGAGTCGTAGAGCCACTTCAATGCGATCTCGTAGGTGTCCTTCTGCTCCTGGCTCGGCTCCTTGCCGACGCAGTAGGTGCGATAATAGCAGGACTTGTAGCCGTTCCAGGTGAGCGCCGCCAAATCCATGAACACGATGTCGCCGGGCTGGATGATGCGGTCGGAGAAGTTGCGCCAGTTCGGCCAGGTGTTCGGCCCTGACGATACGATGACGTCCTCGACGTCTTCCATACCCGGGATGTTGTAGAGATATTCCATCAGATGCGCGGTCACCTGGTTCTCGGTGATGCCGGGGCGCAGGAACTTCATGCACTCCCAGTGCGTGGCGTCGCCGATGGCGCCGACGATGCGGAAGCATTCCTGCTCGTCCGGGCTCTTCACCGCGCGCGCTTCCATCATCGGGGTCATGCCGTCGACCCAGGTGATGTTCTTGTCCTTGAACACCTGAATCATGTTGATGTCGACGAAGTCGACGCCGAGCTTTTGCCCGGCGACGCCATTGTCCTTCATCGCCTGGATGACGGCGTTGGCGAACTTGGTCACCTGCTGGGTCGAAGCCGGGCCGGCGGCGCCTTTGATCCAGGCGAATGAGTGACGCACGTTGGCCTTCGGGATCCACGGTGAATGCCGCTCGATCTGGAAGCCGAGGTCGCCTTGCTCGAACAGAATCGGCCGCCCGTCGCCGCACAGCATGGCGTAGCGCAGGCCCGGCTTGAGCCGGTTCCACCCCGGCGTCAGCGTGCCGGTGATGTAGCGGACGTTCTCGTCGTACATGCAGAGCACGGCGCCGAGGCCATGTTTCTTCATCATTTTGCGCGCGCGCTCAATGCGGTATTCGCGCAGCCGCTCCCAATTGACCCGCTGCTGCCAATCAAGCCCAACGGTGCCGAAATTTGCAGTCCCCATGATGTCCTCCCGACTTGTCCCGGATTTGCGCGTTCGCCGCGCGAGTTGATTTGCTTGGGCAAATCCTAAGCCGGTTGGCATCTCAAGAAGAAATAATATAATTTGCGGTCCCGCATTATGTTTCCTAATAGTGGCACATGCGTCATATTCCTCTCCGCCAGGTCCGCGCCGTCATCGCCGTCTGCGAGGAAGGCTCCTTCACCCGCGCCGCCGCGCGGGAAAACGCCACGCAGTCCGGCATTTCGCAGCATGTCGCCGCGGTCGAACGCAAGCTTGGCGTCAAGCTGTTCGAGCGCGCGAATGGCCGGGTGACGGCCACGCCGGCGGGCCTGCGCTACTACAAGAGTTGCGTCGAGGCGGTTGGCGCGCTGGACAACGCCGCCGAGCAGGCGCGTTCGCTCGCCGGCCAGGTCACAGGCGAACTGCGCATCGGGCTGATGCCGACCTTCACCCGCGCCGTGCTGGCACCGGTGATCGAGGACTTCGTGCCGCACTGCCCGGAGGTGCGGCTGCACATCGTCGAAGGCTATAGCGGCCTGCTGACGCAGATGGTGCTCGACGACGAACTCGACTTCGCCGTGGTGCCGGCCTTCGAGGGCACCATCGGCTTGCGCTCACGCCTGCTGGTGCGCGACCGCGAGATGCTGATCTCGGGCCCGCGCCGCGGCCTCACGCCGCTGGCGCCGATGCGGCTCGCCGACATCAAGCCGCTCAAGATCGTGGTGCCAGGGCCGGACAATATCCGCCGCCGCAACCTGGAGACCTACTTCCAGAGCCACGGCGTCGAAGTCGAGGCCATGCTGGAGATGGACGCGATGATCGCGACGCTCGAATTCGTCGCGCGCTCCGACTACGTCACGGTGCTGCCGAGCGTGATCTCGGTCAACGACATCGGGCGCGGCGAGTTGATCGTCAACCCGATCGTCGAGCCCGAGCTGCACGCCGAGTTCGTGGTGATCCAGCCGACGCGGCGCAGCCTGTCGACGCAGGCGCGGCTGTTCCTCGAACGCTTCGAGCGCGAGGTCACGCACATCCACGACGTGTGGAACGATGCAGTCGCCGCGCCGCGACGTAAGCGCGCCTGATCAGAAGTGATAGTTGACGCCGAGGCGCATGACTGCATCGCGCAGGCGCGCGTGGATCGTGCCGACCACCGGAAGCGTCAATCCGCCGACATTTCCGGTGTCGAAATAGAGTCCCTCGAGCTTGACGCTCCATTGCTGCGCCACCATCCATTCGACGCCGACACCACCCACAAACGTGCTGCTGTTGGTGTAAGTCTGGCTGACGGTCACTCCGAGTGCCGTGGCGTAAGGCTCATAGGCGCCGTAGGCGAGGCCGAGGGTGCCATAAGCCATCACGCAGCCGCAGGTGAAGGCGTAGCCGAGCCGGCCGCGTATCGTGCCGAAATACGGGATCTTGTGGCCGACCGTCAGGTCGCCGACGCCGGGGACGGTCCAGGTTGCGCTGTTGCTCTGGTTCGACGCCTGAATGTCGGTTTCGATACCCAGAACCATGCGGCCGGTCTGGTAGTTGTAGCCGATCTGGCCGCCGCCGAACACGCCGTACATGGCGGTGTTGACCGCAAGGGGCGCGCTGTCGCTGATGCCGGCAATCCCGTAGCCGAAATTCACGCCGGCATAGAAGCCCGTCCATTCCTGCGTCGGCACCGGCGCCTCGGCGCGCGCGTGCCGGGCGCGCTTGGGCACCTCAAGCGCTTGGGCCGTCAAAGTGAGCGAGAGCAGCGCCGCACCTGCAACGCAAATCCGAGTCGCGTTCAAATGTTGATCCCTCGACGAAATTGCCGGCGCAGCGGCTTGCGGGAGACGCGCCGCACGCACGCGATCGCAACAACGATTACTTGTATCGGGATGAGCGCCTACGAGGCGGTGACGCCGGCGCGCGGGAAAAGCCCGAAGCGCCGCCGGCTCAACATGGTTGATGAGCGGTTAACAAAGGGTAAGCGGATAGTGCCGTGCTGGCTACTTCGCGACGCGGCCTTTGATGGCGTTAGCGCGCGCGCTGCAGGTGATGCGCCCCGCGCCGTCGGCCGGCAAGGTCCGGCGAACCTGGTCCATCAGCGCCTTGCGATCATCGCCCGGCATTGCGCCGATGATCGGCGCCATGCTCGGCCCGAGCGTCGTGATCGACCAGAACTCGTCGAAATCCCGGAATGTCCGCTGCACGATGATTTCGCGGGTCTCGATATCTTTCAGTCCTGCCCCTGACCACAGCGCCAGCGTGTTCTCGAGTCGCGAGGCCTCGACGCTCGGCGGCAAAGGCGGCTTCATGCCGCGCGCCCGCATATGCTTCTGCACCGGCTCGAACGGGAAACCACCGCCGAGGATGTCCCACGTATAGGCGGCAACGGTGCCGTCGGACTTCACCACGCGCACCATTTCGGCGACGCCCTTGGCCGGATCGGGAACGAAGAACAGCACCAGTGCCATGGTCGCGAGGTCGAACGCGCTGTCGGCGAACGGCAACGCCATCGCGTCGCCCTGCTGAAACTTCGCCATTTTCGCGCCGGGCCGGGTGCGCGCGAAGGCAAGCTGGCCTGCGGACGGGTCGATGCCCTGCATTTCGGCGGGCTCGCAGCGCTGAACGATCCGCTCGATGAGGGCGCCGTTGCCGCAACCGACGTCGACGCAGCGCAGGCCCTGAGGCGGCGCGAGCCAGTCGAGGAACACGTCGCCGGCGAGCGCGCTCCACGTCCCCATCATCTTCTCGTAGGCGGCGCCGTCGTCGAAACGGATCGGTTGTTCGGCCATGTCACACCTCCATCCAGGCGCCGTTGGCGTCCACCGACTTGAACACCGCTTCGAGCGCGGCGGCGGTCTGCAGGATGCCTTCGGGCGGGATCGGGAACGTGCCCTGCCCGAGCGCCGCCTTGGCGAAATAATCGAGGTTGCGGCCGAGATGATTGTCGACCGGGCGGTCGATCACCTCCGGCCCCTTGCCGGCGTAGCGGACGATGGCGCGCGTCTCGCTGACGCTCTCGGCGCGGCAGTTCTCGCCGTAGATCGCAATGCGCCAGTCGAACGGCGTCTTGATCGTGGTGCCAAGCGTTCCGGTGGCGCCGCTTTCGAACTCGATCAACGCCGCGGTGGTGTCGCCGCTGGCCACGTCGAGCGCGCGCGACGTCGACAGCGCGGCGATGCGCTTCATCGGGCCGGCTATGTCGCGGAAGCAGTCGAGCACGTGGATGCCCATGCCCGTCATGCCGCCGGCGCGGCTTTCCTCGGCCTGCATGCGCCAGCTGTCGCGCGGGTAACTGGCCAGCCAGTCGTGGCTGTAATTGCCCTCGACCTGCATGATGGTGCCGAAGGCGCCCTTCTCCTTGAGTTCGGCCAGCACGCGCATCGACGGCATAAGACGAAAATGGTGGCCGACCCCGAGCACGATGCCGGCGCGCTTGCAGGCCTCGAGCATCGAAATCGCTTGCGCCTTGCTCAGCGCGAACGGCTTCTCGCAGTAGAGATGCTTCTTCGCGGCGGCAACCGCCTTGACCTGCTCGGGGTGCTTGGTGTGCGGCGTCGCCAGAATGACGGCCTGCACGTCGCGGTCGGCGAGCACCTCGTCGAGCGAGGCGCCGAGCGCGATATTTTGCTCAGCGCAGAAGTCGCGCACGGTGTCCGGCTCGAGCGAGACGCCGCGGGTAAAGCGCAGCGGCGCGCCGAAATCGCGCGCCGCTTTGACCAGAGTCTTGCCCCACCAGCCGAGGCCAACGATTGCCGTATTCAGCACGTCACACCGAAGCCGGCGCGCCGGGCTGCTTCAGCGGATGCGCGCGGGCAAAGGCGTCGTTCTGGAAGCAGGTGTCGACGATGCGCTTGAAGGTCGGATAGGGCGTGGTATCGGCCTTGAAGTAGGCGGCGCCGACCGACTGCGCCGCGAGGCAGATGTCGGCGACGGAGATCTGGTCGCCCTGCGCGTAACGGCCGGTGTCCTTCGAACCGGAGAGCACCGTTTCCAGCGCCTTGAGCGCCGTGTTGTGCCAGTGATTGCCCCATTTCATGACGCCGGCTTCGTCGATGTTGTATTCGTGCGCCAGATATTCACGCACGCGCGGCACGATCAGCGGATGGGTGTCGGCGGCGCAGATCTGCGCGATGGCGCGGGCCCGCGCCCGTGCCTTCGGCTCCTTCGGCAGCAACGGCGGATTGGGATGCGTCTCGTCGAGATATTCGAGAATGGCGAGCGACTCGAACAGCACCGTGCCGTCGTCCTCGACCAGCGCCGGGATCGCCATCATCGGATTGATCTTGCGGAACGAGTCCTCGCGCTGTTGGCCCTTCATCAGATTGACGTCGATCACCTCGTCCGGCGTGATGCCCTTGAGGTTGAGCGCGGTGCGCACGCGGAACGTCGCCAGCGAACGCCAGAATGAAAACAGTTTCACGTGATCCCCCTTACTTTTTTGCGCCGCCCGGATCGGCTTTCAGTCCCGCCGCCTCGATCCCGGCGACGGCGATGATCTCGTCGTTGTCCGCAACGTCGCCGGAAACGCCGACGGCGCCGAGGATCGTGTTGGCCGCGTCACGGATCAGCACGCCGCCCGCGTTCGGCACCACGCGGCCGCCGCTGGCGCCGACCATCGCCGTGAGGAAATTCGGATTTTGCATCATGCGTTCGCCCGTGGTGCGCGAACCCCAGCCCATGCCGAGCGCGCCATAGGCTTTTCCGAAGGCGAGCTCGAACCGGATGATGCCGGAATTGTCCTCGCGCTTGACGCAGACGACATGGCCGCCCGGATCGAGCACCACGACGGTCTGCGCCATTTGCTTGAGTTCGCGCGCCTTCTTGAGCGCGGTATCGACGATGGTGGAGGCCTGGGCCAGCGTGACGGTCATGAATGCTCCTTGGGTGTTTCAGGATTTCTTGCGGCTCGACCAGTAGACCGACTGCTTCGAGCCGTCGCCACCGCCGAGGCCCTTGTTGTTGGCCTCCTCGAACGCGGCAAGCGCCGCTTTCGTCGCGACCATGTCGGCGCCCTTGGCCGCGCCGGTCTCGACCATGGTGCGCAAATCCTTGACCGCGTTGGCGATGCTGAAGGTCGTTGGGCCCGGATCGCGGTTTTCCATCATGGCGACGATCATGTCGGCGCGCATCTTCAGCGCATTGTTGGCGCCGTTGCTCTCGACGAAGAGGTCGAGCAGGCGCCTGGGCTCCCAGCCGACATCGCGGGCGATGGCGAAGGCTTCGCCATAGGCCTGCCACGCGACCATCAGCGGCAGATTGATCGCGAGCTTCATCGACGAGCCGGCGCCGACCGGCCCGCAATGCTCGACCTTGCGGCATAACTGATCGAGGATCGGCTGGGCGCGCGCGGCGTCCGCCGGCTCGGCACCCATCAGGCCGAGCAGCTGGCCCTTGCGCGCCGGCGCGGTCGAACCGCCGACCGGACATTCGACGAAAGCCGCGCCCTTGCCGCGAACCTTAGGCGCGAGCGCCGTTTCAAACTTCGGCGGCACCGTGCTCATCTCGATGAAGAGCTTGCCTTTGACGTCGCCCGACAGCAGCCCCGATGGTCCGCTGTAAACGTCGTCGATCGCCTTGCCGTCGGTGAGAATGGTGATGACAACCTCGCTCGCCGCGGCGACCGCGGCAGGATTGGCTGCGACCCTGGCGCCGGAGTCGGCAAGCGGTTTGGTTTTTTCGGCCGAGCGATTCCAGACCGTGACCTGATGGCCCACTTCCAGCAGACGCGCAGCGATGGCCGCGCCCATGGCGCCAAGCCCGGCGACTCCGATTTGCATTTCTCCTCCCATCAGTATTTTGCCGGAGACGATAGGCGATCAGGACGCGGCGTGAAAGCCCGCCAGCGAGACTCGACAGGCCACGAATCCATCCGCATATAGTGGCCAAACGCGCGGGCGGCGCGTTTTCGTTTTGCAGCAGAGGGCAACGGAATGGCGGCGAAAAAGAAAAAGGGTACGGTCGGCGTCATCGGCCTCGGCATCATGGGCGGCGCCTTCGCCACGAACCTCGCCGCTGCTGGTTGGCATGTGGTCGGTTTTGATGTGAGTGCCGCGCGCCGCCGCGAGGCGGCTCGTGCCGGCGTTCACATCGCGAAAAGCGCGGCCGATGTCGCGGCGACAGCGCCCGTGATCCTCACCAGCCTGCCCAAGCCGCAAGCGCTCGCCGCAACCGCGCGCGAAATCGCCGCCGCAAAGCTAAAGCGCAAGGTGATCGTCGAAATGAGCACCTTCGCCATCGAGGACAAGGAGAAAGCGGAAAAGGTGCTGCGCAAGGCCGGGCATACGATGCTCGACACGCCGGTCAGCGGCACCGGCTCGCAGGCGGCGACGCGCGATCTCGTCTTCTATGCCAGTGGCGACCCCGCGACGATCAAGCGACTCAAGCCGATGTTCGAAACCTTCGGCCGTCACGTTTATGACGTCGGGGCGTTCGGCAACGGCAGCAAGATGAAATACGTGGCGAATCTCCTGGTCGCCATCCACAACGTCGCCAGCGCCGAAGCCATGGTGCTGGGCATGAAGGCGGGCCTCGATCCGCAGTTGATCTTCGATCTGATCAAATCCGGCGCCGGCAACTCGCGCATTTTCGAACTGCGCGCGCCGATGATGGTGAAGGGCCGCTACGGCAACCCGACCATGAAGATCGATGTCTGGGACAAGGACATGCACGTGATCGGCGACTACGCGCGCAAGATCCGCGTGCCGACGCCGATGTTCGACGCCTCCAAGCCGATCTATATCAAGGCGATGAAGACCGGCCACGGCGCCGAAGACACCGCCGCCGTCTGCGCCGTGCTGGAGTCGATGGCGAAGTTCAAGCGCGGCAAACGCAAGTCCACGCGCTAATCCGTTCTCCCCCCGCATCGCGGAAACGACGCCAACGCTCTTGCGCGGGTTTCGCATCGCTGTAGCCTCTCCCCAACAAAATAACCCCGGGAGGCAACGATGGCGGCGCTGCAGCAGCGATCGGAAGTGCGCGACGGCATGCGCATCGATTGGGACGTGCCGATCGAAATGGACGACGGCCTCGTCCTGCGCGCCGATATCTTTCGCCCGGTGAAAGACGGCAAATACCCCGCCATCCTCAGCTACGGCCCCTACGCCAAGGGCCTCGCCTTCCAGGACGGCTATCCGACCGCGTGGGAGCGCATGACGACCAAGCATCCCGATGTCGTCGCCGGCTCGAGCAATCTCTATCAAAGCTGGGAAGTCGTTGATCCTGAGAAGTGGGTACCGCACGACTACGTTTGCGTGCGCGTCGATTCACGCGGCGCCGGCTGCTCGCCTGGCTACATCGATCACTTCTCGCCGCGCGAGACCAAGGACTTCTACGACTGCATCGAGTGGTCGGGCGTGCAGCCATGGTCAAACGGCAAGGTCGGCCTCAACGGCATTTCCTATTACGGCATCAACCAGTGGCACGTCGCCTCGCTTCAGCCGCCGCATCTCGCGGCGATGTGCATCTGGGAAGGCGCAGCTGACTGGTACCGCGACATGACCCACCACGGCGGCATTCTCTCGACGTTCTGGGAGAACTGGTACGACATGCAGGTCAAGACCGTGCAGTACGGCGCCGGCGAGCGCGGCAAGCGCAGCCGCGTGCACGGCGGACTCGTGTGCGGTCCCGAAATCATGACGGACGGGCAGCTCGCGCAGAACCGCGCCAATTTCGGCGCCGACATCGCTGCCCATCCGATGGACGACGACTACCACCGGGCGCGCTCGCCGCAGTGGGACAAGGTGGTGACGCCTTTGCTCACCTCGGCCAATTGGGGCGGCCAGGGTCTGCATCCGCGCGGCAACTTCGAGGGCTTCGTGCGCGCCGCTGCCAAGCAGAAATGGCTGGAGGCTCACGGCATCGAGCACTGGACGCATTTTTACACGGACTACGGCCGCGAGCAGCAGCTCAAGTTCTTCGACTACTTCCTGCACGGCAAGAAGGCGAAATGGGACAAGCAGCCGAAGGTGCTGCTGCAGGTGCGCCACCCCGGCGAAAAATTCGTCGCCCGGGCCGAGAACGAATGGCCGTTGGCGCGTACGCGCTGGACCAAGTTCTTCCTCGATCCGGCCAGCATGGCGCTGACCACCAGGAAACCGGCGCGCGGCGCCAAGCTGTCATTCCCGGCGATGAGCGAAGGCCTGGTGTTCCTGACGCCGCCATTGGCCGAGGAGACGGAGATCACCGGTCCGTCGGCGCTCAAGCTGTTCGCTGCATCGTCGACGCGCGACGCCGATTTCTTCATCGTGCTGCGCATCTTCACCGGCGACCTCAAGGAGGTCGTGTTCCAGGGCGCGATCGATCCGCATACGCCGGTGGCGCAAGGCTGGCTGCGCGCCTCGCATCGCAAGCTCGACAAAAAGCTGTCGACGCCCTACCGCCCGTATCACACCCACGACGAGAAGCAGTCGCTCACCAAGGGCAAGCCGGTCGAGCTCGATATCGAGATCTGGCCGACGTCGATCGTGGTTCCCGCCGGTTATCGCGTCGGCCTGTCGATCCGCGGCAAGGACTACGAATACGGCGGCGCCAGCGGCGGCAAGATGTCAAACTTCAAGAATGAGCTCAAAGGTTGCGGACCGTTCCTGCACGACGATCCACGCGACCGGCCGCCCGCTCTCTTCAACGGCGTCACCACTTTGTACTTCGGCGGCGCCAGGTCGCCCTACTTATTGCTGCCGATCATCCCGCCAAAAAAACAGGCAGGCGGGCGAAAGCGGCGGGGCAAATAACAAGGACCATCTGGCCCCCGTTGCCCACCCGACTAAATTCGCCGCGGCCGCGTTTAGGGGCTTCATTCCCGCACAAGCTCAGGTAAGCTTCGCGCAACCTTCGCTTAACAGAAGGATCAAGAGGGGGAATGAACACGCAGTTCTGGGTCATCCAGGCTTTCAACGGCGTTTCGTATGGCGCGTTGCTGTTTCTCGTCGGCAGCGGCCTGTCGTTGATCTTCGGCGTCATGCGCATCGTCAACCTGTCGCATGGTGCGTACTTTCTATGGGGCGGCTACATCGCGCTGTCGGTGATCACCTTTACCGGCTCGTGGGTGCTATCGCTGCCGGTCGCTGCGCTCGCCGTCGCGGTCATCGGCGTCCTGATGGAGCGCCTGTTTCTCCGTTCGGTCGGACTGGAATCGGCGCGCAACGCCGTGATCGGGATCGGCTTCGGCGTGCTTGTCGCGCTCGCGATCGCGCGCTGGTCGCCGGCGATCGGCGCCAGCAAGGCGAGCTTCATCGGTGTCGCCGCGGTCGCCACCATCATTGCGTTCTTCGCCCTCAGCCGCATCGCCGTGCAGCCGATCGACAATGATGTGTTGCGGCAGGTGCTGCTCACCGTCGGCTTTGCCTTCCTGTTCCAGCAGGGCGCGCTCGACATCTGGGGCGGCAACAACATGGACATCACACCGCCCCCGGTGCTGTCGCAGAGCCTCATCATTGGCGGCATGTATTTTCCAGCCTATCGGCTGTTCATGATCGCGCTCGCGCTCACCATCGGCATTGTGCTGTGGCTGGCGATGGAAAAGACGCGCATGGGTGCCGCGGTGCGCGCGACCGTCGACGACGCGCAGATGGCGCGCGGCGTCGGCATCAACACTAACCGCATCTCGATGTTCATCTTCGGCCTCGGCGCCTTCCTCGCCGCGCTCGGCGGCGTCGCCGGTGGAGCCTTCCTCGGCATCTATCCGGGACTCGATTTCGAGATGCTGCCGCTTGCCTTCGCGGTCGTCATCATCGGCGGCATGGGCAGCCTCGGCGGCGCCGCGATCGGCGCGCTTGCCGTCGGCCTCGCCGACAATTTCGGCAAGGCGCTGTTTCCGGAAGTATCCTACTTCACCTTGTACGCCCCGATGGTGCTGATCCTGGCGATCAAGCCCACCGGTCTCTTCGGGCGGGAGTGATCAATAATGACGAGCCAGAATACCAAGGTCCTGATCGTCGTCGCCCTCCTCCTGATATTCGCGCTGATCGTTCCGTATTCAGGCTCGTTCGTCGTGCTGCTGGCAACGCGCGCGATGTGCTTTGCGATCCTCGCCATGAGCGTCGACCTGCTGCTTGGCTACACCGGTCTCTCCTCGATGGGGCAAGCCTCCTACTTCGGCGTCGGCGCCTACATGACCGCGGTGTTCGCGACCAAAATGCATTTCGGTCTCGGCTGGGATTTCTGGCTGGTGGTCGTGCTCGCCATCCTGCTCGGCATGGCCCTGGCGGCATTCTTCGGCCTGTTCGCCATCCGCGCGACCGGCGTCTACTTCCTGATGATCACGCTGGCGCTCGGTCAATGCGTCTGGGGCCTTGCCTATCGCTGGAATTCGCTCACCGGTGGCGACAACGGGCTCAACCTCACCGCACGGCCCGACTTCGGCCTCGACCTCAATAATTCGACGACGTTCTTCTATCTGGTGTTCGGGTTTTTCGTCGCCTCGCTGGCGCTGATGTATTTGCTGGTGCGCTCGCCATTCGGGCGAAGCCTCGCCGGCATTCGCGAGCGCGAATTGCGCATGCAGATCCTCGGCTACAACACCTGGCTGCACAAATACATCATCTTCATCATCGCCGGCGGCTTCGGCGGCCTGTCGGGCGTCCTATGGGCGCATACCAACGGACATGTGAGCCCGGAGACGCTGGTCCTCACCACGTCCGTCGACGCGCTGCTGATGGTCGTGCTCGGCGGCGCCGGCACTTTGATTGGCGGCGCGCTCGGCGCGGCCATCGTCTTTGGCCTGCGCGAATTTCTCAGCACGCTGGTGCCGTGGTGGCAGTACGTGCTCGGCGGCGTTTACGTGCTGACAATTCTCTATTTGCCGATGGGCCTCATGGGCATCCTCGAGCGAATTCGCCAAGGCCGCACCGCATCGAAGAAAACACCCGAGCAACCGAAAAAGACCGAGAAACTAGCATCCGTGCCGTCCTGAGACGGGCACGCCCACAATGGAGGAATGACCATGACAAGGAAACAGCGCTGGCTTTACCAAGTAGTGGCACTTGCGGGTCTTGCGTTTGGGGCGGTGTCCGCTCAGGCGCAGACGCCGGAACTCAAGATCGGCTTTCTCGCCCCCCGCACCGGCATCATCACACAGCTTGGCACCGACATGCTGAACGGCTTCCAGATGTATCTGGACGAGCACAACGGCATGCTCGGCGGCGCCAAGGTCACCTTCATCGTCGAGGATGATAAAGGCACCGTCGATGGCGACGTCTCCATGGCGAAGAAGCTGATCCTGCAGGACAAGGTCGACATGCTGGTCGGCGCGGTGCTTGCGCCGTCGGCTTACGCGCTGGCGCCGCTCTCCACTGCCGAGAAGATACTCTATATCGGCACGGTTTCCACCGCCGACAACATTGCCCAGCGTCAGTCGGAACAATTTCCCTACACCGTATTCTCGACGTGGGTGCCGTCGCAGCCGACGCATCCGCTCGGACAGTGGGCTTGCGAGCAGGGCTACAAGCGGGTCTCTGCGGTCGTCGCCGACTACGCCTTCGGCTATGAGCAGCTCGGCGGCTTTCAGCAGACGTTCGAAGACTGCGGCGGCAAGGTCGTGCAGAAAATCTGGGTGCCGTTCGGCAACAAGGATTTCGGACCCTACATCTCGACCATGAAGACGGACGTCGACGCCATCTTCTCGTTGATGGTCGGACCGATGGCGTTGCAATTCCCGAAGCAGCTGCGTGCCGCCGGCAACAAGACGATCATTCTCGGCGGCAGCACGAATTATGACGAGTTCGGCCTGCCCTTCATGGGCGACGAGGTGCTCGGCGACATCTCGGCACACGTCTACAGCGCGGCAATTCAGACGCCTGCCAACGAAGAGTTCGTCAAGAAGTATCGCGCCAAGTACGGCAAGGTGCCCTCGTATTATTCGGAAGGCAACTACACAACAGCGATGTGGATCGACAAGACGCTGGCCACGTTCAAGGGCAAATATCCAGGCCCGGCTGAATTCATCAAAGCGATGGCGTCGATCAAAATCGACGCGCCGCGCGGTCCAGTGCGGCTCGATCTCGCGACCAAGAGCCCGATCCAGAACATCTACATGAAGAAGGTCGAAAAGAAGAAGATGTTCGGCTACGACAAGGACGAGCTCTGGAACACGGTGATCAAGACCTACCCCGAGGTCAGCACGTACTGGAAATACGACCCGGCGAAATTCAAGGCTCAGCCGCCGTACACGCGCGACTACCCGCCGTGCAAATATTGCGAGTGAGGAGTCGACCACTTCAACGAACATAAAACGAGCAAGGGAGGAACGACGATGACAAGCAGACTGACAAGGCGGCTGACGCAGGCGTTGCTCGGGGGCGCTTTCGCGATCGGATTGAGTCTTTCCCCGTCGGCCCGCGCGGAAGAACTGCGCATCGGCTACATCGCGCCGGTCACCGGCATCTTTGCCCAGGTCGGCAAGGACATGGTGGACGGCTTCCAGATGTATCTCGACGAGCACGGCGGCAAGCTCGGCGGCATGGACGTGAAGTTCATCGTCGAGGACGACCAGGGCAAGCCCGACGCCGGCGTCACCAAGGCGAAGAAGCTGATCCTGCAAGACCACGTGCAGATGTTCATCGGCGGCCTGCTGGCGTCGTCGGGCTACGCGCTCGCCCCCGTCAGCACCGAGTTGAAGACGCTGTACATCTCCTCGGTCGCCTCGGCCGACGACCTGACGCAGCGTCAGCTCGACAAGTACCCCTACTTCATGCGCACCAGCTGGACCTCGTCGCTGCCGCACCAGGCCCTCGGCCAATGGGCCTGCGATCAAGGCTACAAGACCGGCGTCGTCATCGCCGCCGACTACGCCTTCGGCTACGAGACCGTCGGCGGCTTCCAGAAAGTGTTCGAGGATTGCGGCGGCAAGATCATCCAGAAAATCTGGC
>Ga0265313_10002954_pt1 | contig 14183 bp, 9 predicted proteins | sample 4123metaG_FD_203122 | JGI IMG/M metagenome (GOLD analysis project Ga0265313, IMG submission 203122) | Rhizosphere microbial communities from Carex aquatilis grown in University of Washington, Seatle, WA, United States - 4-1-23 metaG | ecosystem: Host-associated > Plants > Roots > Rhizosphere >...
AATTCCTGATTGGTGAACAATTGCCTTCCCTCCGTTGCGACCCATTGTCGGACCAAATCGCGACCCGTGTGGAAGAAACACGGGATAGGTAGCCAAACGGGTGCTAGATTAAATTGGGATAATGTCCTCGTCGGTGTCCGCAGATTACCTTCGCGCCATCGTCGCCCCGCCTAACGAAATCGCTCGCCAGGCGACGGCGGCGCTGGAGGGCTATGCCTATCAGCTCTATCAGACCGTGTCGGCTTGGTTATCGTTGGGGCCGAGCGAGCTGTTACATGTCGAATTCGCGGAGGACTTTGCCGTCTCCGACGACGGCACACTTAAGCTGACACAAGTCAAGCATGCCAAAGCTGCCCTCACCCTGCGCTCTAAGGCAGTCGCGGCCCTGATTCGCGCCGCTTGGACGTTTCAAAACGCCAATCCTGGCCGCTCCGTCCTGGCGGCCCTGATAACGACGGGCCGAATCGGAAAGGAGAAGGGCCTAACGTTTCCGGGAAAGGCTTCAGGTCTGTCCTATTGGCGCGTTGCGGCCCGTGAGCAAGCGGACATAGAGCCTGTGCGAAAGGCCCTACTGGCTCTCGATTTTCCCGCCGATCTGAAGGACTTCCTAAAGGACGGAACTGCCGACGATATCCGCCGCCGCATTCTTCGGCCGATCCGCTGGCTCGGATCGGGTCCATCGCAGGACGAGATCGAATGTGATCTGCACGAGCAGCTTGTGAATTTCGGAAATGCCCTGGGTGTCGGCGCCGAGGATTCTAAGAACGCACTCAATGCCTTGATCGTCGAGTTGCTAGCGCGCATACGTCGTCCGGGGGCGTCGCGCTACGTGACCGCAGCCGACCTCCTCACCGTGTTTCAGAAAAATACCTACCGCTTGGTTCCACCCTCAGCGCTTCACGGCATAGCCCCGGCGCCGGCGGGAGCCGATGACCTCTCCGAAACGGCACTGGCGACAAACGACGCAATCTCAATTCCCCTGCCACCACGCGTCGCGCTCCGGCCGGAGCTCGTCAAAGATTTACATGACACGCTGCTCGAGAACGGCGCGCTATGGCTACATGGCAGCAGCGGCCTGGGAAAGACAATTCTCGCGCTGCTTCTGGCCCGCCGCGTGAACGCCGCGTGGACGTTTGCCGACCTGCGCGACCTGGAGTCGCGGGCGTTGCGCCTTGTCCTCGCTCGACTCAGCGTGACGTTCGGCGCAAGTGGAGCACGGGGACTTATCCTGGATGATCTCCCGGCCGACGCCGACAATGCCTTGATCCTCGCCATCAAGCGCGTTGCTCGAGCCGTGGCTAACGCCGATGGCGTGTTGGTGGTGACTGCTGCCAAGCCACCGCCCCCGACGCTTGCGGATGGACTCAGTTTGGCGAAGAAAGCGGTCCGCACAGTGCCCTATATGACCGAAGACGAGGTCGGGCAAATCGTTAGCCAGGCAGGCGGTGATCGTCGCATCTGGGGCCGCGTCGTCTTTCTGTTTTGCGGCGGAGGCCATCCCCAGCTCGTCGGTGCCCGCGTTATGGGTCTTCGCCAGCGCGGCTGGCCGATCCAAGAACAGTTCGCCGATCTTGTGCCGTTGGAGACGAACTCGGGCGATCTGGAAGCTGAGCGCAAGGCGGTTCGCGCCCGCTTGCTGCGCGAGCTCGACGCTCAATCTCGCGAATTGCTGCTGCGCCTGTCGCTGCTGACGAACAATTTCGATCGAGCCATCATGTTTGCAGTGGCCAGTGTAGCGCCGGCTGTACAGCAGCCCGGTATGCAGTTTGATGCGTTGGTCGGACCCTGGATCGAACAGGTTGGAGCCCAGCGCTATCGCCTGTCCCCATTGTTGCGAGATAGCGGCGAAGTCGGGCTGACGGACACGCAGCGCACGAGTATCCGCACGGCGGTGGTCGAACACCTCGTGGGCCGCCGTCCGTTCCCCGCCGATCAACTGTTGTTGGTCTTCATCTTCGCTTTCGCGCTCAAACACATTCCTGCGTTGACCTGGTTTTCGAGTGTGCTGGTCCACACTGCTAGCCGCGACAAGAATCTGTTCAAACGGTTGGCGGAAGAGGTCTCCCTGTTCGCGATTGTCGATCGCGGTGAGGCGGAACTGTTGCTTCCTGGGAAAGCCAACATCTCGGTGATGCTGCGCTACGCGCAGTTTCGCGTCGCGATTGCGACAGAGGATGGAAATCGCGCAGCCCAGATTCTTGACCGCATGCTGTTCGAGATCGAACAGCTTACTGGCAGGTTCAAATCGACCAGTCTTGGACTGGCGCTCGGGACCGCTTTGATAGAACGCTCCGTTCCCCTACGGCCCATGCGCTGGCTCGGCATGCTGCAAACCCTCACCGCGCTTTCTGGCATGCGCAGCATGCTGAGGCGCCAGTCCTCGCAGACTGATCCATTGGATGGGCTCACCGCGTCGGCCGCACATGACGAGATGATGTTTGTTCTCCGCGCTACTGCCCTCAGCGGAATCGACCAGCTTTGCGAGCTTGTAGCGGCGCTTAGCACCCAGCCCGCAGCGATCCGAGATCGTTACCTCGCTGCAACCTCCAATCTATCGCAGAGTACTGGCCATATCGTTTCCTCGGCGTGGCTTCCCGATGCACGCAAAGAAGGCTTCGATGGGAAGGCGGCGGCCGCGAAACTGGCGGAGCTCAGCGAGACGGCTTCACACTGGACTAATTCCGACATGGCGATTGAGCTTGCGTGCGCGAGAGCCGTGATGCTCGACGAATATGCTGGCGACAAGGAAGGAGCCCTTAGGGTGCTTGAAGCCGCGCAGGCCAGGTACCCTCGGGACTATCGCATCAACCGGCACCGCCAGCGGGTCTACTATCGCAACGGCGATCATGCCCATGCGCTGGCGGAGTCTGAAGCCTTTGCCGACGCGTTCCCCGCGACGAGCGCGGTCGATCGCGCCTTTGCTATGCGTGAAGCTGGACGCAGCGCCGCTGAGGTGGGCGATCTAGACAAGACGCGCCTCTTCTTTGAACGGGCCTGGGAGTCCGCTCGGCAATGCGGCGATTACATGCGGCCCATGACCGCGGGCCTCTCCGCAGACTGCGCCATCCTCGATTTTCAGGCCGGCAGGATCGACAGCGCGCTGGTGCTGATGATGCGCGCGTTGACGGAGGCCGAACCCGTCGACCCAAAGGCGGGGCTGAAAGAACACTATTGTGCGCTCATCCTCACGGGCGCGATCCTGTGGATGCGCGGCGGTGCGGCCCATTGGCCGGTCGAGCGCCAGGCCATGGTGATCGGCATGTGTAGCAACCCCGACCCGTTGCCCGAGATCAGGGACCGCCCGCTGCCGCAACATCTTTTGCCCTGGTACGAGTTGTGCGAACTCGAAGCAGAGATCAGCGATAAGCAGATCGTTCTCGCCGCGTTGCGCCAACGGACCGCAAAGACCGGCGGCCTCTTGCCCATGGATGCCATGCTGGCTTCCGGTCTCATGGAAGCTGCGCTGCGTAGCTTGAATGTCGATCGTTTCCTCGGTGCGCTCGCGTTCTACCCGCGCGCCATAGTTGTGGGCGTCGAGATCATGGCAAACCGTCGCCTTAACAACGTACTTGCGATGCCGACAGGAATATTGAAACCCGTCGCAGTGGGAGAGTGGAGCAATGAGGCCATCCAGCAGGCCACGACGAGCGCCGTTCTTGTATTTGCAGTAACCGCCATCTGTTCGGGCCGGGTTGATGTCTTTGAGGGTCTTCGCGCTCGAATTTCGGAGATCAATGGGCTTGGCTCTGCTGTGGCTCCGCTTTTCGATACGATCTCCGCGCCATCGGACAAGCGCGACAATCTTGTCGTTGTGGTCGCGAGCATCCTTGGCCAGATGCTGCAGCCGGGTTTCGTGTTCGTTGCTAGCGAAGCGTTCATGGCTACAGTCTATCTGATCCAACTTCTCTCGAACCATGCGCTGGGCGAGACAGCGGCCGGTCCAATCGCCGCCTATTTCTCTCAGGTGTGGCGCGACATTCTCGCCGGACGGGCCTTCTCTGTTCTCAATCCTGCAGTTAGCGGACCGCTCATCCTGGCCGCGCTTTCCGAGGGCGCCAGCAATCGCGCAAAGCTCGCCAAACTCGTGCTTGCTTCCGAAGCCGCAGTTCGCGCGAACCTCAGCGATGAGCTAAGGGCGACCATTCGCGCAGTAGCCGAAGCAAAAAAACTACCACTGGAGAGCCTTCAAGCGTCAGCGCCTCTGACACCAGGTACATAAGTAAGTATGCGGTTGCCCGCTGGTTGTCCCGCGTGGTCAGGCCCTCGCGAGTCAAGCCCGCGCTGCAGCACGGTCTTGGCCCTACGCCGACCACAAATGCCGCTAGCACAAGGCAGACTTGGCACTAGGCGTGAGCTACATCGCTTACTGATCTAATGCGGCTGCTGGTAGGTGCGCCGGGCATCACCGGCGATTGCAAGTGGATTCGGGCTGTATTTTGGGTTCGTAACTTTCGATAGCTGGGCACTATCGGAAATCAGGTCAAATTGCTATCGCCGCGGCGACCGCTCCGGTATTGGAAATTGTCTCCCCGCCGGGCACGTCAAAAACACCCATTTCAAGCGGGGGGCCCGCGCCCGGCCATCAATCGGCCAACGCCAAATCTGTCGCCCGCCTCCGCCGCCGCCACGCCGTTCCTATGGGCCGCCCCATTCTTCACGATCGCGACGAGGCTGTTCTCGTCCGCCATGATGAACGTTTCCTGCAGCGGTTTACCGTCGACGACCAGCAGGTCGTCGAGTGAACCCATCTTTACTACGCCCAGCTTGTCGCCCTGGGAGTCCGGACGAAGCCGCAGTGACCGCCTGTGCGGGCCCCGGCGACGCGCTTGCGCGAGTTCCCAGCGCCCGCCGGCTACAACGCAACCCGCCGCCCCTCCTCCGCCGACCAGTACCCGGCGTAGCACACCCTCATGGTCTCGAAGGCGAGATCGATGCCGGCGCGCGGGGCGCGGCCGAGGGTGACGCATTCCATGAAATCCTGGATCTCCTGGCGATAGCCGCAGGCCCAGTCCTCCTCCAGGTGAACGAACTGCCAGCCCGTCTTGCGATCCACCTTCTCCGTGAAATAGACGCTGGCCAGCCTCGTCTCGTCCGTCTGGTAGCTCGTCAGGTGGCTGTTGGGGGCGATATTGGCGATCAGGCATCCGCCGCCCGCATGCGCCTCGATCGTGTTGCGCACCCCGCCCAGGATCATGTCGCCGGCGAAGACCGTTGCCTTGCTGCCGTCGGAGAAGGTGAGGGTCAGCGTCGCCCAATCCTCCACGTCGACCGGCCGGGCCGTGATGTACGGCCGCTCCGCCGCGGGCAGGCCGGCGGTCACATGGCCGCTGTCGGCCGTCACGTTTGTGACCGTGATCGCCTCCTCGCGCGCCGCCGCCTCCACCTGCTTCAGGTAGAGGATCGCCGAGAGGGGGTGGCAGCCCATGCGGATCAGCGAGCCGCCGCCGGTCTGCGACCATTCGGCGGCATGGGCCGCATGCGATCCGCTGTGGCTTTCCTCCGCCTTCATGAACAAGATCTTGTCCCGGGTCGCCGTCAGGATCTCCGCCATCTTGACGACGGCCGGCGCATAGACCCAGTTCTCGGCATACATGAAGAGGCGGCCGCTGGCGCTGACCGTGTTCCGGATGGCCTCCATCTCCGCCATGACGCTTTCATACATCACGGACTTCGCTACATGCCGGCCGATGGGCGTGGGATCCGCCGGCCGGCCGAAATAGCCCGTGAAGGGCTTCTCGCAGATGACATGCTTTCCCGCCCGCATCGCTTCCACGATCATCGTGCCGTGCATGGCCGGCGGCGTGCAGATGTCGACCACATCGATCGCGCCGTCGGCCAGCAGCGCCCGGTAGTCGCGATGGGTGGCGGCGATCCCGTGCCGCTGCGCGAAGTCGAGGACATGGTCGCCGCGGGATGCCACCGTCGATACCTCCACCTCGAGCCCGTACACGCGGCTGTAGGCGCGCATGTGCAGCTCGGCGATGAAGCCGCTGCCGATCATTCCGACGCGAATCTTTGCCATGGCGATTTCCTTCGCGAGCCCCCGATCAATCTACAGGCCCGCCATCGCTTTGGTCAGGCGGATCGCCGGCGGCCCGATTGTTCGACAGGCTCATGCTTAGACGCCCTCATCCTTCGACAAGCTCAGGACGAGGGCGGTTTGTTTGACCCTCATGGTGAGCCTGTCGAACCACGAGGGTCAAACTGCCCCGCGAACCGCGCGCCGGCAGCCCCGCGCGCCAAGGCGCGCCACCAGCCCCGCGCGCCAAGGCGCGCCACCAGCCATGGACAAGCCCGAGCCGGCGCTGTCATGCTGTGCCGAGGCATCGCCCAGCGGCTGGCGGCGGATAACGGCCGTTTCGGGCGCCATGGCGCAAGCCTGCAAAAGGGGAGGAGACATGGCAAAGGCGGCGAAGAAGCGGGCCGAGCGAAAGCCCGACGCGGAGTATCGCGTCAAGGTCGGGCGCCACGAGGTCCAGGTCTACAGCTTCGGCAAGGGCGATGAGGTGCTGTTCTGCCTGAACGGCGGTCCGGGCCTCCCTTGCGACTACGTCCGCGACAGCCATTCGGTCCTGGCCGATCACGGCTATCGCGTGGTGGTCCATGATCAGCTCGGCACCGGCCGGTCGGACAAGCCCAAGGACATGTCCCTCTGGCACATCAAGCGCTACGTCGAGGAGGTCGAGACGGTGCGCAAGGCCCTGAAGCTCGGCCGGGTGCATCTCTTGGGCCAGTCCTGGGGCACATGGCTCGGCTTCGAGTACCTGCTCACATATCCGCGCGGCGTGAAGACCTTCATCTGCGCCAACGGCACGGCCGAGATCGCGCTCCATCTGCAGGACGTCGCCCGCCTGCGCGCGGCCCTCGGCCCCGAGACCGTCGCCATGATGGCGCGCCACGAGGCCGAAGGGACGACGGACCACCCGGCCTACCAGGGCGCCGTCAATGTCCTCAACTATCGCCATGTCTGCCGGCTCGACGAATGGCCGGCGCCGATGCAGCGCTCCATGGCCGGCATCAACATGGACATCTACGGCAGCATGTGGGGGCCGAACGAGTTCACCTGCACCGGCAACCTGCTGGGCTGGGATCGCCTGGCCGATCTGCACCGCATCCAGCAGCCTTGCCTGGTGCTCTGCGGCGAGCATGACGAGCTGACGCCCGACAGCGCGGCGCGCATCCACCGGCGGCTGAAGGACTCGCAGATCAAGGTGTTCCCGAACAGCTCCCACACGCCGTTCTTCGAGGAGCCCGAGGCCTATTTCTCCACCGTGAGGTCCTTCCTGGACGCACACCGGGGTTGACGGCTTCGCTTGACCGGGCCCGGCCGGCGGGGGGTATCTTGTATGACGAGGTTCGTTAAACGGTCGTCCAACGGCCGGAAACAATGGCAATCAGGGAGGATTTCGATGGATCGCAGGACACTTCTCAAGACCGCCGCGGGAATTGCGGCTTTGGCGACGGCGGGCAGTTCGATCTTCCCCCGCCGGGCCCGGGCCGACGGCAACGTGCTTCGCGTCGGCCTCGATTCCGAAGTGCTGACCCTGGACCCGATCAAGACGGTCTATGGCCCCGACATCATCTGCCAGGGCGTCATGTTCTCCCGCCTGCGCCGGGCCGATGCCCAGAACAACCAGCTGTTTCCCGGCCTGGCGGAGAGCTGGGAGGTCTCGGACGACGGCAAGACCTATACCTTCCACCTGACCGACGCCAAGTTCTCCGACGGCAGCACGATCATGGCCGAGGACGTGGCCTTCAGCTACAACCGCATGCGCTGGCAGAAGGATTCGGCCTATGCCGGGCCGTTCCAGCAGTTCGACAAGGCCGAGGCCAGCGGGCCGAAGACGGTCATCATGCACATGAAGGAGCAGTTCACGCCGTTCCTGACCCTGGTTTCGATCTGGAACAGCGGCATCGTGCCCAAGGCGGCGGTGACGTCCATGGGCGACGACAAGTATGCGCTGGCTCCCGTCTCCTCCGGCCCGTTCCGCCTGAAGGAATGGCGCAAGGGCGACCGGGTGATCCTGGAGAAGAACCCCTACTACTATCGCCAGGGCATGCCCTATCTGGACGGCATCGAGTTCCGCTACGTGCCCGACGACAACACCCGGGTCCAGATGCTCCAGGGCGGCGAGATTGATGCCTGCATCAACGTGCCCTATCCGCTCATCTCGGGCCTCACCGCCCAGGGCTTCCAGATCCCGGAGAACCCCGCCTCGATCATCCAGGAGCTGCTGATCAACCACTCGGCCGAGCCCTTCAACGACATGAAGGTGCGCCAGGCGGCGAGCTACGGCATCGACCGCCAGGCGATCTGCGATGCGGTGACGCTGGGCCACGGCAAGCCGGCCTCCTCGCTCATGGCGCCGGTGCTGAACTACTTCAACACCGACCTGCCGGTGATCGCCCGCGACGTGGCCAAGGCCAAGTCGCTTCTCGCCGCGGCCGGCAAGCCCAGCGTCACCTTCGAGCTGGTGATCAGCGCCGGCGTGACCACCGACGAGCGCACGGCCATTCTCATGCAGTCGCAGTTGGCCGAGGTCGGCTTCACCGTCAACATCTCCAAGGTCGATTCGACCGAGGAGTGGAACCGGCTGGTCGACGGCAAATACCAGGCCACCCTCAACTGGTGGTACAACGAGACCCGCGACCCGGACAACGCGCTACGCTGGGCCATCTGGGGCGACGGCGACAACAAGTCCTACTACACCCGCTACAACAACCCGAAGGTGAACCAGCTGCTCGACCAGGGTGCGGCGATCCCCGACGGCGACCAGCGCAAGGCGATCTATTTCGAGGCCCAGAAGATCTCCTTCGAGGAAGTGGCCCAGATCGGCCTTTACTATCCGAACTATCACGACGGCATGAGTTCGAAGGTGCAAGGCCTCGTGCTCAATCCGGGCTATCAGTACTCGACCATCGACGAGGTGAAGCTCGGCTAATACACCCGTGTGCCGCCGCCCCGGACCGATCGCATCCGGGGCGGCGGGCCGAGTTCGAATGAGGCCTGTGCGCGGGCCGCTGGAATCTGACGCCGTATGGACCGCTTCGCCTTCATCCTCCGCCGCCCGCTGCAGCTGATACCGGTCCTGATCGGCATCAGCTTCGTGACCTTCGTGCTGGCCCAGCTCACCCCCGGCGATCCGGTCCGGATCATGCTGGGGCCGCGGGCGACGGAAAGCGCCATTGCGGCGGTCCGGGCGCGCTACGGCCTCGATCAGCCGATCCTGGTCCAGTACGGCTACTACATGCTGAACCTGCTGCGGGCGGATTTCGGGCAGTCCCTGGAGTTCCGCTCCTCGGTGCTGGCGGTGATCCTGGAGCGGCTCTGGCCGACCGTCTTCCTGCTCCTCTACGGCCTCACCCTCTCGGTGCTGCTGACCCTGACCTTGGCCATCGCCGCCGCACGGCGCCAAGGCCAATGGGTCGACCAGGCGGTGCGGCTCTTCTGCGTCACGGCGCTGGGCGTGCCGTCCTTCTGGCTGGGCTTGATGCTCATCATCCTGTTCAGCCTGCGCCTGCGCCTGTTCCCGGTCTCGGGCTTCGGCGAATCCTTCCCCCAGAACATCTGGCACCTGTTCCTGCCGGCGCTCGCCATCACCATCGCCGTGGCGCCGATCCTGACCCGCAACCTCAGGGCGACCCTGGTCACGCAGCTTGCCGCCGACTACGCCACCGCCGGCCGGTCCAAGGGCCTGCCGGAGAGCTTCGTCTTCTATCGCCACGTGTTCTGGAACTCCCTGCTTCCCACCATCAGCCTGCTCGGCATCGTCGTCTCCTTCCTCATCGGCGGCACGGTGGTGGTCGAATGGGTGTTCAACATCCAGGGGCTGGGGCAGCTCATGGTCCGGGCCGTGCTGACCCGGGACTATTTCGTCGTCCAGGGCGTGACCTTGTTCTTCGCCGTCGGCGTCGTGATCACGAATTTCCTGGTCGACGTCGTCACCGTGGCCCTCGATCCCCGGATCAAGCTGTGAGCGCGGAAGCCGAAGCCGTCGCCGGCCCGCGGCGCCTGTCGCTGATCGCCCGGCTTCCCGTCACCCTGCTGGTGGGCGGCGGCATCGTCCTGTTCTGGATCCTGGTCGCGGTGCTCGGCCCCCGGCTCAGCCCCTATGATCCGATCGCCATCGACATCGGCCATTCGCTCCTGCCCCCCGGCGGCCAGCACTGGCTGGGGACCGACAGCTTCGGGCGGGACCTGCTGACGCGCCTGATGTACGGCGCCGGCACCGATCTGCAGATGTCGTTTTTCGGCGTCGTGGGCCCCTTCATCATCGGGACGACGGTGGGTCTCCTGGCAGGCAATTTCGGCGGCCGCGCCGACACGGTGCTGATGCGCATTCTCGACATCACCGTCTCGTTTCCCTATTTCGTCCTGGTCATTGCCATCGTCGCCCTGCTCCAGCCGGGGCTGATCAGCTATTACATCTCCCTCACCCTGGTGAACTGGGTCTCCTACGCCAGGCTCGTGCGCTCCCAGGTCATCGTCCTCAAGCATGCCGACTTCGTGCTCGCGGCCCGCACCATCGGGCTCGGCGAAGTCAGGGTCATGACCCATCACCTGCTGCCCAACAGCATCGCGCCGGCGGTCGTGTTCGTGATGACCGACGCGGTCCTGACCATCGTGCTCGGGTCCTCGCTGGGCTTTCTCGGCCTGGGCGTCCAGCCGCCCGCGGCCGAATGGGGCGTGATGATCGCCGAGGGCCAGCTCTATCTCGGCATCGCCTGGTGGATCTCCGTGTTCCCGGGCCTCGCCATCGCCTTCCTCGCGCTCGGCTTCTCCCTCGTGGCCGACGGTCTCGCCAGGCTCCTTCACACCTCGCAATGAGCAAGGACCCCTTCCTTTCGGTCGAGGATCTGGCCATCGAGTTCGCCACCGCCCATGGTCCCGTCCCGGCCTTGCGCGGGGTTTCCTTCGCCATGGCCCGGGGCGAGGTGCTGGGCGTGGTCGGCGAAAGCGGCTCGGGCAAGACGGTCGCCTGCCGGTCCATCATGCGGCTGGTGGCGGAGAACGGCCGCATCGTCTCGGGCCGCATCCGGTTCGAGGGCGACGACGTGCTGGCCCTCGATCCGGCGGCGCTGCGCAAGCTGAGGGGCGAGCGGGTCGCCATGATCTTCCAGAACCCTTCGACCCATCTGGACCCGTTGCAGCCCGTCGGCCTCCAGGTCGGCGAGGCCCTGCGCGTCCATCACGGGCTCGATGCCAAGGCCGCGCGCCGGCGCGCCATCGAGCTTTTGGCCGACATGCGCATTCCCGATCCCCAGCGCCGCGTGGATGCCTATCCCCATGAGCTCAGCGGCGGCATGCGCCAGCGGGTGATGATCGCCGCCGCGCTCGCCTGCCGGCCGAGCCTGCTGATCGCCGACGAGCCGACGACCGCCCTCGACGTGACCGTGCAGGCCCAGATCCTCGATCTGCTGCGCCAGCTGCGCAAGGAGCACGGCCTCTCCATCGTCCTCGTATCCCACGATCTGGGCGTGGTCGCGGAAATGTGCGACCGGGTCGTGGTCATGAAGGACGGCCAGGTGGTCGAGACCGGCCCCGTCGCCCAGGTCATCGAACAGCCTGAGGCCGACTACACCCGGCGGCTGATCGCCTCCCAGCCGGCGCTGATGAAGCCGGTGGAGCGCGCCCGCCGGCCGGACGCGCCCGCGATCCTCGCCCTCGACAAGCTCAGGGTCGAGTTCCGCCAACCGCGCCGGCTGGTGGACTGGATCCGCCGCAACCCGCCCCATGTCATCAAGGCGGTCGACGGGATCAGCGTCACGGTCGATCGCGGCGGGGCGCTGGGCATTGTCGGCGAGAGCGGCTCGGGCAAGAGCACCATCGCGCGGGCCATCGTCGGCCTCGCCCCCGTGCTCGGCGGGCAGATCATTTTCGAGCAGGCGCCGATCCTGGCCATGAAGCCGGCGGAACGGAAGCAATTCCGGCGCGCCGTGCAGATGGTGTTCCAGGATCCGTTCACCTCGCTCAATCCCAGCTACACGGTCGCCCAGACCCTGGCGGAGCCGATCCGCCACCACAAGCTTTGTCCGGAGGCCGAGATTCCGGCCCGGGTGGCCGAGCTGATGGCCCGGGTCGAGCTGTCGGCGGAGCTCCTGGCGCGCCATCCGAGCCAGCTCTCCGGCGGCCAGCGCCAGCGGGTCGGCATCGCCCGGGCCCTCGCCCTCGAGCCGAAGCTGATCATCGCCGACGAAGTGACCTCTGCCCTCGACGTCACCATCCAGGCCCAGATCCTCGGCCTGTTCGAGAAGCTGCGCCAGTCGATGAACCTGACCCTGATCCTGATTTCCCACGACCTTGCGGTCGTCCGGCATCTTTGCGAACAGGTCGCCGTCATGCGCAACGGAAAGCTGGTCGAGTTCGGGGCGACGGAGCAGATCTTCGCCGCACCACGCGAGAGCTATACCCGGGACCTCCTCGCCGCGATCCCGCGCATGGGGCGGCGGCGAAGCGAGCCGGCGCCGCTGCCGGCGGACGCCTGAGATTGCACTGACCGGAGAGGACGCCATGCGACTGGACGAATACGCCGCCCATGACGGCCTCGGCCTGGCCGAGCTTGTGCGCAAGGGCGAAGTGACGCCGCGTGAGCTCGGCGAACTGGCTCTCGCCGGCATCGCCAAGGTGAACCCGCGCCTCAACGCGGTCATCGAGACCTTTCCCAAACGGGTAGACAGCCTCTCCAAGACGGCGACGCCGAAGGGCCCGTTCGGCGGCGTGCCGATCCTGCTCAAGGACTTTCCCATCGAGAAGGGCGTGCGCGGCGAGATGGGCAGCCAGCTCTTCGCCGGCTTCGCCCCCGATCACGACAACGAACTCATGCTGGCGCTGCGCCGGGCGGGGTTCGTCACCCTGGGCCGCACGGCGTCTTCCGAGCATGGCCTGGCGGCGCTCACCCGGTCGCGGCATTCGGGCATCACCCGCAACCCCTGGGATCCGAGCCGATCGACGGCGGGTTCCACCGGCGGTGGTGCGGCGGCCGCGGCCGCGGGAATCGTCCCTATCGTCCAGGGCAGCGACGGCGGCGGATCGATCCGCAATCCCGCCTCCTTCTGCGGCCTCGTCGGCCTCAAGCCGAGCCGCGGGCGGATCAGCGCCGGGCCCGACGACGGCGATCCCTTGAGCGGCATGGCCATTGCGTTTGTCATCACCCGGTCGCTGCGCGATTGCGCCGCGTTGCTCGATGCCGTTTCAGGCCCCGGCGTGGGCGATCCCTTCGAGATCGCAGGACCTGAGCGGCCCTATGCCGAGGAGCTCCGGCGCCCTGCGGGCAAGCTCAGGATCGCCTTCACAGCCAAGGCCTGGTCGGGCCTGCCTCTCGATCCGGAACTGGCCGCGGGCGTCCGCTCCGTCGCCCGCCTGCTGGAGTCCATGGGGCATGGGGTCAGCGAGCAGGCGCCGGCGTTCGACTACGAGCAGTTTCTCGCCGCCCAGGTCGATTTGTGGTGCGGCCACACGGCCTATGGCATCGACTCCCTGGCCGAGGCGCTCGGCCGCAAGCCCGGCCCCGACAATCTGCAGACCACGACCTGGGCGACCTATGAAGCGGGCAGGCGCCTTTCGGCGCTGCGCTTCCTCGCGGCCGAGGCGGTCTACAATACGGTCACCCGCCAGGTCGGCGATTTCTTCCGCAACGTCGACGTGCTGCTGACGCCGACCTGCACGGTTCAGCCGCTCGCCCTCGACGCCCATGACATCGACCGTCCCGGCGCCACGGTCGCGGATCTGTTCGACCATCTGGCGCCCATCGAGACGTTCACGGCGCTTTTCAATGGCACCGGCCAGCCGGCCATGTCCCTGCCGCTCTGCTGGAGCAAGGCGAGCCTGCCGCTCGGCATGCAGCTCGTCGGCCGGTTCGGGGACGAGGCGACGCTCTTCCGCCTCGCGGCTGCCTTGGAGCAGGCGCTCCCCTGGCATGATCGCCGTCCGCCCATCCATGTGGCGGCCGCGTAAGCGGAGGCTTAACGGCGATCTTTAATCGGCCGCCCGCCAGACGGTGGGGAACCAATCCTCGCGCAGGCGCTCGCCGTTCGCCTGGCCGATGCCGGGATAGGAGGGCGACGTGCGGCCCGGGCGCTGGACAAAGCGCGCGTCGTCGCCGAGGAAGCGCGCCGAAAATGCACGCCGGCGCCCCACGCCGGTATTTCCCCCGGCCCCATGGACGGTTCGATAGTTGAACAGA
>Ga0265313_10002955_pt1 | contig 14183 bp, 13 predicted proteins | sample 4123metaG_FD_203122 | JGI IMG/M metagenome (GOLD analysis project Ga0265313, IMG submission 203122) | Rhizosphere microbial communities from Carex aquatilis grown in University of Washington, Seatle, WA, United States - 4-1-23 metaG | ecosystem: Host-associated > Plants > Roots > Rhizosphere >...
CCGTCGAAATAGCGTCAACGCCGAGGCCGACAAGCCGCGCCGGCCGCGAGGCGCGACGACGAGGCATACCCGTAGGTATGATGAGGAGGAGTAACGAAGCGGCCGGCGCGGATCGTCGGCCGAACGGGATGCTATTTCGACGGCGGCGCACTAGACCCCTGGACCCGAAACGGCCGCGCGACGGCGGCGTCGCAGAGGTTTACACAGAGGTTCTGGTACGAGGAGGAAACGCGGGCGGATTCGACGATTGCTTCACCAGGGTAACGCGGGTGTCGGCGGCGCCGTCCGCCTCCTGCACGAACTCGGGTTCGACCACCGGGTACACCGTCGGCGCCGCCTTGGGCGCTCCTGTCGCGAGTCCCACGGCGCCGATCAAGATGTGGGCCGTCCCCAGGATGAACAAGCTCCACCCCCAGCCGAAGCGCAGCGCGGCCGCTCGGGCCAATCCGGCGATCAGCAGGAGATAACCGATCACGATGAATGGGCCGTAGATCGCCACGGAGCCCACGCGCGCCAGCCCTCGAACATCGTCGCCCGTGAATTCGATCCTGATCAGGTTGATGGGCGTCGCCAGCAGACGTTGAATTCGCAACGTCGTGGACCTCGGCGAAGCGAACGCCGCTTTCGTGCCCTGTTCCCTCATCGATCCCTCCTCGGGCCCCGTTCGGCCCGGAGTCATCGAACCGCCTCGCGCCCGGCTAACGGGCTCGCGAACGCCGGAGACGCCGCCCGAACCCGCGCCACGAGGCGGGCTGCCTGGTCGGTAAAGCTACGGTAAACGCCCGCCACGCGTGGGCCATCGAGCCCGGTCTTCGAGCCCGACCCAAGCAGGACGGTGGCCACGCACACCGCGGCAAGCACGACCATCGCCATCCGCCAGGGCCGGCGCGAGGAATGCGACACCTCCACGTAGTCGAAGCCGGGGCAGGCATCATTCGCTTCGAGGCGCCGGATCCTCCTCGGCAGGGGGGTGCACCGCGCATCGGCCGCCCCGACGCCCACGTCGGCCACGACGGCGTCTTCCAGAGCCCGCGCGAAATCGAGGATCGATGGGTAGCGTCGCTCGCGGTCCTTGGCCATCGCGCGCCGGATGACGGCGTCGACACGCGCGCTCGGCCAGGTCACGAATCCCCTCAGCGCTGGCGCCTCCTCGTGCACCACCTGGTACAGCACCGCCACCGGCGACGTGCCACGAAACGGCTCGTGACCTGTCAGCATGAAGTACGCCAGGGTGCCGAGGGCAAACTGGTCCGTGCGGTGATCGATGTGCTCGTTGTATCCCTGCGCCTGCTCCGGCGCCATGAACTCGGGTGTCCCGATCAGCGTCGGCTCGACGGTGATATGGGGGATGTTTCGGGTCTTGGAGACGCCGAAGTCCACCACCTTGACGCAAACGCTGTCGTCCTCCATCGGGACCAGCATGACGTTCTCGGGCTTCAGATCGCGGTGAACGACGCCGTGAGCGTGCGCGGCGCCGAGCGCGCTCGCGATCTGGCTGACGATCTCGCTCACCCGCACCGGCGAGAGCCTGCGTCCGTTCGCCGTGACGTTTCGGAGATCGCTGCCCTCGGCCAGCTCCATCGCAAGGTACGGCGTCCCGTCTGGGGTGAAATTGAAGTCGAACACCTGCACGATGTGCGGGTGGTGCAGTCCCGCCATGATCTTGGCTTCAGTGCGGAAACGGGCCAGGAGATCGCCCTCCGAAAGCAGGTCGCGATGAAGGACCTTGATGGCAAACGACCCCTCCAGCCGCTCGTGGGTTGCCCGGTAGACATCACCCATCCCGCCCGAGGCAATCACGCCTTCGATGCGGTAGGTGTCCTGCAGCAACGTCCCGGGCGCCAACAAGGCGGCGGGCGCCTCCGCTCGAGGGGTTGGTCGGGGTGGTTGGCCCCGGGTGTAGCGCTCCGTATTGGCGAGTGTCGTTCGCACGACCACCCCCACTCCAAGTCTCGTGCCAGCCGAAGGGCCCGCATGGACGGGCCCACGCGCCGGCAGGACGTTACCAAACGACCACGAACACCGCCGACAGCCACGCCGCCGAAACCATCAGGCGTGGACGACCGGAGAAGCAGCCGGCTACCCTTGTTCTCGGGTCCGCTCGTACGCGCGCAAGAGCTCCGCCATGCTCCACGCCTGGGCGACGCAGCCGCGCGGATGAAACGGCGCCTCGGCGTCGAAGACCTCGGCCACATGGCCGATGCAAGCCGCGCCCAGGTGATCGAGCAGTCCCTGCAAGGATGCTCGGGCCCGCGCCTTCGCTTCCGGATGCAGCCGCAGCAGGGCGTCGACGTAGGGACCGATCAGCCAGCTCCAGACGGTCCCCTGATGATAGGCGGCGTCTCGGGTGCGTAGATCGCCGTGGTAGTTGCGCTGATAGTCGCGACTCCCTGGCGCCAGCGAACGTAGCCCATAAGGGGTCAACAACGTTGCTTCTATCTTCTCGAGCACGGCCGGCCAGCGGGATTCGTCGAGGACAGGCAGGGGGAGGGACATCGCGAAGATCTGGTTCGGTCGAAGCGACTCGTCCGGGCCACCCTCCGGACCGTCGATGACGTCATACAGATAGCCCCCACCCTCGAACCAAAATCGCCGGTTGAACGAGCCGCGAACCTGGGCCGCCCGCTCCTCGAGCCGCACGGCCTCGTCCGGGAGCTCGGCGTCCCGCATCCAGCGCGCCGTCAGCGCCAGGGCGTTGTACCAGAGCGCGTTGATCTCGACCGCCTTCCCGCGGCGGGGCGTGACGACCCAGTCACCGCACTTCGCGTCCATCCAGGTCAGCTGGTAACCGTCCTCGCCCTGGCTCAGCAACCCATCGTCGGGATCCATCCGGATGTGGAACCTGGTTCCCTCCATGTGGTGATTGATGATCGACTGCAGCAGCGGCACCATCTCCCGGAGGAACTCGCTGTCGGTCGTGTAGGTCAGATATCGATCGAGGGCGTGAAAGAACCACAGCGTCGCGTCAGCCGTGTGGTACAGGCCCTCGTGCGAGCCCTCGGGGAACATATTGGGAATCAGCCCGGCGCGGGCGTAACGGGCGAACGTGCGCAGGATCCAGCGCGCCTCCCGGTGACGCCCCGTCACGAGGCACAGCCCTTCGAGCGAGATCATCGTGTCGCGACCCCAGTCCGTGAACCAGTGATAGCCCGCGATGACGGTGCGCAGCTCTTCACCCGTGGCGCGCGCCCGCACGGCATCGCGAGTCCGGCCCACCGGGGCGATGATGAACTGATCGGCACCCAGGACCAGCTCGGCGATGACCGCGTCGTGGGCGGCGGTCTTCACGCGGCGCACGAGCCGGCGCCGGCGCCGGGATTCACACAAGGCCAGCTCGTCCGGATCCAGGGCCGCCATCACGTCCCAGCTCTCCACGGACGCCATCAGCGCCACTGCCCGTCCAGGCTGCAGGGCGATGTCGAACCGTCCGCGCGACCACAGCGTCCCGTGGGATTCGTAGCCCCGGGCAGCCTCCACCGCGTAGTCGACGGGGTTGTTGGCTGAGGGCTCGAACACGAACCCGGTGTGGTCCCCGTAGATTAACATGCGCAGGGGTGGGTACTCGCCGCCCGGAACGATCTCGAAGCGATCCTCCGACAAGGTCAACGTGTAGACCGACGGGCTCGTCGATACGGGCGCATCGTGCGAGCGCACTTGCAGGGCGGGCCGCAGATGAAGCTTCACCCCCTCCCCACCGCCGATGAGGCGATAGCTGACGCACACCGTGTTCTGTCCCGAGGGCAGCATCAACCGCTTCTCGATGCGGATCCCTTGGACGTCGTAAAGCCAGACCGGCAGGCCCTGCTCGACACGAAACTCGCTGAGCGCGTCACTGCTCATGCCGCCGAGCGGAACGGAGGTGTCCCCCCGCACCGAGATCCACTCGATCAGCTGATTGAACATCATCGTGCGCCCAAGCGGATTCGGCAGCGCCGCCACGAGCAACCCGTGGTAACGGCGGGTGTTCGTTCCCGCAAGCGTCCCGGATGCATAGCCACCGAGGCTGTTCGTCACCAGCCACTCTCGACGCAGCATCAGCTCGGGCGCCGTTTGTCCCCGGCAATAGCCGATCCGGTTCGGCATCATGGCGCGGACCCGCTTCGCGAAACCTCGGGCTCAACCTCAGCCTCCGCTTCCGGAACGAACAATTCGGCCGCTTGCCCCGCGAAGAACACCTGCTGCCCGACGAGTGGGCCGCGAACCCCCTGTCCTCCGTAGACTGCCTCCTCGCTCGACCACCGCAGCGCCCACCGCGTGCCCGACGGTGGCGCAAACAGCGGCTCGGAGAGCGACGGTCGCTCGTAGTCGGTCCCCAGGTTCAGAAGCAGCAAACGATCGTCCATCCCGCCCTCCCTCTCTCGCCCTTCGGCATCCGTGCCCGTGAACCTCAACAGCAACCGCCGGTCGTCGATGACCGTCCCATCGATCGAGACGCCACGGTCCCCCTGGCGGGACAGCGTCGGATCCGTCCGCCGCAGTGAGATCAGATCCTGGTGAAGCCTTAGCGCCCGGGCATGTTCAGGCCGCGCGAGCTCGTTCCAGTCCAGACGACAGCTCTCGAAGATGCGGCCGCTTCCAGGGTCGCAGCGCTCGTCTTCCGCCAAGGACGCACCGTAGCGCGGGAACTGAGACAAGAACTCGAGGCGTCCCTTCTTGACCAGCGCCGCCAACTCCTGGGGATGATCCGCGAAGTAGGTGAACAGCGCCGTCGATTGCCACTCTTGCCCCTGAAACAACATCGGAGTCCAGGGCCCGAGCAACAGCAACGCCGTGATCGCCCGGTAGGCTCCTGGCGAGCTGCGTGTCCATAACCGCTGTCCGAGCCCGTAGTTCGCGACCTGGTCGTGATTCTCCAGGAACGCCACGAACGCGCGCGGCGGGATGCCACGGGTGCTCTGGCCTCGTCGCTTGCGTTGCCAAGCGTAGCGCTGTCCCTGGAACAAGAACCCGTGCTTCACGGCAGCCAGGAGCTCGCGCGCCGAGCCCTCGTAGTCGGAGTAGTAGGCGTCGCGATGCCCGGTGAGCGCGGCCACCGCGCTGTGGTGGAAGTCGTCGTTCCACAGCCCGTCGAACCCCATCCCGCCAGCCTCGCGCGATCGCAACAGGCGGGCCTCCTGAGGTTCGTTCTCCCCGATCACCACGACGTGTCGCGCCCCGGCCGCGCGCCGCGCCTCCGTCCCGATCTCCTCGAGGATGTGCCGGGGCGAGGTATCGGTGATCGCCTGCGTGGCGTCGATACGCAGCCCGTCCAGGTGGTACTCGTCGATCCAGTGGGCGACGTTCTCCCTGACCAGCTCGCGCATGGGTCGCGGGCCGGGACCGTCGTAGTTGAGCCCGCTGCCCCACTCCGTGGTCACCTCCGCGAGGTATGAAGCCGCGAACTTCGAGATGAAATTGCCGTCGGGGCCGAAGTGGTTGTACACGACGTCCAGGATCACGCCGAGCCCAAGCCCGTGCGCGGCGTCGACGAAGCGGCGAAGATCCTCGGGGCGTCCATAGCCATGGTAGGGCGCGAACAGGTTGACGCCGTCGTATCCCCAGCCGCGCGCTCCCGGAAACTCGGCGACCGGCAGCAGCTCGATCAGCGTGACGCCCAGGTTCGACAGGTGCTCGAGGCGCTGCGCGGCGGCGGCCCAGGTCCCTTCGGGCGTGAAGGTCCCGACGTGCAGCTCATAGATGACCTGCCCCGCCGCCTGGGCGCCCCGGAATTCACCGTCCGTCCAGGCGAAGGCAGGATCGATCACCTCCGACGGCCCGAACGGCCCTTCGGGCTGGAAGCGCGAGGCAGGGTCTGGGTACAGCCCGTCGTCGCCCGCGAGTCGAAACCGGTAGCGCGCCCCTGCGCCGATGCCGTCGACCACGCCGCCCCAGTATCCTGGCTCCGCGTCGCGGTTCAATGACCAGCGGCGCTCCGCCCCGGAGGCGTCGCTCGCGACGACCTCCACGCCCGCGTGATCCGGGGCGAAGACGCGAAACGAAACCCCCTCTCCTGGAAGGACCTCGGCGCCGATCTTCCTGCGCCGGCTCACGCGAGCTCCTCGATCAGCGCGACCGGCAGGCAGCGGAAGAGGTCCGCCAGCGCGAAGCCCACCCCGCCGTTCACTCGCTCGAGGGGAACCTCTCGATCGGTCAGCGCCTCGCGGTAGCGCGCGTTCGGCAGCGCCTCGCCGATCAGGACACCATCGCCGCCCCAGGCGCTTCCGAGGGCGCCCTCGACGCCGTTCCGCACGAGCCCCGCGAAGAATCGCCCCGTGACGGCGAAGACGCGCGCCCCGATTTCGCCCCGCGAGAACGCGACCACATGGCGGCTCCGCTGGCCATGCGCCGCGCACCCTTCGTAGCGTGGGCCTTCGAACGCGGCGCGCCTCGATCTCCGCGTCGCCAGCGCTCGCGCGAGCACGAACGTCTTGATCGCGCCCGACTCCATCTCGCCGAGGTAAGTGGCGGCCGCGGCGGCGGCCGGTCCCCGGGCCACGTCTTCGCGCACGCGGGCCAGGGTCGCCGCGCAACGCCGGAAGTCCACCGGCCGGCGATTGTCGGGATCGGCATAGGAGAGATCCCACGACTCGGTCCCCTGGTAGACATCGGGCACGCCCGGGCAGGCCACCTTGAGCACCACCTGCGTGAGCGAGGTCAGGAACCCCGCGCGCTTGATGGTGGCCACCATGCTTTCGACGTCCGCCAGGAAGGCGCCGCTCCGCGCCTCGTCGAGGATGGCGTCGAGGTATTCTTCCATCGCTTTCTCGTAGGGCTCGTTTGGGTTGATCCAGCTCGTGTGGAGCTTGGCCTCGGCGTTCGCCTTGTGGATGTAGGCCTTGAAGCGGGCGGGGAACGCGGGCTCGGTGCCCCATCCCCCCACCGGCCAGCCCGCGACGAGCGACTGGTAGATGAAGTAGTCCGCCGCAGGATCCGGCACCTCGGCGCTTCCCGCGCGAGCGCGGTGCGGGGCGTTCATCTGACGCCACCTGGCGACCGCGGCCCGCCACTCGTCCGGGATCTCCGACAGCGCGTGGAGGCGAGCCCGCGTGTCCTCGCCGCGCTTGGTGTCGTGCGTGGCGCTCGCCGATAGCCCGTGGGGACTCGCCTGGGCGCGCAGGCGGTTGATGACGTGGAGCTCATCGACAGAGGCGCCGAGCCGATCGGGATCGCCGCCCACTTCGGCCAGCGACGCCAGGGGATAGAACCGGTAGAACGCCGTATCCTCCACGCCCTTCGCGGTCACGGGCCCGGTCAGTTGCTGAAAGCGCAGGGTGAAGTCGCGGCGCGCCTGCCGCTGCTCGGCGTCCACCCCTTCGACGTCGCGCGACAGCAACACCTCCTCCAGGAAATCGAAGACGGACCTGTTGATGACGGGATTGCGCCGGGCAGCCTCGGCCGTAGCGACGGTGATCACCCGTGCGTCCCGCTCGCTGGCGAACGTGGCCCCCCGCGTGATGTAGGTCCGGTAGGCGGGAAAGGCCGCGATGACCTCGCGGAGGGCGTCCCGCAGGCTCTCGAACGTGAAGTCCCGGCTGTACCGGTGTTGCTCCGACACAACGTCGAGGCGCTTGGCCAGGACCGTGAGCTCTGCGACCATGGCGGTGTCCAGGACCAGGCGCTTGCTCTCGTAGACGACGTCCCGAAACGAAAGGTCGCCGCCAGGCAACTCCCGCCACAGCGCCCGCAGCCGCGAACCACCCTCCTGGTCCACCAGCACCGCCGACACGGCCGCCAGGTGCTCGTAGCCCGTCGTGCCGTCGGTCATCCACCCCTCCGGAAGGCTCTCGCCGGACGCCAGGATCTTCTCCACCGCGAGATAGAAGGGCGGCCCGCCGACCCGCTCCCGCACCTGCGCCAGATAGCGCGCGGGCTCGAGCAACCCGTCCACGTGATCGATACGAAATCCGCTGACCCAACCCTTTTCGACCCAACGAAACGGCAGCTCGTGGACGGCGCGAAACACCTCCTCGTCCTCGACCCGGATCGCAGCCAGGTCGTTGACGTCGAAGAAGCGGCGGTAGTTGATCTCGTGGGCGGCGACGCGCCAGTGCGCCAGCCGGTAGTGCTGATCGGACACCAGCGCCTCCAGGCGATCGAAGCTCTTGGGGTCGCCCACGACCCCGTTGATCGACGCCACCACAGCGTCGAAGTCCGCGCGAACGACCGGGCTCTCGGTCAGACTCGCGATCCGGCGCACAACCGCGTCGCGCTCGTGCCGCCGTGCTCGGGCCCCGGTTCGCCCGGCCGGCCAGTTCGCGAGCGACCGCAGGATGCTCTCCAGCTCGACGGCGTCAGGATGGTCGTCGCCTGCCCGCGACCTGACCCGGTGCCAGACGGGCTCGAGCACGAGCCGCCATGACGATGGCGACAATGGGAACCGGCGATCGCCGTAGCCCAGGCCGAACGTGCCCCCATCGAACGCGACCTTCACCGCACCGCGCTCCAATTCGCGCCCGAACTGCTCGCCGAGCACGGGCAGCAGCACCTTGCCGGCCAGCTCGGCCTTCGGGGGGCCCCAGTCGATGTCGAAGAACTCCGTCGATGCCGCCGCTTGCCCGTTCTCGATGACGTCGTTCCACCGGACGTTGTTCGAGTCGGCGATGCACATGTGATTGGGAACGAGGTCCACGATGAGGCCCATGTCGGCCTCCGCCAGCGCGGCCGCAAACGCGCCCAGATCCTCCTCGGTGCCGTAGTCTGGGTTCAATCGCGCGTGGTCCACCACGTCGTACCCGTGAGTGCTGCCGGCCCGAGCCGCCAGCAGCGGCGAGAGATAGACGTGGCTTATACCCAGACCCTTCAGGTATCCGATCAGCTCTCGCGCTCGCAGCAGCGTGACGTCGCGCGAGAGCTGCAGCCGATACGTGGCTACCGGCGGATTGGGTGCGGGCACGCTCCTCGGCCTTGGCTAGGGCGTGGGCTTCAACTGCAGCAGGTCGTCGACCTTCTTCACGCCCTTGGTGTCCCACGCCAGCGAAATGGCGCGAACGCGCGCGCCGTTGTTCGGCACGTATCCGCTCAGCACCACGACGCCCTTGCGATCGGTGTCGACGTGAATCTCGGCGCCTTTGAGGGCCTTCTCGCCGACGAAGCTGGCCTTCACCTTGGTGGTGATCCAGGCGTCGGTGACGTCGTTCCCCAAGGTAGGCTTCGTGTGGTCGGCGTTGCGACGATCGATGTCGTCCTTCTGAGCCTGCGCCCGCTCGTCCACGTGATCTTTCTCCTTCTTGGCTTGCTGATCGACCTGGTCCTTTTCCTTCTTGGCCTGGTCGTCGACGCGGTCCTTCTGGATCTCGGCCTTGTCCTCCGCGCGCGCCCCGGCGAGCGCGGCGATGCCCAGCCACGCCGTCGAAACGACGAACGTCCCCACCAAGACCTTTGTTCTTGAAAACGTCATGACATTCCTCCTCTTGGTTTTGGCCACCCCATGCTCCTTCGAAGCGCCGACACGATGCGCATCTGTTCCGTCAGAGCCTCGCCCGAGACGAGCGCGCGCTCGGCCTGGTCCAGCTCGGGAATCTGTTGTTCGCGATCCTCAGGGCTCGGAGACGAGCGTTCGGCAATCAGCCCCGAACTCCGCCTCGAGGAAGCGACGCAGGCGAAGCCGCAATCGGCTCTCTAGCTGCGACACCCGTTGCCGCGTCACCCTGAACCGGTCAGCGATCGTCACCAAGGTCGCTGGGGACTCGCACAGCAGGCGGTCGCGAAAGATCTCCGCGTCGCGGCCGACCAGCGTCTTCGAGAACGCGGAGAGCTTCTGCTGGAGGAGGGCACCCACCTCGCCGTTCTCCACGCGCACGTCGGGCCTGTCGCTGGACGCCGCGGGGATCACGTCGGCCAGCGTCCGCCGGCCGCGATCCGAGTCGCGCATCGAACAGTCCAGTGACAGCTCGGCCGTCAGGCGGCGCTCCATGTCTTGAACCTCTCGTTCGGGGACCGACAGCGCCGCGGCGATGCTCTGCGCGTCGTGTGCCTTCCCGTCACGCTCCAGCTGTTCGCGCTGACGGTTCATGTTGAAGAACAACCGCCGCTGCGCTTGCGTCGTCCCTATCTTCACCAGGCGCCGGTTGACCAGGATGAACTTCAGCATATAGGCCCGTATCCACCATGCCGCGTACGACGACAACCGAACGCCCCGGTAAGGGTCGAAGCGGTACACCGCGCGCAGCAGGCCGAGGTTTCCCTCCTGCACAAGGTCCATCAAATCGCGCCGCGACAGCCTGTACTCGTAGGCGATCTTGACGACTAGCCGCAGATTCGCCCGAACGAGCTGAAGTGCCAGGATGGGATCTTGACTCTTGTGAAACTGCTTCGCGAGCTCCACTTCCGCCGCCGCGTCGAGCAGCGGATAGCGCCTCAAGTCCCTGACGTAGGCGTCGAGGCTGCGCGAGGCTGGGTTGGCTTCGGCCCTGGACGATCGCGGCGTGGATGGCCTCTGGTTGTCGTTGGCCGGAGGGACGAAGACGGCTGACTTGACTCTTTGCGCTTGTGAAATCACGGACAGTGGCACCGGCAAAGCGCGTGCCGCAGGCGACTTTCGGCGAGGCGCCCCGGCGATCGCAGGGAATTCGCTGTATTTAGCCCCGGCAGGCAACTCGACTCCGTCCAGGCCTCGAAACCGGCCCTTCCGACAGGTAACGGCCGCGTAACCTCAGCCTTGCACCGTGGATCACAGATGGCATCGCATCGCCGTCGCCCCCCTGATGGCGAACCCAGCGAGGGACGGGCGGCGCCGGGATCGAGCGCAAGCGGCTGGCCGCAACGAAAATAGCCGACAGACAAGGGGCGACCCCAATGGGATCGTCCCTCGTCTGTCGGCCGCTTTCCGGCTGGAGCGCGCGTCGACTCTAGAGCGCGACTACGGCAGTGATTTTCGCCCGGAGATCAGCCGTACCAGGACGACGACGACAGCGAGCACCAGGAGGATGTGGATGAAGCCTCCCATCGTATAAGAGCTAACCAACCCAAGCACCCAAAGCAGCATCAGAACGACGGCAATTGTCCAAAGCATCGAGATACCCTCCTTCGTTTGTTCACGAGTTCATTCAGATTCGAGTCATCGACCCCCGTCGGGCGCGCCCCTCCGCCTCGACCGTCCCACCAGATACCCCGCGCACAACCCGACGAGGACCGACGTCCAGGGACGCGCCCGCACCCAGCGGCGCCAGCTTCCTGCCACCGACACCCTGCGTTCCAGCTCGGCAATCGAGAAGCCCAACCGCTCCCGGCTACGTGCGACCTCGTCGCGAAGTCGAGCGAGCTCGTTGCGAGCGCTCCCGCCCATCCCGCCAATCACGGCGTCCAACTTGTCGGTGGTGGCGACATCACGCACGGGGGCCCCCCTCCTCGGCTCGCGGGCGCGGACCTTCAGGACCTGCCTCACCGTCCTCGGTGCCGACCGCCCCCTTGGCTCGGGCGCGCCTTCCCGATCTGGACGCCGCCCCCAACAAGATCGAGCTCAGGACCACCTGGAGAGCCGCGGTAGCCCCGAGTGCGCCAGCCAGCCCCCAGCGAGGCGTCAACCAGGCCGCGAGCGCCGCCACGGCGCAAACGTAACCGACCACCGCCGGCAACGCGCCGGCCGCGATCCATGCCACGCGGCCCGCCTGCTCCCGCAAGCTCGACGCCACCTCCAGTCGAATCAGCTTCAGCTCGGCAGCGCCCAGACTCAAGAGATCGGCGGCGGTCGTCCGGAGCACGTCCGCCAGGCCCGGCTCTCCCCGTGGCATACCTGGGGCGGCCGGTTCCCGTGCTCTCAATGTCAATGAAGCCATGTTTCCGCCACCATGGAGGTCAGGTCGACGATCGGGCTTCGTGGTCCCGCTTCCGCGAGTCCGCCGAGTCCGTGCCCAGACCGTTCGCCTCGGGAACGACCCGCCGAATGCGATTGCCGAGCCCTTCGCGAAGATCCTCGCCAGAGCTGGGCGCCAGCAAGAGCGCCACGCCAGCCCCGACCAGTGCCCCGAGGCCAAACAACCCGATCGATGACACCATCCGCTGCGAGACGGTCGGACGCGTGGTCAGACCAAGCGCCCCAAGAATGTCGTCCTTGCTCAAATCCGAAATGTCGCCGAGTTTCATGAATTCATCTCCTTTTGTGATCCCTGTTTCGAAGCATGTTTGTGTACGTTGCTGCCATCGGGCTCGCGGCCGGTGAAAAGTGCCCGTTCGACTCCATCCGCCAGCACGGGCACGAACGCCAGCCGCATGGCAATCCGCGCTCCCGCCCCGAGCAAGCGCGCGGTCAGGATCGTCCCGATCCCACCGCCGGCCAGGTAGCCGGCCCCGAGGGCAATGGCCAGCGACCGTCCTGGGCGCCTGCGAATCTCGGCCCACAGCCGGTTCGTCAGCTCACGCGGGACCAGAGCGTCCATAGCGGGAACGGCGTCGGCGACGTTGCTGCCTCGCCCGCCCCTGTCTGTTCTAGGCATGTTTGGCCACCTTTGCGATCGCGTAACCGATCAGAAATGCGCCGAGGATCGAGCGGCCCGGATGTTCCCGGACCATCGCGGTGGCGCGCTCCGCGAGATCTTCGCTCCATTCGCTCACCATCTTGCGAGCCTCCTCGGCTCGGTCGGGAAGGTGCTCGACCTGGCCGCTCACTTCGTCGGCCATGTGCTCCACTTGGGATTTCAGGCTCATCGCAATCTCCTTTCGCTGGTTGACTCGTGTCTGCCGCCGTTGTCCATCAAGCCACGTGCCAGCCGGTTCGCGCGCGGGGGCGGTTCCGAAGGATCGTGATTCTCGCCGGTCCCCGCAGACCCAAGCCTCGACCGCCAAGCTTTGGCCGCGTTCCGCTCTCGCGCCGGTAACGAAGCCCTTCCGCCCGTTACGTCGGCGGATCAATTCCGGGAACGTCGGACTTCAGTATTGCGAGGAGCTGGTCGATGTCGAAGGGCTTGCGCAAAATGGCCGTCGCGCCGCTCGGCATGTCCTGAGATACGGCGGTCAGGATGATCACCGGTATCTTCTCCAGCTCCGGCTGGCTGCGCATCTGCTCCAGCACCTGCCATCCGGTCACGATGGGCATCATCAGGTCCAGGATGACCACGTCCGGCCGGGATGCAGAGTCCAGCGCCAGGACGTCGAGCGCCTGGCGGCCCGTGCGCGCCGGAATCACGTCGTAGCCGCGCTCTTCGAGGACCTCTTGCACGACGTCGCGGATGTCTTGGTCGTCTTCCGCCAGGAGGACTGTTTTGCCGCTCATTGTTCGCCTTCGCTCGGTGTCGATGGATCCAGCAAATCAATCCCACGCCCTGGTGACGCGGTCGCGAGGTCCAGCGCCCGCCGCCAGGAGCTCTGCACCGGAGTCGCGCCCCGTGCCTGCAGGCGCCTGCCGCGGCAGCTCGATCGTGAACCGAGCGCCGCCTCCGGGCTCGTTGTCCACCGTGATCGAGCCGCCGTGGGCATCGACGATCTGGCGCGCAATGTAGAGACCGAGCCTGAGTCCGCTCTGCGAAGACGAAGCGCTGCCGCGCGGAAAGCGCTCGAACAGCCCTTCGAGGTCCGCTGGCGGGATGCCGAGCCCATGATCGCGAATGGAGAGGCGGGCCGTCTCCATGTTCGCCTCGATCTTCATGTCCACGGGATGACCGGACGCGTACTTGAGCGCGTTCTCGAGGACGTTCGCGATCATCTGCTCGAGCCGCGCCCGATCCCACAGACCCACGATCGGGCCGCTCGCGTCCAGCGCCAGCTCGCACGCGGCCGCGGCGGCGTCGTCGTCCAGCCGCGCAACCACCTCTCGAACGACAGCCGCTAGATCCACGGGAGCGCGCCGCAATCGGAGGTTACCCGAGGTGATGTGGGAGACGTCGAAGAGGTTGTCGATCAGGGCCTCGAGCCGCCGCACCTTCCGGTTGCATCGGTGCAGGACCCCGTGGAGCTGATGCGAGTCGCCGAGCAGCGTCTCCCCTTCCGCCGCGAGAAGACGTTGCAGGTGGATCCGCAGCGGCGTGAGCGGCGTTCGCAGCTCGTGCGACGCGACGGACAGGAACTCGTCTCGGTCGCGCGCGGCGTCCTGCGCCCTGCGAAAAAGGCGGGCGTTATCGACGGCCAGCGCTATGCGCCGGGCGACCTCCTCGGCCGTCTTGACGTCGCCGGGATTGAAGGCCTCGCCGGCCAGGAACGTGACGTGACCAAACGTGCGGGCCCGAGCGATCAGGGGGAAGCTGATCGCCGCGCCAACCCCCAGCTGGGCGATG
>Ga0265313_10002956_pt1 | contig 14182 bp, 9 predicted proteins | sample 4123metaG_FD_203122 | JGI IMG/M metagenome (GOLD analysis project Ga0265313, IMG submission 203122) | Rhizosphere microbial communities from Carex aquatilis grown in University of Washington, Seatle, WA, United States - 4-1-23 metaG | ecosystem: Host-associated > Plants > Roots > Rhizosphere >...
CGCGCCTTGCCGCCATTGCTGACGGTCAGCAGCTTCACCTCCGGGTGGTCACCGAAAGCTGAGGCGACCAACCCAGAGGTGCCATCGGTGGAGCCGTCGTCGATCACGATCACTTCGAGCTCGACCTCGCGACTGTCGAGCACGCGGCGGATCGAGGAAGCGATAACCTTGGCTTCGTTGAAGGCGGGGATCGGCACGGAGACCTTCGCGTCGCATGGCCGTGGCTGAACGACCGCCCGTGGTTCATCAGCCCGAGGACGCTTAGGAAGATCATCCGCGCAATCCCGAGACCAATCGCCAGAGCGAAGAGCAGCGACGTGACGCCGCTTAAGACGTTGAGACCACCAAAGACATAACCGTCGAGGAGATGCGCGCGCGAGCCTGCAGAGAGAAGCGGCATCGCCTGGTCACGGCTCAGACCCGCAAGGTCGGAGACCAGCACGAACTCGTAGCCGATAGCGCGCACCGGGCATCCCAGAAGGCCGCAAGGCGGGCTTAGAGCTGGTCGCCGCGATGGATATTTGAGGAGACGGGCCGCGCGCAATTGCCGTGGAGGCCAAAGGCGATGTACCGCGAGTAGAGGCGCAAGCGGCCTCAGCCCGCGCTATGCAAGAATCGCGGGGCGCACCCGCGCAATCACCGCTAGCCGCCAGCTTCGGGCTGCTCGTACCGTAGCGGAACTACGGAGGGCCGGATGACCGTCCTCAAATACGAGTTGGCGAGTTCGGTACAGGGACCAGTTGCCGCCCAGCAGGATTGGTGGACGCTTTGCTACGACACAGAGATTAAGGCGTTCTTTGTCGACCACGAGTGGGGCCGGAGCGATCCCCTAAACCCCACGAAGCAGTTATGTAGCGGCATCCGGCGCTACAGCAACGCGGCAGCTTGGCGGGGGCCTGGAGCTCAGAAGCTCTCGAATGGGATGGCCAAGTTGCGTGCCCGAGCAAGTCGCACCTGAGGTCGACCCTCAATGCCGCTGATGTGAGGCTTCGGGGAGCACCGTGCCCGTTAGCACGGGATCGTAGCAGTGCCGGGGGCGCTTTCGGCAAAGTCAGGCTTGGCCAGCAGCTCGCCCAGTCCACAAACGCCGCGTGCGTTCGGACGATCCACATGTCACAAATCGACCGGCACGGACCGGCAGCTGCCGGCACCATTTACCCGCGGAGCCATGATGGGCGCCTATGTGCTGCGTCGTCTTCTGCTGATGATTCCGACGCTCTTCGGGATCATGGCGATCTCATTTCTGATCGTTCAGTTTGCCCCCGGCGGCCCAGTCGAGGAGATGATCGCGCGACTGACCAACAACGACGTTGCTGCGACCACGGCGGTAACGGGTTCACAAACCGGCGATGTCGGACTGCCAGGCGTGGCCGCCAAGAACGCGACCGCTGCTGGTAGGACCGGGAGCCCAGTAGCGGCAAGCACCGCCTATCGCGGTTCGCGGGGTCTGCGCCAGGATGTCATCGACAAGATCGTCAAGCAGTTCGGCTTCGACAAACCGCCGCTTCAGCGCTTTGGCATGATGCTGTGGAATTATCTGCGCTTTGATTTCGGCAACAGTCTCTTCCGCGACATCTCAGTGCTCGATCTCATTAAGGAAAAGCTGCCGGTCTCAATCACGCTTGGCCTGTGGATGACGTTGCTCAGCTACGGAATTTCTATACCGCTTGGGATTGCCAAGGCGGTTCGCGACGGCAGCCGCTTCGATGTTTGGAGTTCGAGCGTCATCATCGTCGGTTATGCGATTCCTGGGTTCCTAATCGCGATCCTGCTGATCGTTTTGTTCGCCGGTGGCAGCTTCTGGAACATCTTTCCAATCAAGGGATTGGTGTCCAGCGATTTCGCGAGCCTGAGCTGGCCGCAGAAGATCGCCGACTATCTCTGGCATATAGCCCTCCCCATTCTGGCCATGGCCCTCGGCGCGTTCGCGACGACGACGTTCCTCACCAAGAACTCGTTCCTCGAAGAGATTCGAAAGCAGTACGTCGTCACCGCCCGCGCCAAAGGGCTGACCGAGCGGAAGATCCTCTATGGTCACGTCTTCCGCAACGCGATGCTGATCGTCATTGCCACCTTCCCCGGCGCTTTTGTGGGCGCGTTCTTTGGCGGGTCCCTCTTGATCGAGGTGATCTTCTCGCTCGACGGCCTTGGCCTGCTCGGGTTCAACTCAGTCGTCGGGCGCGACTATCCCGTGGTCTTCGCCACGCTCTACATCTTCTCGCTGCTCGGGCTTGTGATCACCCTGATCTCCGACCTCACCTATGCGTGGGTCGATCCGCGCATCGACTTCGAGAATCGTGAGATATGATCGGCGCGGCTCCAGGATTTGGCGGCCCCGCTTGGGCGCCGGCTGACTTGGCAACCGCATCTTCGGCGCAGCGGTTTTCCCCAATGACGCGGCGGCGGATACTTCTCTTCCTGGCCAACAAACGCGGGGTCTGGTCGCTCGGGATATTCCTCGTCCTATTCGTTGTGTCGCTGGGGTCAGAGTTCTTTGCCTCGGACCGGCCGATTATCGCGTCCTATAAGGGCGAGATCCTGTTCCCGATCTTCGTCAACTACCCCGAGAGTAAGTTCGGCGGCTTTCTGGCGACCACGAACTATCGGGACCCGGTCAATCGGGACGAAATCAACTCGCATGGCTGGATGCTCTGGCCGCCCATCCATTTCTCGTATGACACGATCGACAACAACCTCCCGGTCTCGGCTCCAGCTCCCCCGAGCTGGACGATGGGTGTCGAGCAGCGATGCTCGGGCTATGCCCAAGGTGTCGGCGACCCGGATTGCATTATCGGGAACATGCATTGGCTGGGGACCGACGATCAGGGTCGGGACGTCGTCGCCCGCGTGTTCTATGGCTATCGGATATCGGTTCTCTTCGGACTGGTGCTGACGGTTCTGTCGTCAGCCATCGGCGTCACCGTGGGGGCCGTATCGGGCTATTTTGGTGGCTGGACCGACCTGCTGATCCAGCGCTTTATCGAAATCTGGACCTCCGTGCCGCAGCTCTATCTGCTGCTCATCATCGCCAGCGTTCTTGCGCCAAGCTTTTGGTCGCTTCTGGGTATCCTGTTGGCGTTTGCTTGGGTCGGCCTCGTCGGACTGGTGCGTGCGGAATTCCTGCGCGGTCGAAACCTGGAATTTGTCGCTGCTGCCAAGGCACTCGGTGTGGACAGCTTCACCATCATCTGGCGGCATCTCCTGCCCAACGCGCTGGTGGCGACCATCACCTTTCTTCCCTTCATCCTCGGCGGCTCGGTCACCACCCTCACGGCTCTCGACTTTCTCGGCTTCGGACTTCCGGTCGGTTCACCCTCACTTGGCGAGTTGGTCGCGCAGGGAAAAGAGAACCTTGAGGCGCCGTGGCTCGCCCTGACCGGCTTCTTCACCATCTCGATCATGCTCTCCCTTCTTGTCTTCATCGGAGAGGCTGTCCGCGACGCCTTCGACCCACGTCGGTCGGTGCGATGACTGTTCTGCTTGAGATTGAAAATCTGCACGTCGCCTTTGAGGTCGATAGCGGCCGTCTCGCCGCCGTCCGCGGCCTCTCACTGTCCATTCAGCCCGGAGAGACGCTGGCGCTCGTAGGGGAGTCGGGCTCGGGCAAGTCGGCGACCGCCGCGTCGATCCTGCGCCTGCTGCCGGCGTCGGCTCATGTCGAGGGTCGCATTCTGTTTAAGGGAGGAGACCTCGTGGTTGCGCGGGATGCCGAGCTGCGGCGAATCCGCGGCGACCGCATTTCGATGATTTTCCAAGAGCCGATGAGTTCGCTCAATCCGTTGCACACCGTTGAGCACCAGGTGAGCGAGGTGCTGAGTATCCATCGCGGCATGCGCCGGGCGACGGCGCGGGCGCGGACACTTGAGCTATTGCAGCAAGTCGGATTGGCCGACGCTGCTAACCGGCTCGACTCCTATCCGCATCAGCTCTCGGGGGGACAACGGCAGCGCGTCATGATTGCCATGGCGCTCGCTAACGAGCCAGATCTCTTGATCGCCGACGAGCCCACTACCGCTCTCGATGTCACCGTGCAGGCCCAGATTCTCGCGTTGCTCAAATCACTGCAGGCACGAATGGGCATGGCGATGCTGTTCATCACCCACGATCTTGGGATCGTTCGCGACGTCGCGGACACTGTTTGCGTCATGACCGAGGGGCGGATCGTCGAACGGGGACCTGTCGCAACCATATTCAGCCATCCTCAGCACGAGTACACGCGGCATCTGTTGGCTGCCGAACCAAAGGGCGTCCCACCAGTAGTCGACCTCAATGCTCCGATCGTCGTTTCCGCCGAAGGTCTACGGGTTTGGTTTCCGATTAAGCGCGGCCTGTTCCGCCGGACCGTAGCGCACGTGCGCGCCGTCGATGACGTGACCCTCAATGTACGTGCCGGGCAGACGCTCGGGGTGGTCGGCGAGTCGGGCTCAGGGAAGACGACGCTTGGCCGTGCATTGTTGCGGCTCGTTTCGTCGCGGGGTCGCATCGCCTTTCTGGGCGACGATATCCAGACGCGGTCTTGGCGCGCCATGCGTCCGCTGCGGAAGAACATGCAGATCGTCTTCCAAGACCCTTATGGCTCGCTTTCGCCTCGCATGTCGGTGGCTGACATTGTCGGCGAGGGGCTGAAGGTTCACGTTCCGGACCTCAGCCCTCAGGACCGCCGCAGTCGCATCGAGGCGGCCCTGCGGGATGTCGGTCTCGACCCAAGCACCGCCGATCGCTACCCTCACGAATTCTCAGGCGGGCAACGCCAACGGATTGCCATCGCTCGCGCCATGGTGCTCGAGCCCCAGTTCGTCGTCCTCGACGAGCCCACCTCGTCGCTCGACATGACTGTACAGGCGCAAGTCGTCGACTTGCTGCGCCAGCTGCAGCGCCGGCGTGGACTGACCTACCTCTTCATCTCGCATGATTTGCGGGTTGTGCGGGCTCTCGCCAGCGAGGTCCTGGTGATGAAGGACGGCAAGATCGTCGAGGCCGGGCCGGCGCAGGACATTTTTGAGAGGCCGCGCACGGACTACACTAAAGCTCTCCTGGCTGCCGCCCTCAAGACAGCCGCGCCTGCTGTGCTAAACTCCGGCCTCAATTCCGGCGAAGCTTAGTCCACCCTGCGAGGACCTCCCATGCTCAAATCCGCCCTTGTTGTTCTAGCCACTCTCCTGGGCCTCGCCGCCGCCCCAGTATTGGCCGATCCTGCGCAGAATGGACCGTGGACCACGGGGCTATCGCTCTTAGGTGCACCAAAATACCAGCCCGGCTTTGCGCATTGGACCTATGTAAACCCGAACGCGCCGAGGGGCGGAGTGGCTCGCATGGACGTGCTGGGCGGGTTCGACACGTTCAACCCAATCTTGCCGCAGGGTGAAGCGGCCTCGGGTCTAAATTACGTCTATGAGACGCTCATGACCGCGTCGTTTGACGACACCAACGCGTCCTACCCGCTGCTCGCCGACGCCGTCGCCTACCCCCCGGACTACTCGTCAGTCACCTTTCGTATGAACCCGAAAGCCAAGTGGCAGGACGGTACCGCCGTTACGGCCGACGACGTCGTCTGGTCGTTCGAAAAGCAGATGGCACTCAATCCGAGTGTCCAAAACTACTACGGCGAGGTGACTAAAGCGGCGGTCACCGCCCCGGGGGAAGTGACGTTCTACCTGTCAAGCACCGGCAACCACGAAATGCCGGTCATCCTCGGGCAGCTGACCGTGCTGCCGCAACACTGGTGGGAAGGCAAGGACGCCAATGGCAAGCAGCGGAACATCGGCGCCTCGACGCAGGAACCGCCAATGGGCTCGGGTCCCTACATGTTGAAGTCGTTCGCCGCCGGCTCGGAAATCATCTACACGCGCGATCCCAACTACTGGGCAGCCGGTGAACCCTCGGGCATCGGGGAAAACAACTTCGACGAGCTTCGCTATGAGTACTTCCGCGACCCCGACGTCGCGTTCCAAGGCTTCCAGGCGGACCAGTTCGACTGGTGGGACGAGAACCGCGCCAAGCGCTGGGCCACCGCATACGACTTTCCGGCTGCGCAACAAGGAAAGATCGTCAAGGAGCTCTTCCCGCAACCGATGGCCGATTCTGGCGTGATGGTTGGCTTCGTGCCGAACCTTAGGATCGATAAGTTCAAGGATCCGCGGGTGCGCCAGGCACTGCTCGACGCCTTCGACTTCGAAAGCGTGAATAAGATCGTGTTCTACAACCAGTATCAGCGCATTGATTCCTACTTCTTTGGGCTGCCCTTTGTCTCGTCTGGACTGCCCCAGGGCAAGGAGCTCGACATCCTTAATACGGTGAAGGATCAGGTACCGCCCTCGGTCTTCACCACGCCCTATACCAACCCCGTGGGCGGCGATCCCGAGAAAGACCGCGCCAATTTGCGCAAGGCCGTCGATCTCTTTCAGCAGGCCGGCTACCACCTGGAGGGAAACCAAATGGTCGACGCCAATGGCAAGCCGTTCAGTTTCGAGCTGCTCCTCGACGGCCCGACCATTGAAGTGTTGGCGACGCCCTACCAGCAGTCGCTCAAATCGATTGGCGTCGACATGCAAATTCGCGCGGTGGACTCGGCCGAATACACCAACCGCATGCGCACCCGGGACTTCGAGATGACCTACCAGTCGTGGTCGCAGAGTCTCAGCCCCGGCAACGAGCAATACGAGTACTTTGGCTCAAAGTCGGCGAACGATCCCAATACCACCAACTATGGCGGCATCGCCGATCCGGCGGTCGACAAACTGATCGATACTCTCGTGCATGCTCCCGATCGCGATACGCTGCTCGCGGCGACGAAGGCGCTCGATCGAGTCCTACTCGCCAACTACTTCGTGATTCCGAGCTACACGCTGCGCAACGAGCGCATTGCGCGATGGGACCGCTTCAGCCACCCAGACACTCTGCCGGACTACTCAATCGGGTTCCCTGATATCTGGTGGTACGACGAGGCGAAGGCCGAAAAGACTGGAAAGGCGCCATAATCCGGCTCAGAGGTTGGTCGGAACGCCTCAAGACCAAACGGCTCTCGTTGCCGGGCTGCGTAAGAACGGATGCTCGCTCACTGCCCATCGTGTTCACCCGGCATAGTCCTCTGGGGCCGTCTTGTGCCGGGAAGATCTGGTCGAACTCTGCCAACGCCGCGGCATCAAGGGTGAGCTCGACCGCCCCGAAGGCGCCCCGGCCGACGCTTGCTGTCAGCGTTTCCTTGGCGGTGCCTCAAGGAGCCGACCCAGCGATTCATTGAGCGCTTTGGCGATGACCTCGATGTTGCGTCATCAAGCCGGCCGCGACCCCCGCTAGGGCCGCGTCCACTCGCGGAAGGAAAGCCAGCGAATCGTCGCTGCTGCGCATGTCGATAGTCCGCTGGCCACTCCCACAACGGATGATCGAATATCCTGCTGCCTCGAGTCCATCGATGGAAGTGGTCGCTACGAAATAGTCGTCGTCCACGAGGGGGGACCACTACTGCAGTCGTGTCCAAAACTGTATTCGCCTAGCCAAGCGATTTGTCGACAGTCGCGATCCTGTTACCGAAGAATCTGTCGTAGTTGACGCCTGCTGCCCGATAGCCCCGCGCGGCGTCGATGTACGCAGAACGTGCCCGTCGAAGGATTGCGGCATCGTGGGTGAGCTTGCCGAGGTCGGCGAGGGCATCGCCGAGGTAACCCTCCGTCTGCGCCCAAGAAAACGGAGCGTTTGCTTGCGTGCGTACCTCGAGAGCGGCCATCAGTGCGTCAACGGCCGACTGCAGTGTGACCGAGCTGCGCCTCAGCGCGCCGATCGCGTCGAGCGCGATCCCGAGGTTGCTCTGCGTGGCCGCCCATTCGGCCGGGGCGGTCTCTTTCGTTTGCTCCAACAAAGCGCTCCGAAGTGCGGCGACCCCGGCGTCGAGGCTGGTGGCATCGCTCGTCCGCGTCCCGCGGAGTTCAAGTGCCAGACCAAGATTGCTTTGCGTCTGCGCCCAGTCGAGCGGAACTCGATCGCGGGTGCGTTCGGCGAGCGCCGCGTTGAAGGCGGCTATAGCACCATCGAGGCTGATGGTTCCCGTTTCCTCTTGGCCGATGCGGGTGAGCGCGATACCGAGGTTGTTTTGGGCGCTCGCCCAATCGAGCGGCACAAAATCGCGTGTGCGCACCTGCAGAGTGGCCCGAAAGGCTGCGGCCGCCGCACCGAAGCTCGTCGCGTCGTTGCTTCGTTCGCCAATCCGTACCAGCGTCAGGCCGAGGTTGTTTTGGTCGGCCGCCCAATCGAGTGGCGTATGCTCTAGCGAGTATTCTTCCAGTGCGGCGCGATAGGCAGAGACGGCCGCGGCAAGGCTCTCGGTGCCAGCCCGGCGTTCGCCAAGTCCTTCGAGCGCGTTGCCGAGATCAGTCTCGGTCGCCGCCCAATCGAGTGGCCGCGCGCTTCGCGAGCGCTCCTCGAGAGCCGAGTTGAACGCGTCAAGCGCCTGCGCGAAAAGCTGGGCGTCATTGTTGCGCCGGCCCAGCACCTGCAGGGCGTTACCGAGATCGGTTTGGGTCTTGGCCCAAGCGAGTGGCACCGCGGCGCGAGGCCGCGCAGCGAGCGCAGCGCGAAATGCTGCAACAGAGGCCTCGAGATTTGACGGATCTGTCTGGTGCTTGCCCAGCGCCTCGAGGGCAACGCCCAGGCCGTTCTGCAACTCTGATTCTTCGGTCGCATCGGGGCTGGACTTCAGCCGGCCGAGCGCATCCGAATATGCCTCGATGGCGCGCTGAAGCGCATCATTGTCCCCCTTTTGGTCGCCGAGGGCAGTTAGCATATCGGCTTCGTGACCTTCGTCGGCCACTGCAGCTTGAACATCCCACTTCTCGGTCTGTGCAAAGGCATCGGAATAATTTTGCGCAGCGGACGCGTAGTCACCCTCGACGCTGTAAGCGTCGCCAGTGTGCGCCAGCAGTGCCCCCTCCTCCAGCCGGCGTTGCTTCAGCATCGCTTCAAGTGGATCGAGGCGCTCGTTGATGGCGGTGTAACGCGCCTTCGCCTGTTCCCAGAGCTTAACGCTGACCTCAAGCGCGCCCTGGTTGAAGGCCTGCTGCGCTAGACCTGAGATTCGGACGATTTCAGGATCGGCCGAGTTCAACGTCGATTCTTGCGCCATCACACCCTTAATCCGCTCCGTCTGCGCGGCGAGCATCTGGTCAAGGGCGCCGGGATCGGTTGGCACATTCTGACCCAGCGCCTTGAGCAGTCCGTAGATTGCGTCCATTGGCACGCCAGCCGTTTGCGCAGCGGACTCGACCTCCTTGCGGACGGTATCGGGCGCAGCCGCGATGCTGAGCAGTAGCCCACGACGGCCGTCGGCGATCGCCTGCTGGTCGGCATCAGCCGCTGCTGGCGTAGAGCCGAAGCTCAGCACCTGGCGCAGCGACGAGTTTGTCCAGGGTAGCTGGCGGGCACCTGTCGTGAGATAGACCTCCTCTGACACCATCGTCATTACATCTGCGAACGAGTAGCCGTTGGCGACGAGGTGCTTGAGAAGTGCGGCGGCGTAGGGGGAGTCTCCTCCCACAGGGCCGTCAAGTGCCGCTTGTCCAGGAGCTGCGGCAAAGCCGATCACAGCCCCCTCGCTGTCTGGCGACGTTGCTAGCGAGACAGGCGAGGGACCACGCATTGCCACAAGTCCGAGCGGGTCCACGGGGAGCGGGGTGGCTGCTCCGAGTGGCTCAATCATTGTGCCGGGCGGGAATGCCTCGCTCCGGCACGCATCGAGCAGGGTGATCGTAATCGGGGTTACTGCGCTTAGACGCAGCAACACATCCTGCACGTCGATCAAACTGTCGCCTGCCTTGGCGGGGGTCGACAGATCGGCATCGATTGGCGCCATGTAATTTTCCCCGCCCGCCTCGATGCCGTGGCCGGAGTAGTAGAGGAACGCGACGTCGGCATCCTTGGCGTCTTCTACGAAGCGATCGATCCGTTGCTTGAGCCTGGTGCGGTCGCCGTCGAGCACGCGGCTAACCTCGAAGCCTAGCCCATCGAGCATCAGTCCGATGGCGCGTGCGTCGGTGATTGGGTTGTCGAGCGCCGGCAGGTTTTGGTATCCGCTCTCACCGATGACCAACGCTACGCCTCGCAGAGGATGGTCCACGGCGAGCGCAGGGAAGCAGACCAGCAGCGACACAACGATCAGCAGCACGACGCGTAAGCGCTGACCGATGAGGCCTCCGATTGGCTGCATGTTACGCCTCCGGCCGAACGGTGAGCGTCGAAGGGACGCCAGCCGGCTCAAGCAATGGCGCCGGCGATCGTGCCGGCGCCATGCGTGTTCAGCAGATCACTCTGAAATAGTCGATCGAGGCAGGCCTCGGAGAGTTCACGTTGACGTAGATGTCATAGGCAAGGAATTGCGCCGCGGGGACCTTCGCCGCGCAAAGCCCTGGAGGCACGAGGCCCGTGTAACTGCTCCCCGGCGACAATCCATTGCCCGTCGCCAAGGTCAGCGGCACAGAGACGCTCACTGTCGGGGCGGGGAGGTTGATGTTGGCGGAATGCATCTTGCCAAAAGGCCCAATCATGAACGTTGCCAGGCCCGGTCGCATCGCGAGGCCCGGGCCGGCAACATAGACGGTAAACGTCGTGCCAGCCTTGCCGGAGCACGCTGGCGCGGCCAAAGCGAGGATTGCCCCGGTCGTCCGGTTACAGGGTTGATAGGTCATCGGCGCAGGTTTTGCTGGGGGCAGATTGCGCGTCCCCCGCACCGTGAAGAACCCGATTCCGTGGCTCGTTGCATTTTGCGACCAGGTCGTCGGGTCGGAGTCGACGATCTGATAGGCGCCAATCGGGAGCGTTATGTTGGGATAAACGATCCAGTTCACGTTCGCTCTGTTGTTCGAGCCAGCTAGCCCTACCGCTCGCCATGGCCCGGAGGTTTGCCCGGTGCCGACCGAGCGCAGCGTGATCGTTCCCGGGGCTGCACCGAGACCGCCGTTCCAGTGGTAGGTCTCGATTTGCTCGATATACTCACTCGGGTTGACCAAGAAGGTAGGTGACTTGCCGCCGTTGGCGACGGCGCCTGTGTTCGTATTGGTGGCCAGATCGTCAGCTATCGCTTGTCCGGCGATTACTGTCGCGGCGACCAGGGCCGCCACGCGGACGATGTGTTTGAAGGTTTTGACGCTCCTCATTATACCCCCTGAACGATGTGACATCGCACCTCGAGTTCGGGCCGCCAATGGCGATGCGGATTGAATCGGCCCGGCCGTCGCGGCGGGATAGGTGACCCAGGTTGGAATTATTGTCGCCGCCGCAAGCTCAAGCCTATGCCCCCGACTCAAAACAGTCGAGTGACGAGAATTGCAGCGGCAAGCTCGGCGATGGCGCCGCCTCAGCGGCCGTGGCTCGTCAGCCGTTGGGGTAGAGATTGTCGGGATGGCCGAACGGATCGAAGCGGGGGGCGGTCGCAACGAAGACGGAACCGGGAAAGAACTCTGTTTGGCGTCCCCGGGTCCACCACCAGTTGAGGAACTGCGAGGTCGAGTCGACCTGATCATCATGCCGTGTCGCTGGAAAGCCGAGCAACTCGGCGAGGTAGTCGTCCAGCCAGGTGGCAGACTTGGGCAGATGCACCATGCCCGCCTCGATCCGCGACGATTGGATGGCCATACGATCGGCTTTGCTGCCTTCGGGTTTACAGCCGATGGGTCGCGTCATCCCGGCCGGCGTTGCGGCGCGTAGGTCCTGGAGCAGTTGGAGTCCCGGTCCGGCGTCCTCGATCAGGACGGTGTCCGCCTTGTGGTGCTGTGCGAGAGCGATGACCTTGCGGCGAAGGTTGGGGAAACTGGCGCGGCCGCGCCAGACGTCCAGGAGGTAGACATCGCTGCGGCTGGTCAACCAGGTCGTGCATACCGCGTAGTCATTGTTGGCGCCGGTCGCGGTCGCGATGTCCCAGCTCTGTACGATCTCTTTCAGACCCTCAGGGTGGGGCTCGCCCTCGTACATGCTGCGCTCGATGTCGACCCGCTTTACAAGGTTGCCCTCGATCGGGATCGGCGACTGCTGATACTGCGCCGAGAAGACAAGGCTTCCCATCTCCGCCTTAAGGGCGTCCAGAGTCGCTCGATCCTCGCGCGCCGGATGCAGAATATCGCCGGTCCTGCGATGGTGAACGCGGCCGAGTCCGATCGGGATATCTGCGTCCTCGATGGCGACCGCAGACAGGTTGAGATGGTCCCATCCGTCCTGTGCGAGCAAATGTCCGGCGAGGTCGTCTTCGTGCAAACGCTGCATCACCAGGATGATCGCGTCGGTGCTCTTGTTGTTGAGGCGTGAGAGCAGGGTGGTCGAGAAGAACTCAATCACCGTCTTGCGCGAGGGCTCGGAGTGGATGTCGGCGGCGTTCATCGGATCATCGAGGATCAAGAGATCGCCACCGCGGCCGGTGAGCTGGCCGCCGATGGAGGTGGCGAACCGACCGCCGCCGTTGCTGGTCACGCAGTCGCTGTCAGTCTTCTTCTTCCAGCGCGTGCCAGGAAAGACTGACTGATACCACTCGCTCTCGATGATCGTTCGGAACTGCAGATGCAGGGAGCGGGCAAAGTCGGCGTTGTAGCTCACGACGATGATCCGCATCCCCGGATCGTGCCCAAGCCTCCAGGCCACATAGGCGACCGACACCGCGATCGACTTCATCGAGCGGGGTGGCTGGTTGATGATGAGCCGCCGGACACTGCCCTGAGCAACCAGACCCAGCCGATGCGCGATCGCATCAATGTGCCAGTTCGGCAGGTAGGCGTGCCCGGGGTGCAGGGTCGTGAAGGCCTGCTGCAGGAAGGACGTAAAGTCGAGGCGAAGGACCTGGTGCAAGAATGCGCGCTTGGTCATGACTGATCCTCCTCGTTGGTTGCGGAGTTGGCCTGCTGGCTGACAGGTGCTACGGCAAAGCCCATCTTGGCGCGGAACAGCTCGATAATGGCCTGCTCGTCCGGCGTCAGTTCCTCGACGACGGGGCGAGCATCCGTTTCGGAGTTGTGCCGGGCGGCCAGGTCCAGCAGCCGGTCGAGTGCGCGCTGATCGCCCCGGAGGGCTTTTGCGCGGAGCTGCAGGAGCGAGGCTTGCTGGGTCGAGATCTTCTTCTTGCGGCCGCTGTCGCGCTCGATCGGCACGGGCATCTGGAGCATCGCCTTGACGTCCGCCTCGAGATTGCGCGTGCCCTTGGGCCGTCCCTTCGGATTGCCGCTCTCGCCTTTTTTGAATTGTGTCTTGGCCGGCGGCTTGCCGTAGCCAACCTTGCCCAGCGCGGGTTTCTTGATTGCCATGATCAAGCCTCACCCCATCGCCGCGAGATTCTGCGGTGAGGCCTGGCCGATGCGCTCCGCATCGTCCTTGGCAAGGCTCTCCCATCGCTCGATGATGCGGTGGCAATAGATCGGGTCGATCTCGCAGAGGTAGCCGCGGCGACCAGTCTTGTGCGCGGCGATCAACGTCGAGCCGCTGCCGCCGAACAGGTCGAGGACGATGTCGCCTCGCCTGGAGACGTCCTTGATGGCGTCGGCGATCATCGCCACCGGCTTGACCGTTGGATGCAGCGCCAGCTGCTCCGTCCGGCCCGCCGCCATCGAGTTCATGCCGCGATACTGCCAGACATTGGTTCGGTAGCGACCATGCTGGCCGAGTTCAAAGCTGTTGATGTGTTCGGCCGTGCCGTTCTTGAAGGCAAAGATCAGCTCATGGCGTGACCTGTAGAACGAGCCCATCCCGCCATTGTCCTTGGCCCAGACGATGAGGTTCTTGAGTTCGGTGTAGGCTTCGCCGGCGGCAAGCAGCTCGGCCATATGCCGCCAGTCCATGCAGATGAAGTGGATCGAGCCCTCGACACTGAACCGGATGAGGTTCTCAAACGCCATCCGCAGGAACTCCATGAACTGCGCTTTCGTCATCTCGCCCGACGCCATGGCGAACTCGGCATGCTTGGCCATGCCGAGGCCGCTGACATTGCGAGCGATCTTCAAATTGTAGGGCGGATCGGTGAACACCATGCCGGCCTTCTTGCGGCCCATCAGCGTCGCCACCACTTTGCGATCGAGGGCATCGCCGCAGATCAGCCGGTGAGGACCCAGCGCCCAGACGTCGCCGACCTTGCAGCGAGTCTCACCGCTTTCGGCCAGCGGGGGCAGCACCTCATCTTCGGGGTCACCGGGCTCCGCGAGATGGAGACCTTCGATCAGGC
>Ga0265313_10002957_pt1 | contig 14178 bp, 19 predicted proteins | sample 4123metaG_FD_203122 | JGI IMG/M metagenome (GOLD analysis project Ga0265313, IMG submission 203122) | Rhizosphere microbial communities from Carex aquatilis grown in University of Washington, Seatle, WA, United States - 4-1-23 metaG | ecosystem: Host-associated > Plants > Roots > Rhizosphere >...
CGCGGAGAATTTCTTCCACCGCCGCCAACAACGGTGGCACATCGTTCTGCACGGCATCCCAGAGCAGTTGATAATCCACCGCGTCGTAGGCGTGGATCAGGTAGTCGCGCGTCCCCGCGATTTGTTTCCAGGGGATTTCCGGGTGTTTGTCCCGCAATTCCATCGGCATCCGCTTTACCGCCTCGCCGAGCACTTCGATCGCGCGCTCCAACGCCAGTGTCGCCTGCCAGTCCGCGCGCAATTGCCCGAGAGTGCGTTCGGCGCACAGCGCCTGCGCGCGTCTGGCGTGGTCCGCAATCTGCCGCAGCGTCACCCGCGGATCATGCCTGCTCATAAACCGTCACCGCTTCGCGCAAAACCTCGCCGCGAAAATGCGGGCTAAGCATCGCCGGCGTCAGCAGGTCAACCTTGCGGCCCAGGATTCCGCCCAGTTCCTCGCCGTAGCCGAAAAACCGAAACCCCGTGCGAACACCCGAGCCGAACTCCACCAGCGCGTCCACATCGCTCCGCGCCGGATCGAAATCGTCGCGCAGCACCGAACCGAACAAGCTCAACTTGCGAATCCCGCGCTCCCGGCAAAACTCCGCCACGCTCTCGCGATCGATGGCAATGGGAAGTTCGGCAACGCTCATGCCGCGACTATGTTCGTCCGAGTCCGCCCCGCAAGCCGCTTTGCTCGGCAGCCATGGCCGTTGCTGGCGGCTTTTTCTGATTTTCAAACAGAACAGAAAACTTCGTGACTTCTCCCAACTCCGGGAACTCTTCTTTACGATGCTGACTCCAGTGCATCGCTGCATCATGGTAAAGCATGTGGACGAATTTGTGATAAGACCGATAAAACTCAGTCAGACTCATCTTCGATGCACGCTCGTATGTGACATGGCCGCTTAGCTTATTTCTGTGGCGCCGAAAATCCTTAGCAAAATCTGGTGGAACTGACGCCGGGAAATCGTTCAGCGAATTCTCCCAGTCGGGAGCCAATCCTTTTACGATGTCCGACCTTCGGCTCTCCAAAATACGCTGAGCTTGCATCATGGCGTAAGCATCAAGTTCGTCTTCATTCGCATTATCGCGAGTGACGCCGTGCTCTCTCAGTCTAGCGCCGAGTAGAAACTCGTAGAGAGAATGAATGAATCGAGAATAGGCGTTGTATGCTCGATATGCGACCCACTTGTTCTGGCCCTTCGAGATTAGCGACCACGCAAACACCTCGAATTCCATGAAAGCGTCCTCGCAACGAAAGAACTCGTGTGAGAGTGCGACACAATGTTCGGAATCAACCTTGTCACCGGCCTTGAATTTCACGGGAGACCTTTTTTGCCCAACAGTATTATTCGGCTGCACTCAGTGCAGCTTTCGCCGGCACCGTGAACCGTGCCAGCGGCCGGCACAAGGTTTTGATCCTCACGGCTCGTATTTTCGCCGCGCCGTTTTTCGCGCCCCGGTCGTCACCAACACCGAAACCCCTGCGTTTCCGCCGCGATTCAAAGCCCCGCCGCCACCCGCCGAAAATGGTGGCCGATGATCGCGAGTTCGATCGCCACGCGGAATTGCCGCGGCCGGCGAAAAACCGTGCCGAAGAAAAACCGCCAATACGCCCCGCGCCCGCGATACCACACGCCGAGCAGCCAGAACGATTTCACGAACGCCTCGCAGTCCACCCACGAAATCCGCAACCGCTCGCTCGCGCCGCGGTGGTTTTTCAAAAATACGCGGATGCGGCGGTAATAGTTTCGCGGCTCGTAAAGCCGGCGCATGAGTTCGCGATAGCCGTTCTCGAGCACCTCGCGGTTCAGTCGCGGGCGGAAATTCAGCGCCGCCGTCGTGTTGTCGCCCGTGCTCTCGTTGAGCAGCCGCCCCTCGCCCTTCAGCCGCTGGTAGAGCCGCGTCTGCGGCAGCGCCGTGAGCAACCCGACCATCGCCGTGACGACGCCCGATTTCTGGATGAAATCGAACTGCTGCTTGAAAATGTCGCCCGTGTCGCTGTCGAACCCGACGATGAATCCGCCCATGACCTCAAGCCCGGATTTTTGCAGCGTCTGCACCGCCGCCACGAGATCGCGGCCGCGGTTCTGCAGCTTGCGGCATTCGTCGAGCCCCGCCGCCGACGGCGTCTCGATGCCGACGAAAACCTTCCGAAACCCCGCCGCGACCATCAGCGCGCGCAGCTCCGCATCGTCGGCGAGATTGACCGACGCCTCGGTGAGAAACCCCATCGTCGGCCGCGTGCGCTCGCGCCACTCGATCATCGCGCGCAGGAGCGCCCGCGTCCGCGGTTTGTTGCCGATGAAATTGTCGTCCACCACGAACACCATGTCCTTCCAGCCGAGCCGCCGCAGCGCCTCGAGCTCGGCGACGAACTGCTCCGGCGACTTCGTGCGCGGCACGCGGCCGTTCATCACGATGATGTCGCAGAACTCGCAGTCGAACGGGCAGCCGCGCGAAAATTGCGCCGCCATCGTCACGTAGTTGCGCGGCTTCACCAGATCGTAGCGCGGGATCGGTGTCTGGTCGAGCGACGGAAACCGCGGCGCGCGATAAACCGGCTGCACCGCGCCGGCGCGCAAATCCGCGATGAGCAGCGGCATGACTTCCTCCGCCTCGCCGAGCACGAAGTGCGGAATCTCCGGGAAAGATTCGTGCCCGGTCGTGAACAACGGCCCGCCGGCGATGACGCGCTTCCCGAGCGCCGCGCAACGCTGTGCGATCTCACGCGCCGACTCCTGCTGCACGATCATCGCGCTCAGCATCACCCAGTCGGCCCACCGCAAATCGCGGTCGTCGAGCCGATCGACGTTGAGATCGACGACCTTGAGCCGCCAGTCGCGCGGCAGCATGGCCGCCACCGTGAGCAGCCCCAGCGGCGGAAACGCCGCCTTCTTCGCAACGAAGCGGAGGACGTGTTTGAAGCTCCAGAACGTGTTCGGCGTTCTCGGACTGACCAGAAGGATGTTCATACGCAAAGCTCGGGGCCGCACTCGCGTGCCCGGGGAAGGATCAAGATAAATCCCAACCCGAAAGACCGCGAGAACCATCGCGCGGTTCCCCGCCGCTCGCACGCGTTTGACGCGTCGCACGTATCAGCGCGGCTTGTTCGTGCCGACTTGCGTCTTCCGCACCATTCGCGCCATCGATTCCTCCGGATTGAGCGCCGTCACCTGCGCCACGTCCACCCACGCGAGATCGTGCGACTCGTCCGAAATCGCCAGCGGTTCCGCCGGGTCCGCCTCGATCATGAAGCGCAGATCGTAGTGAAAATGCTCCGGCTCGCTCCCGCGCGCCGGGATCACGTGCCGGTCCACATCGAAAATCTGATCGGACACCGCGCGCAGCCGAGTCAGCCCGCTCTCCTCACGCGCCTCGCGCAACGCCACGCCGCGCATATCCGCCTCGCCGTCCGCGTGCCCGCCGAGTTGCAGCCACTTGTTGAGCTTGCGATGGTGCGTCAGCAGCGTCCGCGTGCGCGTCGCATCGACGATCCACGCCGATCCCGTCAAATGCCCCGGCGCGCACGAGCGCAGCAGGCAGTCCTCGTGCTCTTCCACAAAACGGATCGTGTCCGCGACCATCGCCGCTTCGTGCGCGTCGAGCGTCCGGCTGGCGTGGGCGCGAAGAAGGGCGAGAACCGGTGCGTGTTGCATCCTTGAACTCATCGCGTCTCAAACCATTTCGACTCCGCCTTCGCCACCGCCGCGGCCTCGATCTGCCCAAAAACTTCCGGCACCGTCGCCGCCACGCGAAACAACTCCATGTTGCTCGGCTTGAAAAACCGCTCCGCCAGCATCCGCTGGAACAACCGCAGCAGGTCGTCGTAAAACCCGTCGCAGTTCAAAAACACGCACGGCTTCTTCACCACGTCGAGCTGCCGCAGCGTCAAAATTTCCATCATCTCCTCCAGCGTGCCGAACCCGCCTGGCAGCGCCAGAAACGCATCCGCGCGCGACTCCATCAGCAGCTTTCGCTCGCGCAGCGTCACCACCGTCACCATCTCGTCCGCCTCGTCGTAGGCCAGCTCGCGCGCCTTCATGAACTCCGGGATGACCCCGATCACGCGCCCGCCGCGCGTCTTCACCGCCCGCGCCACCGCACCCATCAGTCCGGTCTTCCCGCCACCGTAAACCAGTCCCCACCCGCGCGCCACGATCTCCGCGCCCAGCGCCTCCGCCGCCGCGAAATATTTCGCGTCGATCCGGTCGCTCGAGGAACAATAGACACAAAGCAGTTTGGTCATGGCAAAAAGTTGAGAGCAGAGAGTTGAGACTTGAGAGTTCAAACTCAAAGCTCGATCCCGTTCTGACTTTCAACCTGCAACCCTCAACTCTCGACGCAGCGCCGGCGGCACCATATCGCAGCCGCCTCGCCCCGTCGCCCACCGGCCATCTGCACCTCGGCCACGCGCGCACGTTTTGGATCGCGCAACAACGCGCCCGCGCCGCCGGCGGCGCGCTCGTCCTCCGCAACGACGACCTCGACTCCACCCGCTACCACATGGATTTTGTCGCCGCCATGCTCGAAGACCTCCGCTGGCTCGGCCTCGCGTGGGACGAGGGACCGGACCGCGGCGGCCCGCACGCGCCCTACAACCAGAGCGAGCGTCGCCTCCTTTACCGCGCCGCGCTCGAAAAACTTCACGCCGCCCGCCTCATCTTTCCCTGCACACGCTCGCGCCGCGACGTCCTCGACGCCACCACCGCGCCCCACGCCGACGACGAGCCCGTTTATCCGCGCGCATTCCGCCCGCCCGCCGACGCGCCGCTTCCACCACTCGGCGAAACCGTCACCGTCAACTGGCGCTTCCGCGTTCCCGACGACGAAACCATTTCCTTCGCCGACGCCCATCTTGGCGAACAACGCGCCGTCGCCGGCCGCGACTTCGGCGACTTCCTCGTCTGGCGCAAAGACGATTTTCCCAGCTACCAACTCGCTTGCGCCGTCGACGACGCCGAGATGCGCATCACCGAAGTCGTCCGCGGCGCCGACCTCGTGAAGTCCACCTTCCGCCAAATCCTGCTCCTTCGCGCCCTCGGCCACACGCCGCCGAGTTACTGCCACTGCCCGCTCATGACCGACGACCACGGCGTCCGCCTCGCCAAGCGCCACGACGCCCTCAGCCTCCGCACTCTCCGCGAACAAGGCGTGACTCCCGCCGAAATCGTCGCGAAGTTCGCCGCCGAATCCGCATGACCGCGAAAATCGGCATCCTCAACATTTCCGACCGCGCCGCCGCCGGCGTTTACGCCGACGAACCCGGTCAGGCCTGCCTCGCGCTTCTCCGCGAATGGCTCACGACGCCCTTCGCGACCGATTACAAAATCATCCCTGACGAGCGTGCGGCGATCGAAGCCGAACTCCGCCGCATGGCCGACGAATCCGGTTGCTGCCTCATCATCACCACCGGCGGCACCGGCCCTGCGCCCCGCGACGTCACGCCCGAAGCCACGCTCGCCGTCATCGAAAAAGAGCTGCTTGGCTTCGGCGAACTCATGCGCGCGACTTCGCTCCGTTACGTGCCGACCGCGATCCTCTCGCGTCAAACCGCCGGCATCCGCGGCCGCACACTCATCGTGAACCTCCCCGGCCGCCCGAAAGCGATCCGCGAAAATCTGGAAGCCGTTTTTCCCGCGATCCCCTACTGCATCGACCTCATCGGCGGCCCGCGCCTCGAAACGAACGAGTCCGTGATGAAGGCGTTTCGGCCAAAATCGTAGCGCCCGTCGCGCAGCTGGCGACGCATGGCGAAATTCATCGACGTCCATCACAGCGTGTAGGGCTGGAAGGGCGACGTGTTCTGAAAACTTACGCGCCGGCCACCCTCGTCAAATCCTCACAACTCGGTGTATTTCTCCGCCCGCCCGCGCGCCTTCTCGACCGGATATTTTTTCGCGTTCGCCGCCATCTTCGCCTCGATCGCCGCCGCCACGTCGAGCCCGGTCGCATTGGCGAACTCGAGCGCGTAGATCACCACGTCCGCGAGTTCCTCGGCGATCTTCGCGCGCTTCACCGGGTCCTGCGCGACCTCGCGCGATGCCTCCGGCGTCGCCCACAAAAAATGCTCCATCAACTCCGCCGCCTCCGCGGCCAGCGCCATGCTGAGATTTTTCGGCGAGTGAAACTGCTCCCAGTCGCGCTCGCGCACGAAGGCGAGCACCCGCGCCTTCAATTCGGCCGTTGTGGTCGTCGCGTCGTTCATGCGGGCGAGCCTGCGCGCCCGCACAGCGTCACGCAATCTTCACCGACACAAAAAAGTTTTCACTTGGCACGCCGGCTGCAATATGCACCGTGCATCCCAGTTCCAATGACCGAGCAACAAAAACATCTCCGCGGTGGCTGCGCCGGCGCTTCGTTTACGAAGGCCGTCGTCTCCATTTGCCGCGACCAGATGTGCCCGGTCGCCCATAATTGGAGCAAACAGCAGCAGACCGGCTCGGGCTTTCAGGCCTAAACCCTCCGTTTAACGGACCAAAGTTTAGAAAAACACCTGAAGCCCGGCGGTCCCAGACCCCGAGGCTCTTCCTCCTATTTTTTCATTTTCCCGCATCCATTTTTCCCATGCATACGATCATCCAAACCAGCAGTCCCGCCCGTCGCCACCGCCGCCCGGAACCGTCGCCGTCCACGCCGTATTTCCGCCAGCCGAGCTACGACTGCCGCGAGCAGCCCGACGCCGTGAAACTCACGGTCTATGTCCCGGGCGTGGACGCGTCGGGCGTGGAGATCGAGGGGCGCGGGCCCGACCTGATCGTCACCGCGCGCAAATCCCATTTCGTGCGCGTGAACTGGCAGGCGCTGCACCTGGAAACCGCCCAGCGCGATTACCAGCTGCGCCTGCGACTGGGCCACGGCATCGACTACCCGGCGTTGCACGCCGAGATTCGTGAAGGTGTGCTCACCGTCGTGCTGCCGAAGCGCCAGTCCATGGAGGACAGCCTCTCCACGCGACGCGTCGCGTGACGCGAAGCGGAGCGCGTCGGGTCACTCCCGCGCTCCGCCTTCGTCCCCGCTCCGCCGCGCACGAAAAATTCTCTCACGTTATGGGCACTTTGTTCCGATTTACTGGTCACCTGAGCTGTCATGCCACTCGCCATCCCAGTCCATTCTGCGCCGCCCGCCGAATCGCCGAGCGCGATCGTCCGGACGCTGTCGCGCGAGGACATGCTGTGGAACCGCCCCATCTTCAAGGCGCCCCCGCTCACTGTCATCCCGCCGGTCGCCGATCTGTTGGAGCTCGAACGGGCCGTCCGCAAGCCCTCCGCCGTCGTCGGCTGACCGCGGCGTATCATCCTCTTTTCCCTTCCCGGTGCGGCGGCTTTTGACCGCCGCTTTTTTTTGCACCGCTCCGGCGACGCCACGTCACTTTTCCGGCACGAGCCACTCCGCCCGCCCGCCCGCGCCCGGCTGCTGCGCCAGCAATTCGGCCAACTCACGCAACATCGGCTCCGCCACGCGTTCGAACTGCCACGGCGGATTGAAAATCACCAGCCCGCAGCCCCGCATCTTCAATGCCGACTGCTCGCCGGCGACCGCCAGTTCCAGCAAGAGCGTCGCCGGCGGCTGCAACGCCCGCAACTCCGCGAAAAACGCGTCCACCCGCGCCCGCTCCGTCAGCGGATACCACACCGCGAACACCCCGCCCGGCAGCCGCGCGAGCCCCGTGCGTAATGCCGCCCCGATCCGCGCAAACTCGTCCTGATCCTCGAACGGCGCATCGATCAGCACCAGCGCGCGCCGCTCCGGCGGCGGCAGCATCGCCCGCAGCGCCACATAGCCGTCCATCTCCTGCACCGATGTGCGCGGCGAAAATTGAAACTCCTCCGCCAGCGCCGCGCATTCCTCCGGCTGTTTTTCGCACAACGCCAGCCGGTCCTGCGTCCGCGCCAGCAGCCGCGCGATCCACGGCGAACCCGGATAAAAACGCGGCAGCGCATCGCGGTTCCCGCGATCGTGATCGAACTGCCGCAGCACGGTCGCATATTCGTCCAGCTCCGGCCGCAACTCCGCCGCCGCCCACAACCGCCCGACGCCGTCCGGCCACTCCGGCTTGCGCGCCAGCGAGTCGCCCCGCGCCGCGGCCGCGAGATCGTAGCTTCCCCGGCCCGCGTGCGTGTCGAGGAACAAAAACCCTTTCTCCTTTTTTTGCAGCGCGCGCACGAGCTGCACGAGCACCGCATGCTTCATCACGTCGGCGAAGTTCCCCGCGTGAAACCCGTGGCGGTAGTTCATCCGTCCGCTCCGCCCCTCACACCGGCACCTTGATCACCGTCTTTCGCACCAGCGTCGGTCCCGCATCGCCGCACAACCCCGGCATGTGCACATCCGGCGGAAAAAACAGCGCCGCCTGCCCCGCGCTCACATGCAGCAGCGAAGCCGTCGCCGTGTTCTCGTAAACGATGAAATCCCGCTCCGCGTTGTAAGGCCGCCGCACCGTCGCCCGCGCGATGTCCGCGGTCTCCATTCCCTCCTCGCCCTCGACCACGACTTGCACGTCGACGAACTTGCGGTGCGACTCGAAAAATCCGTCCGCCCGCACTTTCGAAAGATAAACCTGTTCGAGCGCGAACAATCCGTCCGCGAGTTCCGCGCGGTGACTTTCGCCCACGTGCATCGCCCGCAGTCGCTTCGACTCCGGCGATCCTTCGTGAAACAATTTGTCGAGATACGCGAACGCCGCCGCAAATTTTTCCGCCTGCGGCAGCTGCGCCCGCACCGTCGCGATGGAGCCGAAAAGGGCCATGCCGCGCAGTTCACCGAAGCTCCCGCGCTCTGGCAAGCGCCGAAACCCACCCGCCCCGCGGCGTTCGCCGGCATTCCCCATGCCCGCTATTTTCCCCCGTCCGCCGCGCGTGTGACCGGCTTCGCAAACACCTCCGGCGGCGGCTCCGCGATCGCCTCGACATTCGTGAGCACCGTTTCGCGCAACAGTCTCCCCTCCGCGAACACTTCGATTCGGTTGGGAAAAATCACTCCCGCCACCGGCCGGAAGTCGCTGTAGCGCGTCTCGATCGTGACCTCGCGCCCCGACATCATTCGCTGCGTCGTCCGGCGCGCCACGATCGAATACGTGTCGGGATCGAGCAGCAGAACGCTCGGAGCCGCGTCGCGATGAGTCACGAGGATCTTGAGCGCCCGGGTCTTCTGCCACTCCGTTTCGCCCGCGAAATCGAGCGTGTATCCGCGCTCCATCGCATTGATCAGCGGATCGTCGAATTCCGCATCGGCGCGAAAATCATGCGCCTCCGCCTCCGTCATTTCAACCGCCGCGGACTTCTCGGGCTCCAACCTCCAAGGCGCCGCCGCGCCGTCGAAGCCTTGGACCAAAGTCCGCCCCTCCGCCTGCATCGTGATCCGCACGCGGTTCGGCCGCGCCGCGATCATCTCGAACGCCAGTTCCCGCCCTGCCGTCACCACCCGCCCGGTCGCGCGCAGCGCGTGCAATGCCTCCAGCCGCGCGGCGCCGCCTATTGCCTCCTTGTGAATGCGCGCCAGGTCGCTCGCCTGATCAGCGTGCACGATCGCTCCCGCGCACAGGGCGAGCGCCCAAAAAATTTCTCTCCGGCGCACCATTGCGCGATGCTTTGGCGGATTCGCCATCCGCACAAGTCCGCAACCGGCCGCCATCGCCCGTAATAGATTTGCGCTGACTCCCGCGGCCGCTTGTCGTGCCTGCCCGCACGTGAGCCCGCCTCTCATTCGTATCTTTTCCGACCTTCACTACGGCGATCGTGCCAGCTCGCTGACCTCGCTGGACGCGCTGGCTCCACTGCTCGACGGCCCCGCGCAAATCGTCCTCAACGGCGACACGCTCGACACGCGCGCCAGCCGCGATCCCGCCGCGACCGCCACCCTCCGTGCGACCGTCGTGGATTTTTTCCAACACCAAAACGTCCCGGTCACCTTTATTCCCGGCAATCACGATCCGGACATTTCCGACCGGCACTACCTCGAGTTCGCCGACGGCCGCGTTTTCGTCACGCACGGCGATGTTCTCTTCGCCAGCCTCGTGCCGTGGAGCCGCGACGCCGCCCTCTTGCGCGAACGCGTCGCCGCCGGTCTCGCCGCGCTTCCGCCCAACGCTCGCGACCAACTCGCCGCGCGACTCGCCGCTTGTCACCGTGCCGCCGCGACGATTTCCCAACGCCACCAGTCCGAGCGCCACGGCCTGAAATACGCGCTCGGCTTCATCACCGACACCGTGTGGCCGCCGCGGCGCATCCTGCTCGTGCTGCGCGCGTGGCGCGAGGCGCCCGGTCGCGCCGCCGCGCTCGTGCGCCGCTACGGCCTGCCCGCAAAGTTTTTCGTCATGGGCCACACCCACCGGCTCGGCGTCGCGCGGGCCCCCGACGGGCTGGTCGTCTTCAACACCGGCAGCTTTTGTCCGCCCGGCCGGGTCGGCTGCGTCGATATTACCGCCGACCGGATTTCGCTGCACAGGATCGAGCGCCGCGGCAGCGAACTTCGCGTCGGCTCCACGCTCGCGGACTTTGCGCTCGCGCGCGACTGAGCCCCTGCGAAGCTGGCGCGCATGAGCATCGAGTTCGGCTGGTGGAACAACGATCCCGAACAGGGCAAGTATCAGGTCAGCGCCGTCGTCCACGGCGGCAACATCGAGTGGACCCGTCACCAGGGCCATCACACCTCTTGGGAACCGCACACGCCGAACGATGAAGATCGCGAACGCCTCATCCACGAGGCCGGCAAACGCGTGCCGCGCCGCCTCATCACGCAAAAGCAGTTCGAGGAAATCAAACGCCTCAGCGAAAACGCCGGCTCCGGCGGCCTCAGCGGCCGTCGCGCGCGGAGTTCGCCGTCACTCTAGTTTCCGGTCCGCCATCGCCCAAATCAGCCGAAACGCCGGGCTGTAATCCTCCGGTCGCGCCGAAATCCGCCGCGTGATTTCCTCCGGCGCCAGCCACTCGCCGCCGTCGATCTCGTCCGGGTGCAGCACAAACGGCCCCTCCGACCGCAGCCGGTAAATCCAGCAAAATTCCCAGCCCGTCTCCGCGCACGCCTCGACGCGAAACCATCTTTTCGGCGGCTCGGTCACCGCAAGCCCCAGTTCCTCGCCGAGCTCTCGCATCGCCGCCGCATCGTAGTCCTCACCGGCGTCGAGATGTCCCGAGCACGACGAGTCCCACAGCCCGGGCGACAAATCTTTTTTCATCGAGCGCTTCTGCAAAAACAGCCGGCCGCTCCCGTCGAACACCAGCACATGAACCGCCCGGTGCCATAGACCGCGCGCGTGAACCTCGCTCCGGCGCGCCCGGCCGATCGGCTCGTCGCGCTCGTTCACCACGTCGAAAAATTCGTCAGCCATGCGCCGCCTTTACATTGCCCTTCATTCCTGTCCATTCGTGTTCCTCTAAACGAAAAACACCATGCCGAAAATCGACGTCAGCAAGGTCGCTGAAATCCTGAAAAAAAATCACATCGATCCCGCCGTGCTCCGCCGCGTCATGGAGGAGATGAACCTCGTCGTTCAGCCCGACCCCGGCGAAGAAGACAAGCCGCCCGCGGTCAAAAAGCAGTTCGTCATCCTCGTCTCCGACCCGGAAAACCGCCTGCCCGCGAAAGCCGATTTCGCCGGCTGGGTTCTCCAGATTCCCGAGACCGAAAGCCCCGCGACAACCGAGGAACGCATCTTCCGCAGCGCCTACGATTACAATACGACAAAAAAGGGCCGGCTCTATCCCGCGAAAACCGTCGGCGAGGCGCTCGAAAATGTCCCCGCGAAGCATTTCAAGGAGGCCGAGGTCTGGGTGAAAACGAAAACGCCCGTCCTCGTCCTGAAAACCGACAACGAGATTCCGAAAGAGTAGCGCGGCGTCCCCGCCGGCCTTATTTTCCCAACCCGAACTTCGCCGGCTCGAATCCCCGCGCCTTTAGCGCCGCCGCCACGGCCTTGAGATCGATCTGCGCGCCGGGCTTCACGCCGTTCTCGCGATACCACCCCTGGTTCATCTCGAGCGCGAGTGACAGCAGCGTGCTTCGCGAATGCACGCCCGTCTCGTCGAACGGGAGCAGCGGATAAATTTCCTCGAGCATCCCGCCGTCGTCGAAGAAACCAATGTCGAGCGGCGTCGGCGTGTTTCGCATCCAGAAACTCATCTGCTGCGGCCGTCCATAGATGAAGAGCATTCCCTCGTCCCGCCCGAGATCGCGGCGCTGCATCAACCCGTGCTCCATCTCGTCCTCGCGCACCGCGAGCTGCATCCGCACGACCTTGCCGCCGACGTGGATTTCGAAAAAATCCGCTACCGTTTTCGGCACGATGTTTTTTTCGGCCTCGCCGCGATCGCAGCCCGCCAGCGCGAACAGCATGATCGCGAGCAGCCCCCAGCGTTGCAGCGCACAAACCGGATTTGCGTTTTTCACTGCCCGCGTGGCTAAATGCTCTCTTCGCCCAACTCAATCTCATCGTGGCCTCGCTTCCTCCGCTCCTTTTCGCCGACTCGACCAACGCCGACCAGCGCTACTTCAGCCGCGTCGATGTGCCCGACCCGTTCATCGCCTTCCGCGCCGGCAGTCGGCGAGTCACCGTGCAAAGCGCGCTTGAATTCGGCCGGATCAAAAAAACCGGCGCCTTCGACGACGTGCTTGCGCTCGAAATTTGGCGTGCCCGCGCCGAAAAACGCTGGCCCCGCCGGAAAATCGGTCCCGCCGAAATCATCGCCGAACTCGCCCGCGCCCACCACCTCCGCCGCTTCACCGTCGCCGACGATTTTCCCGCGGCTCTGTTTCTCAAGCTCCGCGCGCTCGGCGTGCGCATCGAACTCGCCGGCGGACCGCTCTTCCCCGAACGCGAAATCAAAACCGCCGCCGAGGCCGCCGCCATTCGCGAGGGCAACCGTCTCTGCGCCGTCGGCTTCGCCACCGCCGAGAAAATTCTCCGCGCCTCGCGCCCGCGCCGCCGCGAGCTGATTTTCGAAAAACGTCCGCTCACGTCCGAGCGCCTGCGCTTCGCCATCGAGTCCGCGATGATGGCCGAGGGCGGGCAGGCCAACGGCACCACCATTGTCGCCGGCGGCGATCAGGCGTGCGACCCGCACGAGCGCGGCGCCGGCCCGCTGCGCCCACGCGAATTGATCATCGTGGACATTTTTCCGCGTGTCGCGAAGACCGGCTACTTCGGCGACATGACCCGCACTTATCTCCGCGGCCGCGCCACGGACGCCCAACGCAAGCTCGTCGCCACCGTGCGCGCCGCCCAGCTTGCCGCGCTGAAAATCATCCGCGCCGGCATCGACGGCCGCGAAGTTCACCAGCGCGTCGTCGAGATCTTCACCGCCGCCGGATTCGAAACGCGCCACACGAAATCCGGTTCGGTCGGTTTTTTCCACGGCACCGGCCACGGTCTCGGCCTCGCGATTCACGAGCCGCCGCGGATGGCCGCGACCGGCTCGACCGTGCTGAAAAAAGGCACCGCGGTCACCGTCGAGCCCGGCCTCTATTATCCCGGCCTCGGCGGTTGCCGGATCGAGGATGTCGTGCAAGTGACCGACAGCGCGCCGCGAATGCTTTCCAGCCACCCCTACGACTGGGAAATCCGCTGATCGCGCCAAACGCATCGTGCCCGAACTCGCCGAGGTCGAATTTTTTCGCAAACGCTGGCACCAGGCCGCCGCCGGCCAGCGCATCGCCGCCGTGCGGCTGCATCCGAAGGCGAAAATTTTTCGTGGCGCAAATCCCGCCGCGCTCCGTCGCGCGCTGACCGGCGCGAAACTCCTCTCGTCGGCCACCGCCGCCAAACAGATGCTCTTCCGTTTCGGCGGCGATGCGTGGCTCGGCCTTCACCTCGGGATGAGCGGCGACTTGCGCGTCGAGTCCGTTGACTACGAACCGACCCGGCACGATCACTTGGTGCTCGTCACTAAACAGCACGCGCTCGTGTTCGCCGATCCACGGATGTTCGGTCGCGTCCAGTTTCACAAGGGCGCGCGGCCGCCCGCGTGGTGGACGAAGATCGCGCCCGCGATCCTCTCGCGCGATTTCACCGCCGAAGCCGTCTCAACTTTTCTTCGCCGCCGCGCCCGCGCACCGATCAAGGCCGTGCTGCTCATGCAGGAAAGGTTTCCCGGCGTCGGCAACTGGATGGCCGACGAAATTCTCTGGCGCGCCGCGATCCATCCGCGCCGCCCCGCCGGTTCGCTCTTACCCGCCGAAATAAAAGCACTCTGGCGCGAA